>Ga0105248_10010280_pt1 | contig 10302 bp, 12 predicted proteins | sample KBSS34metaG_FD_81524 | JGI IMG/M metagenome (GOLD analysis project Ga0105248, IMG submission 81524) | Switchgrass rhizosphere microbial communities from Kellogg Biological Station, Michigan, USA - KBS S3-4 metaG | ecosystem: Host-associated > Plants > Roots > Rhizosphere > Soil | place... | reverse complement strand
TTTACCTCGACGGCGTCGTGCTCGACGAATTCGGCGACATGGATCCGGTGATCTGGACGCAGGTGCTGCGGCCGGCGCTCTCCGATCGTCAGGGCTGGGCGTGCTTCATCGGCACGCCCAAGGGCAAGAACGGCTTTCACCGGCTGTGGACCGATGCCGAACACGATCCGGCGTGGACTCGGCTGATGCTCAAGGCGTCCGAAACCGAGCTGCTCGCTGCCGACGATCTGGCGGATGCGCGCCGGATGATGAGCGCCGACGAATATGCGCAGGAATATGAGTGCAGCTTCGAAGCGGGGGTGCGCGGGGCCTATTACGGCCAGGAGATGCAGGCGGCCGAGGCAGAGGGCCGGATCGCTGCGGTACCCTATGATCCGCGGCTTCAGGTCCACACGGCCTGGGACTTGGGTATCGCGGATTCGACGGTCATCTGGTTCGCGCAATGCGTGGGACGCGAAACGCGGTTCATCGACGTGCTCAAGGGCGAAGGCGTCGGGCTCGATTGGTACGCCCGCCAACTCGCCGACCGGCCTTATCTCTACGGCACGCATTATCTGCCGCACGACGCCGACGTCCGCGAACTCGGGACCGGCAAGTCGCGGATCGAAGTGCTGTACGAACTGGGCGTGCGCAGCGTGCGGGTCTGCCCGAGCCTGCCGATCGCCGACGGCGTCCAGGCGCTGCGGATGCTGTTGCCGACCGCCTGGTTCGACGCGACGAGATGCCGCGCGGGCATCGAGGCACTCCGCATGTATCGCCGCGAATGGGACGACAAGGCCCAGGAATTCCGTGCGGCGCCGCTGCACGACTGGACCAGCCATTATGCCGACGCCGCACGCTATTTCGCCGTCGGCCACAGCCCGGTCGCCGCTGGTGCGCGGCCGCGGATCGGAATGAGGAGCGGGATCGTATGACGAGGCGCAGGCCCAGGAGCAGCGCGTGCGCGCTCGTCGAACTGTTCGAACGCTTCCGCGCCGAACATCCGGAGGAATGGGAGACGTGTCGCCTATGGCCGACCGAGAGCGGGCTGACCCACATGATCGAAACATGGCGCCGCTGATGGCCACCGCGATGTTCGAACCCGTCGAGGAGCGACCCTCGGACGAAGGGACTTTGTCCGACGATGCGCTGGCGAGCATGCTCGCGCAATTCGCCGCGCAGGCCGTGGGAGAGGAGTGGAGCGAGATCGCGAGCCAGCAGGCACGCGCGATCGACTATTACCACCACCGAATGCCCGACCTGCCGGCGCAGGAGGGATCGTCGGCGGTCGTCGCCGACACGGTGCAAGTGACCGTCGACGACGCGATGGCGGAAGTGCTCAAGCCGTTCGTGTCGGCCGACGAATATGCGGCATTCGAGCCGGTGGGGCCGGACGACGGGCCGCAAGCCGAGCAGGCGACGGCGTACGTCAATTATGTGCTGCACGCCGACAACCCGGGATTCCTGATCCTGCACAATTGGTTCAAGGACGCGCTGCTGACCAAGCTCGGCGTCGTGAAAATCTGGTGGAAACATGCGGTGCGCACCGAGCAGCGGCTGGTGAATGCCGAGACGCTGCTGATGCTACGCGGCGACTCCGGCTATGCCGGCGAAGTCGATCACGGCGACGGCACGTTCACGGTGACGATCGCGGTGCCGGACGGGCGCTGCGTCGTCGATTGCATTCCGCCCGAGGAATTCCGGATCAGCCCGTTCGCGCGCAGCATCGAGGAAGCGGTCTATTCGGCGCACGCCCCGGCGAACGTGACGCGATCGGACCTGGTCGAAATGGGCTATGACCGGGAGCTGGTCTATGCGCTGCCGGCATGGAGTGGATCGGGCGGCGAGGAAGCGCGGCGCAACGCGCGCTATCGTGACGAGGCCTATGGCGGCTGGACCCAGTCGCCAGGCACCGCGCACGCCAGCCAGGAAGTCGTCGCGTTCCGTGAGGAATATGTCCGCGTCGATCATGACGGCGACGGCGTCGCCGAACTGCGCAAGGTGCACCGCGTCGGCGACGTGATCCTGCTCAACGAGGCCGTCGACGACAATCCGTTCGCGATGCTGTGCCCCAAGCCGATGCCGCACAAGGTCTATGGTCTCAGCCTCGCCGACGACACGCTCGAGCTGCAGAAGATCGATACGGTGTTGTGGCGCCAGACGCTCGACAATCTCTACAAGAGCAACAACCCGCGTCCGATCATTGGCGAGGCGGCCGAACGCCAGGATGGATCGACTCTCGACAGCCTGGCCGATACCGCCCCGGGCGCCGCGGTCTATGCGAGGATGCCCGAGGCGCTGAGTTTCATGGACGTGCCGTTCACTGCCGATCGCTCGTTTCCGATGATGCAGCTGATCGAGCAAAAGCGTGCGGCGCGCACCGGATTCCAGGCGCTGGGTAATGGTCTCGATCGCGACGTGCTCGCGCGCGGCCGGCAGATGACCGCCACCCAGGCAGCGCTGATCGAGGACAAGGCCAATGGCCGTGCCGAGATGATCGCGCGGATCTTCGCCGAGACCGGCGTCAAACGGTTGATGAAGCTGATCCTGCGGACCCTGGTGGCCTATCAGAGCGGTCCGCGCACGATCCGGCTGCGCAACCAATGGGTCGACGTCGATCCGCGAAGCTGGAACCCGGATATGGATTTGACGGTGCAGGTTGGCCTGGGCATCGGCAACCGCCGCGACCAGGTGGCGCAGGCGCAGGCTTTGCTCGAAACCATGGAGCGGGTGGCGCAGACACCGTTCGCTTCGCTGGTGGGCGTCGACAATGTCTACGCCGGGCTCAAGCGCTTCGTGCGGGCATTGGGCGCGCGAAACGTCGACGACTATCTGACCGATCCGGCGCGCGTGCCGCCGGCGCCGCCGCACGGCCCGCCGCCACCCGATCCCGCGCTGGCGAAGGCGCAGGCCGCGGCCCAGCTCAAGGCGGCCGAACTGCAGATGCGCGAGCGGCAAGCCGCGCTCGAACTCGAGCTGGCGCGGCAGGAATCCGCTGCCAAACTTGCGCTCGAGCGCGAGAAGGCGGCGCAGGAGATCCGCATTGCACATGAGCGCATGGTCGCCGAGATCGCGCTCGAGCGCGAACGGCTGGGGCTCGACGCCGAGCTGCGCCAGCCGCCGCAGGCCGAGGACGCCGTGCAGGTCAGCGAGACACGGGACGGGGGGGATCTCGACAAATGACGCCGGAGCAACGGAGAGAGCGCGCGATCCGAGCGCGGTTGGCACTCGAGGACGGGACGATCAGCGCGGCGCTCGCCGAAGTGCGGGCGGACCTGCACGCAGAGTGGGAGCGCGCGCGGTGGAGCCGGACGCGCGAGCGGCTGCATGCCGAACTGCGGGCGCTGGATCGCGTGGTGCAGCGCGTGGCGACGATGGCGGGGCAGGCACGCGGATAACCCCGTCGACGCGCCGAACCCGCGCGCCGGGCGTCAGGGGATGGCGTTCACTCCGCCGAGGCCGCCGCCGCCGGCAGATCCGCGCGTCGCATTGTTGCCCACGCTGGTGGTGAAATTCTTCGCCGCTTCCTGGTTTGCCTGATCGATGTCCGCCCATTCCTCCTTGGTGTGGCAGGTCGTCCTCGCAATGCGTTGTCCGGTAATGGCGAAGGTACGGCAAATCTTCTTGGGCTTGGCCGCAGCCGGCAAGTCGGCCGCACCCGGAGTCGACTGCAGCGCAAGTGCCGGAACGGCAATCAGCAGCAGCGGCACCGACAAAATTGCAACACGCATCCATCCCTCCTGATCGCTGCCCGTAACGGCGCTTTCGATCGGAATTAGCACAAGCCGGGCGCGTGACCAAAGCGTCGTCGTGCGTCCGGCATGGCGTCGCAGCGGCGCGCCGCCCGACAGATCCCCGGGGTCGCGAACCCCAAGAAAGCGAAGGTGATACATGGCAGAAACCGCCCAGCCGCCGGCAGCGGAAAACGACTCCAACGGCCAACTGCAGAGCGCGGCGGACGCGTTCAAGGCCTTCACCAGCGACCTCCCGGTGGCGCAGCCGCGCGACGATCGCGGACGGTTCGCCACCGGCGACGAAGACGACGAGATTGCGGCCTTGGACGAGGCCGCGAGCGGCGTGGACGACATCGACGATGCGGCGGAGGCAGCCGATCCGGCCCAGCCCGATCCGATCGCGATCCCCGCGTCGTGGAGCAAGGACGACGCCGAACTCTGGCAATCGCTCCCACCCGAGGCACAGGCACGGATCGCCGGGCGCGAGGGAGAGCGCGAGCGGGCGGTGAACCAGAAGTTCCAAGAAGCCGCCAACGCGCGCAAGGGGTACGAACACTTGCTCGCCGCGGCAAACGCCAATCGCGACAACTATGCCACGGCGATCGACGAGGTGCTGAATCTCGTCGCGCCACAGCGTCCCGATCCGCGCGCCTATGGTGCAGGAACCGGGGAATATGACCGCGAGAGCTATGACCTGGCGCTCGCCGAATTCGAGCAGCACAGCGAGATCCTCCACGCGCTCCACCAGCAGCGGCACGCAATTGCCGCCCAGCAGGCGGCCGAGGCGGAAGCCGTGGCGCATGCCGCGCACGAGGCGATCGAGGCGGCGTGGCGCCCACGCTTCCTGGCGTTGCTACCCGACATCGCCGATCCGGCGAAGGGCGGGCCAGCGCTCCAGGCGCTGGTGCAATATGCCGTCGACAACGGCATCGAGCCGGCATTGTTCGAGGACCCGCGCGCGGCTCAGGCGATCACCTCCGCCGAGCTTGCGATCCTCGAGAAAGCGCGACGCTATGACGCAATCAAGGCTGCGGAACGCAAGGTGCGGGCGAACCCCGCGCCACGCACCGCAACGCCGACTGCGCGTCCCGGCGTGGCGCTGTCGCGTTCGGCGCAGCGCGCGAGCCAGGTCAAGGCGGCCAACCAGCGATTGGCGCGCGAAGGCAGCATCGAAGCCGGTGCCGCAATGTGGAAGCACTTCCTGTAGAGGACAGAAAACATGACCAAAGTGACTGGTGCGGTCGCGACCTATGACGTCTCGACCAACCGCGAGGACCTGGCCGATCAGGTCTATCGCATTTCGCCGGCGGACACGCCGTTTCTCTCCGCGGTGCCGCGCGTGAAGGCAAGCGCGGTGCTGCACGAATGGTCGACCGATACGCTGGCGACCGTCAACACGTCGAACGCGCGGCTCGAAGGCGATGCGCTGTCGCGCGCTTCGTCGACCAACCCCGCGCGACGGCAGAATTATTGCCAGATCAGCAGCAAGGATGCGACCGTCACCGGGACCCAGCGCGCCGTCAACCCGGCGGGCATCGACGACATGATGGCGTATCAGATGTCGAAGAAGAGCCTCGAGCTGCGCAAGGACATGGAAGCGATCCTGCTGGGCAACCAGGGGCAGAATGCGGGAAATACCACCACGGCCCGCACGCTGCGTTCGTTCAATGCGTGGATCTCCGGCAACGGCTCGCGCGGTCCCAACGGCGCCGACTCCACCGCGGCGACCGCTGCGGCGACGGACGGCACGGCCGGCGATATCCGGACGATGAACGAGACGATGCTCAAGAAGGCGATCAAGGACGCGTTCGACGATGGCGGCGAACCCTCGCTCGTGCTCGTCGGGTCGTTCAACAAGCAAATCTTCTCGGGCTTCGCGGGTCGCGCGGTTACGCAGACGATGGTCGACAACAAGACCGTGCTTGGCGCCGCTTCGATCTACACCAGCGACTTCGGCGACCTGAAAGTCGTGCCCAACCGCACCCAGCGCGGGCGCGACACGTTCGTCGTGGACACCACCAAGGTGGCGGTGGCGGGCCTCCGCATGTTCGAGCCGCAGGAGCTGGGCCGCGTGGGCGACGCCGTCACTCGCGACCTGATCAGCGAATATACGCTCGAGATGCGGCACCCCGACGCGCATGCGCTGATCGCCGATCTGGCCACGACCTGATCGCGAAGCGACGGACACACTGGCGGGGGCCTCGGGCCCCCGTCCTTGTTCGGAGATATTATGTCGAAAGCCGCGCTTCTCGACTTCCTGCCGCGCGAACGGCGCAAGCTGATCTACCACGAGGAGGACGGGCGCCGCTTCGTGGAAACGCGGCAGGACGTCTCGCACATCGTCGCGGCGGCCAAGGCAATCGCCGATCTGCCGCCCGACCAGGATTTCCGCCACGCCGCGTTCGTTCCCGAAGCGGTGCTCAACCAGGCCTTCGTCGAGGGCTGGTTCCACGACCCCAAGGCATGGAAGCGCTGGGCCAACGACCCCGCGAACGCATGCTATCGCACATGGAAGGGCAGGCTCTGATGGCCAAGGTTGCAGACCAGGACCCGGTTCGGCCGGCGTCGCTGGCATTTCGTAATGCTGCCACCGGCGATGCGATCATCGTCGATTCTACCAATCCGATTCCCACGACTCGTTCGGACGGCGCGGCCGTCGCTTTCACGAACGGTTCCTCGCTCAACGCGATATTGTTCAGCACGAGCACCGGCGGCTATGGCGGCGTCGCCGTGCAATTGACCGGCGCCTGGACCGCGACGGTCACGTTCCAGTCCTCGATGGACAACACCAATTGGAACACCGTCGAATCGGTCGCGCTGGGTGGCGGTATCGGTGCGACGTCCGCGACCGGCGCGGGCCAGTTCTGGATCAGCGGGCACGCGCTGTATGTTCGCGCAATCCTCACGGCGTACACCTCCGGTACGGTCGGGGGGACGGCGGTGCTGCGCGCCGCGACCATCGATCCGATCGCGACCAGCGTCACCGTCGCCGCGAGCACCAACGCGATCGGCGGCGTGTATCCGACCTTGGGTGCGACCTCCGCCAACGGAACGCCGGCTTTTTCGGGCACCCGCATCACTTCGGCGGCGTCGACCAACGCCACATCGGTGAAGGCCACCGCGGGCCGGGTCTGCGGCGGCCATCTGACGAACACGACGGCGAGCCTCAAATATGTGCACTTCTACTCGCTGGCGACGGTGCCGACGGTGGGTTCGAGCACAGTGATGCTCACCGTGGCAATTCCGCCGAACGGTGCGGTTCCGCTGGAGCCGATCGTCGGCGTCGGCGGACTGTTCCTGGCCGCCGGCATCGCGCTCAGCATCACCGGCGGGTTCGCGGACAGCGACACGACAGCGGTCGCCGCGGGCGACGTGCTGGTCTCGCTGCTCTATCTGTAAGGGGAGGCCGAGATGGCGCGATGGCAGATTCTGCTGCCCGATGGCAGCGACCGGATATTCGTGGACGCCCAATTGGTGCGCTCGGACGATCCGGGCTTCACCTCGGACCCCGCACTCGCGGAACTCGAACGCGTCGGCGGGCAGCTGCTCAATCTGATTTCCGACGAGGTGCAATAGTGGCGGTGCTCAAAATCGCGATCTGCGTGCCGGTCTACGGCAATCCCGAGGCGCTCTTCCTGCAAAGCCTGACGGCGATGATCGCCTGTTTCTATGAAGCCGAACTGCTCGCGCCGGATGGCGCGCCCTATGACAAGCGAGTCGACACGCATGTCGTCTCCTCATCGATGCTGACCGAAGGACGCCATCGCCTGGCGGCGGAGGCAGTGAACGCAGGCGCCGACTATCTGCTGTGGGCCGACGCCGACCATGTCTTCCCACCCGAGGCGCTGTGCCGGCTGTGGGCACATGGGAAGGACATCGTCGGCGTCAACTATCCGCGGCGATCGAAGCCGACGGCGCCGACCGCTGCGTGCGGCGAAATGGCGGACGGAGCCAGGCGACTGCTCTACACCACCGCCGAGAAGGCCGAGGCGGGGGTGCTCGAAGCCGTCGATCATCTGGGCTTCGGGCTGTGCCTGATGCGGACATCGGTGTTCGACGCGCTGCAGGCGCAGGCCGAAGCCGAGGGCCGGACCAGCTTCATGCCGCTGTTCCTGTTCGAACCCACGCCGGATCATCGGACGATGATCGGCGAGGACGTATATTTCTTCGAGAAGTGCCGCCGCGCCGGGATCGACATCTGGTGCGACCACGCGCTCTCCTGGCGGGTCGGGCATGTCGCCAAGCAGATCCTGACCAACGCGCACGCACTGGCACACAGGCCGGCGTGGGAGAAGGAACGCGCCGAGCTCAAGGAAATATATCGGCAGCGGATCGCTGCGCTCGACGAGGCAGGCGCGCCCGGCTGCGCACAGGCGGGGGAGGCGGGTGCATGAGTATCGCGATTGCGATCGATCCACCGATCGCCTTGGGCAATTACACGTTGCTCCAGGCGCATATCGCCGAGAAAATGGACCGCGACGATCTTTCCGCGCAGATCCCCAATTTCATCCGGATGGCCGAGTTCTGGCTGGGCGACAAGATCTTCCACCCGCTCGGCGAGGTCAGCACCACGCTGATCACCGTGCCCGGCAGCGAGACGCTGCCGCTGCCCGCGGATTTTCGGCAGCTTCGCCATGCCTATATCGCGGGCGATCAAGTGCAGCCGCTCCAGCAGGTCTCGCCGAATACGCTTCGCGAAGATTGGCCGAATGCGATCGGAATGCCGCAAGCGCTGGCCATCGCAGCCGGCGCGCTGCAGCTCGCGCCGGTACCCGATGCCGCGTACAATGTGGTGCTTGGCTATCTCGGCACGCTCACCCCGCTTTCGGATTCGAACCCGAGCAACTGGCTGCTCGCGCGGCGCGCCGACATCTATGTCTATGCCGCTTTGCTCCAGGCCGAGGCGCATATCGTCAACGACGGCCGGCTGCCGCTGTGGAAGGCAGCGCTCGACGAGGCGCTCGCGGACCTGAACGCCGCGGGCAATCGGCATCGCGTCGCGGCGTCGCCCTATCGGCTGCGCAGCCCGGTGAGCGTATGAGCCAATATGTCGCGCTCCCGGCCTATCTGCCCGACCAGTCGCCGATCAGCGGCGCGCTGACGCGCGCCGAGAATGTCTACGCCGCCGCGGACGGCTATCGCCCGGTCGGCAGCATCGCGACGCTCTCGGACGCATTGCCAGGCGATTTCGCCGGCGGCGCATCGGTGATCTCGACGATCGGCACTTCCACCATGCTCGTCGGTACCGCGTCGCAGCTGCTGCGCTTTTCGGATGGCAGCTGGCCCGTGCTGGCGGGCGGGCTGACCGCCGGGCGCTGGCATTTCGCGCAGTTCGGCGACCATGTCGTTGCCGTCAATGGCGGGCAGACCCGCGCGGTCGATCTCAATCTCGGTACCTCGGCGGTGCTCGCAGGCGCGCCGACCGGGAGGAGCATCGCAGTGGTCGGGGATTTCGTCGTGATCGGCCAGGCCGACGGCGACTTGCTCAAGGTACAATGGTCGGCGTTCAACGATCACACCGGCTGGACGCCGGGTGTGAACCAATCGGGCTACCAGCCGATGCTGACCGGTGGCGAAGTCATGGGGCTGGCAGGCGGCGAGGTCGGCGTCATCCTGCAGCGCCAGCGCATCGTGCGCATGGAGCGCACCGGTGACGGCGAGGACGCATTCAGCTTTGCCGAAGTGACACCGAACGTCGGCTGCGCCTCGAAGGGATCGGTGGTGCAGGCGGGGAGATCGATCTATTTTCTCTCGGATCGCGGGTTCATGGCGCTCGACGATGGCCAGTCGATCAAGCCGATCGGCAACGAGAAAGTCGACCGGAGCTTCCAGGCGGCAGTGAGCCGCGACGAATATGAAGCGATCTTCGCCGCGATCGATCCGCAGAACACATTGGTGCTGTGGTGCCTGCCCGGCAATCCCGGGACGATCTGGTGCTACAATTGGGTGCTCGATCGCTGGTCGACGTTTCGACTGGCGGTGAAGGGAATCTTCTCGGGTTTCACGGCATCGACGACGCTCGAAGCGCTCGATGCGCTCTACCCCAGCGTCGACGCGCTTCCCTTTTCGCTCGACGATCAGCGATTTTCGGGCGGCGCCCCGCGGCTTTATGCCGTCGACGGCGCCAATCGCATCGGCACATTCACCGGACCCAATCTCGCCGCCGCGATCGACCAGGGCTTCGTGGCGCTTGCCGAGGAACAACGCGCGCGGGTGCAGTCGGTGATGCCGGTCGGCGATATGACCGATGGAGTGACGCTGCAGCTCGATTGCCGGATGCGGCTGGGCGATGCCGCGAAGCTTACCGAAGCGGCGATGCTGCGACCTTCAGGTGTGCTGCCGGTTCGCGCGTCGGGCCGGTATGTCGCAGCGCGCTGGCACATCGCGGCGGGCATCGAGTGGAACTACTTCCAAGGCGCGCGTTTCGCGTTCGAGAGCGGAGGCGCACGATGAGGGGGGAACTGCTCGTGCCCGCGACCGCCGCCGCCACAGACTGGCCGCGACGCGTGGCGAATGCGATCCGCTATCTGCTCGCAGTGGCCGAAATGCCGCTCGCGCTGCCGTTCGAGCAATTGCCCGCGGCGCCGGC
>Ga0105248_10010279_pt1 | contig 10302 bp, 10 predicted proteins | sample KBSS34metaG_FD_81524 | JGI IMG/M metagenome (GOLD analysis project Ga0105248, IMG submission 81524) | Switchgrass rhizosphere microbial communities from Kellogg Biological Station, Michigan, USA - KBS S3-4 metaG | ecosystem: Host-associated > Plants > Roots > Rhizosphere > Soil | place... | reverse complement strand
GTTTCCTTCGATATTGAATTCGACACCCTGGCTTCGAACCAGATTCAGCAGGACGCCGACGTCACTGCGCCGAATGTGGCGGCCATCCGGGCGCGGATGCACGGTGATGCCCTGCGCACCCGCCGCCAGCGCGAGACGGGCGATGTTTACCACACTCGGGACGTCGAGCGGGCGCGAATTGCGCAACAGCGCGACCTTGTTGACGTTGACGCTGAGCCTGGTCATATCTGCTGCATTTCCCGTAGCAACTGGCGAGTGTGCAATTCCTGATTGCCGAGATAGTGATTCACCAGAAAGCGCATCAGCTGTTTGCTTTGCGCCAATGTGGTCGCATCGGCGAAGTTGTCGCCTTCGAGCTCTATCAGCGTCCGGCCGGAAATTTCAAGCTGCGCCTGCGTTCCACGATCCAGTTGCACCGGACCCCGCTCTATGACGTAAGTGTAGCGTTTGCCAGGATCGATCGGCTTTCCGGAATCGGCCTCGCGATCGAGAACGAGCGCGTAGCCCAACTCCTTCAGCAGGTGTTTCTCGAAACGTCTCAGCACGGCAGCCGGCTCGGGTTCACGGGCGAGCGCGGCAATCGCTTCCTCATAGATCCCGTACAGGGCGTCGTGCGGATCCTCCCGGGCAAGGAATTTCAGCAGCAGTTCGTTGAGGTAGAACCCGCACATCAATCCCAGGCCTTGCAGTTGCGGGACGCCCCCCAGCCATTCCGCCTTGTGCAGCGTGCGCAATTCGGACTTGCCGGCCCACGACAGGAGCAGCGGCTGAAACGCCATCATCAGACCCCGCATGGCGGATCTCGGCCGCCGTGCGCCGCGCGCAACCAGCCCCACCCGTCCGAAGTTTCGGGTGAAGGTCTCCACCACAAGGCTGGTCTCCCGAAACGGATAGGTATGCAAAACGAACGCAGGCTGTGCATCGCGTCTTTGCTTGTCGCCCGCCCCACCCGCCGTGCCGGCCCTAGTCGTAGCCAAGATTCTTCAGGGATTGGGCGCTGTCCGCCCAGCCGCTTTTGACCTGCACCCAGAGTTCAAGAAACACCCTGCCACCGAACATTTTTTCCATGTCGATACGCGCCTGGGTTCCGATCTGCTTGAGTTTCTCGCCACCCTTGCCGATCACCATTGCCTTGTGGTTGGTCTTGTCGACGACGATCGCGATATGGATATGGCGCAATGGCCCGCGCATCTCGAATTTCTCAACCATCACGGTTGCTGCGTAGGGCAACTCTTCGCCGAGCAAGCGGAACAGTTTCTCGCGCACCAGTTCCGCAGCCAGAAATCGTTCGGACCGGTCCGTGACTTCGTCTTCTTCATGTTGCGCAGGACCTTCAGGGAGGTAGCGCTTCAGTGTCGCCCTCAAATGCCCGACCTGTGAGCCCTTGGCCGCGCTGACCGGCACGATTTCGGCGAATGCGAAAACCTTGCTCATTTCGTCCAGGAAAGGCAGCAATACAGTCTTGTCGGCGAGTTTGTCTATTTTGTTTACCACCAGGATGGCCGGGATATCCCTGGGTAGCAGCGGAATGAGCTTGCAATCCTCGCGACCGAACTTCATGGCTTCGATCACGAACAGCACGGCATCCACCCCATCAAGGCTGGCCGAGACCGCGCGGTTCATCAAACGGTTCAACTCGCCGCCGTGCTCGGTCTGGAAGCCCGGCGTATCCACTAACACCATTTGCGCGTCAGCTTCCGTGACGATGCCATTCAGGCGGTGGCGTGTAGTCTGCGGGCGGTTCGAGGTAATGCTGACCTTCATGCCGACCATGCGGTTGAGCAAGGTCGATTTGCCGACATTCGGTCTGCCGATGATGGCGACGCGTCCGGAGCGGTGGACGGGCGCATTCATTTTTTTGGCGGGACCGCCAGCTCGTAAGCGCTGCGCGCCGCTTCCTGCTCTGCGGCCCGGCGGGTCGGTCCTTCGCCCTGGGAGCTAATCGAAAGTTCCGGGATGGTGCATTCCACGCGAAAGAGTTGTTCATGGGCTTCACCGATCACGGACACGATCGCATAGTGCGGCAATGCCATTTTCTTCCCCTGCAGATACTCCTGCAGGCGCGTCTTCGGATCCTTGGTTCCGGATGCTTGCGGATCAATGGCGGCCAGCAGCGGCTGGTAGAGATCCGTCAATACTTTTTCGGCGGCCGCAAAACCGCCATCCAGGCAAATTGCGCCGATCAATGCTTCGAAGGTGTCCGCGAGGATGGACGGCCTGCGGAATCCACCGCTTTTCAGTTCCCCCTCACCCAGCCGCAGATGGTCGCCGATGGACAGCGTAGAGGCCAATTGCGATAGTGCATGCTGGTTTACCAGCCCGGCGCGCAAACGCGACAGATCCCCTTCGGGAAGAGAGGTGAACTGCTCAAACAGGAGCCGGGCAATGACAAAATTCAGCAATCCGTCGCCGAGGAATTCCAGTCGTTCGTTGTGCGGCAGGCCATGGCTTCGATGCGTGAGTGCCTGCTCAAGCAGCGCCGCATTGCCGAACTGGTAGCCCAGCCGGCGCTCGATGGGCCCGTCAGGCATGGGTGAAAGCCCGGTGGATAGGCGTCAATTCCCGCTAGTCGCAACAAAATCAATACAGGCGCTCAGATTGCCGAAGAGTTTTATCTTGGTCGAATAAGCGGTCCTGAGAATGACTTGATCGCCCTCTTTCTCGACCTCGATATCGCTTCCCTTGACGACATCGATCGCATCGATTTGCGCGCGCTTGCTGAACATGGTCTGGATGTCTTTTGGAGACGCACCGCGCGCCTCCGGTGAACGGGATATTTCCCGCAGGTGATTCACGACGGTGGCGTATTCGATATAGGCCGGGATCAGCTTCAGCCCGATGATGGCCACAAACACGATCAGACCGGCGATGAATACCATGCCGACGAAAGTCACGCCGCGTTGACGTTTCATGTTTACTCCCGCTAGTTGATACGGTTGCCGATGCGTCTCAATTCGCTGAAATTCCACCAAACGAGGAACGCCTTGCCGACGATATTCTGTTCGGGCACGAACCCCCAGTAGCGGCTATCGGAGCTGGAATCGCGGTTGTCACCCATCATGAAGTAGTTTCCCGGCGGCACCAGGCAATTGAATTCCTGTTCATTGTAGACGCAGTTTTCGCGCAGCGGAAATTGCTTCACGCCTGCCAGTTGCAGAGCCGCGGCGTCCGGATTGATGATAATGGAATGTCTGTGGGTGCCCAGTGTTTCCCAGAAGCGCGCGGTATTTACGAAGCTCAGCCCGCCATCGACGTATTGATAATCATCGGCTTTGTCCACCTGAACCAGTTGACCGTTTACGCTCAGGCGCTTGTTGCGGTACTCGATGCGGTCACCCGGTACACCGACTACACGCTTGATGTAGTCGAGCGTGGGGTTCTCCGGGAAGCGAAACACCATGACTTCGCCCCGCTCGGGAAGGTTGACCTCGATGATCTTCTTGTTCATCACCGGCAGCCTGATGCCGTAGGTGAACTTGTTGACCAGGATGAAATCGCCGACCAGGAGCGTCGGAATCATCGAGCCTGACGGTATCTTGAAAGGCTCCACCAGGAAGGAGCGCAGCAGGAAAACGATCAGGATGATGGGGAAAAAACTCTTTGGATATTCGACCCACCAAGGCTCCTTGGCGCCTTTGTCGCGACGACGTCCCAGCACCAGATGATCCAGCAACCAGATTGCTCCGGTCACCAGCAACAGGATCAACATCAATAACGCAAAATTCATGTCCCTCTACCTTTACGGCAGCTGCTACAGCCGCCTACTTGTTGTCGACTTGCAAAATGGCCAGGAACGCCTCCTGCGGGATTTCCACGGTGCCGATCTGCTTCATGCGCTTCTTGCCCGCCTTCTGTTTCTCCAGCAGCTTCCTTTTGCGCGAGATATCGCCGCCATAGCACTTCGCCAGCACGTTCTTGCGCAACGCCTTTACCGACTCGCGCGCGATGATATGCGAACCGATGGCGGCCTGCACGGCCACGTCGAACATCTGGCGCGGAATCAGCTCGCGCATGCGCGTGGCAAGGTCACGGCCGCGATACTGGCTGTTGGATCGATGCACGATCAGGGATAACGCATCAACGCGTTCGCCGTTGATCAGAATGTCCAGCTTGACCAGATCGGCCGCACGGAATTCCTTGAAATCGTAATCGAGCGAAGCGTAACCGCGGCTGACGGACTTGAGTTTGTCGAAGAAATCCATTACGACTTCGTTCAGCGGCAACTCGTAGGTCAGCATCACCTGGCGCCCCATGTACTGCATGTTGCGCTGGGCGCCGCGCTTGTTGTTGCACAGGGTCATGACCGGTCCGACGTGCTCCTGAGGCATCAGGATGGTCGCTGTGATGATCGGCTCGCGGATTTCCTCGATTTTCGAAGGGTCCGGCAGTTTCGAGGGATTCTCGATTTCCACCACAGTGCCGTCGCGCATCAGGATCTGGTACACCACGGTTGGCGCCGTGGTGATGAGTTCCATGTCGTATTCACGTTCCAGGCGTTCCTGCACGATATCCATGTGCAACAGACCAAGGAAGCCGCAGCGGAAACCGAATCCGAGGGCCTGCGAGGTTTCCGGCTCGTAACGCAGGGATGAATCATTCAGGTGCAGTTTTTCGAGCGCGTCGCGCAGCGCCTCGTACTGATTGGATTCCACCGGGTAAAGACCGGCAAAAACCTGCGGCTTGATCTCCTTGAAGCCAGGCAGCGGTTCGATAGCAGCATTCTCCGCGAGCGTGACCGTATCGCCCACCTGGGCCGCCTTGAGTTCCTTGATGCCGGCGATGATGAAACCCACTTCCCCCGCGAGCAACTCGTCGCGCGCCTGCGATTTCGGCGTGAACACCCCGACTTGCTCACACAGATAGTTCGCCTTGTTGGACATCAGCAGAATGCGTTCCTTGGGGCGCAGCGACCCATCCACCACGCGTACCAGCATGACCACGCCGACATAATTGTCGAACCAGGAATCGATGATCAGCGCCTTCAGTGGTCCGTCGGGATTTCCACGCGGCGCCGGAATGCGTTCAATGGCCGCCTCAAGAATATCCTCGACGCCTTCGCCCGTCTTGGCGCTCGCGCGCACCGCATCGTCGGCAACAATGCCGATGATGTCCTCGATTTCGGCAATGACCCGATCCGGATCCGCGGAGGGCAGATCGATTTTATTGAGAACGGGTACGACCTCGACGCCCTGCTCGATCGCCGTATAGCAGTTGGCTACCGTCTGCGCTTCCACGCCCTGGGAGGCGTCTACCACCAGCAGTGCCCCTTCGCAAGCGGCCAGTGACCGGCTCACCTCATAGGAAAAATCGACGTGACCAGGCGTATCGATGAGATTGAGCTGGTAGGTTTGGCCGTTGCGCGCCTTGTAGCGCAGCGCCGCTGTTTGCGCCTTGATGGTGATGCCGCGCTCGCGCTCGAGGTCCATGGAGTCGAGCACCTGCTCTTCCATTTCACGATCGGAAAGACCGCCGCAGAGTTGGATGAACCGGTCCGCAAGGGTGGATTTGCCGTGATCTATGTGGGCAATGATCGAAAAATTGCGGATATGCTGCATCAGAAAAAAAGGGCACTAACGTGCCCTTTCATGGGGATTCCAGAGGAAGAAATTGTAGCGGATTTTACCCGGTCACGAGCGGCTTTCGCGCCCGCCTTCGGAGCGCCTGGCGTCGCCTCGATCGCAAAATGATCGTCAGTTGCCGTCAAGTCGCAGCGGTACGTACAGCGCTCCGTCGCCGCGGCGGATCAGCAGCGCAACGCTGCGCGACTTCTCGAACTGGCCCAGCAACTGGTTGAGCTGTTCGACGGATTTCACGTCCTGATTGTTGATCGCCATCAGCACGTCGCCGCGGCGAATGCCCGCTTTGGCCGCGGCACCCTGTGCCTCCTCGACCAGCAGCCCGCCGTTTATGCCGAGTTCCTTGCGTTGATCCGCGTTGAGTTCGCTGAGCGTCAGTCCCAGCCGGGCGACCACGTTGCCTGGTTTGGTTTCCTTGCGTGCGGGGCGTTGAGCTGCCTTTTCTTCGGGCATTTCGCCCACGGTGATAGTCACATCGCGGCCCGCCCCTTTGTGCCAGATCTGGGCGGTTACTTTCGAGCCGGGCCGGGTCTGCGCCACGATGCGCGGCAGGTCTGAAGAGGAAGTTACCGTTTTGCCATCGAATTTCAGTATGACATCGGAGGCCTCGATGCCCGCTTTCTCCGCTGGACCGCCTTTCTCCACCGAATTGACCAATGCCCCGTTTGGCCTGGGCAAACCGAAGGATTCCGCCAGTTCCTTGGTTACTTCCTGGATCACCACACCGATACGGCCCCGGCTGACGCGTCCGGCTGTCCTCAACTGGTTCGAAATGTCCATTGCGACATCGATCGGAATGGCAAAGGACAGTCCCATGAATCCGCCGGTGCGGCTGTAGATCTGGGAATTGATGCCGACCACTTCTCCCTTCAGATTGAACAGCGGCCCGCCGGAGTTGCCCGGATTGATGGCCACATCGGTCTGGATGAAGGGTACGTAGTTTTCCTGCGGCAGCGAGCGCCCCTTGGCGCTGACGATGCCGGCGGTCACGGTACTTTCAAATCCGAAGGGCGATCCGATGGCCAACACCCATTCACCGACTCTGAGCTTTTCCGGGTCCCCGATCCTGACTGCGGGCAGGCCTGTCGCTTCGATCTTGATCACTGCCACGTCGGTGCGTTTGTCGGCGCCGATGACTTTGGCTTTGAATTCTCGCTTGTCATTGAGCTTGACCGTGACGTCGTCAGCCATGTCGACTACATGGGCATTGGTCAGAATATAGCCGTCGGCGCTGACGATAAACCCCGACCCGAGCGAACGCGTCTCGTAGTCCTTCGGTTGCGGCGGGCCAAAGCGGCGGAAGAAGTCGTAAAACGGATCGTCTTCGGGAACCGGTGATTGCGCTCCCCCGCCCCGGCTCGTTGAAGTCGTACTGACATTGACCACCGCCGGCCCCTGTTTTTCTACCAGGTCGGCGAAATCCGGCAAGCCCTGCACCTGGGCGTGTCCCAGCAGTGGCATCCATAGCAGCAGGGACCAAACCAGTGTTCTGAACATCGGCGGCTTCCTCGATGATGAAACGATAAAAGGCGAATATGATGCGGCAAAATCGCCGCGCGGGAAACTACCTGGAACGCGGGGCGATGGTGTTGGCGATCTGCATGACGGTAGTGGCTGGCGCTTCACCCAACACGGTCACGACCTGATCGTTCAGGGTCCGCGTGTAGATGTTGATGGCGCCCTGCTGAGACAACCCTTCACTGATCCTTTGGCGCGTCGCCGCCGGCTCTATGAACACCGAAACCGCAGCCAGGCCGTCAGAATAGACCATGTGTGTTACCAACACTGCATTGCCCTGCTTGGTGCGCCGCATTTCCAGGACCTTGCGGAATCCCGGAGGGAAATTTCGCACCGTCCAGCCGGACTCGATTTCGCTGATCGTATTGTTGGCAAAGCGATCGAGCCGCCATTCCGGGAACCGTATGTTGAAAGACGGCTGCACCATCTCACGAGTGACGCCGGCCCCGATGGAGAGTTGCGTAAAACTGAATTGCTCCACGACATTGTGCCGTTCACTGAGCATGCGCGCCTTGAGCAGAAGGCCTGACGCGGTATCGGCCCAGAATTTGTGCCCGTAGCGCATGCCGTCCTTGGGTTCGAGCACCAGGGCCTGGGAATCGAATCCGCCGATGCGTTCCGATTCACCCATGCGGATTTCGTAGTATTCGGTCAGAGAAGAGAGCTGTTCCGGAAGCAGCGCTGGAAAGGTCCGTCGGGCGACACGCTTGTCGCTGCGCACGATCTTGGCGTCGGGGTAGTAGCAAAGCACTTCGTCGTTGTTGCGAATGACCTCGCGCCGCGGCCCATCGAGTGTCTCCAGTTTTTCGTACTCGTTCCCGCTGTCGACAAAATGCACGATGCGGGAAGTTTCTACCTGGTCTCCGTGCTGATAGACGAACGTGCCGGAATAGTTGAGCTTACGCGCCGCATCGGCGATCTTCTGCAGCAGCGCCAGTGCTTCCGGCTGTTGTAACGGGGCGGCGCGAACCCATCCTGCCAAACCAAGCGCAAGCAGCGCAGGCAACCATATCGCCTGACGCATCATATTCAGCGCTGTTCTTCCGTATCCCCGGAGACCGCGCGCACGTAGGAGGCTACGCCCTGCAAGGTGGTACTGGAAGAGAACTGTTGATGCGCCAGTAGATAGTCATTGACTTCCCCGCTGGCCATCCGCGTTTTCGCCTGGAGTGCGGCGGGCGATGCAACAGCGAGAGTTTCCTTCTGTGGAGCGAAGGGATTGTTGAACACCGCCAGCCAGGCAACGAGAGCGACGCCCCCGACCGAGGCAGCGACGGGCAGCGCGAACCGGCGCACGGCGGCTTGCAGGGGCTTGCGCGCGTGAGGGGCCAGGACGGTCGGCTCCTCGGCAATCCGGGTTGCGAAATTCGCCGAAAAGTCCGGCGACAGGCATAATTTTTCGCCCCGCAGGGTGTCCCCGATCACATGATAGGTATCCCAGGCAGCGCGCAGACGGGCGTCGTCCTTGAGCCTCTTGACCTGGCCGGTGGCTTCCGCCTCCCCCATTTCACCATCCATGAATGCCGAGATGTTTTCCACGTCTACCACCTCTTTTCCTTACTGGTATCCAACAAAGGGCGCAGGCGTTCCGCTATGGTTTCCCGCGCTCTGAAAATCCGCGACCGGACCGTCCCGATGGGGCAATTCATTACACTCGCGATATCTTCGTAACTCATGCCCTCTATTTCTCGCAACGTAATCGCAGTCCGCAATTCCTCAGGCAACTCTTCCATCGTCTGGTTCACTGTGGACGCAATTTGCTTGGTCATCAGCTCCGCTTCGGGGGTATTCAAATCCCGGAGCTGATCCCCGTCTTCGAAATTCTCCGCCTCTTCGCTATCGAACTCCGTGGTGGTCGGGGCCCGCCGCCCCATGGCCACCAGATAATTCTTGGCGGTATTGATGCCTATTCTGTACAGCCACGTATAAAAAGCACTGTCTCCGCGAAACGAAGGCAATGCCCGGTAAGCCTTGATGAACGCCTCCTGGGCAACGTCCTCCACTTCTGCGGGATCGCGTATGAACCGGGAAAGCAATCGTCCTAGCTTGCGCTGGTACTTGGCTACGAGCAACTCGAAGGCCTGCTTTTCTCCGCGCTGCGCCCGCTCGACCAGCGCCTGGTCAACTTCACGGTCGCCCATCTAGCTACGTTTCCCGAATATTGTGATTATCGATCGCAATGCGCCGCAAAAGGCGCCAAGTATACCCGCCGAGACCTGTTCGGGAAACGCGTTGCGATTCGCATACACAGACAGAGCGCTCCTGCATTAGTTCACTGTGGCGAATTGCGGCACGTCTGACGAATTGCGGCAGCCGTTGCGGTACACTGCCGCGCTTGCCACAAGCGGGAAAATCATGAAGCGCTTCGACGTTGCGATCGTCGGCAGCGGCCTGGCCGGCCTGACCGTTGCACTTCATCTGGCGGATCATCGCAAGGTGGGAATTTTTACAAAGCGCGAGCTGCTGGACGGCGCTTCGAACTGGGCCCAGGGCGGCATCGCGGCGGTGCTTGCCAAGGATGACAGTCCCGAAGACCACATACACGACACCGAGATAGCCGGCGCCGGGCTGTGCGACCCCGGAACGACGCGCTACGTGGTCGAACACGGCCGACAGGCGATCGAGTGGCTGATCGGCCAGGGTGTCCCGTTTACCCGGGACGCATCCAGCGATCTGGGCTACCACCTCACCCGGGAAGGTGGCCACAGCCACCGGCGCGTGATTCATGCCGCCGATGCGACCGGCCATGCAGTGCAGTCCACGCTGGAAGCAAAGATCAAGGCGCACCGGAACATTACCGTGCTCGAGCACTACGAGGCCGTGGATCTGATCACGGCAGGCAAACTAGGCCTGGCGGAAAGCCGCTGCTTCGGCGTCTATTGCCTCAACCAGGGAAGTGGCCGGGTAGAAACCGTCGCCGCGGACCAGGTGGTTCTGGCCACCGGAGGTGCGGGCAAGGTCTATCTTTACACGACCAACCCGGACACGGCGACGGGAGACGGCATTGCCATGGGCTGGCGCGCGGGCTGCCGTATCTCCAACATGGAATTCATCCAGTTCCATCCAACCTGCCTTTACCACCCGCACGCCAAATCCTTCCTGATTTCGGAGGCTGTCCGCGGCGAAGGCGGCATCCTCAAGCTTCCCGACGGCACGCGTTTCATGCCGGCCCACGATAAGCGAGCGGAACTTGCGCCGCGCGACGTCG
>Ga0105248_10010276_pt1 | contig 10302 bp, 11 predicted proteins | sample KBSS34metaG_FD_81524 | JGI IMG/M metagenome (GOLD analysis project Ga0105248, IMG submission 81524) | Switchgrass rhizosphere microbial communities from Kellogg Biological Station, Michigan, USA - KBS S3-4 metaG | ecosystem: Host-associated > Plants > Roots > Rhizosphere > Soil | place... | reverse complement strand
GCCGTGGATCAAGAGGACGGTGTCGTCACCAGAACCATCCTCGAGGTAGTTCGTCTCGATTCCGTTCGCGACTATCGTCGAGCCGATCTCCGGCTTCACCATGGCTGTCATGTCCCAATCTCCCGTCACATTTGCGTTGTGCTGCAGTGCGCTTCGCCCCAATGGGCGAGGACTCGTTAGTCGTAGTAGCGAAAGACCAGATCGGCCACGCAACACGGTTTCGGTTCGTGCTCGATCTCGTACGTCAGGTGATAGATGGCCTCGGCGCCGTCCTTCACTTCGTTCACCTCACTCAGCTCGACCTGCATGCGGCTGCGCGAACCCACCTTCAGAGGTGCTGGGAAACGCACTTTGTTGAGCCCGTAGTTGAGGATCACGTTGAACCCGTTGACGACACAGACCGACCAGAGCAGCCCGGTGGCCGTCCCCAGGGTCAGGAACCCGTGCTGAACGGTGGTGCCGAACGGGCCCGTCGCCGCGCGCTCGGGGTCGACGTGGATGTACTGCTCGTCACCGGTGAGTTTGGCGAACGTGTCGACGTTCTCCTGGGAGGTCTCGACCCAATCGCTGACACCGAGCACCGTGCCAACTCGATCGCGCAGGCCGGCAAGACCCTCGAGTACGAGCGGCTGCCGCGTATCACCCGGTGCGGCATCGACAGTCATTGGTCGCCCCCTTCTCATCGGTCTCACAAGCTGAAGGCGGGCATCAAACTGCCGCCTGCGGCGAGTCAAACACCCGCAGGGTTGGCGTCGCCACCACGAACGGTGGTCTTTCCACCCAGCGAGAGCGCGACCTGTTCGACCACCTCATCAAGTGCACGGAGGTCGGCTGGAGACGACTTACCGACCCCGGACGATCGGGATGAACCGATCCGCAATTTCGGGGTATCCGAGCAGAAGCCGTGAGACGATCGCAACACTGCGTTACGACAAGGTCCAGACCCCGCTTCGCGGCAGTTGAGTCTTCTCCATGAGTGAGGTGCTACGAACATGGCTGGAAATTCGACCGAACCGGGTCAGTCGGTCACGAGCAGGGTCTCCGCGATTCTGCTCGCATTCACCGATTGTGACGACCGATCGCTGACCGATATTGCTCGACTTGCCGGTTTGCCTGTATCCACGGCGCATCGACTCGCAGTCGAACTTGCGAGTCGGGACTTACTCGAACGCGATGAGAATGGTCACTATCACGTGGGGTCACCGCTCCGCGGAATCGGACTGTCCGGGTGGACCGCACCCACTCTGGTTGAACGCGCATCGTGCGTGCTCGACGACCTGTCCTGGGCCATTCACCGCCCCACCCGCCTCGGCGTGCTGTCCGGCACCGAGGTCAGGTACGTCGAGAAAAGACCCAATCATCCGGTGACGAGTTTCGACGTCGCCGCGACGCTACCCGCGCATGCAACAGCACTCGGCAAGGTCCTGGTGGCCTTTTCTCCCACCCGCATCACCGACACCCTCCTGTCGAAGGGTCTCACGCAGTTCACCCGGCACACCATCGTGGCGCCCGAGAAGTTTCGCCACTGCCTCAGCACCGTTCGCCAAGCGCACCTGGCGGTGTCGTCGGGTGAACTCCAAGCCGGAAATCATTGCATCGCAATGCCCGTGTTCTCCGACGGCAAGGTACTCGCGGCGATAGAAGTGGAGGTCGGAGACCCTCAGACAGATCTTGCCAAGGTGGCCCCAGCCCTTTCGGTAGCGTGCGGAGGCCTCTCCCGCGAACTCAGCGGTGCGCCGAGAACGCGACAACCCGTCGCTCCACTCGGCGCTGATCGGGCACGGTTTGCGGCGGGGTAGCGCGGTCTGACGGGCGTCGACGGCAACCCGTCACGGTGCCTTCGAAGCATGCCGAGCAGTGGCTTGCACTGACGTCGCATTGCCCTCCGGCGAACTACGGCTGCCAACTTCGTCGATGGCCTGCTCGAGCGTGATGGTTCGGTGTGCGCGATTCTTCGTGAACCACAACGAGCGCCCCACGAGTACAGGGTGCCGAACCGATTGCCCCAACCGATCAGATACAGCACGTGAATGAACGCCCACATCAAATAGGCGGTAATTCCGGTGAAACTCATTCCACCGGAGCGCGCCACGGCATGCGTTCGTCCGATGGTCGCCATACTCCCCTTGTCGAAGTACTTGAATGGCACGACATTGGCGTCTCCGTCGAGCCTGGCCCGAATCACCTTGCCGACGTACTTTCCCTCTTGCAGCGCCGGTTGACCAATTCCGGGGAGACCGTTCAAAGACACCATGTCGCCGATCGCGAACACTTCCGGGTGGCCACAAAGCGTGCAATCAGGCTCCACCATGATCCGCCAGGCTCGATCGATCTCGGCACCACTGGCCGAGGCAAGGATCTTGGCGAGCGGAGAAGCCTGCACGCCAGCGGCCCACACCTTTGTCCTGGCTTCGATGCGCTCGTCACCGCCGTCGTGCCTGACCGTGATCCCATACCGGTCGATCGCGGTGGCCGCCGTGCCACACCGTACTTCGACACCCATTCGCGCAAGGATCCGCGCCGTGTACTGCTGGAGTCGCTTGTCAAAGGGACCAAGGACGGCCGGTCCGGCCTCGACGAGCACTATTCGCGCCTCTCGCGTATCGATCTCGCGGTAGTCGCTGGGCAGGACGCGATGCGCGAGTTCGGCGATCTGCCCGACGACCTCGCACCAGTGGGCCCAGCCCCCACCACGACGAACGACAGGCACGCCTGGCGTTCCGCCGGGTCAGTAGCGAGCTCCGCCATTTCGAACGCGCCAAGTATGTGGTTCCGGAGGTGACGAGCATCCTCCAGCGTCTTCATTCCTGGCGCGAACTCCTCCCAGTCGTCGTGGCCGAAATACGCATGAGTTGCACCCGCAGCAACGACCAAGATGTCGTACGCCAGCGTTATTCGTGCCCCGTCCGGAGCGTGCGCCGACACGGTTCGAGCGTCCAAGTCGAGGTTGGTGACCTCGCCGAGTACCACTTTGGTGTTCTTTTGCTTCTGCACGACCCGGCGCAGCGCAGGCGCTATCAGCCCCTCAGGCAGAATTCCGGTCGCAACCTGATACAACAACGGCTGGAAGAGATGGTGGTTCGTCCTGTCGATGATGGTGACGTCGACGTCGGAGTTCCCCAGCACCCTGCTGACGTTCACACCACCGAAACCGCCGCCAACGATCACGACTCTGGGACGCGTATGCGTCGTCGGGGCTGCCTTCAATTACGACACCTCCGTTCGTGGCTCAGCGTGATCTGCTGTGCCCCAGATAATTTCGGATATGTGGGTGGGACGAGCGAAGCTACGGAATCGGCCTCGCAACGTTGGCGGGGCGGGTGGCGGGTGCTATGACTTCAATCGTTCCTTCACGGCACCCAGATATGCCTGAGACGTTTCCCTCATCAGGTCGGCTTGCGTGGACACGAGCGTTTCGACCCAGTCGGCCTTCAGTTCCTTGGCGGTGTCCTCTTCGAGCTTGAGCACACCGTTCAGCATCTTCTCGTACGCCTCGAGCCACACGAGTCCGTTCTCCTTGCTCAACGCGAGCACACGATCACTCGTCTGCTTGATGCGTTGCACTGCCGCCTCGACATCCGGGCCGAAGTTGGGCGTCTGAGTCATGTGTCTCCTCCTTCGTTGGCGGTCATGAGAATTGCTCCGATCGTCAGATCCCGCGTAGTGACAACCGCTCAAGCGGAGTTTGGCACCGCAGCGAGAGCCGACGATAGGGGTTCACCGGCAAGTTCCACCCAGCAAGAAGGCGTGGCTTCAAGCGCACGGGCGCGGCCAACATGGACATCAACCCGAGGACGTGGAGGACTGGATGCGCGTACACGAGTCCAACAGCAGCCAACAAGCGGACGCGAACGCCGTCGACGCAGCAGCGATCGACGTCCACAACCATGCGATGCCGCTGCCGTTGCTCGAATGGCTCGAACGGGCCGGGCTTTCGGATCTGTCACGGAGCTCCGAGGGTGTCGTCCTGCTCGATCCGACGGTGAGTGGAGTCGGAAAGGGCACGCCGCTCCCGCTCGCCCGCTCCCAGTACGACCCGCTCGTCCGCTTGGCCGAGATGGACGACGTCGGGGTGTCGGCGCACGCCGTATCGATGCCACCATTCCTGTACTGCTCCAATTCCGAGGACAGAGGTCTCGTCACAGGAACCATCGGGCGGGGTAACGACGAACTCGCCAGCTATGTCAGTGGAGGTGCGGGCCGACTCTTCGGTCTCGGGTCCATCCCGCTCGGTTTTCCCGACGCCGCCGACGAGGCTCGACGCTGCCTCGACGACCTTGGGTTCCCGGGCGTCGCCATCGGCACTCGTGGAGGCGGCAAAGAGCTCGATGACCCTGTGAACGAGGATCTTTGGGCGTTGCTGGCAGAACGCAACGCGTTCATCTTCGTCCACCCCAGCGGGGTTCCCGACGCGCACCGACAGCGCGACTTCTATTTACCGCAACTCGTTGGCTATCCGACGGAGACGGCGATCAGCATCGCTCGGATGATCTACGGCGGGGTCTTCGAACGTTTCGACTTGACCATGTGCCTCGCGCACGGCGGGGGCTGCCTGCCATGGTTGCGGGGTCGACTCGACCTGGGTTGGCAGCGCAAGGACGTAGCTCACACCACAGAGCTTCCGCCGAGCGAGTTCTGCAGGCAGCTGTACTACGACAGCGCGGTGTTCGACACCACTCTTCTCGCTCACCTCGTCTCGGACATGGGCGTCGACCGGGTTCTCTTGGGCACCGACCACCCTTTCGAACTTGGCGACACCCAACCTGTCGAGACCGTCCGTTCACTCGGCCTCAGTGACGCCGACACGGAGACGATCCTTTGGCGCACAGCGGATTCACTCCTCGGCTCGCCGTTGTCGGCTCAGCCCGCGGCCGGTTCAGTCAAGCATCGGCGGTAACGACGACCTTCGCTCTGCTGCGCGTGCGGCTGCTCGACTCGGTGGACCGACTACCCAACGGGATGGACACGCACGTGGGGACGGCGGCCTCGACATGCAATCGTGGGAATCCGAGCACTGCTGGGCCGACCCTGGACGGCCGGAGCAGACCCTGTAACGCGCGCTAGTGGCGTTTAGCATTTGTCTCGGCGAGATAGTCCCCCTGGGATGGCCATCGAGATTAGGGTGGCCATGGGAGATTCTCGACGAGTGGTCTGCGACGCACAGGGTCCGCATTTTGCTGACAACCTCGTCTCCGAGAGATGAGGAAGGACATGGCGGGCAACTCGACCGATCCTGGACGGTCGGTCACAAGCAAGGTGACCGCCATTTTGATGGCATTCTCGGGCGGTGGCATGCACACGCTGACTGAAATCGCCGGTTTCGCGAGCCTGCCGACGTCAACCGCTCACCGGCTCGCCTCAGAACTGGTCGCCTGGCGTCTGCTTGAGCGCACCGAAGAACGTAGTTACCGGATCGCCTTGCCGTTGCGCATGCTCGCTGACGCGTCCGCATCCGAAGCCCGCTCCTACGCACTGACGGTAATGCGAGCCCTACCCGTGCTCGACGAGCTGTCCCGGGCAACCAAAGGTGAGGTACGACTAGGCGTCCTGCGCGGCGCAGATGTCCTGACACTGCAGCCGCGCCACCACCGGTCTGATGACCGCATACGTGCTGAGGCATTGATGCACTGCGTCATACCGGCACACGCCGCAGCTTCGGGTAAGGCGCTGCTCGCATTCTCCCGACCAGAGGTCGTCGACAACGTCATCAAGGCCGGGCTGCCTGCGTTCACACCACATACCATCACTTCCCCAGATGTGCTGCGCCAGAAGCTCTCCCTCATCCGGCTGACGCAGGTCGCGACGTCGCGCGACGAGTTCCAAAGCGGTAGCGCCGCGATCGCCATGCCGATCTTCTACGGCAGAGGCCATGTCGCAGCCGCCATCGAACTGTCGGTGGAAGACCTCGGCAAGGATCGGAAGCCTGCCGCCAGCGCACTCGCCGTTGCATGCCGCAGCCTGTCCCGCCAACTCACCACCGAGTTACACGTCACGGGCAACCAAAACTGCACCGCCAATCGTGCCCAACCCGTACTGCAGCCCCACCCCTGACCCACCCGTTGCGCCGGACGAGTTCGGATCGCGGTATCGCGACGCGTTTCCCAGGTCAGGGCCATCGGCTGCCGCAGCGGCCTCAACTGCCCCACAATAGTGGACCACTCTGCGGGACGGTTTTCTGGGAATCACTGGCTTTGACTGCCAGCCTCATGGGTACGAGATGAGGAGTACGACATTGGCGGGCAATTCGACCGACCCCGGACGGTCAGTGACCAGTAAGGTCACTGCCATCTTGATGGCATTCGCCGACGGGGGTGTCCACACGTTGACGGAGCTCGCCAGCTCGGCGAACCTGCCGACCTCGACCGCGCACCGGCTCGCATCGGAATTGGTCGCCTGGCGCCTTCTGGAACGTACTGAGGAACGCAGCTACCGGATCGCTCTGCCGCTCCGAATGATCGGCAGCGCTCATCCCGAGTCGGACCTCTGCTCATACACGCTGACGGTCATGCGCGCCATACCGGTACTCGACGATCTGTCGCGAGCGAGCAAAGGCGAGGTGCAGCTGGGCACCCTTCGCGGTACCGACGTCCTGATGCTGCGGCCCCGCGCCAACCGTTCGGCTGGACCCCTCCACGCCGAATCGCTGCTGCACAGCACCATTCCCGCGCACGCGACAGCTTCGGGCAAGGCGCTGCTCGCCTTCTCCCCACCTAGCGTCGTCGACCGCGTCATCGAAGCCGGACTGCCCGCATTCACGTCCCACACGATCACCCGGCCCGACGTCCTACGGCAGAAACTCACCACCATCAGGCTGACGCAGGTCGCGACTTCGCGTGACGAATTCGAATGCGGTACATCAGCTATCGCGATGCCGATCTTCTACGGTAGAGGCCGCGTGGCAGCCGCTGTCGAACTCAACGTTGCAGACTTGGGCAACGATCTGAAGCCGGCCGCCAGCGCCCTGTCCGTTGCGTGCCGTAGCCTGTCCCGGCAATTGGCCACCGAACTTCACAGGATGGGCAACGGTCACGCGACACATCATTCCGAGCCGACACCAAACCCCCACCCCGGCGGCGAGTCGAGCCGGCAGGGGCTTCCTGCCAGTAGGAAGTAGCTCGTGCGAGGCGTCGCCCGAAGCGGGCGTCCTGCGCAACAACTCCACCACCCACAGTATCGCAAGGGACTCGTGGTCGGCGTCTTCCTCTGCAAGGCAACGCAATTCGTCACCTTTCGAGCGCTCGAAAACCCAAGGGGTCCCATGACGTCGTCATGGGGACCCCTTGGGCAGCTCATCGGCGCACCGACGAGTCAATCATTGCTCTCTGAATGGGTGCGCACGCGTTCGGCAATCGGTCTCCAGTGCTCCACCAGTGCCGCGCGTCCCATGAAGAGACCAAGGTGGCCGGCGTCGACCAGCTCGCGCGAGATGCGGTCGGTCGGTGTCGATACCAGGTCAGCCAAGGCCCAGACCTGCTCTGCAGGGGTGATGTGGTCCTTCGTGCCAGCCAGGAGGAAGATCGGGCAATCGATCGCTGACAAGTTCACCTGCATGCCTCCCACCACGAGCTCACCCCTAGCCAGCTCGTTGTGGATGAACAAGTGCTCGATGATCCACAGATAGAAGGCGCCGGGCAGGTCCTGCGTCCATTCGAACCAGTTGGTGAAGTCGATGTGCCTCGTTACGTACTCGGGATCGTGGATGTTGGCGAGAAGACCCATCAGGCGCTCAATTTCGGCCCCCGGTTCCAACAACTTGAAACCACGCAGTTGGCTCCTCCCGAGCTGTAGGCCTCCACCGGCCTTCACCAGCGCCCGGTAGACATCAAGTTCCTTGCGCCGTGCGAAGAGTCGAGTCCATTCCTGGATGCCTGACTGACCTGCGTGCGTGTCGATCGGCGCTCCACCGATCGTGAGGGTGTTCACCTGTTCAGGGTGCAGGCCTGCGTAGACCACCGCGAGCCAGCCACCCTGGCAATCACCGACCAGATTCACCCGCCCCCCAAGGAATTCGACGGCGTCAGCCAATACCTCGACGTACTCCTCGATCGAACACGCCGCGGTTTCCTGCGTCGCAGGTAGCCAATCGATGGCGAAGATGCTGTCCAATCCGGCGTCGCGGAGGGTGAGCATCTGACTCTGGTCCCGCCCATAGTCCACGATCGACGACGCATGGCCTGCCTGTGGCGGCAGCACCAGCGTGGGCAACGCCACTGTGGCTGACGGCGCCGAATAGTCGAGCAGCCGCGCGATGGGCCAGGACCGAACCTCGCGAGCGTGGTGTGCCCACGTCGGTTTCTCGCGTAGCGTCGCGACGCGGGCGAATTCCGCCAAATCCTCGGCAAGGTCCAGTGGCGAGCTGCGCCACGCGACCGCTCGGGCGACATAATCGGTCGCGTTGGCGGCGGCCGACGCCCACGCATCGATTGGCGCCCAGGCGAACTGGGCGGCGATCGTCGTTGGCATGGTTTCGGGCACGTGACGTCCTTCCTTGGGGCAAGCGCACGAACACCGGCATTCCCGCGGCTGTCGTTGAGTGCCGATCAACCACGGAAAGTACCGGTGTAGGTGCGCGCGATGGATTTACTTCAACAGGTCGCGGACGGCCTTGGTGTATGCGCCCGTCACCTCGGCGATGACCGACGCTTGCGACTTGGCCAGCTCGGAAATCTGCTCCACCTTGGTGGCATCGGCTGCCTTCTGGCCGAAATCCAGCAACGTGTGCATCGTCTGCTCGTAGGCATCGATGGACATGGTCCCGGTCTGCTTTGCGGCCGCGACGACCTTCTCATTCAGCCCGCGAATGCGCTCGGCGGCGGCGTCGAAGTCGACGTCGAACGGCGGCGTCGAGGTCTTGGTTGCTTCGGCGGCCTTGGTCGAAGTGGTTGTAGCCATTGTCATTTCCTTCACTGTGATCGCTTGTTGGCCATCTGCGGCCCGGTCGTTAGCTACGTTAGCACAGTTAGAGCTAACGATGCTACTCGTGACGAACGCCACTCGTTTCGCGCGACGCTTCCAGGCGATCAATCCTCAGCGCCGGTGCGCAACTTCGAGCATGAAAGAGGGTTACCACGTGCAACTTTCGCCGCCTTGCTCAGTCGGCGTCGTGGTGACCCGACACGCGTCGTACGCGGTTCGCGTCGATGAAACTTCGGTGGATCTCCGACATCGCGCGGCGCTGGGCGGCGGTCAGTTCGGGTGCCGCCGCGATCGCCTCCGCGAGCTCTGAGTGGGCGTGGTCGTCAGTGGACGGCTCCGGCTCCACGAACCCTGCACGGCGGTACAGGTCGTCGACCGACAGATCCAGCGAGGCGGCGAGCGCCTCGACGACCGCCTCCGACGGTGCCCTGAGCCCTCGTTCGATCTGCGATAGATAGGGATTGGAAATCCCGACAGCCTTGGCCAGTTGGCGCATGGGCAGTTCGGCGAGCTCACGCTGCTCCCGGATGATCGCCCCGAGCAGACTCTGTGGTTTGTCTTCGTCCACGTCATGAGACTAGCCCCGACGGTCGTTCCGCCGACGAAGGCGCTTGCCCGCCGTCAGAACCAGCCCTTGCGCTTCGCCCAGATGAGCAGCGTCGTCGACATGGCCAGCATCACCGCGAGCAGCACAGTCAGCGCTATCCAATGCGTCTGCTGGTTGACGATCACGTTCATTCCCAGAACCGAGGACAACGCGGTGATCGGCAGCGTCACGGCCGCGATCACCGCGAGCCGTTCGGCGGCGACGGTCATCTTCGTATTCGTTCGAGCCTGGTAGAACTCGATCGTTCCGTGGAGGTAGGCCTTCTGGCTGTCGGCCATCACCGACAGGTGTTGAAACTGATCGACAGCGTCCTCGAGGAGTAACTGTCCGGGTCCCGGGCCGAAGGCCACGATGGTGACCATCCGGCTGTATACCTCGCGGCTCAGCGCAGACATGGTGCTGACCGTGAGCAGACCGTGTCGCGCCCGAAACATCTCGTCGAGAAACGTCTCGGGATCGCCGAGGTGGCCACCGGTGACGCGCTGTTCGAGCTGCCAGACGTCTTTGGTGAGCTCCGCGGTGTAGGCGCGCAGCCGACCGGTCAAAGCGGTGAGCAGAGCATACGAGAGCTCGAAAGCCTTGTTGGGCTTGAGCTTTCCGCTGGTCAGTCGACCCAGCACCGCGTTCACCTCGACCATCGCCGCTGACGGGTCGACCGCAGGATTGAGCGGGCCATGGACGGTGACGAGGTAGCGCTCGCCGATGAACTGGTCGAGTTCGACGTAGTGCACGTGACCACCGGCACCAGGTTGCGGCGCATGCAGCACCAGGAAGAGGTG
>Ga0105248_10010275_pt1 | contig 10304 bp, 7 predicted proteins | sample KBSS34metaG_FD_81524 | JGI IMG/M metagenome (GOLD analysis project Ga0105248, IMG submission 81524) | Switchgrass rhizosphere microbial communities from Kellogg Biological Station, Michigan, USA - KBS S3-4 metaG | ecosystem: Host-associated > Plants > Roots > Rhizosphere > Soil | place... | reverse complement strand
TTGAGACGGCGCGGGAAGCAGGTGCAGCCACAATCGCCATTACCTGCAATACGGGGTCGGCTCTCGGCAGGGCTACGCATTTGGCGATTGAGGTCGACGTAGGCCCGGAAGTGCTTACCGGCTCTACCCGGCTCAAGGTTGGCTCGGCGCAAAAGCAGATCTGCAACATGCTGACGACGGGGGCCATGGCCCAACTTGGCTACGTCTATGGCAACCTCATGATCCGGCTCCAGTTGACCAACGAAAAGCTGGTCGAGCGCGGCATCTCGATCCTGCAGACGCTCTCCGGGGCCGATCGCGACACGGCTGTTGCGGCGCTCAAGACGGCCGAGATGCGCGTCCCTCTGGCCCTGGTAATGCTCCAGGCTGGCATTGGCAGAGCTGATGCGCAGGCTCTGCTGGACCGCACTCGGAACCACGTCCGCAAGGCATTGGCGTTGCTACCGGCGAAAGCCTAGTCCAAAAACAAAACATCCGCACCCAGAGGATGCGGACGTTGATTTTACACGCCCCGGCTTATGCCGAGAGGTGAGTGCTCATGCTGGGTCGAGCATGCCTGGCAGCAGTCACGAAACCCATATCCATTGAGATACCGCGCACGCAGTGCAGCAGATGATTGGCGATCGAAGGCAGCTTCTGGGCTGTCACACGAAAGGACGGTCCCGAAATGCTGACTGCCGCCACCGGTTGACGCTGAGCGTCAAAGACCGGCACTGCGATACAACGGAGACCTTCTTCAAGCTCCTCGTCATCAACAGCATAACCGCGGCGCTTTGTCTTTTCGAGTTCTGTGCGGAGAGCCTCCGGCGATCCAATCGTGCGATGGGTAAAGCGCTCAAACTTGGTGCGGCGGATCACATCCGCGATACGCTCTTCGGGCATAAAGGCGAGAATCGCCTTACCCACCGAGGTAGCGTGTACCGGATTGCTCGCGCCCACACGGGTAATCATGCGCACCGAACGGGCTGGTTCGATCTTGTCGAGATAGATAACGTTGGCCTGCTCGAGGATACAGAGGTGAGCCGTTTCCTCGGTCTCGTTGACCAACTTGCGTAGATGAGGCTGAGCGCGGTCACGCAGGTCGTACTGCTCAATGGCGCGATTGCCAAAGTCGAAAAGGCGCAATCCGAGCCGGAATTTACCGTTCACCGTGCGCTCCACCATGTGGTGGCGCTCCAGAACCATCAGGAAGCGGTGAGCGGTGCTCTTGTGCAATGCGAGTGAAGAAGCTACCTGGGCCAGTCCCAGTGGTACGTTGCTCTCTCCCAACAAATCAAGGACGGCGAAGGCTCGGTCTAGTGCTTGAACCTTGTAGGTACCTTGAGGCGGCGTGTCTCGCATTGTGGTCCTCCATATCGCAAATTGAATTAACTCTAGTGTGCCGTGGATTGGCTTCCGTGTCAACATCTAAGACGCCATCCCATTTATGAACAAATGCTTAAAGCGATCGAGCACAATGCTTTGAGCTCAACCGGCCTGTCCGAAAGGATTTGTGGAGTAAAACAGGGTAAGTTCGGCTGCTAAGGAAGCTTCTCCCCTGCCAGAAACGCCTTTACTCGCGAGGAAACGGCCGCCGCATCACAGGACATGAGGATGTGAGCGCAATCGCCGTGGGAGACATACGTAGGTGCTCCGGCAGCCGCGGCCCAGTCGAGCGCTGGCTGCGGATTGACCAGGTGATCTTCAGCGCTTACAACCACAAAGAATTTCGCCGTCACTCCACGAGCTGTCTCGGCCAGAGTACGGTTCCCAATTACGTCTTGCTGCGTAATGGCCTTAAGCTGCCAAAGGCGGTCATTGGCGTCGATCGGGAGCGGCGCCTCAGCCTTCGCGATAAAGGGAGCGATCTTGGCGCGCGGCGTCTCGCGATTTCGATATACCGGAGTAGTGACGACCAGGTTGCCGAAGAGGTTGGCGAGCTTGAGCGCCGGTTGGGCCGTATAGTGGCCGTGGGCATACTCAGGATCGTTTTCGATGGACTCGATCATGATCTGCTTTACCTGCAGGTCGTAGCTGGTCATCCGCGGAGTTCCCAGAATCGGCACCGCCAGATCGAAGAACCCCGGATACATCACCGACCAGTCAAATGTCTGCTCGCCTCCCATGGAGAGGCCCAAAACAGCATGCAGGTGCTTCAGGTGCAGTACTTCAGTGATGACCCGGTATTGCGCGTGAACGCCGTCCCGCAGTGTGTAAGCCGGGAAGTCCGTGCCATGCTGCTTTGCACTGTTCGACGGCGAAGAAGAGACGCCGTTCCCCAAAGAATCGATCGCGATGCCAAAGTAGCGGGTTGTATCGACAAGATTTTGTGCGGAAAACCCATTGCCGAAAAGAGAAGCCAACTCTTCACTGCGCCCGTAGAGCCAGGTCGGCACCAGCACGGCGTTATCCTGCGCTGCATTGAGCTTGCCAAAGGTACGGTAGCCAATGCGGCAGTCCTCGATGATATGTCCGCTCTCCAGCTTGCACTCGCCGAGTTCCGCGAACTGTTGCTGGCCCTCCTGCTGGGCGAGTATCGGGACGGCAAAGGCAAAGGGCAGGATCAGCAGCAGATTCAAAGACTTGGCGAAGGATCGAAAAAACATGCAGTATGCCTCTCTCCGCTTTATACAACGGCGAACCGTCGGCCTACTCAGCTACTATTCTGCACAATCGGCTACCTGAGGGCTGTGCCGCTCCGATACCGTAATCTGGCTGTATCAGGTTCATTTCCCCGGAGGATGATGCATGTCGCAAAACTCCCGCAAAACGGTGCTGTATGGCCGCTATCTTTTGTTTATCGCTGGCCTTGGCGGCCTTTTGTACGGCATCGATGTCGGGATTATTGCTGCGGCGCTCCTCTATCTGAACAAAACCATCAACCTGACCGTGCAGCAGACCTCGATCCTGGTGGCCGCGGTCCTTGGCGGCGGGATGGCGTCGTCGCTGGTGGCCGGTGTGCTGGCGGACTGGTTTGGCCGCAAGACAATGATGCTGGTCAGCGGACTCATGTTCATCTCCAGCGTCGGCCTCATTGTCATCTCTCAAGGTTTCGTTCCTCTTCTCGTCGGGCGGCTCCTGCAGGGCATGAGCGGCGGTGTAATCGCCGTTGTAGTTCCGCTGTATCTTGCCGAATGTCTCAGTTCCAACCATCGCGGACGCGGCACAGCCATCTTTCAGTTCATGCTGACCTTCGGCATCGTAATCGCCGCATTGACCGGCCTCTACTACACCCAGCAGGCCGAGGCGGCCATAGCGGCCGCAAACGGCAACGCAGTACTCATTCAGGCGGCGCAGAATCACGCCTGGCGCACAATGTTTCTTTCCGTCGTCTACCCCGGGCTGATCTTCTTTGTGGGCTCGTTCTTCCTCAGCGAAACACCTCGTTGGCTCGTCCGTCGCGGACGAATGGACGCCGCAAAGACCGCTCTTCTACGTTCCTGTTCCGAAGAGGAGGCTCAATCAGAGTTGCAAGAAATGCAGACACTGGCTGTCGAAAACAAGAGTCAGGCTGCCTCCGGATCTCTGCTCAAGCGCAAATACGTAGTTCCCTTCCTTCTAGCCTGCGTCGTGCTCTCACTCAACCAGACCACAGGCATCAACTCGGTCCTCGGATACCTGGTCATCATCCTCAAGCAGGCAGGTATGTCGGCTGCCCATGCCACACAGGGCGACGTCACGGTGAAAGTGCTGAATTGCGTGATGACCATCGTGGCCGTGGCGCTTGTCGATCGCAAGGGCCGCAAATTCCTGCTCAACATGGGGACCGGCGGCATCGTGATCGCACTGGTCACGCTGGGCCTCATCTTCCACGGCTTCGAATCGACCCGCCAGGATGTGCTGGCTCCGGTGCAGGCCGCAGCAGGCACCACCGGACTGACACTGCCTCTGACCAGCGTAGGCACAACCCAAACGGCGGATGGCCGCCCGATGGCTTTGACCGTGCTCTACTCGGTCGCCGGGGGCAGCAAAGTCATCACCGTCCTCAGCAACGACGCCGATCCAGTCCTCCGGATCGCGTCCGAATCGGGCGCTCCACCGAAGATCCTCCGCGCTCAGTACGGTCCCGTGCCGACAGAAACAACCGGATGGCTGGCCACCACCTGCCTGGCGCTCTTCATCTCAAGCTATGCAGCAGGACCGGGTGTCGTGGTCTGGCTGATGCTCTCGGAACTGATGCCGACGCGGATTCGTGCCCTCGGCATGGGCATTGCCCTGCTGCTCAACCAGGGAATTTCCACGCTGATCGCCGGCGTCTTTTTGCCTGTAGTAGGCAACTACGGCTACTTTGCCATGTTCTTCTTCTGGGCCGGATGCACCGTTCTCTACTTCCTCACCTCGGCCCTACTGCTACCAGAAACCAAAGGTAAGTCTCTGGAAGAGATTGAAATGCACTTCGACCGGAACGCGGCCAAGGCCTGAAACGGAGCGATCTGGCCTTCCGAAATATTTTCAGGCTTTGCTAACTAATCCTTTAGTTGATAGTCTATCTTCGTTGTGAGGGGGCTTCCCGGTCCGAGCCCCCCAGTGAATTCAGACGATGCCGCCAAAGAAATCCAATACGTTGACTGAAGCTGAGCTCAGGCTGATGAAGCTGCTCTGGCAGCGCGGCGAATCGGCCGTTGGTGATCTGGTCGCAGCCATGCCCGATTCCGAACCCCTCGCATACAACTCGGTGCTGACCACGATCCGAATCCTTGAGCAAAAGGGCTACGTCGAACACCGACAGGAAGGCCGAGCCTTCATCTACCAGGCCTGCGTCGCCGAACACGAGGCCAGCCGCTCAGAGGTCCGCCATGTCCTGAGCCGCTTCTTCGGCAATTCGCGGGAACGGCTCCTGCTTTCGCTCCTCGGCGACGACGAAATTTCGCCGACAGAGTTACAGCGGCTCAAAGAAGCCATCCAAAGCGCTGAAGAGACCAAGGGGGAGGCATAGTCAGATGGACGCGACCCGGCTTTTCCTTGTGATGGCGAGTCTTCCCGATGCCTTCTGGGCTGTCTCACAGAGTGCGGCTTCTGCGCTGGTAGCCAGCATCTGGCAGGGAGTTCTCCTCGCTGCGGGGCTGGCAGTTTGCCTGCGATTCGCTCCGCGCGCCTCCGCCTCGCTGCGCTTCACGATCTGGACCGGTGGATTCGCTACCCTCGCTGCCCTGCCTATTCTTTCTCTGGTTCGTTCTTATGCCATATCCAATGAATTAGCCCAGGTCCACGCTGGCGCACAGAGCGTTGCGGTGCATCCCTTGCTGCTGCTCGACGCCCGCTGGAGCCTGGCAATTGCCGGGTTGTGGCTGACGGCCTCGCTGTACCGTGCAGCTGACCTGACGTGGCATGTCATCCAATTGCGTGGGCTTTGGCAAAGAGCGATTCCCGTCTCCGGCGATGGCGCAAAACTGGAAATTTCGCAGGGGCCTCTGGGCATCCGCAAAGTTCAACTTTGCACCACGGCAGAGCTCGAACGCCCCAGCGTCATCGGCTTTTTCGCTCCGCGCATCCTCATTCCCGGCTGGCTGATGGGCCAGCTGACTCCCTCGGAACTCGACCAGATCTTGCTCCACGAGACCGAGCACCTCCGCCGCGGCGATGACTGGACCAACCTGCTGCAAAAGGCGGCTCTGGTTGTCTTTCCGCTCAATCCGGCTCTGTTGTGGATGGAGCGCCATCTCTGCCGCGAACGCGAAATGGCCTGTGATGAGGGTGTGGTACGTCGGACGCAGGCTCCGCGTGCCTACGCCGCCTGCCTTGCCAGCCTCGCCGAACGTGGCCTCGAACATCGCACGCAGTCCATCGCGATGACAGCCCTATCCCTCGGCGCATGGCAGCGGCGACCCGAACTCGTTCGGCGCGTTCACAGCATCCTGCTTCAGAGCCAGCAGCTCAGCCCATGGGCGACGCGAGGATTGCTCGCGGCGATGGGCTGCGGACTCGTCGCTGCCTCTCTCGGCCTGACGCACGCTCCTGAGGCAGTAGGATTCGCTACTCCCACGCCCGCCCCGATCTCTGCAGTCGATGCAAAAGCACTGGTTGCAAGGCCGCAAATTGCTTCAGCGCAGGGCGCACAACCGGTGGTTCCCGCAGCCACGCCGACTAAACATGCTGCACGCAAGACTGCCGCATCCAAGCCTGTAAGCAATGCCCCGGCCGGAACCGAAGTCGCGGAGCTAACAACGCAACAGGAACAGCGATGGATTCACACCGTGACCCTGTCCTCCGAGGGGGAACACGAGCAGAACTGGATTGTTTTGACGACCTGGAGGCAGGATCCGCTGGCGCATCAGGCAGAGGTCGTTTCCGACTTTGCCGTTCCTGAAAATGCCTCGCCGGCATCTGGCGAAACGGCCGCACAGCCGGCTTCTCCTGATGCACCAAAGACTTTTGTCTTCCCTGCCCTGGCCGCCGTGCACACACGCTCCGGCTGGGTCATCATTCAACTCTAAAAACTCAACATCACTCTGTTTGCGAGGTTGCCATGTCTGCATCAACTAATTCATTAGTGGTTAAGCTGAAGAGGTTTGCCCTCCCCGGTGGGGTTGTGGCGGCTCTCCTTCTCACGGTCACTTTCTTCTTCGGACACAACCCGGTCCACGCAGCAATGGTCGCCGCGCCCATGGACGACAGCAGCGTAGCCTCTCTCGAATCCCTCGACAAGGCAGTCGAAGCCGTAGCCTCGCGCGTGACGCCAGCGGTCGTGAACGTCTCGGTTACCTCCAAGGGATCTGCCGAAGCCATGGGTGAAGACGATGACCAGGACGGTCAGGCGCAGGGCGCAATTCCTCCGGGCGCGCTTCCCCCAGGCTTCGAACGCTTCTTTGGTCCCCAGGGTGGCCGCGGCATGCGCATCAAACCGCCCACCCAGGTCGAGCACGGAATCGGCAGCGGCATCCTCATCTCCTCCGACGGATACATCGTCACCAACAACCACGTCGTCGACGCGGCAACCCAGATTCGCGTGACGCTCAACGACCGCCGCGTCTTCCCAGCAAAACTGATCGGCGTCGATAAGCTCACTGACCTGGCCGTCATCAAGATCGAGGCTAAGGATCTGCCCAGCATCGCCTGGGGTGACTCGACCAAGCTACATCCCGGCCAGACTGTGCTCGCCTTTGGCAGCCCCTTCGGTTACTTCCAGTTCTCGGTCACACGCGGCATCGTCAGCGCTGTCAACCGCCCTAACCCCTTCACCGACGACCCGCGCAAACCTGGTGCCTACATCCAGACCGACGCCGCCATCAATCAAGGCAACTCCGGTGGTCCGCTCGTGAATGCTCGTGGCGAACTCGTCGGCATCAATACCTTCATCATCTCCAACAGCGGTTCGTTCGCAGGCGCGGGCTTCGCTATTCCCTCGCAGATCGTGAAGGCCACCACCGATGCGCTCATTAAGGATGGCGTCGTCCATCACGGCTATCTCGGCATTACCATGAACGACGTAACGCCTGAGAACTCCAGCTTCTTTAACCTGCCCGATGCGACTGGCGCCATCATCAGTCAGGTCACACCTGATTCACCCGCAGGCACTGCCGGTCTCAAGAGCGGCGATGTGCTCCGCGAACTCAACGGCAACCGTATCGTCAATGGCAGCGCTCTACAGGTCGCAGTGAGCCAGATCGCACCCGGAAACTCGATTACCCTTGGCATCCTGCGCGACGGCAAGGAGCAATCCCTCAAGGTCAAGGTCGGAGAATTCAACGCAAAGACTGAGGTGGCAGATAACACATCCGGCAAGGCTTCTAAAGGCGGCAAGCTCGGTCTCGCAGTCAATGACCTGACACCCGAGATGCGCGACCAACTGAACATTCCCAAGCAGGTCAACGGCGCAGCCATTCAGAGCGTTCGCCCTGCCAGCCCCGCTGAAGATGCGGGCCTCTCGCCCGGCGATGTGATTCTCGAGGTCAACCGTCATCCCGTGCAGAATGCGGAGAAATTTGTAGGCGAGGTTCACGCAACCCCTGCGGGCAAAGACATACTGCTGCTCGTGTGGTCGCGTGGCAACTCCACCTATCGCGTCGTCCACCCCTCAACCGGCAATCAGGACGGCTTGTAACTCGCCCAGTACAACCGGGCAGGAAGCGGCCTCTGCGATATCAGCAGAGGCCGCTATTTTTATGCAAGGCAGACCTTGCGCCAGTATGCCCCGGCTCCCACGAGTGGCGCCTGATCCCATAACGCACTTGTAACCAACCGAATGCCCAGAGGATCGACCAGGCTTTGCGCAATCGGCAGAAACAGGCTCGCGGAATGAGAAATACCTCCACCGAGCACAACCAGCTCCGGCTTGAATGCCGCCATCGTATCGCGGATCGCGCTACCAAGGTTTTTGCCGAATGCCTCAAAAACTGCGGCAGCATCGGCATCGTGATCAGCAGCTTGCGCAATCTCCAGTACAGAGATGCTCTTGCCGGTTCGAGACGCATAATCTTTTTGCAGCGAGTGGGTTGAAAGCAGGTCTTCGACAATACCCCCGGCATAGGGGAAATTCCAAATCTCCCCGCCCGGCGGCACACCCTCGCCATTCGTCACCAGATGGCCATCCACACCAAACCCCGAACCGATGCCCGTGCCCAGCGTGATGCCAATCGCGCGTCCCACTCCATGAGCCGCCCCTGCTCCAAGTTCGCCGAGCACAAAGGCATCCGCATCGTTAAGAAAGCGGATGCTCTCCGGCAACAAATTCAACTTTCCAGCGATTGCTGCCCGCAAATCGATGCCATAAAGTGGCTCCAGCTTGTGCTTCATCCGGCTGATGCCGGCCTCGTAGTCAAACGGGCCTGGAAAAGCCAGCGACGCGCCCGCCACTGGCTCCGAAGCGGCATTCACCTGGCTGCTCAAACTGGCAAGAGTCTCAAGAAAACTCTCTCCCGTGGTCACATCTGAGATTGCTGCCTTGGCCACCGCCGAGAGCTTCAAGCTATCAAGCACACAAAGCGCTGCCGAGATATGGCTGCCTCCAATGTCGTATACAAGCACCTTACTTTCAGAACGATTCATCCCTGGTCTTACCCATGACCTTTCCACGTCCACGCTACCACGCCAAGGTCAGGTTGCAGAACCTTCCAGCTGCCTGAGGCTTTGCGGTGTACCGACTCTTCGGTGCGCATCATCAACCTCGTCTCCGCCGATCTAGCTCGATGGTGCAGCTTTATGGAGGTCAAAGCGTGGGGTCGCTAATTGTCATAACCGCACTCTACCTCCGACTTAGGAATTCACCGCTGAAATCGTTTCCACCAGCCAGATATCTCATTACCCTTTAAATCTCTGCTGCCCAAATTCACCAACTACGGCAAAAGCTGACGCATTTGTCCCTTGACAAGGCCTTCACCTTCGTTGATATTCCCAGTATTCAAGCGATTGAATAACTTCGGCCTCTACCGAAGCATTCAATCCATCCCACGGTGAATCGAGACCAGCTATGGCTCTGTCTGCGGTGAAAAGACACAATACTTTTTCGGCCCTGTCGGCGTGGCTACTCTTCTTGCTCTTTTGTCTCCTATCCAAAACGTTGACTGCCAACGCTCAGGAAACAACAGGCACGATCCTCGGGACTGTAACCGACAGCGCTGGTGCCGTAGTTCCCGGTGTTAAAGTCACCATCACCAACATTGATCGCAATGCCGTTCAACGTACGCTCGAAACCACCCGTATCGGTGAGTTCTCCGCGCCTCTTCTACCGATTGGACATTACACCGTCGAGTTCTCCGGTAAAGGGTTCCGTTCCTATAAAGCTGAAAATATCGTGCTCAATGTCAACGACAAGCGTCAGGTCAATGCGACATTGACGATAGGCGAGATCACAGACACTGTAACCGTACAAGCCAACGCACTCCAGGTGAACACCACCTCTGACGCAGCCACCGGTCTCATCACCGGGACCCAGGTACGCCAGCTCGCCTTGCAGAGCCGCAACTATGAGGAGCTTGTGCAACTCTCTCCTGGTGTCAGCTCAGACGTCGGAGATGCCCTCTATGCCGGCGTCAGTGCGCCGAATGGCAATACCAACGAAACAGCATTTTCGCTCGACGGAAGCTTTGGCACGGCTAATAACTGGACCATCGACGGAGCGGATAACGTGGATCGTGGCGGCAACTTCTCGCTGCTCAACTACCCCAGCGTCGACGCCATCGAAGAGTTCAAGATTCTGCGCGGCAACTATGGCGCAGAGTTCGGCCGCAGCGCCGGCGGCATCGTCAACGTCATCACCCGCTCAGGTACTAGCAAGTTCCACGGCAGCGCATATGAGTTCAACCAGGTGTCGCGCCTGGCGGCCACGCAGTTCTTCACCAACGCCGCCGGACAGACCAAGGCCGTGACGCGTTTCAATCAGTGGGGCG
>Ga0105248_10010274_pt1 | contig 10304 bp, 7 predicted proteins | sample KBSS34metaG_FD_81524 | JGI IMG/M metagenome (GOLD analysis project Ga0105248, IMG submission 81524) | Switchgrass rhizosphere microbial communities from Kellogg Biological Station, Michigan, USA - KBS S3-4 metaG | ecosystem: Host-associated > Plants > Roots > Rhizosphere > Soil | place... | reverse complement strand
TCCAGCACGAAGCCCGTGTACTTCGACATCGCCATGCCGGCGCCGGCACCGCACAATCCGCCGAGCCCGGCAACCGCACCAACTGATCGGCGCGGCATCAGGTCGCCGGGCAGCGTGAGCAGCGTCGCCGAGAAGCCCTGATGAGCCGCGGCCGCCACGCCGACGATCAGAACGCTCACCCACAGTGCATCGACGCTCGCCGCGAATACGACCGGCGTCGCGCAGGCCGCGCATAACGCGAGGACGCTCTTGCGCGCGGCGTTGACGCTCGCGCCACGCCTGAGCAGATGCGAAGACAACCACCCTCCGGCGATGCTGCCGACGTCGGACATCAGATAGATCGCGGCGAGCGGCCAGCCGATTGTCTGCAAATCCAGGTGATGGCGCTTGGCAAGAAAATCCGGCAGCCAGACCAGGTACATGCCGAAGACCGGATCGCTGAACGCCTTGCCGCACGCATACGCCCAACTCTGCCGGCGCGCCATGATGCTGCGCCACGAAGGCCGATCCGCGGTCGACGCAGGCTCGCTGGCCCGATCCTGTTCGATCCAGGCCAGTTCGCCGGCGTTGACGAGTGGATGCAGCCGCGGCGCGCGGTAAAGAGCCAGCCAGATCGGCAGCCACAGCAGCCCGACGACGCCGGTCACGACGAACACCATCTGCCAGCCCCATGCCAATGCGATCGCCGGGATCGCAAGCGGCGTGAGAATCGCGCCGACGTTCGAGCCGGAATTGAACAGGCCCGTCGCAAAGCTGCGCTCGCGCTGTGGAAACCATTCGACGATCGCCTTCACGGCCGCTGGAAACGCACCACTCTCGCCGGCGCCGAGCGCACCGCGAGCGAGCATGAACTGGCCGACGCGGCTCGCGGCGCCGATCGTGATCTGCGCGAGCGACCAGAGCAGAAACGACAGGGCAAGCCCTGCGCGCGCGCCGATCCGGTCGACGATACGTCCCCAAAGCAGGTAGCACAGCGCATACGCCGCCTGGAAACCGATGTGGATGTTCGCGAAGTCGCTGTTGCTCCATCCCAGTTCGCCGCTCATCGGTCCTTTGAGCAGGCCGATCGTCTGACGATCGACGTAGGACAGGACGATCGCGGCGAACAGCAGCGCGACGATGATCCAGCGGAACCGGGTCGGTCGCGGTAGTTGCGGATTCGCCTGTGCGTTCACGGGTTCGCGCCGCTGCGCGCTCGCACGCCTGCAGTTTCGCCGCGCACGCGCATCAGTGCTGCGGTGCTCGCGGCTGCATCGTGGCCAGATCCCAATCGGCCTCGACGAAAGCGCGCCGCGTTGCCGGCACAACGGGCGGGTAACCACCGGCGTCGGCTTCGCTGTCGACGATGCGGCCGCCACCGGAACGCACTTCGTCGATCAGGCGCTGATCGACAGCATCGCGATCCCACGGCCGCGCGCCGGCGTACGCGAGAACCGCCTCGGTAACGGCTGACGCTGCGAGCGGTTGGATGTCCGCCGGCATCGCGTCGGACCTGCCGATCTCGATGACCTTGCCGGCCGCGTTCCGGTAGCGGCCGAACGTCGGCAACGGCCGGCCGTCCCGCCCGGTCGCGAGGTTGTCGGCCTGATACAGCTCGACATCGCCCTCGCCGCCGAGCATGAAAAACGCAATTGCGCGATCGGTCGAAGCCCCGCCCTTCAGCACGTTGCCTACGAGCGCGAGCCGTCCGGTCTGGTACGGATGGCTGCCCCACTCGCTCGCCCAGAGGTTGTAGTGGATCGCGCGCTGGCCCGGATCGAAAATGACATTGTTTACAAATACACCACGCGCACCGCCCTTGAACAAGGCGTTGCGCTGGTTGTTGTGCGCATACAGGTTGCCGGCGATGACGATGCCGGTCACGTTGTCGTGCACGAGCGTGCCCTTGGAATGCTCCCCGGGCTTGCCGTGCGTGGAATGCGCCAGTCCTTCGGCGATGATGTTGTTGCTGTAGGTGATGTCGTGCGAGGTTGCCGCGCGCCACTCGTCCGGCGTCGCGCCGGAGAAGCGCTTGCCGGACGCCGACAGGTTCTCGTCGGTTGCCCAGGCGAACGAGCAGTGGTCGACGACGATGTTGGCGGCGCCGTCGAACGTCGACAGCCCGTCGCGCTCCCAGCCGGAATGCTTGGCAAAACCGGCCTCGCCGGTTCGCACGCGCAAGTGCTCGACGATGACGTCGCGCGTGCGCACGTCGATGCCGCCGCGGATCAGCGTGATGCCGGGGGAAGGCGCCGTCTGGCCGGCGATCGTGACGTGCGGATTTCTCAATTCGAGCGCGTGGCCGGCCAGATCGATCACCCCGCCGACCTCGAATACGATTACCCGCGGCACGTCGAGCTCGATCGCCGACTTCAGCGACCCTTCGCCGTCGGCGGCCAGCGTCGTGACGCGAACGATGCGCCCGCCGCGACCACCCGTCGTCCGCGTCGAAGCCGCGCCGTTCCGGAAATCCAGCGTCGAAACACGCGCGGCACTGCCCGCCGGCGCGTCATGCTGCCGTTCGGCGGTCGGCGTCGCGCAAGCGCTGAGCAGCGCGACCATGCCAACCAGCAGGATTGGAGAAAGGATATTTTTGGACGCGGATTGCCGCGGATCGGCGCGGATGTTCGCGGATAGAGCAACAGCGTCTCTGGAAAGAGCGCCCTGCTGCCCCGGCAATCGCACCAAGTTCTTTCGCTCTATCCGCGGCATTCCGTGAAGATCCGCGTCATCCGCGTCCAAAAAATGCTCCTGATCTCTCTCTCCGCGCGACTCAATGCGGACGCACGCGCGCCGGCAACGGCTTCTTTGGCGTCATCGTGTCGAGGTCCCAATCGGCCGGATCGAACGGCTGATGTGTCTCCTTGACCTGCGGATAGCCGTTGACTTCCCTTTGGCTGTCGATAATGCGGCCGCGGCCTTCGATCGTGTCGGCGACGATGCGCGCGTCGTCGTGATCGCGGTCCCATGGCCGCGCGCCGGCGTCGTCGATGACCGCATCCTGCACCTGCGCCGCACTCAGGATCTTTACCCCTTCGGGCAACGCCGGCGGCGCTTTGATTTCGATGACCTTGACCGGCGCCGTCGTGTAGCGCCCGATCATCGGCAACGGATTGCCGATCTTGTCGACCGCGATGTTGTCGTGCGCAAACAGTTCGATATCACCCGATCCACCGATCTCGAACAAGGCGATGTCCTTGACCGTCGACGGACCGGCGCGCAGCACGTTGCCGATCAGCGCAAGGCTTCCGGTCTGGCGCTCATGCTCGCCCCATTCTTCGGCGATCAGGTTGTAGTGCACCGCGCGCTGGCCCGGATCGTAGATCAGGTTGTTGACGACCATGCCGCGCACACCGCCCTTGAACAGCGGGCTGCGCTCGTAGTTGTGCGCATACAGATTTCCTACGATCAGGATGTCCGCGACGTTGTCGTGGATCAGCGAGCCCTTCGAGTGCTCGCCCTTCGGATGCGACGCGTTGGCCAGGCCCTCGGCAATGATGTTGTTGCTGAAGGTGATGCGGTGGCTGACATTGCTGCGCCACTCGTCCGGCGTGGTGCCGACGAAGCGCTTGCCCGATGCCGACAGGTTTTCATCGAGGCCCCATTCGAGTGAGCAATGGTCGACGATCACGTCGGTCGCTGCGCCGACCGTGCCCATCGCGTCGGTTTCCCAGCTGAACCTGGGCTGGTCCGCGTCGCCGACGCGCACGCGAATATGACGGATCACCACGTCGTGGGCGCGAATGTCCACGCCGCCGCGAATCAGCGTCACCCCGGGCGACGGCGCGGTTTGGCCTGCGATCGTCAGGAAAGGTTCCTTGATCTCGATGTCTTCGCGGCCGAGGTCGATGGCTCCGGCGACTTCGAATACAACCATGCGTGGCCCCTGGGTCTCGATCGCTTCGCGCAGCGAACCTGCGCCCGAGGCGTTGAGGTTTGTCACGCGGATGAGCTTTCCGCCGCGGCCGCCCGGCGTATGCGCTGCCCAGCCTTGCGCGCCGGGAAACGCCAGTGCCGGCGCGGCCTGGGCGCCTGGAGCCGCGCTGCCAGCCAGCACGATGCCGGCGATCAGCCAGGCCCGGCGCAGGGCCACCCACGAACCCGAAATTCTCATCGATCCTCCTCCCGGCGCCGCCGTGACAGCAGCGCGCGATTATCGCAAATGGCTGCGCGCAGGACCCGGTGGATTTTTATACCAGGCACCGCAGCGGCAAGATTTTGTCCACTCGCAGTTGAAAATGACACCGGTTTCCTTTATACAGCAATTGACCGCAAATTTGGAATGGCCGGTATGCGGCAATGCAGCGGAGCAGCAGGATCAGAGCATGGGCGGAACCGACGAATCGATTGGCGAAACCGAGCGCGCGGATGCAGTCGCGCGGCAGTTCGTGCAGGCGCGCCGTGACGGCCTCGCCCTTCACGACTTTCCCGGAGCGATCCCGCCGACGCTAAGCGATGCGTACCGGATCCAGGACGCGGCGATACGGCACTGGCCGGACCGGATCATCGGCTGGAAAGTCGGGTATATCGCGCCGGAACTGCGCGAAACGGCCGGCGACGAACGCCTGGTCGGACCGATCTTCGCCGGCCAGCTGCAGCTTGCCGAACCCGGGGTGAGCGTGGATTTTCCGGTCTTCGCCGGCGGCTTTGCCGCGGTCGAAGCCGAACTCGCATTCCGCCTCGGCGTCGACGCGCCTGCCGGAAAGATTCAATGGACCCCCGGCGAGGCTGCAGCACTTGTCGCGGATCTGCATATCGGAATCGAGACCGCGGGCAGCCCGCTCGCCACGATCAACGAACTCGGACCGCGCGTCGTCGTCAGCGATTTCGGCAACAATGCCGGCATGCTGCTCGGACCGAAGATTCCCGACTGGCGTGACGCACGCACGCCGCTGCTCGGTTGTGCAAGTTTCATCGACGGCCATAAAGTCGGTGAGGGGTCGGTCGAAACGCTGGCCGGCGGCCCGTTGATTGCACTCGCGTTGGCGCTGTCGCGCTGCGCGCGCAACGGCCGGCCCCTGCGCGCCGGCCAACTCGTCACGACCGGCGCGGTGACCGGCATCCACGATATCGTTGCCGGTCAGTCCGCCACTGTCGACTTCGGCGTCTACGGCAGCCTGTGCTGCCGTGCGGTCGATGCGCGCGATTACATGCGCGCGCGTGGCGTTCCGGCGTGAACCTGACCCGCCGCGCCTTTCTCGGCAGCGGCGCCGCGTTGTGTCTCGGCGCTGTCGCGCGCGCGCAGGTCAGTGCGCGCACCCTGACCGCAACCGACGTGCACGTCAGCGACTACCCGACGGTGCAGGCGCTGCGCTGGATCGGCGAGACGCTCATGCAGGAAACCGCCGGCCGCATCGGACTGCGCGTCTACCACTCGGGCCAGCTTGGACGCGAAGGCGACGCCATCAACATGGTGCGTTTCGGCGCGCTCGACATCACGCGCGTCAACATGGCGGTGCTGAACAATCCGTTTCCGCTGACGCAGATCCTGTCGTTGCCGTACGTGTTCAAGGACGAGGCGCACATGCGTCGCGCGCTCGACGGCGCGCCAGGACAGGAAATCGCCCGCGGCTTCGAACGCCGCGACTTGGTCTGCCTCGCCTACTACGACTCGGGCATGCGCCACCTGTACAACACGCGCCATGCCGTGACCACGCCGCGTGATTTGCATGGCCTGAAGATCCGCGTTCCGCCGTCTGACATTTTCATGCAGCTGCTGCGCCGCTTCGAGGCCAACGCGACGCCGCTGCCGTACGGTGAAGTGTTTTCCGCGCTGCAGACGCATCTGATCGACGGCGCCGAGAACAACTGGCAGACGTTCCATACGACGCGCCAGTTCGAGGTTGCGAAGTTCATCGCGCGCACGGGCCATTCGTTCTCGCCCGAGGCGCTGCTGATGTCGCGGCGGACGCTCGACGCGCTGTCGGCGACCGACCGCGGCCTGCTGCTCGGTATCGCGCAACGCTCGGTGCCGTACATGCGTTCGCTGTGGGACAAGGCCGAAGCCGCGTCGCGCGACTATGTACTCGGCAAGGGCGTGCGCGAGAGCGATGTCGACATCGGCACGTTCCGCACTGCAGCCGCGCCGCTGCTGGCCGCATATCGGCGCGATCCGCAGCTCGACGCGTTGTACACCAGCATTCAAGACCTGGCCTGACCCGGATGCGCGATTCGCAACCTGACATTCGCGGCATGAGGAAAGCATGATCGCAACGCAACCGGACAACAGCATGCTTGCGCGACTCGCGCGTGCCGCAACCATGGTCGCCGGAGCAGCGCTGCTCGGCATGGCTGCCACCGAAGCCTGGCAGGTTTTTGCGCGCTACGTGCTCAACGACTCGCCCGGCTGGACCGAGCCGGTCGCATTGCTGCTGCTCAACACGGCGATGAGCCTCGGCGCGGCGGCCGGCGTGCGCTCGTGGTCGCACTTCGGTTTCTTCATCCTCGTGCACAACGTTCCGGCGGCCCTGCAGCGTGCCCTGCAAACCTTCGCCTGCCTCGTCGTCGCGGCGGTCGGCGCTGCGCTCGCCGTGTGGGGCGCACAGTTGCTGTTCGACGGCATCGCAATCCCCGCTGCCGGCACGGTGCTGCCTGAAAGCGCCGTGTTCCTGCCGATGGCGCTCGGCGGCGCGCTGATGTGCGTGTTCGCGATCGAGCGGCTGTTCGCGCCGGCGCCGGAAACGGCGGCGGAGGCCTGACCGTGGCGACCGCGATCCTGTTCGGAGTGTTCGCCGTGCTGCTGATCGTCGGCGTGCCGGTCGCGTTTTCGCTGGTCTGCGCCTCGCTCGCAACGTTCCTGTTTCTCGGATTGCCGCCAATCGTCGTGGTCCAGCAGGTCGCATCCGGCGCCGGCGCGAGTTCGCTGATCGCGATACCGCTTTTCATCTTCGCCGGCGAGATCATGCTGCGCGGCGGGATCTCCGAGCGGCTGATAGCGCTCGCCTCCTCGCTCGTCGGCCACCTGCGCGGCGGCCTCGGCCAGGTCAGCGTGCTGTCGTCGCTGTTCTTCGGAGGCGTATCCGGCTCGGCGCTCGCGGACGTGTCGGCGATTGGCGGCGCGATGATCCCGCAGATGGTCGCGCGCGGCTTCGATCGCGACTTCGCCGTCAACGTGACGATGACCGCGGCGCTGGTCGCGCTGCTCGTGCCGCCGTCGCACAATCTCATTCTGTATTCGGCGTCGGCCGGCGGCGGCATCTCGATCGCCGACCTGTTCGCGGCCGGCATCGTGCCGGCGCTGTTGCTGACGGTCACGCTAATGCTGGTCGGCTGGCTGATCGCGAAGAGGCGCGGCTACGCGATCGAGGCGTTCCCCGGATTTCGCGTCGTCGGCCGCCGGTTCGTCACGGCGCTGCCGGGCCTGCTGCTGGTCGCGCTGATTTTCTTCGGCATCCGCGCCGGCATCTTCACCGCGGTCGAGAGCGCGTCGATGGCAGTGTGCTATGCCCTCGTCGTCACGCGCCTGATCTACCGCCAGCTCTCCTGGCGCGATTTCATGCAGACCATGATGCACGCCGCGCGCACGACCGGCATGATCCTGTTCGTGATCGCATCGGCCGGCTGCTTCGGCTGGCTGCTCGCCTACCTGCAGGTCCCATCCGCCGCGGTCGATGCGCTGACCCAGATCACGCACGACAAGAACCTGTTGCTGCTGTTGATGGTGTTCGCCCTGCTCGTGATCGGCACGTTCATGGACCTGGCGCCGATGATCATCATCTGCACGCCGATCTTCCTGCCGGTCGCGAAGGCGATCGGCGTCGACCCGGTGCACTTCGGCGTGATCCTGATCCTCAAGGGCGGCATCGGCCTGATTACGCCTCCATTGGGTTCGGTGCTGTTCGTCGGCACCGCGATCGGCAAGATTCCGATCACCGAATGTCTGCGCACGATCTGGCCGTTCTACATCGCCGCGTTCGCGGTGCTGATGCTCGTCACGTTCGTGCCGGTGCTGTCGCTGTGGCTGCCGGCTCTACTGCGCTGAATTCATCTGGACGCTGTTTTTTGGCGCGGATTACACGGATTTACACGGAATGCCGCGGATAGAGCAAAGATTCAATTGAGCTGCGCGAATGCCGGAGCACGCTCATTCAAGATCTGCTCTTGCTCTATCCGCGATCATCCGCGCAAATCCGCGTAATCCGCGTCCAAAAAAACATCCCGATTTTTGCGCAACGCTACACCAGCGTTCTGTACGCGGCACACAGAGTGGCGACGAAGCGTGCGTCGCGCGGCAGGTCGGCGCCGAACACCTGCTCGAGCGCGAGGAAGCGGGCAACATCCTGCGCTGCGTCGCCGTTGCAGCCTGAGGCGGCATCGAACAGTGGGCCGGCCAGCGGATCGACCAAGGTGCGGCCGTCGCGCTGCGCGTTGCGTACGAAATGGAACCAGTCTGCGACCGGCTGGCAGAGGCGATCGATCGGACGCTGCGCCACGAGTGCATCGCGAATCGTGCTGAGGATGCGGAACGGCAATTTCTGGGAGCCATCCCAGGCAATCTGCGCGAGCGCATGCTGCATGGCCGGATTGCGAAAGCGCTTGAGCACGTCGTCGATGTAGCCGCCGACGTCGAAACCGGGTGGCGGCGCAACAGTTGGCTGTATGTCGTCGCGCATCATGCGTTCGACGAATGTCGCAAGCGCTGTATTACGCATCGCTTCGGCAACGGTTGTGTGACCGGCGAGCAGGCCGAGATAAGCCAGTGTCGAGTGCGCGCCGTTGAGCAGGCGCAGCTTGGCTCGTTCGAATGCGCCGACATCGCCGCTGATCGTCACGCCAAGCGCGCCCCAATGCGGCGCATCGTTGCAGAAGCGGTCCTCGATGACCCACTGCGCAAACGCTTCCCGCTGCACCGGCCAGCGATCGACGCGGCCCAGAGCCAGCGCAACGCGGTGTCTCAGCGCGGCGTCGGTTGCCGGCACGATGCTGTCGACCATCGTCCGCGGGAAGGCGGCTTCGCTTTCGATCCAGCGCGCGAGGCCCGGGTCGCACGCGTGCGCGAATGCGGCCACGGCGCGCCCGAGCTTCCCGCCATTGTCGCTGAGGTTGTCGCAGCTTATCGTCGTGAACGGCGCGACCCCGACTGCACGCCGGCGGCGCAGGCCTTCGACGAGATAGCCAATTGCGCTGACCGGCCGCGACGGCGCGGCCAGATCGTTCGCGATATCCGGATGGTTGAAATCGAGCGCACCGTCCGCGCCGAGGCAATAGCCCTTCTCGGTGATTGTAAGAGTCACGATCCGACTGGTCGGCGCGGCGAGGCGCGCGAACACGCGTTCGCGATCGGCGGCCGCGACGAGTCGTTCGTGCAGGCTGCCGATCACGCGAAAGCGGATCGACTCGTCGAGCACCGCCACGGTGTACAAGCCGTCTTGCGGTTCGAGAGCATTGCGCAGCGTGGCGCTCTTCAGCGAGACCGCGCTGATGCCCCAGCGCGTATCCCGGGCGAGCGCGTCATCGAAATACCAGGCCTGATGCGCGCGGTGAAATGCGCCGGGGCCCAGATGCACGACGCCGACGCTGACTTGATCGAGATCGTACTGCGGCCGCTCGACTTCGCGCGGCAATCGCGCGAGCGTCCCCGCATTCAGCCATGCAGCATCGCTCACAGGGTCACACCGGTCTTCCACAGCGCGATCTGGCGTTCGCCGTTGCGCTCGTTGCGCGCGGCTTCACCGGAGGCTGTGCGCAGGATCAGGTCGAGCAGGCGCGTGGCAGCGGCGTCGAGCGGTTCGCCGTCGAGCACGCTGCCGGCGTCGAAATCGATCCAGCGCGGCTTGCCCTGCGCGAGCGCCGAGTTCGATGCGATCTTCAAGGTCGGTGCCGGAAAGCCGAGCGGCGTGCCGCGGCCGGTCGTGAACAGCAAAATCGTAGCGCCGGCGGCGACGAGCGCGGTCGACGACACGGCGTCGTTGCCGGGCGCTTCGAGCAGCGCCAGTCCCGGCGCCCGCGTGCGCTCGCCGTAGCGCAGCACCTGCGTGACCCGGCCGGCGCCGCCTTTCTGTACCGCGCCGAGCGATTTTTCCTCGAGCGTCGTGATGCCGCCGGCGAGATTTCCAGGCGACGGGTTCTCGCTGACCGGTTCGCCGTGATCGACGAAGTATTGCTTGAAGCGCCGCACCAGCTTGCCGATGTCACCGGCCACTTCGGAGCTGGCGGCGTGCTGCATGAGCAAGTGCTCGGCGCCGAAGATTTCCGGAATTTCGGACAGGATAGTGCTGCCGCCGGCGCTGTTGATGCGATCGGCGATGCGGCCGATCAGCGGATTGGCCGAGATGCCGCTGAAGCCGTCCGAACCGCCGCACTTCAGACCAATGACGAGATCAGCC
>Ga0105248_10010273_pt1 | contig 10305 bp, 7 predicted proteins | sample KBSS34metaG_FD_81524 | JGI IMG/M metagenome (GOLD analysis project Ga0105248, IMG submission 81524) | Switchgrass rhizosphere microbial communities from Kellogg Biological Station, Michigan, USA - KBS S3-4 metaG | ecosystem: Host-associated > Plants > Roots > Rhizosphere > Soil | place... | reverse complement strand
GGTGGATCTCGATGCCGCCATCGAGAATCTGCATCGCCTGGAGAATCTGGGAATGCAGGGCTCGCTCGGCTTCTACGAGTCGATCGACTACACCCGGCAAAGCAGCCGGGAAGGCGGCCGCGGCGTCGTCGTCTACACCTACATGGCGCACCACCAGGCCATGACGCTCCTCGCCCTCGACAACGCGGTCCACGGCAACGCGATGCAGCGCCGATTCCAGCGGGACTTGCGCGTTCGGGCCGTCGAATCCCTCCTGTTCGAGGGACTCCCCGTCTCGCGCTCCCAGGTCGACGAGCAGGCCCGGCCGAAAACCTCCGTCCGCGTCGGCCCGGTGGTCGACGACGAAGTCCGGCAGTGGCAGGACGAATCCGGAATTCCGCGCGTCCACCTCTACGGCAACGGGCGCTACGCCACGTTGGTCAACAACTCCGGCGGAGGCTACAGCCGCTGGAACGACTTCGACCTTTCTCGCTGGCGTATGGATTCCGGACCCGCCCCCTACGGACCGTTCATCTATGTCCGCGACTCCGCCGCCAAGACAAACTGGAGCGTCACCGCCCAACCCACCAGCGCGCGCCTCGGCGTCGCCTTCGCCCGCTTCACCGAAGATCGTGTCGAATTTCAGCGTCGTGTACTCGGCATCGAAACCGTAACGGAAGTCACCGTCGCGCCGGAAGACGACGTCGAACTCCGCCGCGTCACTATTACCAACCGTTCGCTGCGCCGCCGCGAAATCGACCTCACCAGCTATATCGAACTCGCTCTCGCGGTTCACGGCGCCGATCGCGCGCATCCTTCGTTCTCGAAAATGTTCATCGAGACGGAACGTGTCGAGAACGCGCCCATCCTCGTTGCGCACCGCCGCCCGCGATCTCCCGACGAGGCCCCCGTCTGGTCCGCGCACGCGCTGGTAGGCGCTACCGACATCCAGTTCGAAACCGACCGCTACCAGTTCCTGGGGCGGGGAAACAGCGCCGCGCACCCCGATGCGCTCGACCGCGATCTGTCCGGAACCACCGGCACTACGCTCGATCCCATCTTCAGCCTGCGCTGCCGCCTGAAACTCGAGCCGCGCGATCGGATGGAGATTTCCTATCTGACGGTCGCCGCATCTTCCCGCGAAGCCGCCCTCGCCCTGGTCGAAAAATACTCCCGCGCCGGAGCCGTCGGACGCTCCTTCGAAATGGCGTGGACCCGGTCGCAACTCCAGTTCCGCTATCTCGGCATCACGGCGTCCAACGCCGATCGCTTCCAGGACCTGCTGGGCCACATCCTCTATCCCACCGCCAGCCTCCGCGCGCCGGACCGCATCGTCAAGAACAAACTCGCGCAGCCGCAGTTGTGGGCGCACGGCATCTCCGGAGATCTTCCCGTCGTCACCGTGATCGTCGGCGACGCGCGCGGACTCCGCCTCGTCCGCGAACTCCTCCTGGCGCACACCTACTGGCGCCTGCGCGGCTTCAAGGCGGACCTCCTCATCCTCAACCAGGAGCCCACCAGCTACGATGCGCCGCTGTCGTATTCGCTGAAGCAGATGGTCGAAGGCCATACCCTGCATACCGGCCGCGACCAGCCCGGCGGCGTCTTCCTGCGCGATTGGAACGTCATGTCCGAGCCCGATCGCGATCTGCTGCTGGCGGTATCCAGCGTCGTCCTCAACGGCGGCCGCGGACCCCTGCGCCAGCAACTCGTCTCCGGCGCGGACGCGCCCATGATGATGCAGTTCGTTCCGAGCGATGCGGCCACCTTCCCCTCATCGCCGCTCCCGTTCCTCGAACTGCCCTATTTCAACGGGCTCGGCGGCTTCACCCAGGATGGCCGTGAGTATGCCATCTACCTGAAGCCCGATAGCAACACGCCCGCGCCCTGGGTCAACGTCATCGCCACCGAACAATTCGGCACCATGGTCAGCGAATCGGGCCTTGGCTTCACCTGGTTTGGAAATAGCCAGAGCAATCGCCTGACACCCTGGCACAACGATCCCGTCACGGATCCGCAGTCCGAAGCCATCTACCTGCGCGACGAAGAAACCGGAACCGTCTGGACCCCCACCGCGCTGCCCATTCGCGAAAACGAAGCCTATCGTGCCCGTCACGGCCAGGGCTACACTCTGTTTGAACACACCAGCCACGGCATCGCGCAGGAACTCACCGTCTTCGTCCCGGTGTCCAAAGATCCGGTCAAAATCTGTCGCCTGAAGCTCCGCAACGAATCGACGCGCACCCGCAAGCTGACCGCGACGCACTTCGTCGAATGGGTCCTGGGCTCGACGCGCGAAGAGCAGCAGTTGCAGATTCACACCGCCTGGGACAAACAGAGCGGCGCGATCATCGCCCGCAATGCCTGGAACAACGGCTTCGGTACTCGTATAGCCTTCGCCGCCGGGACGCCGAAAGTCACCTCCTACTCGGGAGACCGCCGCGCCTTCCTGGGACGCAATGGTTCGCACGCCAAGCCCGAAGCCCTGGAGCGCGTGCGTCTCGAAAACCGTGTCGGCGCGGGCCTCGATCCCGCCGCCGTCGTGCAGGTGGAAGTTAGCATCGAGTCGGGCAAAGAAGTCGAACTTGTCTTCCTGCTCGGACAGGCCGAATCCGTCGAGCAGGTCCGCGCGTTGTGCGGCAAGTACGGCGACCCGAAATCCGTCAACGCCGCTCTCGACGAAGCGCGCAATTGGTGGGACGCGAAACTGAACGTCGTCACCGTCAAAACCCCGACGCTCTCGAATGATCTCCTCTTGAATCGCTGGCTACTGTATCAGACGCTCAGCTGCCGCTACTGGGCGCGCTCGGCCGCCTATCAGTCCGGGGGCGCATTCGGCTTCCGCGACCAGTTGCAGGATTCGCTCGCGCTCCTCTACTCCATGCCGGAACTGACGCGCGAGCACATCTTGAAGTCCGCCGCGCGCCAATTCGTCGAAGGCGACGTCCAGCACTGGTGGCATCCGGAAAGCGGCAACGGAGTCCGCACGAAATGCTCCGACGATCTCGCTTGGCTGCCGTTCGCGGTTGCAAAATACGTCGAAGTCACCGGCGACGTCGACATTCTGGACGAACAGATCACCTTCCTCGAAGGCCCTGTCCTCAAGGACGACGAGCACGAAAAGCTCTTCGTTCCGAACATCTCTCATGAATCGGCGACGCTCCTGGAGCACTGCCGCCGCGCACTCGAGCATGCCTGGAGGCTCGGTCCTCATGGACTCCCGCTGATGGGCAACGGCGACTGGAACGACGGCATGAATCTCGTTGGAGCCGCCGGTAGAGGCGAAAGCACCTGGCTTGCCTGGTTCCTGTGCTCGGTCGCGAAATCCTTCGAGAACCTTGAAAAACTGCGCGGCCGCAAGAGCGTCCCCGCCTGGACCCAGCGCGCCGCGGATCTCGCCGCCGCCATGGAACGCGACGGTTGGGATGGCTCCTGGTATCTGCGCGGCTACTTCGACGACGGATCGAAACTCGGAGCGTCCGCCAACGAAGAAGCCCGCATCGATTCCATCGCGCAATCCTGGGCGGTCATCTCCGGCGCCGCCAATCCGGAGCGCGCGCTCACGGCCGTCAACTCCGCGCGCCGCGAACTGATCTCCGAAGAGGATCGCCTCATCCTTCTGTTTACGCCGCCCTTCGATCACTCGCGTCCGAATCCCGGCTATATCATGGGCTATCCGCCCGGCGTCCGCGAAAACGGAGGCCAGTACACGCACGCGTCTCTCTGGCTCGCCATGGCCTGCGCCCGTCTTTCCGACGGCGCCGCCGCCGTTCATTGCCTCGAAATGATCAATCCGGTGGAGCGTACGAAAGAGCCGGCCAAAGCCGCGAAGTATCGCGGCGAGCCCTACGTCGTCGCCGCTGATATTACGTCCATGGCCGGACGCGCAGGTCAGTGCGGCTGGACCTGGTATACCGGATCCGCCGGCTGGATGTATCGCGTGTGGATTGAAGAGGTGCTCGGCTTCCGCCTCCGCGGAGACCGATTCAGCCTCGTCCCCCAGGTTCCCCCCGACTGGCCCGGCTTCTCGCTCACCTATCGCTATCGCAAGACGACCTACGAAATCTCGGTCGAACGCCGCGACTCCTCCGCGGGGTTGGAACTGGATGGGAAATCCGTCGACGGCGGCTGGGTTAAACTCGTCGACGACGGACGCACGCACCGCGTCGTCGTGGCGCTCCCGCCCCAGCGCGTCGAGCAAAAGCAGTCCCGCGAGCGCAGCCTGCAGGAAGCTTAGAGCGCGATCAAAAAGAAGAAGCTCCGCACAAAGCGGAGCCTCTTCGTCACTGCAGGAAAACTCGATTCGCGTGTTTAGCGCGTGAGCTTCTCAGTCTTCTCCGAACCGTGCGAATCCAGCCACTCGTCCGCGCGCTTTTGCGCTTCTTCTTTCGCCACGCCGTAACGTTCCTGCATCCGGCCCACTAATTTTTCACGGTGTCCGTTGATGTAGTCCAGATCATCGTCCGTCAGTTCCCCCCATTTGGCCTGGAGGGAACCCTTCATCTGCTTCCACTTGCCTTCCATTTGATCCCAATTCATGATTGCTTGTCCTCGATTCGGAAGAATGCGCGCCTTACCGTGGACGTCGCGTATGCAGCGGTGAAAGCAAGCCATCGGCCAAACGGCCAAACATCGCCTGTCTTGCGGAAATTAGTCAATACGTGCATGACTTCGGCAAATTCTGCCGTAAGTGAAGTCCGGTACAATACCTAAACATAAGATTCCACTAGACTGCCGTGGTCTATGAATTGCTTTACCCCATTACGTGCTTGCCAGCGCACATAGGGTTGGCACAGCGTATCACTTGCTCGAAGGAGACCTCTAAATGAAAAAGATATGTGCGTTACTGTTGTTGACTCTGCCGGCACTGCCAACGTTCGCGAAAGAGTCCGATGTGGATCATCGCCTGGACGAAGCAACGACGACACTCCGTGAAATCATGAATGCCGGCGATAAGAGCATCCCCGAAGATCTGCTCCGCAAAGCGCATTGCATTGTCGTCGTACCCGGCTTGAAAAAAGGCGCGTTCATCGTCGGCGGCAAATACGGCAAGGGTTTCGTCTCCTGCCGCGCCAAAGGTCTCCCTGGCTGGTCCTCGCCCGCCGCGATCCGCGTAGAAGGCGGGAGCGTCGGCTTCCAGATCGGTGGCTCGGAAACGGACGTCGTCATGTTGGTCATGAACGAGCGCGGCTCCGAGAAACTGCTGCAGAGCAAATTCACCCTCGGTGGCGAAGGCGAAGTGGCGGCAGGCCCGGTTGGCCGCAACGCTTCGGCCCAGACCGACGCCAAGATGACCGCGGAAATCCTCTCTTGGTCCCGTTCGCGCGGAGTCTTCGCGGGTGTTTCGTTGCAGGGCGCCACGCTGCGGCCTGATACCGATGACAACCAAGCGCTCTACGGCGAGAAGATCGGCACGCGTGAAGTCGTCAGTCGCAAGTCGGCGCCTCCGGCTGCCGCGACCGGCCTGATCGCCCTCCTCGATCGCTACTCGCCGATGGAAAAACACTAAGCTCGAACAACTCGTTCAGACGTTCGAAAGAAAAGGCTCGCCCCTAAAGGGCGGGCCTTTTTTGCATGGAATGTACCTTTGAAATCTGCAGGACATACCCTGCAATATCTTCCGAAAAGAGTAAGAACGGCGCTGGCAGTACCCATCTTGCACCTCCATTTATTGGTAACTGCCTAATAAGGCGGCTCTTACCGATTCGGCGATCTACTTGCATAATCCCACTCGGGAGGATCTGCAGGAAATGAATTATCATCCGCTAGTTCGATTTGCATGTCGCGCGGTTTTCGTCGTAAGCATTGTCCCGGCTGGTTGGGTGATGCTGGCGCAGGAAAAACCCGCGGATAACAGTGCAAATAACAAGACCGCGGCGGGCAAGCCGTCGGCCGACAAGCAGGCGATGAACAGCACCGACACCGACATCACGCGCAGGATCCGCAAAGCCGTGATCGCCGACAAGTCGCTGTCCACCTACGCCCACAATGTCAAAATCATCACCGCCAACGGCATGGTGACCCTGAAAGGGCCTGTCCGCTCCGACGACGAAAAGGCCGCCATCGAAAAGATGGCAGTGGATGTCGCCGGCAAGGCAAACGTCAGTAATGAAATGACTGTGGCGCCAGGAAAGACAAAGGAGAACAACTAAAATGAGTAAGAACGTTTCTGTTTTTGGCATTTTCCCTACCATCAGCGACGCCGACAACGCGGTGGCTCATCTCCGCACCGCCGGCTTCCGCAACACGGATATTTCGGTCCTGATCCCTGACAACCGCGGCAATAAGGAATTCGCCCACGAGAAGAACACCAAGGCGCCGGAAGGCGCCACCACCGGCGCCGCCTCTGGAGCGGTCATCGGCGGCGTTCTCGGCTGGCTTGCCGGAATCGGCGCTTTGGCCATCCCCGGCGTCGGACCGCTCATCGCGGCCGGCCCGATTATGGCGGCGCTAGCCGGCGCTGGCGGAGCCGGAGTCATCGGCGGCGTGGCCGGCGCATTGGCCGGCTTCGGCATTCCGGAATACGAAGCCAAGCGCTACGAAGGCCGTTTGAAATCCGGCGGAATCCTGCTGTCGTGCCACTGTGACAACTCGGATTGGGTCAGTCGCGCCAAGGAAACCCTGGAGCATTGCGGTGCCGAAGACATCTCGTCTTCCTCCGAAGCCGCGGCGGATTTCGCGAAAAGCGACAAGCCGATTCCGCGCAGCTACGGGGTCACCCGTTAGAAATGCGAAATAAGTCAAAGGAGCACCTGTGCTGATCGTTGACTTGGTGATCTGGGGCTTGCTCATCGCCTTCGTGTTGAGCAAGCTCTTCGCCCGAACCCGCGAACCTATCGGTTTGGATCTGCTGTTCCTCGGCGCCGGTCTGTTGATCGGCGCCGGCATCTATTTCGCTTTTGGAGCGGTGGGCTTGAACCTGTACACCATTCTGGCGGCCTCGACTGCCGCCATCCTTTTGATCGCTGGGTTTCGCGCGGTACCCGACCACTTGCCGGCCAAAAATCCCGGCTGGCGTAACATGTTTGCCGGCGGAACCTTAACCACCCGCTGGAATCGCTGGAGATCCGTTCGGACCCCCGACCCGGAATCCATTGCGAATTGGGAAGGCGAAGGCGGCGCTCCCGTGCCTCCCGCGATTGCTTCCCGTCATAAAGCTTGATCGAAACCGGCCGGTTAATGAGGTTATCCGGCCGGAATAGTAACAGCAAGTAAGGCAAATGGGAGAAGTAATAAAAATGAAACGGATCGCTCTGGTGACTGGAATGGTGGGGGTCTTAATGGGCTTCACCGCGGAGGCGCAGGAAACTCCTCGCTTCGCGTTTAATTTAGGCGGCGGATTTACTCAACCCGTCGGTAACACTTCGCGCAGGCTCGACACCGGGTGGAACGTCGACGCCGGCGCCGGCTTTAACTTTCATCCGCGTGTTGGCGTGATGGCCCAGTTCAACTTCAACGAACTCGGCATTAATGGCCCCACGCTTTCGAGTCTCGGCTTTCCGGACGGCACGGTTCGCGTGTGGTCCGCGACGCTGAATCCGATCGTCCACGTCGCGCCGAAAGGCCCGGTCGATGTCTACTTCATCGGCGGCGGCGGACTCTATCACCGCACCCAGGAATTCACCCAGCCCGGAATTTCATCGGCCGTCGGGTTCGACCCGTTCTTCGGCTTTTACAATTTCGCGGTGCCGGTGAATCAGGTGCTCGCTTCGTACTCGGTGTACAAACCCGGCGTAAACGGCGGCATGGGAATCGCCCTCGGCACCAAGTGGCACGCGAAGTTCTACGCCGAGGCGCGCTATCACCGCATCATCATGGGCAACGATCGTCACACCGACTACGTTCCCGTGACTTTCGGCATCCGCTGGTAGTAGCACAGGCCTCCCGGCCTGTGACTCATAGAAAAATTGCGTTGGAGAGAAGAGGCCGTCCGGAGCAATCCGGGCGGCCTTTTCCTTTATGCGTAGAGCTCGGTAACGATCTTGCCCTTGACCAGTTCCCGCGGCTGATTCAAATGATTCCGGATCTCCATATCCGGATCGATCCCTAACCCGTAGTAAATCGTCGCCAGCAAATCGTTCGGATGGACCGGCTTCTCTTTCGGACTCGAAGCCGTCGCATCGGACTCACCATATTGCATGCCGCGCGCGATTCCCGCGCCCGCCACGATGCCGCTGTAGCAGTACGGCCAATGATCACGGCCATCCGGACTGTTGCTGTTCCCGCTCGTCGATACTCCCATCCGCGGACTGCGCCCGAACTCGCCGATTGCCACCACCATCGTTTCCTTCAGCAATCCCCGTTGATCCATATCTTCGAGCAGCGCCGACAGCGCCCGGTCGAGCTTGGGACAATGCAGGTTCTTCAACGGACCGAAATTCGCCGCGTGTGTATCCCACGCCGTCTTTTCCGGATCCCCATTCGCGACCGAGGGCCAGTTCACCTGCACGAACTTCGTGCCGGCTTCAATCAAACGCCGCGCCATCAGAACGCTCTGACCGAACGTGTGCATGCCGTAGCGCTCGCGCATCTGCACCGTCTCTTTGGTCAGATCCATCGCGTCGCGCGCCTTGCCGCTGAGCACGAGGTCGTACGCCTTGCCGTAATATTCATCGACCGCGGACGCGTTCAACGCCTTCTCGAGATCCGGCATCGACCCGTTGATGCCCTTCAGCAGTTCGAAGCGCTCCTTCAACCGCTCCGGCGGAATGTCCTTGCGCAGCGACAAATCGTCGAGCGTCACCTTGCCCGCCGGATCCTGGTACATGCGATACGGATCGTAGGCCTTGCCCAAAAAACCAGCCGCGCCGCCCTTGCCGATAATCCCTGATTCCTGCAGCGGACGCGGTAGCTCGACGAACGGCAGCATCGCGTCTTTCATCGGTTTCATCTTGCTGATGTGACTGCCCGCCGTCGGAAAATCCGCGGCGTTCGGCGGCTCCAGCTGACCCGATGGCGACACCTTGTCCGGCGGATAGCCCGTCAGCATCTGGTAGATCGCCGCCGTATGGTTGAACAGCCCGTTCGGCGTGTAGCTCATCGACCTTATCAGCGTCACTTTATCCATCGCCTGCGCCATCATCGGCATGTGCTCGCCGATCCAAGTGCCCGGGATCTTGGTCTTGATCGGCTTGAATTCGCCGCGGATATTCTCCGGAGCGTCCGGCTTCGGATCCCAAATGTCGATGTGGCTCGGACCTCCCTGGAGGAAGATCATGATCACGTTCTTCGCCTGGTCGAAACCCCTCGCGCCGGCATATTTCTTGGCTGTATCCGCCGCTTTCGCTGCCTTCTGCGAGAGAAAGAAGCCCGGCAGGTGCAGGCCCGCGAGCCCCAGCGACCCAATGCGCATCAGCTCGCGCCGCGTCGGTCCTTCGCACGTTTGACCCGCAATTCGTCCAGGAATATTCAGCATGAGTGCCTCGCTTCTCTCTTCTTAGTACACGTACAGAAAGCCCTTGCTATTGAGCAAGGCCCACAGCAGATCTTGCGCGCGCAGCGTCCGCGGACCACCCGACAAGTACTTCAGCGCGTTCTGCGCTTCCGCCTTCGTGGGGGGCCGTGTCAACGTGGCAAGGTACAAATCGTCGACCATCGCCGCGTCCGTCATTCCGGCCAAGACATTCTTCGCGACGCGCCCCTTCGGATCCGCCACCGCATCCGAAATCGTCGTGCCGTTCACCAGGTTCAGCGCCTGCGGCAAACTGAAATCCGCGCGCCGCTCGCATTCGCAAGCCGACTCGCGCGTCGGCCGTCCGAACAAGTCGAGGAACCCGTCCGCGCCGACATGTGGATCCGGAAGCTGCGACGCCGTCGTGTCTTCCGGAACTTCGGGGAAGTTCGGCCGTACGCCCGCCGCCTGTGAAACCGCGTCCATCAGCGGCTCGGCGCTCAATCGCCGTGGAATCGCATGCGAAAAATTATCGCCGTCCGTCGCGTTCCATTCGTTCGTCTGGAACGACGCCTGGTACGTCCGCGACTTCACGATCACGCGCATCAAATGCTGCAAATCGAAATTGTGATCCGTCAGATCCTTCGTCAGCGCATCGAGCAGCGCCGCGTTCACCGGCGGGTTCGATGCCCGGATATCGTCCACCGGATCGATGATCCCGCGGCCCAAAAAGTAGCTCCAGATCCGATTCGCGATGGCCTTCGCGAAGAACGGATTCTGCTTCGACACCAGCCAGTCGGCAAATGCATCCCGCCGTTTCTGATCGCTCGGAATCTGCACCGCGCCCGCGGAAGCGATCAGGAATTGCGGCGCCATCACGCGGTTGTCCTTCGGATGGTGCATCTCGTAATCGCTGCGTTGGTCGTATACGATCT
>Ga0105248_10010272_pt1 | contig 10305 bp, 10 predicted proteins | sample KBSS34metaG_FD_81524 | JGI IMG/M metagenome (GOLD analysis project Ga0105248, IMG submission 81524) | Switchgrass rhizosphere microbial communities from Kellogg Biological Station, Michigan, USA - KBS S3-4 metaG | ecosystem: Host-associated > Plants > Roots > Rhizosphere > Soil | place... | reverse complement strand
GCGCGAGAACCTCTCGCATCTTCACGGGAACCCGCAATTCGAGTTCATGCGGCACGACATCACCTTCCCGCTCTTCGTGGAGGTTGATGAAATCTACAATCTCGCCTGCCCGGCCTCCCCAATCCATTACCAGCACGATCCCGTGCAGACGACGAAGACGTCCGTCCACGGAGCGATCAATATGCTGGGGCTGGCGAAGCGCCTCCGGTGCAAGATCCTCCAGGCCTCGACCAGCGAGGTTTACGGCGATCCCTCCGTCCATCCACAGACTGAGGCTTATTGGGGTCACGTGAACCCGATCGGGCCGCGCTCTTGCTACGACGAAGGCAAACGCTGCGCCGAAACCTTATTCTTCGACTATCACCGCCAGCACGGCCTCGAGATCAAGGTCGCGCGCATCTTCAACACCTACGGACCGCGCATGCATCCGGCGGACGGCCGCGTAGTATCGAACTTCATCATGCAGGCGCTCGCTGGGGAACCGATCACAATTTACGGCGAAGGCAGTCAGACGCGGTCCTTCTGCTATGTCGACGACCTGATTGCCGGGCTGATGTCGCTGATGGAAACCGGTCCAGAGGTTACTGGACCAATCAACATCGGCAATCCCGTCGAATTCACTGTCCGGCAGCTCGCTGAAAAGGTGATCGAGCTTACCGGGTCGGGGTCGAAGATCATTCAGGAGCCGCTCCCGCAAGACGATCCTCAGCAGCGCCAGCCCGATATCTCAAAGGCGAAGCGCGATTTGAATTGGCAGCCGTCAGTGCCGCTGGAAGAAGGCTTGGTGCGGACGATCGAATACTTCCGCCGGTTTGCTTCGTAGAATTAGGCAGCCCTATTCTGCTGCCCGGCGATCCAATGCTCGATACGGGTTCTGAGCGACGGCTTTGACTGGATGAAGCCCGGCTCGCCCGCGCCCACAACTTCCGGCTCGTCATAAATGTGCAGGTTTTGCGGTATCCGAGGCCGCACTGTCTCGCGTCCGCGCAGCTTGTCCTCGGCCAGGTTCAGCGCCCGATGAACCTCCTCCGCCGTGAAGGGCTTGGTCAGGCAGCCAAGCGCGAGGTCCGGCATCGGAAAGCTCGGCGCCTTCCCGCTCACGAAGAGGCAGGGCACCTCGAAGTCGCTGAGCCGCACCGCAACCGAGAAGCCGGTGCTTCCACGGGCGAGGTGAAGGTCGACCAGCGCGAGATCGGGGCGGTGATATTCGGCTGCGGCAACCGCATTGTCGGCGTCGTCCGCAATAGCCACTACGCGGTACCTGGGATTATCCTCGACGAGATATTTCAGCGTCGTCGCGAGTTGGGAATCATCCTCAACTATCAGGATCTTGAGCACGGCCACCTCCCCCGGTCACAGGAGGGATGCTCCTCCGAAACGAGCGGGATGCGAATCCCCCTTGAACGGGGTTTACGACGAACGGACTCAGGCGCCCGCCAGGCCGAAAGAAAAAGCCGGGTCGCACTTAAGCAACCCGGCCTCCCCTCCTGAAAACTCGATGGTGTTAGGCGCGATAGAAGATGTGTGCGCCGATCTTCTCGACCCGTGTCAGATTGTGCCCCCAAGACGGGTCGACATAGTCCGCGTGATACCAAAGCACGTCGGTCGACAAAGTCGGGACGGCGTTGGAGATCGCCAGGCGCGTGATTGCCTGCGCCTTGCGCCAAGCCTCGCAATTCGTGTCGACAGTCGGGAACTGGCCATGGCGGACGAACGAGAACTGCCAAGGCTGCTTGACGGTCTGGCACCAGCTTGCCGGATACCTGCCCGAGGCGGCACGGTTCATGATGACCTTCGCGACTGCGAGCTGGCCCTCGAGCGATTCTCCGCGTGCTTCGAAATAGACTGCCGTGGCGACGCAAGTCGCTTCCTCGTCGAGGGGCGCACCTGCGGCGTAGCGATCGACCAGCGCATAAAGCGGCCAACCGTTCTGATAGAGCCAGGCGGCCTCCTTCGCGATGGCAGGCGCCAGCGTGACCGACACGGTGCTAGCCGGTGCGGTCTGCATCACGCTGCCCGTCACCGTTGCAACGGCGGCCGTCGTGGCTTGCTGTACGTTGGAGACGACGGCCTTCACCGTCTGCGCTGCCGTGCCGAGCGGGCTGGCAACGGTCTGCGCCGAAGCCGAGCTCGATCCCGCCGAGAGCACAACAAGGCCCATGGCCGCGGTCAATACGCGGCGACCGATCAGTCGCTTCAACTTTGTCCCTTGTCTAAACTGGCGGCCGACCGTCCGGAGCGCTCTTAGAGGCGCATCTCGCTATGCTGGTCGTCCGTCTTGCCCTGGAGCGGCTTCCAAAAAGGTCGCGCCACTCACCCGCTCTCGTTTCCGTTGAAGCCCAGATAAGGGTTTACGCGACGCGACCAACCCACCGCACGACGAGTCGAGCCAAGCACAGGTTAACTCGCGGAACTTTATGGTAAATTATCGATCCGCCGTTTCAGAAGCTCGACTCGTCGATGGAAAAACTGCGCTTTTCCGCGGTTCCTTGCAGATGTAATCGGACAAGCATGGCAAAGTGGCTGATGAAATCGGAACCGGGCAGCTACGGCTGGGACGATCTAGTGCGCGACGGCGGAACCGAATGGGACGGAGTCCGCAATCCCACCGCAAGAATCAACCTTCGCGCGATGAAGGTCGGAGACGAGGCATTCTTCTACCACAGCATGGATGAGCGTCAGATCGTCGGCATCATGCGCGTCGCGCGCGAGGCGCAGCCCGACGCCAAGGATCCCAACTGGGTCTCGGTTCGCGTCGAGCCCGTCCGTCCGATCGGTCCCGTGACCCTCAAGTCAATCAAGGCCGAGCCGAAGCTCGCTCAGATGGAGCTTCTGCGGCAGTCGCGCCTTTCCGTCGCGCCGGTTCGTAACGAAGAGTGGAAGGACGTCCTCGAGATGGCGGAGCGGAGTTGATCCTACCCTTCCTTATCGGCGTGGCGCTCGGGGCAAGCCGGGCCGAGACGCCGGAATCTTATATGGAAAGGCTCTACGGGAACTATCACGACCCGAGCTTCAACCCCCTCACGCATCCTCAGCTATATTTCACGCCCAGGCTCGTAACCGCGCTGAAGGAAGACAGCCGACTCGCCCACGGCGAGGTTGGTTATTTGGACGGCGATCCAGTCTGCCAGTGCCAGGATACTGCTGGCCTCCATGCGGCAATTACGGGCGTGACACAGGAAGCGTCAGACAAAGCGGAAGTGCGCGTCTCAATAGGATTCGCTGGATACGACTCTCGGCCAGCGACTTTCCGGCTCATCATGACCAAAGCAGGTTGGCGGATCGACGACGTTTCGTCGGCCGATGATCCGAGCCTACTTCGGAGCATTGAAGCGTCGAACCGTGCGCAACGATCGAAGCAATAACAATCACCCGTCGCAATGGGAGTGAAGTATGATCGCCTGGAGTAGAGTAGTGATCGTGACGTGGGCGGCGCTGGTATCAGCCGGACCTGCAAGCGCGCAGACGGTCAGCGACGTCGAATGCCTCTTGGCCAGCAATCTATACTCGCGGGCGGGCAAGGACGATCAGGTACGCAAGCTCGCCGAGGCGAACAAATATTACTACCTCGGACGCGTCTCCGCGCGGCTCAGTGCGCAACAGATCCGAGCGCAGATGCTCGCTGGAAGCAAAACCCTCAGTCGCGCCAATGCAGGCAAGGTCATGGACGCCTGCAACAAGCGAATGCGAAACGCTGCGGCTGAGGTTGAAGCGGCGGGGAGGCAGGTCGCTCCGCATAAGAAGTGATGCGAAGCCCAGAAACGGTAAACCCCCACTGGTTTGACCCAGCGGGGGTTCCCATACTTCGTTCCCGAAGGTTCGAAGTACGGTTCCAACTCTAGCCGGCAGATTCGATTCGGCAAGCGATGAATCGTTGCGAATCGCCGCTGCACCCAAGAATCCTGTGGATAACCCTACGGACGCCAAGGCGAACAGGAGACGTTAACGGAAGATAACTGCCTCAGCGGCTAAAATGAGGTATTAAGCAACGTCGCCGGGGTCCGGGCGGCGGCCGGTTTGCGTCCCTCAAACGAAGGGAAATCGGCCATGAAATCGCACAAGATACTCATTGGCGGCGCCATCGCCGCTGCTTTGGTTTGTTCTTCAGCTGCGTCCGCGACACCCGGTTCAAACGTTGGAGTTATCGGGGTCATAAACGGCCAATTCGGGACGATTCACGAGAATACCCCGGGCGACAAAACCGGCAAATGGGGGCTGATCCTCAAGACACTGGACGATACCGACATCGGCGCCGACCAGATCACTCTTCAGGGCGGTGGCTACACGGGCTGGCATAATCATCCCGCGCCAGTGTTCGTCACGGTCAAGAGCGGCGCCGTAACCTGGTACGACGGCAGCAATCCACTCTGCACTGGGCACACATATCAGGCTGGCCAGTCATTCATCGAGCCGGTCGGTCATGTCCACAATGCTGTCAATGCATCGGAAACGGACCAGGCGGTGTTTATTGCCGTTCGCCTCAACCCCACGGGAACGAGCGGACCGGCTTTCCGCGTTGACCAGACCGAACCGAACAACTGCAAGTTCTAGCTGCGGACGCCCGGGCTTCAGGCCGCCTCGGCTTTCCTCGCCTGCCGCTTGCGCTCGTGCGGATCGAGGAACCGCTTGCGGATCCGCACGACCTTCGGCGTCACTTCGACCAGCTCATCGTCCTGGATGTAGGCGATCGCCTGCTCCAGGGTCATCCGGCGCGGCGGGGTCAAGCGGATGCCTTCGTCCTTGGGGCCGGAGGCACGGAAGTTGGTGAGCTGCTTGGACTTCAGCGGATTGACCTCGAGGTCGTGGATCTTGGCGTTCTCGCCGATGACCATGCCTTCGTAGAGATCGTCACCCGGCGAAATGAACAGCACGCCGCGCTCCTCCAACGCATTCAGCGCGTAAGCAACGGCCTTCCCCTGCTCCATCGAGATCAGCACGCCATTCTGGCGACCGCTGATTGGGCCCCTGTGAGGGCCATATCTCTCGAACAGGCGGTTCATGATGCCCGTGCCGCGGGTATCGGACAGAAATTCGCCGTGATAACCGATCAGGCCGCGTGAGGGCGCGCTGAAGGTCAGGCGCGTTTTGCCGCCTCCGGACGGGCGCATGTCGGTCATCTCCGCCTTGCGCATCGCCATCTTGTCGATGACCGTTCCGGAGAATTCGTCGTCCACGTCGATAAGAACGGTTTCGTACGGTTCCTCCAGGCCGCTCGGACCATCGCGAAAGAGAACGCGCGGACGGCTGATCGACAGCTCGAAGCCTTCGCGGCGCAACGTCTCGATGAGAACGCCGAGTTGGAGTTCCCCGCGACCCGCGACTTCGAAGCTATCATTGTCGCTGGCGGTGGTGATGCGGATCGCGACATTGCCCTCAGCTTCGCGCTCCAGGCGGTCGCGAATAACGCGGCTCTGGACCTTGTCTCCATCACGGCCCGCATAGGGGCTGTCATTGACCGAGAAGCTCATCGCAAGCGTCGGGGGGTCGATCGGCCGTGCCTTCAACGGGGCGCTTACCGTCGGATCAGCGAAGGTGTTGGAAACGGTGGCCTTGATGAGACCCGCGATGGCGACGATCTCGCCCGCTTCGGCGCTCTCGACGGGGACGCGCTCGAGGCCGCGGAAGGAGAAGATCTTCGTCGCGCGGCCCTCCTCGACGACATTACCGTCCACGTCGATCGCCTTGATCGGCATATTCGTGGTTAGCTTGCCGCTTTCGATCCGGCCAGTGAGGATCCGGCCGAGGAACGGATCGCGGTCCAGCAAGGTAGCAAGCATGCGGAACGGGCCGGCGTCGACCCGAGGGCGCGGGACGCGGCTGACGATGGTTTCGAACAATGGCGTCAGATCGCCTTCACGAACATCGTCGGTGAGACCGGCATAGCCCGCACGGCCGCTGGCGTAGAGCGTCGGGAAGTCGAGCTGTTCGTCGTTGGCGTCGAGGTTAAGGAACAGCTCAAAAACTTCGTCGAGCACTTCGGCGGGGCGCGCATCGGGGCGGTCGATCTTGTTCACGACGACGATCGGCTTGAGACCGAGCGAAAGCGCCTTGCTGGTGACGAACTTGGTCTGCGGCATTGGCCCTTCGGCGGCATCGACGAGCAGAATCACTCCGTCGACCATCGAGAGGATGCGTTCGACCTCGGCGCCAAAGTCGGCGTGGCCGGGCGTGTCCACGATGTTTATGTGCGTCGTTTCGCCGTCATGCTCCCACTCGACGCTCGTGCACTTGGCGAGGATGGTTATCCCGCGCTCTTTCTCGAGGTCGTTGGAATCCATCGCGCGCTCTTCGACGCGCTGGTTGTCGCGAAAGGTGCCGGACTGGCGGAACAGCTGGTCGACTAGCGTCGTCTTGCCGTGATCGACGTGCGCGATGATCGCGACATTACGCAGATTCATGATTTTTCCCGGGAAATGTGAGCGGCGCACATAGTCACGAGCGCCGGATTCCGCAATCGCAGCAAATTGTGTCGCGCGTGTGACCTTAAGTTGCGCGTTCCAGGATCTCGATCGCTCGCTCCACAGCGCGAAGCTCGCTGGGTGCCATCCGCTCGAGCTTCTCGACCAGCGCAGTCCGCGTATCGAATGGTCGCTCGAGCGTTTCCTTTCCCTGCTGCGTCAAGCGCATGGCAAGCCTTCGGCGATTGTTTGGATCAGCGACCCGGTCGATCAGACCCATTCGAACGAGCGCGTCGACCGAGCGGCTGACAGCGGGCGCTCCGCGGCCGGTCGCGTCGGCGACCTGGTTCAAGGTTGCAGGTTCATGATGGGCGATCGCCGAAAGCAAAGTGCGTTTCGCGCGCTCCGCTCGTTCGGCGGGCCCGTCGGCGACATAATTCTGCGCTACGCCGGTAAAACGCGTCGCAACGGCAGCTGGCGAAGACCCCCACAGCATGGTTGCATCATAACAAACGTTTTTGGCTTTGCACTATTGCTTGTCGCAGCCGCAATTCGGGTTGCCGCAAACCGGGACTCATCGCTACTCAACTGGAGTGATTTCGGAGCGGCCACGCCTTCCTCGAAACGTTTGGGTGCTCGGATTCGTCAGTTTGTTGATGGACCTGAGCTCGGAGATTTATCATGCGCTCCTGCCCGTGTTTGTCACGGTCACACTGGGACTGCCGGTGGTTGCGCTCGGTGCGATCGATGGGCTAGCCGAGGCGACCGCCAGCTTCGCTAAACTGGTGTCCGGCCGGCTGTCCGACCGGAGCATGCGCCGCAAGCCGTGGATCATGGCCGGTTATGGCCTTGCCGCTTTGTCCAAACCCCTCTTTCCACTGGCTCAGGGAGCAGCGGAGCTCATGGGGGCCCGATTTGCCGACCGCGTGGGGAAGGGCATTCGTGGAAGTCCCCGGGACGCCATGATTGCCGACGAGACCCCTCCGGACATCCGCGGGCGCGCCTTCGGCCTGCGACAAGCGCTAGACACAGCGGGTGCGCTGCTCGCCCCGATCGTCGCAATCGCGCTTATGTGGCTGCTCGCCGACAACATCCGCGCAATCTACTGGATCGCTATCGTCCCGGCCTTCTTCTCCTTTCTCCTCGCCTGGTTGGCGCTACGGGAACCAGAGCAGCATGACGAGACAGCGAAAGCTGTTCCCCTGCTCCGCGGCTTTCGAGACCTCAACCGCGAGACGCGTCGTTTGCTTGCAGTTGGCTTTCTCTTCACCCTCGCCCGCTTCTCGGAAAGCTTTCTGATCCTGAAAGGCGTCGAGATCGGATTAAGCGAGACCCTGTCTCCCCTTACTCTCGTCCTCTTCAATCTTGCTTACACCGTGCTTGCCTATCCGGCCGGCGGGCTAAGCGACCGCATTGCCCCGCGCTCGATCCTGATGACGGGCATGGGACTCCTGATTGTTGCCGACCTGATCCTTGCCTGGACGACGGGATATATCGGCCTGTCGGTCGGAGTCCTCCTTTGGGGAGCGCACATGGCGCTGACTCAAGGCGTGTTTGCCCGAATGATCGCAGACACGGCGCCGGAGCATTTGCGTGCAACCAGCTTTGGGGCCTTCTGGTTCGTGACCGGAATAGCGACCCTGCTTGCCAGCCTGGCCGCCGGCTTCATATGGGATCGCGACGGCAGCGAGGCGACCTTCATTGCGGCCGCGGGAGCGGCAGCTGTTGCGCTCGCCATGCTCAGCCTCTTGGATACGCGGCCTAAAACATCCGCTTGAGCCGCAACCACAGCTGCCAGCCGAATACCGCCCAGAAAAACAGTCCCACGACCGGGATAATCAGATTGAGCGTCGTCATAGCCCAGTTAGGCCAGGGATCATCGCCGAAGACGAAGATCCACAGAATTCCAGCAACTGCCCCGGTGCCGAGCATCAGCACCCCAAGCGCGACAGCCGCTCCGCCAATGATCGCAAGCAACGCCGCTGCGAAGCGGTTCACCGGGTGAACTTCTCTCCGTTCGTCGCCTTGTCGACCAGCAGCTTCGAGAAACTGAAGTCGCTTCCCATCCGTTTCTCCTGGCTCCTCAACCCCTCGACGATCTTGTCGAGCCCGATCGTGTCCGCCCAGAACATCGGGCCCCCGCGATAGACCGGCCAGCCGTAGCCATAGACCCAGACGACATCGATGTCGGACGCGCGCTGCGCCATGCCTTCCTCGAGGATCTTCGCGCCTTCGTTGACCATCGTATAGAGCGTGCGCTCGACGATCTCCTCGTCGCTGATCTGGCGGCGCTCGACGCCCTGCTTTGCGGCGAAGTCCTCTATGATCGTCTGGACGACCGGTGACGGTGTCGGCCGCCGCTTCTCGTCATAATCGTAGAAGCCTGCGCCCTTCTTCTGGCCCCAGCGATCAATCGCGCAGAGGGCATCCCGGATGTTCTCGATGCGGTTCGGGTCGCGGTGCCACCCAATGTCCACGCCCGCGAGGTCCGCCATCTGGAACGGCCCCATCGGCATTCCGAATTCGACATGGACCTTGTCGATCTGTTCCGGCGTAGCCCCTTCGAGCAGTAGCTTGGTGGCCTCGATCTGGCGCGGCATGAGCATGCGGTTGCCGATGAAGCCGTGGCAAACGCCCGCGACGACCGCGACTTTCCGGATCTTCTTCGACAGGCCCATGACCGTGACGAGCACGTCCGGAGCCGTCTTCGCCCCGCGCACGACCTCTAGAAGCTTCATCACGTTGGCAGGCGAGAAAAAGTGCAACCCGACCACGTCGCCGGGCCGCGAGATGCTCGCCGCGATCTCGTCGATGTTGAGATAGGATGTGTTGGACGCGAGGATCGCTCCGGGCCTAGCGATTTTGTCGAGCCGGCCGAACACTTCCTTCTTCACGTCCATGTTCTCGTAAACGGCCTCAATAATGAGGTCACAATCGGCGAGCGCGCTGAAATCGAGCGTCGGACTCAACAAGCCCATCGCCTTTGATACCTGCTCTGTTGTGAGCTTACCTTTCGCGGCGGTCCCCTCGTAATTCTTGCGCATAAGGCCGGTGCCGCGGTCCAGCGCTTCCTGGCCCATCTCGACGATGGTCACCGGGATGCCGGCCGACAGGAAGTTCATCGAGATCCCGCCGCCCATGGTACCGGCGCCGATCACACCGACCTTCTGGATGGCACGCGGATGCGTGTCCTCAGGAAGTCCGTCGATCTTCGCCGCCTTGCGCTCGGCGAAGAAGAAATATTGCTGGGCCCGCGACTGCGTGCCGCTCATCAGCTCCATGAACAACTTGCGTTCTTCAATGACGCCTTCCTCGTAAGGCTTCTTGCAGGCGAACTCGACGGCGCGGATGTTGGCCTCCGGAGCCTCGAAGCCGCGGAACTTGCGGGCATTTTCCTTGCGGAAATCCTCGAATACCGAAGGATCGCACTCGTTGATTTTGTACTGACGTTCGCTGCTCTTGGGCAGCGGCCGTACGTCGCGCACCTCCTCCGCATAGCCGACGGCGTGCGGGATCAGATCGTCCTCGATCAGCCGGTCGACGAGCCCGCAGTCGAATGCATCCTTCGCGCCTATCGGATTGCCCGTTGCGCACATCTCCAGTGCCTTGCGGACACCGGCGACGCGCGGGAGCCGCTGCGTTCCGCCCGCACCTGGAAGCAGACCGAGCTTCACTTCCGGCGTTCCGAGCTTCGCTGACGGGAGCGCGACGCGATAATGGCAGCCGAGCGCCACCTCGAGACCGCCACCAAGCGCCGTGCCGTGGATCGCCGCAACGACCGGCTTGGTGCAGGCCTCGATCCGGTCCACCACCGTCGGGAGCCAAGGCATGACCGGTGGCTTGCCGAATTCCGTAATATCGGCACCGGCGAAGAAGGTCTGACCCTCACATGCGATCACAACCGCTT
>Ga0105248_10010271_pt1 | contig 10305 bp, 9 predicted proteins | sample KBSS34metaG_FD_81524 | JGI IMG/M metagenome (GOLD analysis project Ga0105248, IMG submission 81524) | Switchgrass rhizosphere microbial communities from Kellogg Biological Station, Michigan, USA - KBS S3-4 metaG | ecosystem: Host-associated > Plants > Roots > Rhizosphere > Soil | place... | reverse complement strand
TGTGCTCCAGTCGTTCGGCGGGTTTTGACTTTGTCCGAGAGGAAGTCATTATGGAACAAGGGTAATTGTGCAGCAAGCTGCTGCACAATTGCTTACTGTAAATTGTGCAACAACCTGTTGCACAATTACCTCCTCTGAATTTTGAGGCGTGGTAACAGGTTTATCACCCTTCAATTAGCCAATCTTCGCTTTCATGTTGTTGATCCAGTTTGGGGTTGCCGGTGTGTGCGTGACAGGCCCCGGAGTTTGCTTTAGGCTAAGAAGGTATGACTGTCGTGATTGATATCCCGGATGAGCAGGCTGAAGCATTCAAATCGAGTGCAGCGGCGCAAGGCCTCACGCTGGAGGATTGGATATCGAGAAAGCTGGCTGTTGAGAGCCACGAACAGGCAACATCTTCTGTGCGTTCCCCACAGGAAGCTGTTGCCCATATTCTCGAATTGCAAAAGGATGTTAAGCCGGATCCCGACGGGTGGACCGTCAAAGACTACATCAATTACGGACGCCCTTAAATGGCAGTCCTGGTGATTGATTCTTCCGTTGCAGCGGCATGGTGTTTTCCGGATGAGCGGACGGCTTATACAGTCAGCGTACTAGAAGTAATTGGAGGGCTTAGGGAGGCCATCGCGCCTCGGTTGTGGGCGTACGAAATTCGAAATAGTGTTTTGATCGGGGTGCGTCGTAAACGTATCAACCGGGCGCATGCAGAAGATTTTCTGCAGACCCTCAAGAGCTTGCCTATCAAGCTGAGCGATCCGATGTCCTACGACGCGGTGTTCGCCTTGGCGGAGCGCCATGCCCTGACGATTTATGACGCTTCTTATCTGGATCTGGCCTTGCGTGAGGGGTTGCCCGTCGCCACGCTTGACGGTGCGCTGATTCGTGCAGCGCAGGCATCGGGCTTGGCCATCTTCCAACCATAGGATTCAGCGCTGCCGTTGGCCGACCGCCTGCGGTGCTGTACGCGCACCACAGCCTGGTGATTCATCGCGATCTGAAGCCGGCGAAGTACTCACAGGGGAGCGCCCTTATCGCATCACGAGTTCGAACGGCTCGATGTGGAGCGAGTGGTTTGCAATTACCGAACTGTAATGTGATCCAGGTTTGGCAAGAGCCGGTGTGCGCCGGCCCATACCTGGGGGAAACTCCTAAAACTGGAAGAACTTCGAACCGGTGGCGTCACCCACGCTGAAGGTCAATCCATCGGATGAGATCCCGCGAACGCTGCCGGCGCCGGTGTTGAAGGTCCGGATAAAGGCGAGGTTGCTGGCCTTGAACAGGTTGACGACGCCATCGTTGACGTCGCCAATCATGATGGTTTCGCCGTCGAAGGCAGCAGCATAAGGAAAATTGGCAGCCAGGACCTGGTTCAAGACGACCTGGCTGGGAAAGGAGCCTTGCGCCGGCCGAACGACCATGACCCGCCCGCTGCCGCCGGACGGGATCCAGAGATTGTTGCCGTCCCAGGCCATGCGGCTATCGCTGACCGAGGCGGGGAGCGTGATGTCTTCCACGAGGGCAGGAACGCCGCCAGCAGGTACCGGGGAGCGTTTTTGCAAATGCCCGTTGGCCAGCAGCATCCACATGAAAGTGCCGTCAAACTTGACCGACAATACATTGGCGCCAAATGGGCCGACTGCATTTCCAGTAGGGCTGGACACCTGGTAGATGAAGATATTCTGTGAAGCGCTGCTGACTACCCAGACGAAGGTGCCGTCGAAAGCGAGTATGGGGAAGCCTCCTGTTACTGCGTTGGTAAACAGAGGGCTCCGAGTGGAGGGAGATTCGCTGGGATTGAAGAAGTAGAGATTTCCCACATTGTCGACGATCCATACGAGGCCGGCAAAGACGCCAAGCGACCTGGGCGCATTGGAGCTGATCCGCCAGGTTTCGAGCACGCGCCGGTCCGACTCGTTCACTTTGAGAATGGCTCCGTCGTTGCGAGCCACCCAAAGGAACCGACCGTCGCTGACGAGATCGACCACCGCGCCTCCCACATCCTGCGAAACACCGCCTGCTGTGGAGGTGGCTGCCCAAGTCCGGCCAATCGCGGTACGGCGGCCGCGATGCAGGGTGAAATCGACGGCGCGATCAAAGAAGGCAACCATTTGGTTGCGCGGAACGGTTTGGTCCGGTGAAAAGGTGGTGCCGGAGCCGGTTCCGTTGGTGATGCCGAGATTGAAGGCTTGCAGAATGAAGGGGCAGAACACATCGGATCCGGAGACGTCGGTGAAGGGTCCGCAGACGCCCGATTGAGCATGCAAGCTGGTCGGACGGGTGGGAAGGCTCAACAAAAAGCCAAGGCCCAAAAGCAAGGGCGCATAATGTCTGATCTTGAATTTCCTGACGGCGGCGATACGGAAAATGGGGCTGTGGAACAGTCGATGAAGCAAAGTATTCTCCTGGAGTGCGGAATGGAAGGAGCCTGCCAATGGTGGGAGTGAGGCAATCACCCGTTAGGTTGGTGGGGTAAGTATACAGGAAAAGGGTTGCAATGTTTCTTATTGAATGTGCTATTACTGCTGTTCCTGCGTTTGGTTAAAGCACCGCTTCCTTGCGGTCGTGGCTCAGTAACATCGCGGATTGGCAACCTACTGACGCTATAGGGAGTAAGCCCCCGCTATAATGGCAGGGCAATGCTCCCGGAGCAATGGCAGAAGCTGGAAGAGATATTTCAGAACGCGGCCGACCTTGCTCCCGATAGCCAGACGGTGTATCTCGACCAGGCTTGTCGCGGGGACTTGGAACTGCGACAGGAAGTCGAGGCGCTGCTTGCGGCATCTCCCCTGGGGCTGATCGAATCGGCCATCGCCGCTACCGCCGACGATTTCACCGAGCCCGAATCCGATCCGCTGGTGGGTACGTGGTTGGGGCCGTATCGCATCGATGGCCTGATCGGCCGTGGTGGGATGGGGGCCGTCTATCGCGCCTTTCGCGAGGACGATCAGTTCCACAAGCAGGTCGCGATCAAGGTCATTCCGCGCATGCTGGCGGGGCCGGACGTGGTCGCCCGCTTCCGTTCGGAACGGCAGATCCTGGCCAATCTCGAACATCAGAATATCGCCCGCCTGCTGGATGGCGGCACCACCGAAGGCATTCCGTACCTGGTGATGGAATATGTCGAGGGTGTGCCCATCACGCAGTATGTACAGGCCAAAGCGCTGCCGCTGCCCGACCGGTTACGCCTGATGCAGAGCGTCTGCAGCGCGGTACTGTACGCGCACCACAGCCTGGTGATTCATCGCGATCTGAAGCCGGCGAATATTCTGGTGACGGCGGAAGGCACCGTCAAACTGCTGGATTTCGGTGTCGCCAAGCTGTCGGATCCCACTGTGGGTGCGTCGGAGCATACTTCCGAGATGATGATGACTCCGGAGTACGCCAGTCCGGAGCAGATTCGCGGACAGCCGGTGACGACCGCGAGCGATGTCTATTCGCTGGGCGTGGTGCTCTACGAAGTGCTCACAGGGGAGCGCCCTTATCGCATCACGAGTTCGAACTGGCTCGATCTGGAGCGAGTGGTTTGCAATACCGAGCCGCGCAGGCCGAGCGCAGTCGAGGCTCTGCCGTCGCGGGTGCGGCGGCGTCTGGCGGGCGATCTCGACAACATCGTGATGATGGCGATGCGCAAGGATGTAGCGCGCCGCTACGGATCGGCCGAGCAGTTGTCGGAAGACTTGCGCCGTCATCTGCAGGGGCTGCCGATTCAGGCCCGGCGCGACACGCTGTGGTATCGCAGCGGCAAATTTCTGCGGCGGAATCAATGGGCGGTGGCAGCCGCATTCGTGGTGGCTGCTTCGCTGGTCACTGGAACGGTGATCGCGGTAGGGCAGGCGCGGGCGGCGCAGGAACGTTTCAATCAGCTTCGCGGTTTTGCGCGCACGGTGCTGGTGGACCTGAACGCGCAGTTGATCGATATTCCCGGTACGGGCCGGGCCCGGCAGGCGCTGATCCAGTATGTCGACGACTATCTGAAGCGGGTGGCCGCGGAGCATGTCGGCGACGATAACGAGCTCGCCACCGAGTTCGCGACGACGTATCTGCGTCTGGGCGAAATGCAGGGCAATACGGCCGAAGCGCTGGCGAGCTTTGAAACAGGGCGGGTGTTGCTGGAAAACAAAACCAGGCGAGGAGTGCCAGCACCCACCGATCTGCTGTTGTTGGCGCGATTGCGTGTGACGGCGGGGTCGATCCTGATGGACTTGGGTCGAAATGCCGAAGCGGTGGAAAGTCTGCTGGCGGCAGAGAGTCTGGCGAGCGGGCTGCCGCGGTCGATCGGGTGGAATGCGGAGGCGCAACTGGTGAAGGCGTGGGCGGATTCGCGGCTGTCCCGGCTGTACCGGTTGCAGTATCAACTGCAGAAAGCGGAGGCGTATGGCAGGGAAGCGGTGGCGGCGTGCGAAGAGATGATCCGGCACCGGGTGGCGAGCAAAGAGATGTACGAGATTTTGAGCACTTCGCGGATGGCGCTGGCAGGGGTGCTGCGGCGACAGGGGAACTGGCAGCAGAGCATGGACATGTACCGCAAGGCACTCGAGGAGAACGAGCAGCGCGCTGAAGGGGAGCCTACGAGCGTGGCATTGCAGCGGAACCTGTCGAGGGCGCACCTGATTGTGGGCGATATGTTGAGCCGGCTGGAAGGGAATCGCAGCGAGGTGGAGATGCACGTCCGCCAGGCGATTGAGATTTCCACCCGGTTGTCCTCGCTCGACCCCTGGAATAAAACGGCGCAGAACGACCTGGGACAGATTCTTTCCTCCGGCGCGGAGATGCTGAGCGAGGTGGGAGACCGGGAAGAGGCGCTGCGGAAGTTACGAGTCGCTCTTCCGATTTTCGAGGCACTCCTCAAGGAAGAGCCGAACAGCGGCGCCTACCACCTGTATGCCGGCCTCTCTAAAGCAGATATCGGGAATAATATGCAGGCGAACGAGGAGGCCACTGCGTGGATCCGGCGCGGCCTGGAGGAGTTGGAGAAGCTGGTGGAGCGGGAGCCGGAGAACCTGACGGTATACCTGGAAGTGCTGAAGGTCAGAGCGATGCTGGTGCGGAACCTGGCGGCGAGGAAGCAGGAGCAGGAGTCACTCAGTGTAGGCCGCGATCTGATTGCCCGGGCGCGCGAAGTGTCGGGAAAGACCGGCCCCACGGAGGTGCGGCAGGAACTGCCGAAGGCTTATATCGTGATGGCGAAGTCGTGCGGCTTGCTCGGGAAACGGGAAGAGGCGCTGAAGTGGTATCAGTCCGCGATCGCCGCCTGGGAAGGGCTGCTGGCCGGTGGGCTGCAGTCTATCGAAACGCGGCAGGAGTTGGCGGGAGCGAAGAAGGCGGCGGGCGAGTTAAGGCTAAGTCTCGCCAAGAATTGACTGCTTGTCGGTCCAGATCCGTTTCAGGCCGAAGGGCAAGGGAAGCGGTTTGCTGGTGTCGTAGGCTTCCGGTTGTTTCGTCCCGAGGGATCGCAACAGGTCGTTCATGATCTTGGCATCGAAAGGTTTGCCGTTCGGGCCGATCACCTCCTTCAACGCAAACGAGACGTTCCCATTTGAGGATTCGAAGTGGGCATTGACCTTCACCAGGCGTTTGCCGGTGAACATAGGCCGCAGGGCTTCGGGGAGCAATTCGGGGACCCACTGCTGGATGGCATCGAAATCCAGTTCCACGGTAACGGTAACGTTGTTTCCGGCCGTCAATGCGACGGTAGCGGAGCTGATGGCGGGGCGAGGGCGGTTTTGTAAGGAATAGACCAGGTAGTCATTCACGGCGCGCTCGGGGACTTCGAAGCCGATTTTCTGGGCCGCCTGCCTGCCGTCCTGGTCGTAGTGGGCGAGTGAGTTGAGGAGGTCTACCACCTGCATGGCGCCGAATGCGGAATCGATCGGTTTGGGGGCGGTGACGGCCGCGGGCGGTGGTGGAGGAGCGGCGGGTATAGCCGGAAAGGCAGCGGGAGTCTGGGACAACGCGCCGGAGGTGGATCCGAGAAGCGCCAGGAGGCTCAGGACGGTCCTCGAATGTCGGGAATGGGATGCCATTGATTACTTGACGAGAAAGTCGTCCGTTTCGTCGAGAAGCGGAGCTTGTTTTAGACTACCGCAGATCGAACTATCGTCTATGTCGTGGGATAGAATGGGAGAACCCTCACATGGCCAAGAAGAAAAACGCAGAACAAGACGCCGCCGCTGAAGCACCGGCCGCCGCTCCGGTAGCTCCGCCTCCGGCGCCCAAGGCTCCCGCCAAGGTCAAGATTCCCAAACTGGCGAAGAAGAATAAGTCCCGGCTGCCCCGAAAGCAGAAGAAAGCTCAGCAGAAGGCAGCGAATAAGAATAAGAATTAGGGCAAGCACCACTCCCTTGCGGCCGAGGCTCGGTTAGAGCACATATATACCGAGCCGCGCACGCTCGTAAGCGGTGCTTTTGTTTTATCGGACGGTTAATACCTGTTGGTTGGCCTGGAGGAACTCAACGGTGCGGACGACCGCCTGTTGAATGGTCAGGCGTGGCTTCCAGCCAAGCGCTCGCATTCTCGAACAGTCCAGAAAAATAAACGGATTGTCGCCGATCCAGCCGCGATCGCCACCGGTGTATTGGAGCTTCGGCTGGAGCCCCAGGCGTTCCCCAATCCACTGAATGGATTGATTGACTTCGCAGTATTCGTCGGTGCCCAGGTTGAAGATCGACACGGGGCCTGGCGCCTTATCCATCGCCAGCAGAATGGCATCGATGCAATCCTGCACGTAGAGATATGACTTGCGCTGCTTGCCGTTGCCGAGCACCCGCAATTCCTCGGGATGTTCCAGCAGTTGCTTGTAGAAATCGAACACATGGCCGTGGGTGTAGCGCTCACCCATGATCGAGACAAAGCGGAAGATGCACGCCTGGAAGCCGTAGCCCTCGCAATACGCCTGAATCATTCCTTCGGCGGCCACTTTCGAAGCGCCATAGAGCGAAGTTTGTACCGGGAAGGGGCAATCTTCGGGAGTTGGAATGATTTTCGCTTCGCCGTAGACCGATCCGGTTGAGGAGAAGGCCAAACGGCGGACACCTTGGGAGCGCATCGACTCGAGGACATTCCAGGTGGCAATGGTGTTCTGTTCCAGATCGCGGCGGGGATGGTCGGTGCCGAAGCGGACGTCGGCATTGGCAGCCAAATGGAAGACGGCGTCGATGCCTGACATGGCAGCCCGGAGAGCATCGAGATCCAGCAAATCGGCTCGAACCAGGCGGAACCGAGGGTTCCGTAAGGCGTTGGCAACGAACTCTTCCTGGCCAGTCGAGAAATTATCGTAGCCCAGTACTTCGTTCCCATCCTGGAGAAGCCGGTCCACCAGAGTACTTCCAATGAAACCAGCAGCTCCCGTTACCAGTGCGCGCACGAATCCTCCGAGTCCACAGTCTGACGCGCTCGACCTGGAGAGTCAAGCTACTGCACCACATAGACTAGGACTAGTAACCTTAGATAGGACTAGATAAGACCTCATCATAGCCTGGGCCTGAGGGAAGCTGTAGTAGACTGGAAAACATATGGATTTGGGTGTGTCCACGACGACCGAAGAAGCAGTAACCCCCTCGGTCCGACCCCCGATGGCATTGCCTCTCCCTGCAATCTTTTGGTTTCTGGGTTTACTGGTTCTGCTGTTTTTGCCTGTAATCCGACCCATGGTCTGGGAGTGGATTAATAACGAAGAGATGGGACATGCCTTTTTCGTTCCATTGGTGGCAGGCTATGCCGCGTGGCTGAATCGGGCGAAGATTTTAGCTGCTCCGGTGAAGCCGTGCTGGCCGGCGATCTTACTGGTAATTTGGGGCTTCTTCCAGATGGTGCTGGGGTTTGTGGGGGCAGATTTTTTCCTGGCGCGAACAGCCTTTCTGATCGCAATTGTGGGAGTGATTTGGACCGTTGCCGGCACGGCAGTGGTTCGTGCTTTGGCCTTTCCGCTTTTCGTGCTGATCTTCATGATCCGCATTCCGCTTTTTGTTTACCAGCAGATCACTTCTCCCCTCCAGGACATCGCCAGTTCGGTAGCCTCACGTACCCTGGAATTCATTGGGATCCCGGTACTGCGCGATGGCAATGTTCTGCAGTTGGCCAGCAAACGGCTGGAAGTGGTGGAAGCCTGCAGCGGTATTCGCTCCCTGTTGTCGCTTACTTTCTTATCAGTGGCTTACGGCTATCTGTTTGAGCGGCGAATCTGGATGCGGGTGTTGTTGTTTATTGCAACCGTGCCGATTGCGATTGTGGCAAATGCTGGCCGTGTCACTATGACCGGAATTCTGACCGAATATAAGCCGGAAATGGCGGAAGGTGCCTATCACACCTTTGAAGGTTGGGTAATCTTCATGGTGGAGTTGGTGGTACTGCTCAGTGTTCATCGCCTGTTTACCTGGTTTGCCAACAGGCGCAGTGCTCAAAAGGAAGCGGTTGCCCATGTTTGATTTTCTGCGAAGCAAAGCAGTGATGGCTGTGACGGGCCTCTTGGTCCTGCAGTTCGTTCTCTTCCATTCCATTCCCACCCAGGAATACATCCCCACCCCACCGCCACTGGAACGGTTTGCCTCTTCTGTGGGACCGTGGGCGACTATTCGGGAAATGAAGATTGATACGGCCACCGAGAACCTGTTGAAGGCCGACGACACATTGAATCGTCAATATGCCGGGCCGGGTGACGTGGACCTGTTCATTGCGTTCTTCAAGTCGCAGCGGGCTGGTGTGACGCCGCACTCACCCAAAGTTTGCCTGCCTAGCAATGGTTGGACTCCGGAAAGCGCGACCGTCATTTCGGTCAACGTCCCCGGAGAGCCAACGCCGATTTCGGTGAACCGCTACGTAGTGACCCATCAGGAAGAACGCAGTCTGGTGTTGTACTGGTATCAGAATGCGCACCGTGTGATGGCGAATGAGTATCTTTCGAAGTTCGCTTTGATCTTCGATTCGTTACGCTACCACCGCAGCGATGAAGCTCTGATTCGCGTGATTACCCCGATTGGCGGTTCGCGGGAGAAAGCGGACGCCGAAGTCCACGCCGTAGAATTCATCCAGGCGATTTACCAGCCGCTCAAGCAGCAGATGTGGACCGGGCTCTCCGCTCAGGTCCGATAATAACCTAAGAATTAATCGCCGCAGACTCGCGCAGGTACAAAGAAACCGTTTCTTAAACAGCGTATCTCACCAGGTGATTATTGATTGATCCGGGCTGGATGAACCCAGCTCGATCTCGATCTGCCTTGGTCTGTCAGTTACGCGGTAACCATACCAAAGTGGGACTCCGGTTATCGCTGGTGATACAGCGATTTTGGGGCGATCTCGCTACAATAAGGAAGTCGCGAATCTACCAGATTTTTCGACGGCGGCCGCAGGAGTTCACGGAATCCCGCTGCTTGCGATTCGATCACGCAGCAAATCTGCTTAAGGACATCAAATTTTGGAACGGAACCAGCTTGTCAAAGTCGGACTGGTGGGCGCCGGATACGTCAGCACGTATCACGCCCGCGCCTTGCGCAGCCTGCCTTTTGTGGAAATCGTAGGGGTTGCCGATTCCGATCAGACTCGCGCCGAAACTCTGGCAGCGCAATTTCAAATTCCCAAGGTGTATCCATCCCTCGCGGCGATGGCCGAGGCACAGCCGAAGGTGATTCACATCCTGACGCCTCCCGCCTCGCACGCCCCGCTGGCGATCGAAGCGATGGAAATGGGGTGCCACGTTTTCGTGGAAAAGCCGATGGCTGAAAGCGCCGCGGACTGCGATCGCATGATCCAGTGCGCCCGGGAAAAGAATCTGGTGCTCTCGATCAATCATTCCGCGCGCATGGATCCGATCGTGCTCGAGGCGCTTGAGATGATTCGAAATGGCGCCGTTGGCGACATCAAGGCGGTGGACTTCTTCCGCAGTTCCGACTATCAGGCCTACTCGGGCGGCCCCGCGATACCGCCGCAGTTCCGCAATGGCTCCTATCCCTTCCAGGATTTGGGTGTACATGGGCTTTACTTGTTGGAAGCGTTCCTTGGTCCGATTCAGAGCGCCGATACACGCTACTACGCGAGCGGCACGGGTGACGCCAATCTGGTGTTCGACGAGTGGCGCACGATGGTCGAGACGGAAAAGGGCACCGGCCAGATGTACATCTCGTGGAACGTCCGGCCGATCCAGAATGAACTGATCATCCACGGTTCCAAAGGCGTGATGCACGTGGATTGTTACCTGCAGATCATCAATCTGCGGAAGACTTATCCGGCGCCGAAGCCGATACAGCGCATTCTGGGCGGCGGCTTTGGCGCGCTACACATGCTGTCGAGGGTCACGATCAACACGCTGCGATT
>Ga0105248_10010268_pt1 | contig 10307 bp, 9 predicted proteins | sample KBSS34metaG_FD_81524 | JGI IMG/M metagenome (GOLD analysis project Ga0105248, IMG submission 81524) | Switchgrass rhizosphere microbial communities from Kellogg Biological Station, Michigan, USA - KBS S3-4 metaG | ecosystem: Host-associated > Plants > Roots > Rhizosphere > Soil | place... | reverse complement strand
GTCCGCAGGCCGATGGATTCGCAGGCCTCGCTGTGGATCGCGAAGGACAGCATGAGCACTGGTCCATCGGCGCGCGGCAGGAGGCTCGGCTACAACTTCCGCCCGATCACACCCTGGTCCCCTGGAGCCTCAGGCCGCGCGCTGTCCCGACCTCGGATGTCCCGCCAACGCTCTTCGTCATGAACGGACAAGGACGAGTCCGTCTCTTCGATCCTGTGGCGCACACGCTGGCCGATCTGCCCGGAAAGCCCGACCAACCCGCGTCGGAGCCCACGCGATGGATGGGCCGCTCGTGCAATTCGCGCTATGTCACGCACCTCGAACCCCTGCCCGAACACGGGGGAACGGTCATCACGCTCTACGACCTGCAGAAGGCCACGCGCGAGCGATGTGTGTTTGCGGGTCCGGTAGATCGGCGCCCGGTCGTCACGGACAAGGGCGCGGTCATCGTGGCCTCGAACAAGGTGGTGAGCGAGGTCGGAAGTGACGCTCGCATGAACGTCCTCTTCGATGCATCGGGCGGATTTCTCGTGAGCGTTTCGCTGGAAGGACGCTTCGTCCTTCACCGGCCGTCCGGTTCGAACGAGCTTTGGGTGTGGGACACCGATACGCAGCGCGACATCTGCCTTCCTGGCGCGATTCACCGGATCGAGTCGCTCGCCCTCTCTCCGCTCAACGCGATGCTGGCGCTCGTGGACACGCACAAGCGCGTGCTCGTGTACGACCTGTGGGGTGTCGACGAGCACGATGCGCCCCTCATCGCGCAGGCGCAGTTGGAGGCCCCCTGCCGGCACTCGCAGGTCATCTTCAGCAACACGGGCCAAGTCGACGTGCTCAGCCTCGTGGAAGACGCCGGGCCCGCCGAACCGCTCATCCGCGTCCAGGCGCACAGCTTGCGTATCGAGCGACCGATGTCGCGCACCTGGTGCTGGCTGCTGTGAGGCTGCGAGAAGCTGCTCACCCCTGCGACGCGGCCCAGGCGAGCACCTGCGACAGCACCTCGTCCGCCGCGGCGCCGAGCGCCTGCACGCCACCCGCGGCATCCGCGCTCGCCGCTGGACGCTCCACCACGAAGCTGCGCTGGGCCAGCGGCGTTTCGACGGGGCTTCGCAACAGGCTCGCGCGCAGGCGCACCACCGCGCGGCTCGTGGTCGGCGCGGAGAAGACCTGCGCGAACTCGTCGAGCTCGATGCGCAGCAGCCGCACATCCTGCGCGGGGCCCGGCCCGGTCTGCGGCGACTCGCCCAGACGCTGGCGCAGCCGCTGCGTGAAGAGCGCGGCCGGCGAGGCCACCCAGCGGCTGTCGCGATAGACCGCGCGGCGCTGCGGCTGGTCGTATTCGAGCCGGTAGGCGATGCCCGGCGCATCGAGCCAGCTCGGCGCGACCACGTCGGTGGCGCGCAGGCGCGCAAGCGGGCCGCTCGGCGAAGCGGCGGCGGGGGCGGGGCCGAAGTCGTAGAGCGAGATGGGGTTCTGCTTCGGGCCGAGCGTGCAGCCCGCGAGCGCCACCGCAGCGAGCGCCGCTGCCCATCGCGCCGCGAACGCGGCGCGGGTCATCGTGCCGCTCCGCGCGGTGCGTCGAAGCCTGACTCGCCAGGCCCGGGCGGCGCGAGAGGTCGCCCGAACAGCAGGCTTTGGGGCTGCTCGTTGAGGTCCGCAGCGGCGCGCTCGATGGCGCGCGTGCTGCGCGAGAGGTCTTCCACGAGCGCGTAGTTGCGCGGGCGGTCGGCACCGACCAGCGCAAGCTCCAGGTTGCGCGCGGTGCTCTCCACCTGGTCGGCGGCGGTGCCGAGCTTGTCCAGCGCGCCGGCACGGCTGCGCACGTCCTGCGCGAGCGCGGTGCTCGCATCGGCCAGCGTCTCGAAGTGCTGCACGGCCACGCCGACCTTCATCATGGTCTCGTCCGCATGGCGGGTGAGCGCGGGCAGCGCACGCACCGTGGGCTGCAGCCCCGCGACCATCTTCGACACCTGCCCCGAGGCTTCTTCCAGGTTCGCCAGCGTGCGCGAGAGCTGCTGCTGGTTGGTGTCGTTGAGCAGGCCGTTCAGGCGCCGCGCGGTCTCGGAGAAGCCCGCGACCATGGCGGGACCGCCTTCGGCGAGCTGATCGAAGAGGCTCGGGCGCATGGGGATGCGCGGGGGCGTGTCCTCGTTGCCGCTGAGCCGGCGCGTGCCGGTGCCGGTGTCGTTCAGGGCCACGAAGGCGAGGCCCGTCACGCCCTGCAGTCCGAGTTGCGCGTAGGTGGTGTCGGTGATGGGAGTGGCCGGGTCGATGGCGATGTCCACGAGGATCTGCCTCGGGTTGGACGGGTCGAAGTTGATCGACTGCACCTTGCCGACCTCCACACCGCGCAGCTTCACCGAGGACTTCACGTTCAGGCCCTGCACCGCCGCGGTGGTGACGACCGTGTAGCGCACGCGCTCTCCGCGGTCCCCCTGGAACCATGCAACGGTGAAGAGCAGCGCGGCGCCCATCGCCAGGAGGAAGAGCCCCGCGATCAGGGCATGCGAGCGGTTTTCCATTCGTTGCTCCGATGTGAAAGGTGGTGGCGGGCCGCGCTCAGGCGGCCAGGGGAGTCGGCTTGCCGGGCACGCGGGCAGGCTGCTCGCGCCCGAGCGTCTCGCGATAGCTGCGGATGTTCTCCTCCATGCACTGCTCGCGATGGCCGAGGAAGAAGTTGTGGATGAAGGGGTGGGGGATGTCGACCACCTCGCTCAGCGGCCCCACCGCCACGAGACGCTGATCGGCCAGCACCGCCACGCGATCGGCCACTGCGAAGAGCGTGTCCACGTCGTGCGTGACCATCACCACGGTGAGGTTCATCTCGCGGCGCAGCGCCTGCACGAGGCTCACGAACTGCTTGCTGCTCGCGGGGTCGAGGCCGGCGGTGGGCTCGTCGAGGAACAGCACCTGCGGGTCGAGGATGAGCGCACGCGCGAGCGACACGCGCTTGATCATCCCGCCCGAGAGCTCCGAAGGCATCTTGGCGGCGTCGGCCTCCTTCAGGCCCACCTGCTGCAGCTTGAGCATCACGAGCTGCGGGATGAGCTCGCGCGGCACGGTCTTGAGCTCGCGCAGCGGCAGCGCCACGTTCTGGAACACCGTGAGCGCGGAGAAGAGCGCGCCTTGCTGGAACAGCACGCCCCAGCGGTGGCGCACGCGCTCGAGGTCCTGCATCTCGCAGCGGCCCAGCACCTGGCCGAACAGCCGCACCTCGCCCTCGCTTGGGACCTCCAGGCCGAGCATGAGGCGCAGCAGCGTGGTCTTGCCGCTGCCGGAGCCGCCGATGATGGCGAGCACCTCGCCCGCATGCACGCGCAGGTCGAGGTGGCGGTGGATGACCACGCCGCCCAGCACGGTGGTGACGCTGCTGACTTCGATGACATCGGGTTGGTTCATGCGGGTTCCCGTCTCAAAGGCCGACATTGGAGAACGCCACCGCGAAGATGGCGTCCACGATGATCACGACGGTGATGGCGGTGACCACCGAGTCGGTGGTCCCGGCGCCCAGGCTTTCGGTGTTGGGCTGGATGCGCAGGCCGAAGTGGCAGGCCACCATCGCGATCAGCGCGCCGAACACCACCGACTTGCTCAGGCCCAGCCAGAGGTTGGCGATGGGCACGGCCGCGGGCAGCCCCTGCACGAACTGGATGTAGTCGATGCCCAGCTGCAGGCTCGCCGCCACCATGCCGCCCAGCAGCACCACGGCGCTCGTCCACACGACCACGAGCGGCATCGAGATCGACAGGGCCAGCACCTTCGGCAGCACGAGCCGCACGGTGTGCGAGATGCCCATCACCGAAAGCGCGTCGAGCTCCTGCGTCACCCGCATCACGCCGAGCTGCGCCGTCATCGACGAGCCCGAGCGGCCGGCCACGATGATGGCTGCCAGGAGCGGCCCGAGCTCGCGCCAGACGCTGATGCCCAGGATGTTCACGATGAAGATGTCCGCGCCGTAGGTCTTGAGCTGCTTGGCCGTGAGATAGGAGAGCGTCACGCCCACGAGGAAGCCCACCAGCGCCGTGATGCCCATGGCCTGTGCGCCGGCGCGATAGATGTTCGCGGAGATCTCGCGCCAGGCGATGAGCCGCGGATGGCGCCACAGCTTGACGACGTCCAGGGCGAGCTGGCCCAGCAGCGTGAGGCCGGCCTGCACGTGGTCGAGGAAGCGCAGTGCGGAGGCTCCGGCGAGGCTCACGAGCCCCAGGTAGGGCCCGCGCTGCCTGCGCGGCGGCTTGAGCGGAGTGCTCACGCCAGCGAAGGCCGCCTGCTGCTCGGGCAGCCACTTGAGCCGGGCCGGGGCCTTCTCGCCCCAGGCCCGCCACAGCGTGAGCGCGCCGGCCGAATCGAGCCGGTCCACGCCGCGCAGGTCCCACTCGGTGCGGGCGTCGGCGGCCAGCTTCGACAGCGCCTCGCCCAGCGGCTCGAAGTGCCCGCGCAGGGGCAGCAGCGTCCAGTCGCCGCTCAGCACCACGCGGGCGTGGCCCTCGGGCGCAATCGCGCTCTGGAACTGCGGCGCCTGATCGACAGGGATGCGGGTGGGGTCCATGGCGGGCGGGTCAGCGGAGTATGCGGTGGCGGCGCAAAATTTGGGGCTTGCGTCCAAGTCCCCCGGGCGCTGCGCAGGGGGGCGCGACGTACCTGGAGGCCCCCGCATCGCGGGGGAGTGCATTGATGGCTGCTTTCATCGATCTCCTGTCCCAGTACGGACTGGCGTTCGTCTTCGTATGCGTGCTGGTGGAGCAGGCGGGCGCGCCGGTGCCGGCGTATCCGGTGCTCATGGCCACTGGCGCGCTGGCCGCTCGCGGGCAATTCCCGCCGGGTGCGCTGCTGTTTGTCGCGGTGGTGGCCTGCCTGCTGTCGGACCTCGCCTGGTACCTGACCGGCCAGCGCCTGGGCAGCCGCGTGCTGCGGGTGCTGTGCCGCGTGTCGCTGTCGCCCGATGGATGCGTGCGGCAGACCGAATCCATATTCGGCCGCTTCGGCGCGCCCTCGCTCATGGCCGCGAAGTTCGTGCCCGGCTTCGCGACCGTCGCCACGACGATGGCGGGCTCCACCGGCGTGCGCCTGCCGAGCTTCCTGCTGTTCGACGCCATCGGCGCGGCGCTGTGGGCGGGCGTCGCGCTGACCCTGGGCTGGATCTTCAACGACGCCATCGACGATCTGCTGGACACGCTCGCGGCCCTGGGCCGCTGGGGCGGGATGCTGATCCTCGTGGCGCTGGGCCTGTTCATCGCGATGAAGTGGTGGAACCGCCGCCAGTTCCGCGCCCGGCTGCGCATGGACCGCATCTCGGTGAGCACGCTGGCCGACCTGATGCAGCGCGGCGAGGCGCCGGTGATCGTCGACGTGCGCTCGCACGAGGCGCAGCGCAGCGGGCGCATCCCCAACGCGATCGCGCTTCGCATGGACGACGCAGACGGCTGGCACCAGCGCGTGGATGCGCCCGCGCCGGACACCCTGGTCGTCGTGTACTGCGCCTGCCCGAACGAGGCCACGGCGGCGGTGGTCGCGAAGAAGCTCCTGCAGCGCGGCTTCTCGCGCGTGAGGCCCCTGGAGGGCGGCATCGACGCCTGGGTGGACGCGGGCTTCGATCTGGCGCGCGACCACGAGGGCGCTTCCGGCGGGGAACACCCGGCCGTCGTCCTCACGCAGGCGAAGTGAGCGGCGCGCGGCGCCGCGCGCCGCGGCGCTCTAGGCCTTCTTGACCCAGGCGCTGCACCAGCCGTCGCCCACCACCTGCTTGCCGGCGAAGATGGCGCAGGGGGCGGTCTTCGCGGTGGCGGCGCCCTGGTAGAGCTGGCAGGTCGAGCACTTCTGGCCCGGGGCGTACTTGGCGAACTTCGCCTTGTCGGCCTTGCTCGCATCGGCCACGTACCCGAGCGACACCGCCTGCGGATCGGATTCGCTGAGCATGGGAGCGTCGGCGGCGCGCGCGGCGCGTGCGCTCAGCAGGGCTGCGCCCGCAAGGGGCAGGACTTTCACGAAGCTGCGGCGGCTGGTCATGGCGACGTCCTTTCGGCTTGGGGGCCCGCGAAGGCCACCCGCGCTTTTAGCCAAAAGGGCCGCCCACGGTTATGCGCAGCGCCGCAAAACATTACCTGCGCCGATACCTTTGGCGGCTTGCCTGACAACGGGCTGATCGAGTCATGGGCCGGCCGGCTCCTGCCGTTCGAGGAAGCCCTCGATGTAGAGCCGGCGCGTGAGGATCATCGCCACCACCATGAGCGGCGTGCCGAACACGACGCCGGCCACGCCGAAGAGGGTGCCGAAGACGACCACGGCGAGCAGGCCCATCACCGGAGGCAGGTGAACTGCCCAGCGCTGCACGATCGGCATCAGCAGGTTGCCTTCGAGCTGCTGGATCACGAGGAAGAAAAGCGCGACCTTCAGTGCGGCGGTGGGTCCCTGCGCGAAGGCCACGAGCACGGCGAGGAGCGCGGCGGCGATGGCACCGAAGTAGGGCACGAACTCGAAGAGCCCCGCGATGAGCCCGAGCGCCAGCGCCAGCGGCATGCCCATCGCGAGGAGCCCCACCGCCACGGTCGCGCCCACCAGCGCCATGGAGACGGCCTGACCGAGCATCCAGCCGCGCAGCCCTTTGCCCGCCGCGCCCATGGCGTCCTCGATGAGCGGACGCAGCCGCGGCGGCCATAGCCGCAGGAAGCCGCGCAGATAGAGCCCGGGGTCGAGCGCGAGATACAGGCCCATCAGCGCGAGCAGCACCGCGCTGGCCAGCGCGCCCGTGAAGAGCGAGGCCGCGTCGGCGAGCTTGCCCCAGGGCAGCTCGGCTTGCGAGCTGCGGCGCGAGAGCTCCAGCACCTTGGCGCCCAGCGCATTGCCTTCCAGCCAGCTTCGCGCGCCCTCCAGTGCGCGCGGCAGGGCGTTGCGAAGCTCTTGCAGCTGCTGCGCCAACGGAGCGCCCAGACCCCACATCGCAAGCGCGAAGAGCGCGATCAGCGCGAGCGCGACGAGCACCACCGACACGCGCGCAGGCAGGTGCGTCCGGCGCGACAGGGGATCGCTCAAGGCACGCAGCAGCGCGGTGACGATCAACGCGCCGAAGGCGACCATGGCCACATCGCGCAGCGGCCACGCCAGCACCAGCAGCACGAGCGTCGCGACGAGCTTGACGACCCAGCGGGGTATCCGGTCTTGCCGATCTTGCATTGGGCAGCCCCTCGAAGGCGGCCGTGCCGCCTTTGCCCCCCGAGCAGGCGGCGCGCCCGCCGCGCTCCCCCGATCACGGGGCCCGGCTCACGGCTTGTTCACTGGCCGAAGGGGTTGGCGGTCGCGAACCACAGCCCGATGCCTGTGGCGATGATGAAGGCGCCGTCCGTCACACCCGCCACGAGGAAGAACTTCGACTGAAGCGTGTCGATGAGCTCGGGCTGCCGCGCGGACGACTCGAGGAACTTCATGCCCGACATCGCGATGCCGATGCACGAGCCGATCGCTGCCATCCCGATGAGCAGGGACACCGCGAGGGGCAGCAGGTCGTGGGCCGTCATGTGACTTCTCCTTTCGCGTCGATGTGCCTGCATCGTGGCAAGTCACTGCGCGCGCGTCCATGACCTGCGAGGTCAGATGACTGCCCCTCGTCTTGCGAGTACGCAAGCCGATCCCCCGGGGGGATGGCGCCCGGGCCTTGGGGCGGCCCGGCGGACGGGCGCCAACTTTCCCCTCGTGCGCCAGTGAGGTGCTTCCTCCGACAGGAGCGTTGAACGACGCTCCTGCATTGCTCCCTCTCCCGCTTGCGGGAGAGGGCAGGGGTGAGGGTCGATGCAGTGCGCGGTGTGCGCTTGCCCTCGACATCGCTGCTCCACACACGATCGGGCGCACTCGGCGTGAACTCACGCTGCAACAGGTTCGCGGCCACCGTCCCGCAAGCGGGAGAGGGAGCAATGCAGGAGCCTCGTTCAACGGCCCTGTCGGAGGAAGCACCTCATTGGCGGGCGAGGGGAAAGTTGGCGCGCGTCCGCCGGGCCGCCCCAAGGCCCGCGCGCCATCCCCTTGGGGGATCGGCTCAGGTACTCCTGAGACGAGGGGCCGTCATCCACGCTTGAGTCTCTCCAGGAGCGGCGTCACGATGTCCATCGGCAGCGGGAAGACGATGGTGGAGTTCTTGTCCGCGGCGATCACCGTGAGCGTCTCCAGGTAGCGAAGCTGCAGCGCCTGCGGGTGGCGCGAGAGCACCTCCGCGGCCTCGCTGAGCTTCTGCGAGGCCTGCAGCTCGCCCTCGGCATGGATCACCTTCGCGCGTCGCTCGCGCTCGGCCTCGGCCTGCCGCGCGATGGCGCGAATCATCGTCTCGTTGAGGTCCACATGCTTGATCTCGACATTGGTGACCTTGATGCCCCAGGCATCGGTCTGGCTGTCGAGGATGCGCTGCACGTCCAGGTTCAGCCGCTCGCGCTCGGAGAGCATCTCGTCGAGGTCGTGCTTGCCCAGCACCGCGCGCAGCGTGGTCTGCGCAAGCTGGCTCGTGGCGGCGAGGAAATCCTCGACCTGGATGATCGCGCGCTCGGGGTCGACGACGCGGAAATACAGCACCGCGCTCACCTTCACCGACACGTTGTCGCGCGAGATCACGTCCTGGCTCGGGATGTCCATCACCACGACGCGCAGGCCCACCCGCACCATCTGCTGGATGCCTGGAATGAGGATTACGAGGCCCGGACCCTTCACGCGCCAGAAGCGCCCGAGCTGGAACACCACGCCGCGCTCGTACTCGCGCAGGATGCGCAGCGAAGCCGCCAGCACCATGCCGACGAGCACGAGCAGGGCCAGCATGCTGGCAGGCAGGACGATCATCGAAGCGCTCCTCGGCCGGGGAGTGCGAGAGGCTCAGGCACCGCGTGTCTCGCTGCCGCTTGCGGCGACATCGAGCACGAGCCCGCGCACGCCCAGCACGCGCACGCGCTGGCCGACGACCATCGGCGACTGCGCATGCACCCGCCAGCGTTCGCCGCGGACGTCGGCCCAGCCGTCCCGTGCGTCCGCGCTCTCGTCGAATTCGATCAGCGCACCCTCGGCGCCCACGAGCGCCGCGACACCGCTCACTTGCGGGCGGCGCTGCGTGCGCCGCGCGAGGTGGCCGAGCCCGAGCGCGCAAAGCCCTCCGAGGAGCGCGAGCGTGCCCACGAACATCGGCGCCACGCCGAAGCCCGGGGTGTCGCTGTCCACGAGCATCAGGGCGCCGAGCGCGAACGAGGCCACGCCGCCCATCGCAAGCGCTCCCGAGGTCGGAACGAACGCCTCGCCGATGAAGAAGGCCAGGCCCAGCAGCACGAAGCCGAGCCCCGCATAGCTCAGCGGCAGCATCTGCAGGCCGAAGAGGGCCAGCAGGAGGCACACGCCGCCCACCACGCCCGGCAGCACGAAGCCGGGGTTGGCGAACTCGAAGAGCAGGCCATAGATGCCGAGCATCATCAAGACGAGCGCGAGACTCGGGTCGCTCAGCACCGAGAGCACCCGTGCGCGCAGGTCGGCCTCGACGACGCGCACCGGCGCCGTCGCGGTGGCCATGCGCACGCTGCCGCCCGGCGTCGCAAGCACGCGGCCGTCGATGCGGCGCAGCAGCTCGGGCGTGTCGGCGGCGATGAGGTCGATCACGCGCTGGGCGAGGGCGTCCTGCGCCGACAGGCTTGCGCCGTGACGCACGGCGAGCTCGGCGAAGTCGCCGTTGCGGGATCGCAGCTGCGCGAGCGAGCGCACATAGGCGATGGCGTCGTTCAGCCGCTTGAGCTGCATCGCGTCCGCGCTGCCCGCGGGGCCCGAGCCCGCGGAGGCCGGTGCGGCGGGCGCCGGGTTCATGCCGATCTCCACCGGCGTGGCCGCGCCCAGGTTCGTGGCCGGCGCCATGGCTGCGACGTGGCAGGCGTAGAGGATGTACATGCCCGCACTCGCCGCGCGCGCGCCCTGCGGCGCCACGTGGCAGGCCACCGGCACGCTGGAGCCGAGGATCGCCTGGATGATGTCGCGCATCGCCACGTCCAGGCCGCCGGGCGTGTCCACGCGCAGCACGACGAGCTGCGCGCCTTCCTGCGCGGCGCGTGCCAGCACGCGCTTCACGTGGTCCGACACCGCGGGGCCGATGGCCCCGTTGATGCGCGCCTCGATCACCGGCGCGCTGGGCGCGGGTGTGGAGGCCGGCGTGGCGGGCGCGATGGCGTTCCAGGCCGCGCCGGTGGCGAATGCGCAAAGACTTGCCGCGATCAGCACGCGCCGCGGCGCGGTGAACGCGTGCGCCGCGCGCTCGGCGAGGCAGCGCGCGCGCAGGAACCACGAGCCGATTCGATGGATGG
>Ga0105248_10010266_pt1 | contig 10307 bp, 7 predicted proteins | sample KBSS34metaG_FD_81524 | JGI IMG/M metagenome (GOLD analysis project Ga0105248, IMG submission 81524) | Switchgrass rhizosphere microbial communities from Kellogg Biological Station, Michigan, USA - KBS S3-4 metaG | ecosystem: Host-associated > Plants > Roots > Rhizosphere > Soil | place... | reverse complement strand
GCGAGGACTCTTCTTCGTTTTGAGCCTGTTCTTCGTCGGCGCCGGAGCCTTTGTTGTACTTGTCAAGCAGCGCCGCGACGCGATCGCGTTCCTCTTTCGAGTCGAACGCGCGCTCGGGAAAGTCAGTGATGTTGATCGGGCGTGTGTCGACGGACCAGAGCACCGGACCCACATAACGTTCGTCGTCGAGCCACGTGCGCAGCCAGAGCAGGTAACCACGCGGCACAAACTCGTCCGGCATTTCGCCGTGCGCGGGCGAGAGTGGCTGAAACAGGTGAAACACGCGGTAATTCCGAATGGTCCACGGCACCAGCACTACGCAAAACGCCAGTGAAAAAACGGCTCCTGAAACAAACAACTCTTTGATACGCCGCCGCAAAAGCAGCGACAACACGAGCGTCGCTCCTGCAGCCGCGGCAAACAGTCCACTGTCAGGCCGAAACAGAACTGCCAAACCCACAATCAATCCACTGCTGCTCCACCACGCGATTGATCGCTTTAACGTCGTGGCTTTGAAGGCCAACGTCACCGCCAACACCATCGCCACGGCCAGAAAATTCGTCGCCACTTCCGTCAACACCGTCGCCACGTAAATCGCCGTGAACGGACACACTGCTGCCAACGCGAAGGCGATTATCGCCGCGCGGTGCTTACGTTCCGCATCGACGGCCCACTCAAACGCTACCAGTGCGATCAGCACACACGTGAGCGTGTCGATCACCGCCTGGACCACGCGCACCGCCGTGTTGTTGCCATGCCCGAAGAGTTTGTAAACACCGGCGATGAAGAGCGGATAACCGGGAAGCCGAATCAGCGAAGGAGCGTAAGGCGGTTGATTTTCGTGAGAGTAGACGTGCTGCTCGAGGACGTTGATCGCAATCTGCGCGTAAACGCGCCCATCGTCCGGCTCGTCATTTGGCAGCCGTAGCGCGATGAACAGGCGAAAGCCGAGCGCAACCAGCAGCAGCAATGCATAAACCGACCAAAGCCGCTTGTTGTGAAACATTGAAACCTACGGTCCTGCTTCCGCGGTGGCTTTGCGCTCGAGTTTGTCCCAGCCGACGACTGGGCCACGAATCGCCATCGTTACCGACTTGATCATCACGTAGTACATCACCTGCCGGTAACAGAACCTTTGCAGGAACAACCACCAGAGCAGACTCCAGCGCTCGCGCCGTTCGAGCAAAAACGCAAACCCTGCGGTCACCCAGTCGATCGCGAGAAACAGGGCGTAATAAAACAGCACTTGCCTCAGGTTGGTCGACGTGTAGTCGCTCGGTTGCTGCCAGCGATCGATACCGTCGGAGACGAGCGTGTAGAGCAGGATCAGGTCCATCACGGGGGAGATCAGCGGAAACAGAATCTGAAAGATCCACACGTTGGGCATGGCGACGAAACCGAGCGTGCCGTTGCGCGGACGAAACAGCGCGTCCTGATGCTTCCACATGCACTGCAACGTGCCGTACGACCAGCGAAAGCGCTGCTTCGCCAGCGACCGCAGATCATGCGGCGCCTCGGTCCATGCGATGGCGGCTTCTTCGTAACCGATCTTGTACCCGAGGCGGCGGATTTGCAGCGTCAGATCCTGGTCCTCCGCGAGCGTATCAGCCGGAAAGCCGCCGCACTCGAGCAGCAAATCTTTCCGCCACGCACCGACAGCGCCCGGCACCACCGTGATGCAGTTGAGACTCGCAAACGCACGACGGTCCATGTTCTGCGACGTAATGTATTCGAGCGCCTGCCAACGCGTCACGAGATTGACGCGATTTCCAACTTTCGCATTCCCCGCGATCGCGCCGAACTGTTTGTCGTAAAACCGGTGCGCCAGCGCGCCGACAGTTCCCGGCTCAAACACGGTGTCGGCATCGAGCGCGATGATCACTTCACCGCCTGCGTAGCGTAAGCCCGTGTTGAGCGCGTTCGCTTTGCCGCCGTTCGGAACCGTAAACAGCTTGACGCGCTCGTCCGAACCAAACTCATCGCGCACGACTTTGCTCGTGTTGTCTTGCGAGCCGTCGTCGACCACGATGATTTCGTATTTCGCATACTCCGAAGCGAGCAGACTGCGAATCGTGTTTCCGATAACGAGCTCTTCGTTGTACGCGGGGACGATGATCGAGACGAACGGACTGAACTCGCTGCCCGCGTGAGTGCGTTCGCGCCGCCGCGACCTGAGCCACTGCGCAAAGGCGAGCGACCCGACAAAAAACAGCCGCGCCAAACCGAGCACGATGCCGATGACGAACAGCCACTGCATCGTCCAGCCGCCGGTGGAAAGAAAGAAAAACGCGATCGCGTCGGCGCGCGTGAACACGCGTTCATTCGCGGCAATCTGCGGCATCACCTGATCCCGCGAGAGTCCGGCGAGATCCGACACCGGAACGAAACGAAAGCCGCGCGCGCGCAATTCATGAATCAAACGCGGCAGCGCTTCGATCGTGGCCGCCCGTTCGCCGCCCGAATCGTGCAGCAGCACTACCTCGCCACGCGTTTCCGGGTTCGTGTCCGTCGCGCGTTCGATCGTGCGATTAACGATCTGATCGGCCGTGACCGGAAGTTTCCAGTCATCCGGATCGATGCGCACGCCGATCATGAGATAACCAAGATTCTGCGCCAGCAGCGCCGGTTCGACGTCCTGCGGCTTGTCGGCTTCCGCGTCGCCGAAGTACGGCGGGCGAAACAGCACGGTCGAACGTCCCGTTTCCGATTCGATCAAACGCTGCGTCGCGTTCAATTCCAGCTCGACGAGCGGCAACGGGATTTCACCGAGGTTCGGATGGGTGAACGAGTGATTCCCAACCTCGTGACCTTCCTCAACAATGCGACGCACGAGATCCGGATACGCCTGGCCGTTTTTGCCGATGATGAAAAACGTAGCCGGAACCTGTTCGCGCTTGAGGATGTCGAGAATAGCCGGCGTCCAGCGTGGATCCGGTCCGTCGTCGAACGTGAGCGCGAGCAAACCGGGACGGTCGCCGGTGCGCTGCACGACGTAAGACGTCGGCAACGCGGTGAACTTTTCTGATTTGATGAAGCCGTTCGAGTCGTCGAGTTGCAGGTCGCGCGCGCCTCTTTGCGGCCGCGACATCACCTTCAGCACTTCTCCGTTGCCTTCGAAATCGACCTGGTAACCATAATTGATCGAGCGCAAAGCATCGGGTGCAGTGTTTCCGCTGGCGCCGAGAATCGACCAAATCGACGGATCTTCCGAACCGAGTCGCCAAATGGCAAAACCGGCGGGCTTGTAGCCGCTGGCGGCGCGCATCTCGTTGTAGGCGGTCACGGCATCGAGAAACCAGACTTTGTGATGCGACTCATCTTCTTCTTCGTATTCGAAGTAAGGATTGCGCGTGGCCGGGTCAAACGCCGGCGTGGCGCTCGACTCGCGCGCCGTAATCAAAGCTTCCTGAAACGTGACTTCGTCAGCGGTGTTAGTTGCGTCGCTCCAGTTATAGCCGTAGTTGCCGAGCGCGATGATGGTCTTCGACGCATCGAGATCGTGCATCTGCTGGATCAGGTTCTGTTCAAACCAGTCCTGCGCGGCGACCGCGCCGGCGTCGCTGCCGCTCCAGTGCTGATCGTAGGCCATCAACATCAGGTAATCGCTCGCGGCGGCGTACGCTTTGTAGTTCCACTCCGCATCGGCAAAGGGCACCGCCTGCACCACCAATAGATTCTTTGCGGCGAACGCTCCGTGCAGCTCCTGCATAAATGTGAGCAGGTTGGCTTGCGAGGAGGAAAGCGGTTCCTCGAAATCCACGCAGATGCCTGCAAACTTGTTGTCCTGCACGAAACCCAGCAATGAATTTACTAGCGTTTGGCGGTGTGGTTCATCGGCGATTGCTCGCGCCAACAGTTCGTGCTGCCACTGCTCGTCGACGAGGTTTTGCACCATCGGGATGATGCGCGTTTGCGGGCGAGTCAGACGAATCCAGTTCAACGCCGGAATGTGAACGTCCGTAACGAGCGGGTTGCCGCCGGCGGGGGCGTCTTGCAGGTGTGACCACTCAGCCACGACCCAATCGAGGTGATCGAGGTTTCGTTTGAGCGATTCGTAGCTCGATTCATCCCAGTTGATGAAAAACCCGACTGACAGCGGCCGTGTCGCCGGAACGATCGGCGCGGGCACTGTCGGCGGCGGCGGCACTACGGGTATGTGCGCGCGGCGTTTGCCGGGCGCGACGTAGCTTGTCTTCGCGAGGGCGTGTTGCAGTTCGGCTTGTGCTTTTCGCGCCTTGCGTTCAATCGGATTCGCGGGCAGGTTTGGGCCTTTGGGCTGGATGTCCTTGATGTCTGACGAGTGTGGCAGAGCGGCGATGGGCTTGAGGTTGAAACTCGGTAGCACCGGGTTCGCGAGCACGCTCGCAATAAAGAGAATGGCGAGCGCGGTCACCAGAATCGAGACTGCGAGCCATGCGCGCCGGACTCGCCGCCAGCGACGGCCGCCAGGGTCATGGAAAACGGGGGACTCGGAGGAACTCATGGCGGTTTGGATGCCGGAAAAGATATCTTGCGATTAGGTAATAATAGAAAAGCCGTCCACGATCAAGACCGTGGACGGCTTCGGTGAACTGTTGGGATTGGCCTGAGGCTGACTGTGTGCCGCTTCCCGAAAGGAGGAGCACTGTGCAGTGAGACTACCGAACCAGAATCCTAACTAGTTAGCTGGTTCAGAGGTCAGGCCGCAGCCACCTCACTGTGATAAGAACTCATATATTTTAGAATCACCTCCTTTCCAGTGTTGTCGCGATGATAAAGTACAAGTGAGCGAGCGTCAACCGCTTTTTGAAATTTGTAATTCACCGCCGCAGTAGACCTGCCACGCGTGATTCACGCCGAAAAAGTACGCCAGCGCACGGTAGTCGTCGCAGTCGTGAATGACGAAGTCGGCGACCTTGCCGGGTTCGAGTGAGCCGAGCTCAGCGCCGCGATTGAGACTGTACGCAGCGTTGACAGTCGCGGCTGTGATCGCTTCGGCCGGCGTCAGTTTCATGTGCGTCGCGGCGAGCGACAGGATCGTGAGCATCGAGGGCGTCGGCGAAGAGCCGGGATTGAAATCCGTCGCGAGCACGACGGCGAGACCCGCGTCGATCATCTTGCGCGCAGCGGGATAATGCGACGAGCCGAGCGCGTAAACGGAACCCGGCAATAATACGGGCTGCACGCTCGCGGCTTTCAACGCCGCGATCCCTTCGGCGTCTGTGTGTTCCAGGTGATCGGCGGTGATCGATCCGAGCTCCGCTGCGAGCTTCGCGCCGCCGCCGAGCGAAAGCTGATCCGCGTGAATCCTGAGGCCCAGGCCGTGACAACGCGCGGCCGAGAGTATTCGCCACGATTCGTCCACGGTGAACACGTTTTCCTCGCAAAACACGTCGCAAAACTCCGCGAGTTTCTGCTCCGCAATGCGCGGCAATAGCTCGTCGATCAGCAATAAAACGTAGTCGCTTCTGCGGTTGCGATATTCGGGCGGAACTGTGTGCGCGCCGAGAAACGTCGGCACGTAACGCAACGCGGTTTCTTTATCGAGTCGGCGAATCGCGCGCAGGATCTTGATTTCATCTTCGAGCGAAAGGCCGTAGCCGGATTTCGCTTCGACTGTCGTGGTGCCACCGCGTAAAAACCACGACGCGTAACGCTTGCCTGTGGTGATGAGCTCATCGAGACTTGCGGCGCGTGTTTTGTTGACGGTGGATTGAATCCCGCCCCCACGCGCGGCGATCTCCTGGTAAGTCGCGCCCTTGATTCGTTCTTCAAACTCATCCACGCGCGTGCCCGCAAAAACCGGATGCGTGTGTGCGTCTACAAAACCCGGCAGCACGACCCGCCCACCCGCATCCACGATCCTACAATCGGAACCTGCCACCTCGAGGATCTCATCCGTGGTCCCAATCCGTTTAATCCGTGGTCCCTCTACGAGCAACGCACCGGACGTCACGACGCCCAGTTGGCCCATCTCCGCTCCCACACGCGGACGCGTCGGCCCGGCGAGCGTCACCATTTGCGAACAGTTGATAACCGCGAGTGTCAAGATCTTCTCTTCCCTAACGTGTAGATCGTTACACCCACTGCATTCGCGATCACGACCGTGGCGATGATCTTGAACGCGAACATCCGATCGCTCTGGACCCGAATGATCGGAACGGGAGTGAAGTAGATGTAGACCAGTGACGCCAGCAGACCCGAGACGCACGCGATCTTCAACCACCACGGCGCGCGCACGCCAAAGGCCTTCATGCCAAACAGCGGAATCGCAAACAAGACGACATACGTCAGTGCGTAGAAAGCTCCGCCCGCGTTGTCGAGCAGTTGAAACGCCTCCTGCACACCGACGCCCGTCAAGCTCACCAGCCCCATCACGAGCGTCACTGCGCCGACAAACAGAATCGAGTTAATTGGTGTTTTGTAAGTCGGATGAAGACGTGTAAACCACGCGGGCAGCAAACGATCCCAACCAGCCACCATCGGCAGCCGCGTGTTGCCTGCGAAGTACATACTCATCAGCGCAACCTGCCGCACCACGACGCCGAGAATCGCAATCGACACGAGCGTCCCGACCCAACCGTACGAATGGAAACCGATCGAGAGCACCTGGGGAATCGGTCCGATCAGGTCCACGTGGTCCGGCGAAACAAACGCGAGCACCGAGCTCGTGCCGAGAATAAACATCACCGCGATGATCGGCGCCGCGATGATCACCGAGCGCGCGATGTTTCGCGCGGGGGCTTTCGTCTCGCCTGCCAGGATCGCGATGTACTCAAAACCCGCGAGCCCGCCAAGCGCGAGCTTGCTCGTCACATTGATGTTGTAGGCACTGAAACTCGGGACCTGAAACGCGAAAGGCCGGTACGCGCCGGCGGCGCCCTGCACAATGCCAAGCAGCGGCAGGAAAATCAGCGCCGCGAACGTGATCAGCAGCATCAGTCCGCCCGCGTTTTGCACCCACTTCCCCACTTTCAATCCGCGCATTGCAGCCAGCACCATGCCGATCACGAGCACGGTACTCACAATAGTGATCACGATCGTGTGCTCGCGCATCCACGAAGCTTTCGGCCCGATCGCGTAAGAAAAGTTTGTCGTGACGACGAGACCGATGCCGGCGAGGATCGTGATAGCAAACACCCAAAGGTTCCACGCGACCATGAAGGCGACGAATTCGTTGAAACCGATTTTGGCCCACTGGTAGAGACCGCCCTCGAGTGGCGCAAGGCGGTTTAGAAAAATCACGACGGCGGCGAGCGGGATGTAGTAGACGACGATGGCGATGAGCCAGAAGACGTTTTGATCGTAGCCGAGTTTCGCGGCCCAGCCGACCCAGATCGTGCCGACGACGAAGACGACCTGGGCCAACACGAGGTCAAACAGTCCGAGTTCTTTTTTCAGGACGGCGCTACGCTGTTCGACGTCGCGCTCTAGCTCTGCAGCCATTGGCGTATGTCCTCGCGCATTTGGGGAACGATCTCGTGCGCTGCGTTGTATGTTTTGAACTTGACGTTGGGCGCGCGTGTTGCGAGTTGTGTTTGGTAATCGCGGACGCGTTCCGGTGTGTAGAACTCGTCTCTGGTTCCAGCTAAATGAAAGACGTCCAGCTCCGGTCCGTGGTATTCGTGGTTGGTATCCCAATCTCCCGGAATGCCGCCACAGATCCCGATTACTCCCTTTAAAACCTCCGGATGCGTGAACGCAAACCGGTAGTTGAGAGCGCACGATTGCGAGAAGCCAAGGAGGTAGATTTTAGAAGAGTCGGCGACGCCCTCCTCAACCAACTGTGAAAGGAGATTTTTTACTGCTTCATGATGAACGGCTACTGATTCTTCCGGACGAAAGTTTGTTAACCACCCGAATCCAAACCGTAATGGCCCACCTGGTTCGCGGGGGTCCCTGATATGCTGATGAACCCCCTGCAACGACGCGATCGCAAAACCCTCGGGCGCCATCTGCTGCGCCTCGCGCATCATCTGTCGCTTGTTCGCCCCGTAACCGTGCAGCGCGATCAGCAACGGCGCTGGTCCAGTCGAGCTAACGTGCAGATCGTAGTAAAGATTGATCCTTGCCGCGAGCGCGCGGTCGATGTTTGGATCAACGGTGGTCATTGGGCTCTCATTCTGTGGATTCTGCGCGAGGTGTCAATAGCTGGGGCGTAGATTGCATTCGACCGCACGGGACGGCTAGGATGGATTTCAGTTACGATTCAAGTCAGCGGTGAGTTTGGATAATTCTTTCGGAGGGTTGTCGCAATGAAATTTCCAGGTGGATTCAACATGCAGGGAATGATGAAGCAGGCGCAGCAGATGCAGGAGAAAATGCAGAAAGAGATGGAGGAGCTGCGCGTCGATGCTTCAGCGGGCGGCGGTGTCGTGACCGTGCAGATGAAAGGTAACCACGAAATCATCGCGCTCAAGATCGATCCCGAGGCGATCAAAGACGGCGACGTCGAGATGCTTCAGGACATGATCATGGCCGCCACCAACGAAGCGAATCGAAAAGTGGACGAGGCGATGAAAGGCAAGATCGGTGGAATGTTGCCACCCGGACTGGGCGGTTTGTTCGGTTAAATAGCCAGCGATGTTGGAGTACGCGGAACCAGTTACCAAGCTCATCGACGAACTGAAGCGCCTGCCGAGTATTGGACACAAGTCGGCGCAGCGACTGGCGTTTTACATCATGCGCGCGCCGGATGTGGATCTGGAGAGATTGATCGCCGCAATGCGCGAGGTGAAAGAGCGCATCGTTCTTTGCTCGATCTGCAACAACCTCACGGAAGTCGATCCGTGCCGGTTTTGTTCGTCACCGAGCCGGGATCATTCGGTGATCTGCGTGGTCGAGGAGCCGCATAGTCTCGTGGCGGTCGAAAAGACGCGCAGCTTCAAAGGCGTCTACCACGTTTTGCACGGCAGTCTGTCGCCGATCCGGCACATCGGACCAAGCGAGCTGCACCTCGCGAATCTCCTGCCGCGACTGAAACCGGAAAACAACGACGGCGTGAAGGTGACTGAAGTGATCCTCGCGACGAATCCCACCACCGAAGGCGAAGCGACGGCGAATTACATCAGTCGTCTGTTGAAGCCTTTGGGACTGCGAGTGACACGAATTGCGATGGGAATGCCGGTCGGGAGCGACCTCGAATACGTCGATGAGGTCACCATGGACAAAGCCCTCGCTAACCGGCACGAGATCTAATCTTAATAACGAACGGTTTCCGGTGAGGCGCCTTCCTTACAGTCAGTGCACTCGTCTCCGGTCTTGTACATCCGCACGTCATAATCCACCAGCGACTTGATCGGCACGCCCTCGATTTCGTTCGGCGCTGAAGTGAAGCGCACGATCGTGCCGCAGCCGATGATTTTCGCGCCGAGTGACTTCACCAGCTCGACCGTCTCTTCGATCGCGTTGCCGCTGCGAATGATGTCGTCGACGATGATGCAGGGATTGACTTCACCCTGGTTGACGTACTGGCGAAACATGCGCGAGCCCTGTTCCTGTTCCGCCCAGTAGATCTGTTCCGCGTTGAGCGCGTCGCGCACGCCAAAGGCGACTGGAATGCCTCCGGAGCTCGGACTGATGATGGAAACTTTCGGCAACTGGCTGGAGATGTCTTTTTCGAGCCGAAACTTGCGGCTCAGCGCCACGGCCAGCACGCGCGCCGTGTCGTAGTAGCGAAACGCAAGCGGCATCTGGAAGTAGTGTGGCGAGTGCTTGCCGTTTGGGTAAATAAAGTGACCTTCGCGAAACGCGCCGGTGCGCGTAAGAATCTGCATCACAGCGTCTTGTGATGGAATCAGCTCGACCATGTGGTTCTCCAGTCTGGATTTTTAATGCGCGCGAGAGCATACATCAATCGCGCCCTTTAGCTCCATACGCTGAAGCGCGTCCGACGGCGCTTTCGATAATCGCTCGTTGATCGGTCGGCAAACCCGCGGGCAGTTCCTGAACGGAAAACCATTCGGCGCGTTCCACTTCGATCGTCAGCGGTTTCGCCTCTGCATCCGCGTGACAACGAAACAGGATCTCGACCTGCTGCGGTTTCTTGAACGAACGCGAAGTGAAGATCTCCACGCGCGCGACTTCGAGACCGATCTCTTCGCGCAGCTCGCGTCTCATCGCTGCTTCCGGTTGTTCGCCGGGTTCGAGAAAGCCGCCCGGTATGCCCCAACCGCTGCCGGCGCGAAAGCGATGTTTGAGCAACAGCACTTTGCCGTCGTTATTAAAGATCAGCGCGCCGGCTGTAACAGTGAACCGCGTCTGCGTCATACGCATACTCCAGCGGCGGAAGCGCGCGGGCATTTTGCGCCACGCGCCGGCGATGAGCT
>Ga0105248_10010263_pt1 | contig 10309 bp, 6 predicted proteins | sample KBSS34metaG_FD_81524 | JGI IMG/M metagenome (GOLD analysis project Ga0105248, IMG submission 81524) | Switchgrass rhizosphere microbial communities from Kellogg Biological Station, Michigan, USA - KBS S3-4 metaG | ecosystem: Host-associated > Plants > Roots > Rhizosphere > Soil | place... | reverse complement strand
GGCTTGCGTGTTCGGCTACGCCTACGCGCAGGCGGAGGACAATTTCTGGCAGATCGAAGACAGCTACATTCGTTCGCTGGGCCGCGCGTCGGAGATCTACGGTCCGAAGTCGCTGTCCGAAGACCTGATCGTCCGCGCGTTTGAAATCGAGAAGTTGTCGAAGGCGGAATATGCGCGCATGAGTCCGCGGATGAAGGGCCTCGTCGACGCCTACGCCGAGGGCCTCAATTATTACCTGGCGAAGAATCCGAAGACCAAGCCGCGGATGATCACGAAGTTCGAACCGTGGTACATGCTGTCGTTCGGACGCTTTTCGGTGTACGTCAATTTCCTCTACGGGCAGACGGGCGTGGCCCGGGACGAAATCATGAAAGCGGTTGTAGAAGCGGGCGCCGCGCGCGCGGCGGCCGACATTTATCCGGCGGGCGTGCTCGGCAAAGAGGCCGAGGACTGGCGCAAAGAGGCGATGGCGCAGGGCTCCAATATGTGGGCCGTGACGCCGCAGAAGAGCGCGTCTGGCAAGGCGATGCTGTTCATCAATCCGCACCAGCCGTTCTTTGGTTTGGGCCAGTGGTACGAAGGCCACGTGCATTCCGAAGAAGGCTGGAACATGTCCGGCGCCTCGTTCTTCGGCTCCGGGTTTCCGACCATCGGGCACAACGACGTTCTCGGCTGGAGCCACACGGTCAACCGGCCGGACGTCTACGACAGCTGGATCGAGAAATTCGACGACCCGGCGAATCCGCTGAGCTACAAGTACGGCAACGGCACGCGGCAGGCGACGCAATGGACCGCGAGCGTCGCGGTGAAAACGGATTCCGGGCTGCAGACGCGGACGTTCCAGTTCCGCAAGACGCATCACGGGCCGGTGGTTGCGCTGCGCGACGGCAAGGCGCTGACGCTGCGCTTCGCCAAGATGGAAGAAGGCGGGTCGCTCGAGCAGTGGTACGAGATGGGCCGCTCGAAGAACCTCGGCGAATTCAAGAAAGCAATGTCGCATTCCGCTGTCGTGATGTTCAACACGATGTACGCGGACCAGGCGGGCAACATCTATTACGTGTACAACGGCGCGATTCCGCGGCGCGCGACGCGCTACGACTGGTCGAAGCCGGTGGATGGTTCGGATCCCGAGGCCGAGTGGAACGGCTATCATCCGCTCGAGGAATTGCCGCAGGTCGAAAATCCGAAGTCGGGCTTCACACAGAATTGCAATCAGACCCCGTTCACGACCACGACCGAAGGAAACCCCATTCCGTCGAAGTTCCCGAACTACATGGTCGGCGAAGGCGACGCCGGACGCGGCGACAACGGACGCGCGAAAATCTCGCGGCGCATCCTCTTCAACAAGCCGAAGTTCACTTACGTCGAATGGGCCAAGGCCGCGTTCGATACGTATGTTGTCGACGCGGAGACGATGATTCCCGAATTGCTGAAGGGCGTGCAGGCGCTCGAGAAAACGAATCCGGAGCGGGCGGCGAAGTTGGAACACGCGATGGGCGAACTGACGAATTGGGATCATGTGAGCCGGCTGGATTCCGTGCCGATGACGTGGTTCTCGATCTGGGCCTGGAGCGTGAAGCGCGTTCCCGGAGCGGCGAAGGATCCGGTGGCGACGTTCGAGAAAGTGCTCGCCGATCTGCAGAAGGATTGGGGCACGACGGACGTGAAATGGGGCGACATCAACCGCATCCAACGGCGTCACACGTCGGGCGACGAGCCGTTCAGCGACGCGGCGGAGAGCCTCCCGGTGGCGGGCGGTCCGGGCGATGGCGTCGGCATCGTCTTCAACTTTTACGCGCGCGCAGAGGCCGGCCAGAAGCGCCGCTACGGCGTCGCGGGGCACAGCTTCGTGAGCGTCGTCGAATTCGGCGCGCAGCCGAAAGCGCAGTCGATCCTGACGTTCGGACAGAGCGCGGATCCGAAGTCGAAGCACTATTTCGACGAGGCGAAGCTGTACGCGAATCAGGAATTCAAGCCGGCCTGGTTCTCCCTCGCTGACATCAAGGCGCATTCGGAGCGGGTGTATAAGCCGGGATTGAACTAGCTGGTTAGGGTCCGCTTGCTGACGCGCGCCGTTCGGTGCTGGAACGTGTTACTGGTGTGAGTCCGCTTGCTGGCGCGCGCGGTTCGGTGCTGGAACTTAACGCGTGAGCGCGGCGGTGGTCGCCGTGGTCCCTAAATAATTTCCGTAGCCGACGATCACGGTCGAGCCGATCAGGACGACGAGACTCGCGAACACCAGCATCTTCGTGCGCGATCCGGAACCGCGCCATTCGTGCAGCGCGATGCCCCACAGCGTACTGAAGATGATGATGCTCGCCATGTGCAGAGTCCAGCTTGAGAATTTGTACGCGCCCATCTGGGTTTCGCCCATGGTGTAAAAGAAAAACTGGAAATACCAGGTGGTTCCGGCGAGGGCGGCGAAGAAATAGTTTCGAAGCATCGGCGCGGGCGGCTCGGAAGCCTTGTTCTTCGCGACGAAATATTCATGGCCGGTTTTGTTGCGGACGTTGAGAATCAGGCACCAGATGAAATTCGTGGTGAAGCCGCCGAGCAGCACGACGACCAGCACCGGCAAGCCTTGCCACAGAGTCGCGGTCCCATGGCGCAAAGTGATTTCCTTGATGGGATCTCCGGCAGCGAGTCCGTAGGAGAAGCAGGCGCTCATGACGCCGGAAAATACGGCGACCAGCAGGCCTTTCTTCAAACTGAATTCTTTGATGACGGCGCGCTTTTGCTCCTCGGACATTTCGCGTTCCTTCGAAATGCCGGCGGCTCCGGCAATGCCGATGCCCGCGAGACACACCCCGATTCCGAGCAGGATGATCAGGCCGGAAGTCGTTCCGAGGACCTTCGGTACAAATTCGCCATTGAAGATCGGCGGCATCAGCGTTCCGAACGCGGCGCAGAAGCCAAGGACCACGGCCATGCCGAGGGACATCCCGAGGTAGCGCATCGTGAGGCCGAAGGTCAGCCCGCCGAGTCCCCAGAGGACACCAAACGTATAGGCCCAGCCGAGGCTCGACGCGGGCGCTTCGCGGAGCGTCGGAAGCAGATCGTTGGTCATCAGCGAGCCGAGGGTCCAGGGCACGATGATCCAGCTGAAGAAGCCGCCGACCAGCCAATAGGTTTCCCAGGACCAGCGCTGAACGCCGCGGAAGGGCACGTAGAAGCTGCCCGAGGCGAGTCCGCCGAGCCAATGGAACAGGACGCCGAGAGCGGGATTAGGAGTCATAAGTGAGCCGGTTCCTGAAAACTCGCGGACCTATTCGAGGAAGAAAACTTCCTTCATCATCGCGAAGCGTTCTCCGGGAAGGAGTCCGGGAACGGGTTCGAAGAGGCGGCCCATGAATTCCTGCCAGCGGAGATTCACGGGATCGCGATCGAGTTCGTCCCAGGCTTTGTCGAAGTCGTCGACGCGGAGACACAGGACGAGCCGTTGGCCGCGGCGAAAGATGGAATAGTCGCTGATGCCGACGGCCTTCAGCTTCGCCAGCAACTCCGGCCAGACGCGCTGATGCTCGCGCTCATATTCTTCGATGGCGTCTTCCTTGATGCGGAGTTCGAAGGCGTAACGGGGCATAAGAACTCATCCAGCATATGCCCGGCGGATGCTTTAGTGGATTTCACCGATCGATTGAGGAGCGATGAAGGGTCGTCAACGCCAACGCTGACCGTGATAGCGTGAGAGCATGCCGGTCGGCACGACCATCTCCGTCGAAGAATACCTCGCAACCGCCTACGAGCCGGATTGCGATTTCATCGACGGCAAGATCGAGGAACGCAACGTGGGTGAGTGGGACCATGCCAGGGTGCAAGGCCGTATCTACGCGCTGTTAGCGCAACGATACGAAGGGCAAGGCTATCTCGCCGCTCCAGAATTGAGACTCCGCGTCGCGCCGAATCGCTTTCGAGTGCCGGATGTCTGTGTCTTCGCCGGAAATCCCGGCCAACAGGTTCCGAGTGTCGCTCCCGTGTTGTGTGTTGAGGTGCTGTCGCCGGAAGATCGAATGAGCCGGATCGAAGTTCGTATCAACGACTATCTGGCGATGGGCGTGGCCACAGTCTGGATCCTCGATCCTTCCACCCGGCAGGCGTTTGTCGCGACGGCCGTTGAGGGCCTGCAAGAGGTAAAGACCGGAATCCTGCTCGCCGAAGGCACGCGCATTCAGCTCGCGCTATCCGAAATTTTCTGATCCCTTAGGCGTAGCTAGCGACCGAGGACAAATTGCGTTCGCGGCGCAGGGGCGTGACGCGTTCGAGGTAGCCGCTTTGCCGGAAGGCGTCCATCGGATCGGCGGGAAGGCCCTTCGATGCGGCCCATTCGCGGATCGCCGGACGGACGTCGGTCGCGAAGGCGTCCTTCAGGCACTCTTCGGCGTCGACCAGATCACAGCTTTGCTGCAGGCGGGCGAGACGCGCGTGATCCACGAGCGCCGCTTTCGCAACTAATTCGCGGGCGGTGACGACGGTCTGGATCATGGCTTCGATTTTGCCTTTGAGGTTGTGGCTCTGGTCGATCATGTACGCCACGTCGGCCCGCTTCCCGGTTTCCCATTCGAAGTAGCGGATTTCGTGGAAAATGCGGAACGCTTGGTACGGATCGATGGAGCCCATGGTCAGGTCGTCGTCGGCGTAGCGCCGGTCGTTGAAGTGGAAGCCGCCCAGCATGTCCAGGTCGAGAAGCCACGCGACGATCTGCTCGATATTCTGCGCCTGGTAATGGTGACCGGTATCGACCAGGACTTTCGCCTGCGGTCCGGCGGAGCGGGCGAGTTCGAGGGCCATGCCCCAGTCGGCGATGTCAGTGTGATAGAACGCGGGCTCGAAGGGCTTGTACTCGACCAGCATCCGTTGGCCTGCGTTCAGGCGGGCATGGGCGGCGGCCAGACCGTCGGCGAACCATTTGCGCCGATGACGGATATTTTGCGTCCCGGGATAATTCGATCCGTCGGCGAACCAAAGGGAAAGATCGCGGCTGCCGAGTCCGGTCTGGATCTCGATGCTGGCGAGCAAGTGGTCGAGCGAATGGGCGCGGACCGCCGGATCAGGGTTGCCAAGCGAGCCGTACTTATAAATTTGATCCTGGAACACGTTGGGATTGATGGATCCGGCGCGGACCCCATAGCGAGCCGCGAGCGTCTTGACGTCCGGGACGCTTCCGACGCCCTCCGGCAGATCCCACAGGACATGGAGCGCCACCGTCGGGCAGACTCCTGTAAATTGATGGACTTGGCCCGCATCGCTGAACTTGTCTTCGGTGGTGATGGCGGCGGCGGCCTGTTGAAATTTCCCGAAGCGGGTGCCGGTGTTGGCGAAGCCCCAGGAGGGAAGTTCGATTTGGAACTGATCGAGAGCGGCGGCGACAGTGTCAACTTGGTTCGCGTGAGGCATGACGGATCCTTGGTCGTTCCAGTCTACGTCGAACGAGGTCCAGGCGCATTGCCGCTTGAGTGAGGCGTATCACGGGATGGGGCGAAATCCGGCAAGTTGCTGACCTGTCAAAGGTCGCGCTAGCCTTGGGTAACAACGGGCGAGGCCGCGTCGTCATAAAGGCGTATTAACCTGCCGTTAATTCTCGGACGAAGCCTGGATGCACGAGGGCTTGCAGCCGATTAGCATCTAGGTTATTGGTAACAAAAGACTCCCATGTACTTCCGTCTCTCCACTGAGCGTTTCGCCGTCGCCGCCCTGACGGCCAGCCTGCTATTGACTGCCGGCTGCACCAAATCAACCAGCGCGGATTCGACTCCGCAAAAAGGCGGCCCTCGCGGCGACGTACCGGTCACGATCACCAAGGTCAGCACCCGGGACGTCCCGGTGGAAATCCAGGTGGTGGGCAACGTCGAGGCCTATTCGACGATCACGGTCCGCGCCCAGGTGATGGGAGAGCTCAACAAGGTTTCCTTCAAGGAAGGCGATTACGTCAAGGCCGGCCAGTTGCTGTTCAACATCGATCGGCGCCCGATCGACGCGGAAATCGCGCAGGTGCAGGCGACGCTGCTCCGTTTGAGCGCGGCGCAAAAGGTGGCCGAAGCCAATCTGGCGCGGGACACGGCGCAGGCGAATTATTCGAAGTCACAAGCAGGCCGCTACCAGCAATTGCAGAAGGAAGGCATCATCTCGAAGGAGCAGGCCGATCAGTACACCACGCAGGCGGATGTCTCATTGCAGGTGATGGCGGCCGACCGGGCGGCGATCGATAGCGCGAAGGCTGATATCGAAGCCACCAAGGCGATGCTCGAGAACTCCAAGGTGAAGCTGACCTATACGGAGGTCCGGTCGCTGATCAACGGCCGCACCGGAAACCTGACCGTGAAGCAGGGAAACCTGGTTTCCTCGGGTACGCAGGATCTGACGACGATCAACCAGGTGGAGCCGATCTACGTGACGTTCTCGGTGCCCGAAGCACAGCTCCCGGCGATCAAGACCTACATGGCGCAGAACAAGCTGTCCGTGATGGCCAAGCCGCAGGACGACAGCGCCGGTCCGGAGTCCGGCCATTTGACTTTCGTGGATAACGCGGTCGACATGACCACCGGCACCATCAAGCTGAAGGGCACGTTTCCGAACACCAACCTGAAGCTGTGGCCGGGGCAGTTTGTGCGCGTGACCTTGCGGCTCACGACGCAGCAGAATGCGCTGGTGCTGCCGAACCAGGCGGTCCAGACTGGGCAGGACGGCACCTATGTGTACGTCGTAAAGGAAGACCGGTCGGTTGAGAATCGCAAGATCACAACCGGCGCGCGCGTGGATCAGGATCTGGTGATCGAGAGCGGCCTGAAGATGGGCGAGACGGTGGTGCTCGACGGGCAACTCCGGCTGGCTCCGGGCATGAAGATCCAGGTTCGCGATCCTTCCGGCAATCGGGGCGGCGGCAAAAAGAAATCGTAAGTCTGTCGGCGGCGCAGTGTCCGCGCTGCTGGAGGCAAGTCCATGAACCTTTCCGAATCCTGTATCCGGCGGCCGATCGCGACTTCTCTGCTCATGCTGGGAATCGCGCTGTTCGGAGTCATTTCCTATCGCGCGCTGCCGGTCAGCGATTTGCCCACGGTCGATTTTCCGACCATCTCGGTGAACGCGAGCCTGCCCGGCGCCGATCCGTCGACCATGGCGTCCGCGGTGGCGACTCCGCTGGAACGTCAGTTCACGGGCATTGCCGGAATCGATTCGATGACGTCGGTGAGTTCGCTCGGGTCCACGTCGGTGACGCTGCAATTCGATCTCGACCGTAAGATCGACGGCGCCGCGGTGGACGTGCAGACGGCCATCAGCGCGGCCATGCCGCTACTGCCTCCTGGCATGCCGTCGCCGCCTTCGTTCCGTAAACAGAATCCGGCGGACGGCCCGATCATGATGTTGAGCCTGAATTCGCCGACGCTGCCGTTCTGGGTGGTGGACGAATACGCCGAGACGATGATCGCGCAGAAGATCTCGCAGATTCCGGGCGTCGCGCAGGTCTCGGTGATGGGCGCCCAGAAGTACGCGGACCACGTACAAGTGGATCCGAACGAGATGGCGAGCCGGAAGATCGGCATCAACGAAGTCGCCAATGCGATGAAGAGCTGGAACGTGAACCTGCCCACCGGCACCCTGTGGGGCGCGCACCAGGCATTCACGATCCAGGCAAACGGCCAGCTGATGAATGCCGCGCAGTATCGCGATCTCGTGGTCGCGTATCGCAACGGCGCGCCCGTCCGGCTCAGCCAGCTCGGCCGAGTCACGGATAGCGTCGAAGACGAGCGGACCTTTTCCTGGACCATCACCAAAGACAGCACGGCGCGCGCCATCAACCTGATGGTGATGAAGCAGCCCGGCTCGAACGTCATCGAAGTGAACGACGCGGTGAAGAAGGTGCTTCCGGCGCTGCAGGCGCAGCTGCCCCCGGCGGTGGTGCTGAAAATCCGCAACGATCGTTCGAAGAATATTCGCGAGTCGTTCCAGGACGTCAAGTTCACGATGGCTCTGACGCTGGGCCTGGTGGTCGGCGTGATCTTCGTCTTCCTGCGGAATCCGTCGGCAACGATGATTCCGACGATGGCGCTGCCGTTTTCAATTCTCGGCACGTTCTCGGTGATGTACCTACTGGATTACAGCCTCGACAACCTGTCGATGATGGCGCTGATCCTGTCGATCGGGTTCATCGTCGACGACGCGATCGTGATGCTCGAGAACATCGTGCGCCACATCGAACGCGGCGAGTCTCCGCTCGAAGCGTCGTTGAAGGGCTCGAAAGAAATTCAGTTCACGATCGTCTCGATGACGATTTCGCTGGCGGCCGTGTTCATTCCGATTCTGTTCATGAGCGGAATCCTGGGACGCCTGTTCCGCGAGTTCGCGGTGACAATTTGCGTCGCCGTTTTGTTCTCCGGCTTTGTGTCGGTAACACTGACGCCGATGCTGTGCAGCCGGATGCTGAAGAAACCGTCGGAAGAAAAGCATGGCTTCCTGTTCAACATGATGGAGCGGTTCTTCCACATGCTGCTGGAAGTATATTCGTCGACGCTCCGTTGGGTGCTGATCCACCGGCTGGTAATGGCGACCATGTTCTTCGTGCTGCTCGGCGCGACGGCGTACCTGTACTTCATGGTGCCCAAGGGCTTCATCCCGGAGACGGACAACGACCAGTTTTCAGTGAACACCGAGATGTTGCAAGGCACTTCGTCGTTCAACATGGCGACCTATCAGCAGCGCGTCAACGAGGTGATCAAGAACGACCCGAACGTCGAAGCGTTGATGTCGAGTGTCGGCGGCAACATGTACGGCAGCGGCTCCAATGGCGGACGCATGTACGTCCAGTTGAAGCCGCGGCGCGAGCGCGAATTGACGGCGCAGCAGGTGGTAGAAAAGCTACGGCCGAAAGTCAGCGGTTTCCCCGGCGTCCGCGTGACGCTGAGCCTTCCTCCGGCGATCCGTATCGGCGGACGCGGCTCAAAGAGCAGTTACGAATTTACGCTGCAGAGTCCCGACACGAAGGAATTGTTCGTGCAATCGGAGCGGATGCGGCGCGAGATGCTGAAAATCCCCGGCATCCTCGACGTCAATACGGATCTCCAAATCCGCACGCCGCGCGTCACTCTCGAAATTGATCGCGACAAGACCGCGGCGCTAGGCCTCGATCCGGGCCTGATCGAAGGCTCGTTATATAACGCTTACGGTCAGAACTGGGTGACGACGATCTATGCGCCGACCAACCAATTTCACGTGCTGCTCGAATTGCTGCCGGAATACCAGGCGCACGCCGACATGCTTTCGAGCCTGTATTTCAAGTCGCCCAACGGCAATCTGATTCCGCTGAGCGTCGTCACCAAGGTGAAGCAGGATGCCGGTCCGCAGAGCATCAATCACTCCGGCCAGCTTCCTTCGGTCACGCTGTCGTTCAATTTGAAGCAGGGCTTTGCGCTCGGCGACGCCGTGGATCAGGTTACGGAACTCGCGCGACAAGTGCTGCCGGCGACCATGACTACGAGCTTCACGGGATCCGCGAAGGCGTTCCAGAGCTCGCTGCAGAACATGGGCTTGCTGCTGGTGGTGGCGATCATGGTGGTCTACATCGTGCTCGGCGTGCTGTACGAAAGCTACATCCACCCACTGACGATTTTGTCCGGCCTGCCGTCGGCCGGCTTCGGAGCGCTGCTGACACTGCTGCTGTTCAAGGTGGAGCTCAGCATCTACGCGTTCGTCGGCTTCATCATGCTGATCGGCATCGTGAAGAAGAACGCGATCATGCAGATCGACTTCGCGCTCGAAGCGGAACGCAAACACGGCAAGACGCCGGCGGAAGCGATCTACGAAGGCTGCGTGACGCGCTTCCGTCCGATTTTGATGACGACCATGGCGGCGCTGCTGGGAACGGTTCCGGTGGCGATCGGCGCCGGCGCCGGCGGAGAAGCGCGCCGTCCGCTGGGTCTCGCGGTGGTCGGCGGATTGATTTTCTCGCAGCTGATCACGCTGTACCTGACGCCCGTCGTCTACCTGTACATGGAAGACGGGCTGGCCTGGTGGCGCTCGCGCAAGACCAAGACCAAGACGACTCCGCCGGCCGCCGTTCCCGGAGCGAGCCCGACCGCTTAATTTTTAAAGCACACGAACTCTCATGAATTTCTCGCGCACCTTTATTGAACGGCCCATCGCCACCAGCCTGTTGATGCTGGCGATCGCGCTGTTCGGCGCCGTCGCGTACCGGTCGTTGCCGGTCAGCGATCTTCCGAACGCCGATCTTCCGACGCTGCTTGTCACCGCGAGCCTGCCGGGCGCGAGTCCCGAAACGATGGCCTCCGCGGTCGCGACGCCACTCGAAAACCAGTTC
>Ga0105248_10010260_pt1 | contig 10311 bp, 8 predicted proteins | sample KBSS34metaG_FD_81524 | JGI IMG/M metagenome (GOLD analysis project Ga0105248, IMG submission 81524) | Switchgrass rhizosphere microbial communities from Kellogg Biological Station, Michigan, USA - KBS S3-4 metaG | ecosystem: Host-associated > Plants > Roots > Rhizosphere > Soil | place... | reverse complement strand
GCTGGCAGAGCCCCGACACCGCGCCCCGAAGCGCGCGCATCAGCGCCTGCCCCTCGGCCAGCGTCGTTCGCAGATGGGCGGTGCCGGGCGCGAGGTCGGCGTGATGCAGGTAGTAGGGCTTGATCCGCGTCTCGACCATCGCCCGGAACAAGGCGGCCAAGGTCTGCGCGTCGTCATTGACGCCCTTCAGCAGCACCGTCTGCCCGAGCAGCGGAACCCCGGCGTCGACCAGCCGCGCGCAGGCGGCGCGAGCGGCGGGCGTCAGTTCGCGCGGGTGGTCGGCGTGCAGCGCCACATAGACCGCCTGGCGCGCGCCCCGCAGGGCGGCGACCAGCTCCTCGGTCACCGCCGCCGGGTCCACCGACGGCACGCGGGTGTGCAGCCGGACCACCTTCACATGCTCGATCGCCGAGAGCCGGAGCATCAGGTCGCGCAGCCGGCGCGGCGACAGCACCAGGGGATCGCCCCCGGTCAGGATGACCTCCCAGACTTCCGGCCGGCCGGCGACGTAGGCCAGTGCGGCCGCGAGCTCGGCTGGGGTCAGCGTCCCCTCGCCGTCCGGCCCGACCATCTCGCGGCGAAAACAGAAGCGGCAGTAGACGGCGCAGGTGTGGGTGACCTTGAGCAGCACGCGGTCGGGGTAGCGGTGGACCACGCCGGCGACCGGGCTGTGCGCCGCATCGCCGATCGGATCGGCGCTCTCGGAGGCTTGCGTCTCCAGCTCGCGCAGGTCGGGGACGAACTGGCGCGCGATCGGATCGTCAGGATCAGCCGCATCGACCAGCTCAGCCATCGCCGGGGTGATCGCCACCGCATAGCGGGCGGCCACCCGCGAGAGGGCCTCGACCCGCTCGGGCGCGATCAGGCCCGCCTCGGCAAGGCCTTCGGGCGTTCGGAGCGTCTGGGTCGCCATGGCGCGCCGCATATGGACCCGCGTGTCCCTCCAGGCAACGTCGACCTCTTCGGCGAGGCCGAACGCCCCCTCAATCAGCTTCGCTGACAGCTCCCCCGCAAGCGGTGGAGCATCTACGGCCGAGATCCTCCACCGCAACGCGGGGGAGGTGGCTCGCGCAGCGAGACGGAGGGGGCGTTTACGGCCTCGCCACCGGCGCCCACAGCACCTGCTCGATGTGCTGCGCCCCGGCCGCCAGCATCACCAGCCGGTCGAAGCCGAGCGCCGCCCCGCTCGCCGCCGGCATCTGCGCCAGGGCTGCGAGGAAGTCCTCGTCGATCGGATAGCGTTCGCCGTACACCCGCTGTTTCTCCGCCATCTCGGCCTCGAAGCGGCGGCGCTGTTCGGCAGGATCGGTCAGCTCGCCGAAGCAGTTGGCCAGCTCGACGCCGCAGGCATAGAGCTCGAAGCGCTCGGCGACGCGCGGGTCCGAGGGCTTGGGCCGGGCGAGCGCCGCCTCCGCCGTCGGATATTCGCAGAGGATGGTGGCGCGGCCCTCGCCAAGCCGCGGCTCGATCTTCTCCACCAGCACCCGGCTGAAGACGTCGGCCCAGGTGTCGTCCTCGGCCACTCGCACGCCGGCGGCCCGCGCGGCGGCGGCCAGAGCCGCGCGATCGGTCTCGCCGTCGTCGCCGAAGCTGGCCAGGAGGTCGATCCCGGCGAAGCCCGCGAACGCCTCGGCCAGGGTCACCCGCTCCGGCTTGGCGAACGGATCGACGCTGAGGCCGCGAAACGCGAACCGTCGCGCCCCTGCGGTCTCGGCCGCCAGCCGCAGCAGGTCGCCGCAGTCGGCCATCAGCTGCTCATAGGGCGCGCCGGTCCGGTACCACTCCAGCAGGGTGAACTCCGGATGGTGCAGCGGCCCCCGCTCGCGGTTGCGCCAGACGCGGGCGAGCTCGAAGATCCGCGCCTCGCCGGCCGCCAGCAGCTTCTTGGCGGCGAACTCCGGCGAGGTGCGCAGATAGAGCGGCGATCGCTCGCCGCCCGGCGCGATGGCGGCGCTCTCGAAGGCGTGCAGGTGCGCCTCGTTGCCGGGCGAGACCTGCAGGGCGGCGGTCTCAACCTCGACGAAGGCGCGCGCCTCGAACCAGCGGCGCACGGCTCGAGTGATCTTGCGGCGCGCCATCAGGAACGGCCGGCGATCGCGATGTCGCTCGGGAGCCCACCAGGGCGAAAGGTCTGGACTGGACAAGATCAAGCAACCGGGTGCGGCGGGGAAACACTGGCGATTTCGGCGGGGATCGCTATAGGGGCGCGACAACAATTTGACAGCGGAATCACGCGAGGGCCCTCGCGTCCCGCGAACATCATCGAGGACAGATCACGTGAAGGTCTCCGCCAGCTCGCTCCGGAAAGGCGCCGTCGTCGACATCGACGGCAAGCTCTACGTCGTCCTGACCTGCGAGAACATCCACCCGGGCAAGGGCACGCCGGTCACCCAGCTGAACATGCGGCGGATCTCCGACGGGGTGAAGATCTCCGAGCGCTATCGCACCACCGAGACCGTCGAGCGCGCCATCGTCGACGACCGCAGCTACACCTTCCTCTACCAGGACGGCGAAGGCTTCCACTTCATGAACCCGGAAAGCTTCGACCAGGTCGTGGCGCCCGTGGACGTGGTCGGCGAGGCCGCCCCCTATCTCACGGACGGTGTCCAGGTGACGCTTTCGACCCACGAGGGCATTCCGATCGCCCTCGACCTGCCGCGTCTGGCGACCTTCGAAGTGGTCGAAACCGAGCCGTCGGTGAAGGGCCAGACCGCCTCGTCCTCCTACAAGCCGGCGATTCTCTCGAACGGCCTGAAGACCATGGTGCCGCCCTACATCAGCGTCGGCACCCGCATCGTGATCCTGACGGAAGACGGGTCCTACCAGGAACGCGCCAAGGACTGACCGTCGCGGCCACGCCGTCGTCGCGCCGCGTCGGATCCAGGGCGCCGCCAGGCTGGCCGGGAATCTCCCGCTCGATCAGGTACGGCGGCTAACCTGCATCGACGCGCGCGCGGTTCTGCGGCATGTCAGCGGCATGCGCGCCTGGCTCACCTTCGCCGCCATCCTCGGCTTCCTCTGCGTCGCGCTCGGGGCGTTCGCCGCCCATGGCCTCGACGACCCGCAGGCGCAGGCCTGGATGCGCACCGGCGCGGAGTACGGCTTCGTCCATGTGCTGGCGAGCCTGGCCTGCGTGAGCCTGATCGGCGCCGGGGCGACCCGCGCCCGCTTCGCCCCGCCGCTGTTCCTGACCGGAGCGGCGATCTTCCTGGCGACCCTCGCCGGGCTGGCGCTGGGCGGCCCGCGCTGGCTAGGCGCGGTCACCCCGATCGGCGGCCTGATGTTCCTGGGCGGCTGGGGCGTGCTGGCCTGGGCGGTCCGCCAGCTGAAGCTCTGAGCCCTTGGCTCTCATAAATTCGGCGCTGCCGCGTCAACGAAGCGGCTGGCGCGGCCCGCGTGAACAAGGCGACTGGAAGCGCGCCCGCTTCCGGACGTAGATAGGGGCATGGAACGCAATACGCCCCCGCCCGCCGTATCCGCCGGCTCCTTCCGGCGAGGGCTGTACGGCGAGAACCAGCCTTTCGCCTCCGGCTGGATGCCGGTCGACGGGCCGCACGAGATCTTCTACGAGGAATGCGGCCGCCCCGACGGCAAGCCCTGCGTCATCCTGCACGGCGGCCCGGGCGGGGCGATCAACCCGACCATGCGGCGCTTCTTCGATCCGGCGCGCTGGCGGATGGTGCTGTTCGACCAGCGCGGCTGCGGCCGCAGCCGGCCCAACGCCAGCCTCGACGACAACACCACCTGGGCGCTGATCGCGGACATCGAGCGGCTGCGCGAAAAGCTCGGCATCGAGAAATGGTGCGTGTTCGGCGGCTCCTGGGGCTCCACCCTGGCGCTGGCCTACGCCATCACCCACCCCGAGCGGGTGGAGAGCCTGGTGCTGCGCGGGGTCTTCCTGCTGACCGAGCGCGAGCTGCGCTGGTTCTACCAGGACGGCGCCTCGATGCTGTTTCCCGACGCCTGGGAGCGGTTCTGCGCGCCGGTGCCGGAGGCCGAGCGCGGCGACATGATCCGCGCCTACCACAAGCGGCTGATCCATGCCGACCGACGGATCCAGGCCGAGGCCGCGGCCGCCTGGAGCCAGTGGGAGGGCGACACCATGTCGATCCGCGGGCCGGAAGCCCGACCCTCCAAGTTCAACGAGATCGACTTCGCGATCGCCTTCGCGCGCATCGAGTGCCACTTCTTCGCCAACGGCGGCTTCTTCGGCGAGGACGGCTGGATCCTGAAGAACATGGACAAGATCCGCCACATCCCCGGCTGGATCGTGCAGGGGCGGTTCGACGTGGTGACGCCGATGGATTCCGCCTGGCGGCTGAAGAGCGTCTGGCCGCAGGTCCGCTTCGAAATCGTCTGGGACGCCGGCCACGCCTCCACCGAACCCGGCGTCGTCGACGCCCTCATCCGTGCGACCGACCAGGCGTTCCGGGTGGCGTGAGCGCGCAAGAAGAAGAAGATCGGTCCACGAAATACACGAAATACACGAAAGGGCCGGCTCGAAGCTTGGCTCGGTGGTCGATTGAACATGAAGGACCGGCAAAGCGGCCGGTCAGTCGATCCCCGACGGGGCGTCGGTCGAGAACTTTTCGTGCATTTCGTGTATTTCGTGGACCAATAATGTCCGCGGGCCCGGCGACCTAAAGCAGCGTCCCCTTGCCGCTGGTGATCTCGGCGTAGCGGTGCACGCGGGCGGCCATGACCAGGCCGAAGCCGACCATCACCGTCAGCATCACCGTGCCGCCATAGGAGAGCAGCGGCATCGGCACGCCGACCACCGGGGCCAGGCCCATCACCATCGAGCCGTTGATCAGCACGTAGAGGGCGAAGGTCACCGTCACCCCCGCCGCGGCCAGCCGGCCGAAGTGGCTGTGGCTGAGGTAGGCGGTCCGGAGCGCCATGAAGATGACGATCGCGTAGAGCACCAGCACCGAGATGCAGCCGACGAAGCCGAACTCCTCGGCCAGGGTGGCGAAGATGAAGTCGGTCTGCTTTTCCGGCAGGAAGTTCAGCTGGCTTTGCGAGCCGAGGCCGTAGCCCTTGCCCAGCAGCCCCCCGGAGCCCAGGGCGATCTTCGACTGCAGGATGTGGTAGCCGGAGCCGGAGGGGTCGTTCTCCGGATCGAGGAAGGTCAGGATGCGCTTGCGCTGATAGTCGTGCAGGCCGAACATGATCGCCGGCGGGACGACGGCGATCGCCCCCAGCACGCCGGCCGCGATCAGGCGCCAGGACAGGCCGGCCAGGATCATGATCGTGCCGCCGGTCATCAGGATCAGCATGGCGGTCCCGAGATCCGGCTGCTTCATCACCAGCGCCACCGGGATCATGATCAGCGCGCCCGGGATCAGCAGCCACCACGATAGCCGCGCCCGCTTGCCGGACATGCCGTGATAGAAGCGGGCGAGCGCCAGCACCAGGCCGATCTTCATGATCTCGGAAGGCTGGATGGTGACCGGGCCGATCTGCAGCCAGCGCTGGGCGCCCAGCGCGTGGTGGCCGACGACATCGACCAGCACCAGCAGGACGCACCCGATCGCGTAGATTGGATAGGCGATGGCGAACCAGACGCGCAGGTCGATCAGCGACAGCACGATCATGATGGCGAAGAAGACCACGTAGCGGATCAGCTGCGGCGCCGCCCACGGCGTCCAGGACGAGCCGGCGATCGAGAACTGCATCACCGTGCCGGCGACGGCGATCAGGGTCAGGGCCAGGCAGAAGATCCAGTCGATCTCCCCCAGTTTGTTGATCAGCCGGTCGCGCTCGCCGGGACGGGTCAGGGCCGAGACGGTCATGTGGGCGTTCCTGGCGGCAGCGGCGGCGTCGGCGCCGTTGCGGCGGGCGCGCCCGGCAGCTCGGTGGGCGCCTCCGGCACGCCGCCGCCCAACTCCGCGTTGTCGGGGATCTGCGGCATCGGCAGCGGCTTCTCGATCTGCGCGCGGATCTCGGGATCCTTCAGCAGCGCCACCCGCATGATCTCCCGCGCCCGCGGTGCGGCCGCGCCGGCGCCGAAGCCGCCGTGTTCGACGAGAACGCTCATCGCATAGCGCGGCGCGTCGTGCGGGGCATAGGCGACGAACCAGGCATGGTCGCGCATTCGCCATTCGCCGTTGGTGCCATGCACGCCGTGGCCGCCGTTGTAGTTGAACCCCTGGGCGGTGCCGGTCTTGCCGGCCATCTTGATATTGCCCAAGCCGAGGTCGGCCACGGCTGCGGCAGTGCCGACGGTGGTCACCGCCTTCATCGCCTCGCGCACGAACTGCAGGTGCTCGCGCTGCACCGGCAGGTCGCCAAAGGCGCTGCCGCGCGGCTGCTCGACCCCGCCGATCGACTCGACCAGACGCGGGTGCAGCGCCTTCTCGCCATTCGCCAGCCGGGAGACCATCACGCACAGCTGCAGCGGGTTCAGGTGGGTATAGCCCTGGCCGATGCCCATGCTGGGGGTCTCGCCGGGGTGCCAGACCGGGTCGTTCTTGAAGGCGCGCCGCTTGTAGGCGGTGTCCGGCACCAGCCCCTTCTTCTGGCCGGGGATGCCGATATTGAAGATCTCGCCCAGGCCGAACTTGCGGGCCGTGGCGGCGATGCGGTCCGCCCCGACGAACAGCGCGCACTGGTAGAAATAGATGTCGCAGGAGGTGGCGATGGCGCTGTGCAGGTCCTGCGCGCCATGCGCCTCGTCGCAGTGCCAGACGCGGCCGCCCCAGCCCCACGACTTGTTGCAGACGTGCACGGTCTTCGGATCGTAGCCGGCCTCGAGCGCAGCCAGCGCCACCATGGTCTTGAAGGTCGAGCCCGGCGGATAGGTGGCGGTCAGAGCCTTGTTGAACAGCGGCTTGCGCTCGTAGATCGCCAGCTGGCGGTACTCCGCACCGGTCAGGCCGCGGACGAAGCGGTTGGCGTCGAAGCTGGGCCCCGAATACATGCACAGGATGTCGCCGGAGCGACAGTCCATCATCACCGCCGCGCCGCTCTCGTCGCCGAACACCTCCATCGCGCGGTGCTGGATGTCGGCGTCCAAGGTCAGCTTGATCTCGGCGCCGGGGATCGAGGGGATGTCGCCCTCGGGATCGGCGCGGACCTCGCGGCCGTTGGCGTCGACCTCGACCTTGCGCGCGCCGGGCTTGCCGCGCAGCTGCAGGTCGAAGGCCTTCTCCACTCCCTGCTTGCCGATGCGGAAGCCCGGGTTGAGCATGATCGGCTCGGAGTTCGGGCCGGTCGGGGTGATGTCGTCCTTGTTGACCTTGGCCACATAGCCGACCACGTGGGCGAAGGCCCCGCCGTGGGGATAGACCCGCACCTCGCCCATCTCGGCGCTGACCCCGGGCAATTCCGGCGTGCGCAGGTTGATGGCGCTGAACTGCTCCCAGCTCATGTCCTCCATCACCTCGACCGGCGCCCGCTTCGGCGCCGCGGCGATGTCCTTGACCAGCCGGGTCTGGCGCTTGTCATCCAGCGGCACGAAGGAGGCCAGAGTCTTCAGCGTGCCGGGCACGTCCATGCCCTTGTCGCGCGCCACCATCAGCCGGAAGTTCGGCCGGTTGGAGGCCAGCACCACCCCGTTGCGGTCGACGATCAGGCCGCGCGGCGGCGGCGCCAGCTTGAAGTTGAACTGGTTCGAGGCCGAGAGCTTTTCGTAGCGCTGGCTCTCGACCAGTTGCAGGTGGGCGAGCCTTCCTCCCAGCGCCAAGAGGCCGGCGCCCGCGAAGCCGCCGAGCAGGAAGGTCCTGCGGTGGAAGACGCCCTGCCGTTCGTTGACTTCCTCGAAGAAGATCGCCGGTTCGGCCATGCGCCCGCCCCTAACGGAACCGGACGTCGGCGTCTTCGAACAGGTCGATCAGCCGATACGCGAACGGGAAGAGAACCAGCGTGGCCAGGTACTGCCAGCCGACCGAGACCAGGCTCGGCATCGCCCGATTGTCGAGCATGACGAACAGATAGCCCGAGAGCTGGGCGATGGCGGTGACCATGCCGTACCAGATCCACAGCATGACGCGGCTCTGGCCGGCCATCATGTTGCGGCCGGCCAGCAGGATGCCGTAGGCGATCAGCAGGCACAGCGGCCAGAAGCCCAGCGAGCCGCCCCAGAAGAGGTCGAGGAACAGCCCCAGGATCAGTATGCCCATCGGCGCAAGCACCGAGGGCCGGATCACCGCCCAGGCGAACACCGCCGGCATGGCGAAGATCGGTTCGGGCAGCTGCAGCCCCCACAGGCGCAGGGGAATGCCGAACAGGATGGTGGCGGCCAGCACCTGGAGCATCGGCAGGGCCAGCCAGCGGGTCGGATCGAGGCTGCGCGCGGCGCTCAATGCGGCGGCTCCTCTTCGCTGGCGGGCGGCGGCGGCTTCGGCCTGGCGGGGGCGACGTCGCCGGTGGCGGGCTTGTGTGTCGCCGTCGCAGCGGTGGCCGGCTTGGCGCCCGCGGTCTTCGCAGACGCGGTCGTCGGCGCCGCCGTCTTCGACGCGGTCGGTTTCGAGGCGGTCGGTTTCGAAGCGATCGGTTTCGAAGCGGTCGGTTTCGAAGCGGTCGCCTTTGCGGTCGAGGTCGTCGACGCCGCTGTCTTCGGTGTCGCCGCAGTGGACGCAGCCGGGGTCTTGTGGCCGTCACCCTTGGCGGCCGGCTGGACGGCCGGCTTCACCGGAGCGGCGCCCGCCTTCGGCTCAACCAGCTTGGCGGCCCCGGTGGCCGGCTTCACCACGGCCGGCTTGGCGGGCGGGGTTGCGGCCTTCGGCGCAACGCCCGGCGCCGCCGTCATGGGAGCCGTCGCCGCCCTGGGGGCTGCTGTCGAGGCCGGCGCGCCAGCGGCGGCCCCCGCAGCGACCGCAGCCGCCGGCGCGGCCGAGGCGGCGGATGCGGCCACGCTTGCCGGAGCGTTCAGCGGGGTGGGCTCGCCCGGCGTAGGCGGCGGCACCGGCAGCGCGTCGAGTTCCTTGCGGTTGATCACCTGGGTGAAGTCCTGGAACAGCAGGATGCGCACGAAGTCGATCGGCCCGCGGTCCGAGGCCAGCGCCACCCGCCATTTGCCGTCCAGTCCCTTGACGGCGACGCCGACCGGCAGGCCGCGCGGCATGATGCCGCCATCGCCCGAGCTGAGGATGCGGTCGCCTTCGCGCACCGGTTCCTGGCCGCGCAGGTAGTCGAGCCGGGGATTGGGGCCGCCGTCGCCGGTCAGGATGGCGCGCGCATTGGTGCGGTCGATGATCACCGGCGTGCGCGAGGCGACGTCGGTCAGCGTCAGCACCCGGCTGGCGCCGTTGGTGACGCCGATCACCCGGCCGACCAGGCCGTATTCGCTCATCACCGGATTGCCCACCTGAACGCCGGCTTCCCGGCCGGTGTTGGCGATACGGGTGTCGGCGAAGGGGCCGCGGCTATCGGTCACCACGCGGGCGGCGACCATCGGGATCGGCGGATCGGTCTTCAGGCCGAGCAGCGAGCGGTAGCGGCCGTTCTCGTTCTTGAGGGCGTAGGCGACGTCGCGCCACTGGCGCATATCGCGCAGCTCGGCCTTCAGCCGGCGGTTCTCGGAGACGGCGAAGAAATAGCCGCGGATCGCCTCGACCCCTGCCCCGGTCCAGCGCCCGGGCGTGCTCAGCACGTTGCCGACCGGCGCCAGCGCGCTGTCGGCCGCGCCGCGCGCCGCGCCATAGGCCTCGGCCCGGAACGTCTCGCGACGGTCGCTCATCAGCAACGCCACGGCGATCACCGCGGCGACCACCAGCGCCACCGCCGCCGTCCAGGTCAGTGGGACCTTGAGTTCACCGAATTGGCTGTCCCGTAAGGACATCTACGCTAGCCCCTGACGGCCTTCGACAGTCCCGCCGCCCCTGTGACCGCGTGAGTCGCTGACCTCTACGCGAGTGTGGACTCAAGGACGCCCTTCATCCACTTGGGATGTTCGAGCACCTTGCCGCACCCCAGCGCCACGCAGGACAGCGGGTCGTCGGCCACCGTCACCGGCAAGCCGGTGTGGTCGCGGATCTCGGCGTCCAGGCCGCGCAGCAGGGCGCCGCCGCCGGTCAACATAATCCCTTTGTCGGCAATATCCGAGGCCAGTTCCGGCGGCGTGGCTTCCAGCGCCATCTTCACCGCGTCGACGATCTGGCCGACCGGTTCGGAGAGGGCGTCGGAGGCCTGCTTCTCGCTGATCCGGACTTCCCGCGGCACGCCCTGCATCAGGTCGCGGCCCTTGACCTCGATCGACAGGCCCTCGCCGTCGGCCGGCGCGCGGGCGGTGCCGATCTCCTTCTTGATGCGCTCGGCGGTGGTCTCGCCGATCAGGAGGTTATGGTTGCGGCGCATGTAGCTGATGAT
>Ga0105248_10010258_pt1 | contig 10311 bp, 7 predicted proteins | sample KBSS34metaG_FD_81524 | JGI IMG/M metagenome (GOLD analysis project Ga0105248, IMG submission 81524) | Switchgrass rhizosphere microbial communities from Kellogg Biological Station, Michigan, USA - KBS S3-4 metaG | ecosystem: Host-associated > Plants > Roots > Rhizosphere > Soil | place... | reverse complement strand
GACCTTTGAGAGACGGCCGCCCGTATTCGATCGAGATCGTCGCGCCGCTGATCGTCCACGTCGACTTCACGTGCGGGCTCCCACCGTTACCGGTGCCGGTCACCACAGTCTTCTGCGCCGACGCCGTTCCAGCGACGACTACGGCGACGAGCGCGGCAACATGAAGCTGCTTGAGGCTCATTGAATTCTCGTTGTGCGTACGGTTACTCGGGCTCGCGCACTTGGCCGACCGGTATGACCGCCGGCGACGTCTTGTCGAAGTGCTTGCCGAACCAATCGAACATCCGGTTCCAGTGATCCTTGAACTGCACCTCGTTGCCGGCGCGGCCCGCCCCGTGACCCGCACCCGCGTATTCCACCCACACCGCTTCCTTTCCCAACCGCCGAAGCGCGTAGTACATCTCACGCTCGTTCGTCGACGGCACATTCCAATCTTCCTTGCCGGTGAGCATGAGGAGCGGCGTCTTGATGCGGTCGGCGTAGAAGATCGCCGAATGCGCGATGTACTTCATCGGGGCCTGCCACAGGGTTTGGCCGATACGATCCTGGCCGACTTCGGCCGCGTTGTAGTTGCGCGTTCCGATCTTCGGGCTGTCGCCGAGGAAGGAGATGATGTTCACCTTGCCCGAGATGTTCACCGCCGCCTTGAAGCGGTCGGTCTGCGTGATCAGCAGATTCGTGGCGTACCCGCCATAGCTCTGTCCCTCGACGCCGAGCTTCGTTCCATCCACTAGGCCGCGCTGCTCGAGCGTGTTGATGCCGTCGGTCACGCCCTTGACCCACGACTCGCCCGGATAGCCGATCTGCAGGTCGACGCTGGGATGGAACACGAACCATCCGCGCGCGGCGAGCAGGTTCATGTTTTCGTTGAATCCATTGTCGAAGAAGGTCTCGTAGATCTCCGCGACCAACGGATACTTCTTCCCGGACTCGTACCCGTACGGATAGTAGAGCACGCCGTTGAGCTTCTTGCCGTCGACGTCGAGATAGCTCACGAGCTCCGAGCGAGACAACGCCACGCCGGCGAGCTGCGGGTTGAGATTGGTGAGCGCGTGCGCGTCGGAGAAATCACGGCCCGCGGTGTAGATCTCGTTGGGGCGATCACCGTCGGAGCGCTCGAACACGAAGCGCGAGCCGTCGTCCGACACGCGCATCGAAGTGTAGACGTTCGCGTCGCTGACCAGCGCCGTGGCGCGCCGCGTTGTGAGATCGTAGCGCTCGACGCCACGCGCCCAGCGGTCTTTCGCCGAGGTGCCGAGGAAGAGATACTGACCGTCGCGACTCCACGCCTGGAACGTACGGGTCGGGCGCGTGGCCGTATCGGCCTCGAACGGATAGACGAGCGACAACGAATCGGTGCGCGGATCGAGCAGCTGATAGCCGTCTTTCGTGCTCACGAGCAAGGCGCCGCCGTCGGGTCGCCAGTCGACGAGCGTGAACGCGGTGCGCGTCGTGTCGGTCTTCGACTCCGGCTTGCGATACTTTGCCGTGAGATTGCGCGCGCTGTCACCGTCGAGCCGGCGCACGAATACGTTGCCGCGATCGGCATACGCGAAGGCGGTTGCTTCATCGTTCCACCGCGGCGTGATCCGTCGCTCGGCCGGCTTGACCAGTGTATCGATCTTCCCGCTGGCCAACGCAAATCGGAAAACGCCGTAATCGGTGCCGCCCGTGTTGTCGTACGATGTCTTCTTGGGCTGATTCGCCGCATAGACGATGTAACTCCCGTCTTTCGCGAACTGCGGCGCGCGCATGTCGGCGACGGCCGTCAACTCACGAACAGCACCGTCGGCGAGCGTGACCAGCGCCGGTACCTGCCGACTGCCCATGTTGCGGACGGCGTCCCACGCTAAAAACGGTTCCTGTGCATCCTGCACCACGATCTCGCCCTGGGTGAGGTGAACGAACGCCGTATGCGCGGCGGCGGCCCAACCGTCCGGACGAAGCGAGATCAGCACCGATTTACTGTCGGGGGCCCAGACGAGGTCCGAGTTCGACGCGACCTGCTTCGTGGTGTGCACTGCCACCGCCCGCGTGCGATTGGACGCGACGTCATCGATCTGGAGGACATAGTCGTCGCCCTTTCTCAGGAAGAAGGCGAGCGACTTGCCGTCCTTCGAGAACTTCGCGCCGCGCACGTCCACCTTGCCGGGGAGGATCGGCTGTGACTTCCCCGTCGTCGCATCGATCAGCTGAAACTCGGCGAACGCCGGGGCGACGTACGTGGGGTCACCATATCGCGCGTTGTCGATGCCCAGACCGTCGCGCCGGGTGCGAATGGTCGCGGCGATCCAACGACCGTCCTTCGACACATCGTCGATGCGCGACGTGCGAACGGCGAGCGCATCGTCGAGCGTGAAAGCGCGGCCAGGCCGCTGCTGCGCGCGTGCGGCGGAGGGGTTGGCGACAAAAGCCAGCGACGTGAGCGCAGAGAGCGCGATGGCGCGGATTGGGCGACGAAACATGGGCGGTTCCCGGGATCGGTTTGGTCTGCTTGATCTTGATGCCCGGGAGCGCCGCATTCAAGCTGTCATGCGGCCTCGGCGAAGATCACAACACCGCGCGAATCCAGCCCGCAAACCGACCCATCAGCGAAGACGGGGCAGGCAGCAACCGGTCAAGCTCGGCCGGCCGGTCGATCCATGTCGTCCGTGCCATCATATAAAAGAGGTCCACGAGACCCGCCGACGCCTGCGGGCCGGACACGATTAACATCGCCTCGCCGTCGGACATCAGTCCGCGGTCGTCCATGTTGTGTGACCCCTCGGTGAAATAGAAGCTCACGCGCTTCCGCTCCGCTTCCGGAATGCTCGCCTCGTAGCCACGCAGCATCTGGTCGGTGCGGCGGGTCGCCGCGGTGTCGACCGCGGGATGCTGCGCACCGAGCTGCTCGGCGAAGCTCGCGTTCTGACCCGATTGCACGCGCATGGCGTCGGCCAGCATGTCGTCCCATCCTGGCTGACGCAGCAGCGCGGCAATGGCGTTCGGCCGAGCCACGACTTGCGTCTTGCGATGCGGCTGCGGCGGATGCGGCTTTTCGTTGGGCGTGAGATGCGTCGCGTCGGCACGGCCGCTGCCCGCGATCTGGCGCTCGACCCGATCGAGGACGGCTAGCGTTTTGTCGTCGAACGGAATCACGGTGCGGATCCAGGGATAGCGGGCCAGTCCGGCGCGGACCTCGCGTATCCGGCCCTCCGCGTCGTCGGCCGCGGCGCGCGCGGCAAAGAGACCGACATGGAGCTCGCCACCGCTCTCGCGCATCGTCGTCGTCAAACTGTCGCGAAGCACGAGCAAGCGCGTTAGCACGTCGTGGGCGCGCGCCATCGCCGGCGCGTCAGGGATCGGCGCGTTCGCCAGCGCCGGCGCAATGATCTGGACGCGAGCGCCACGCGCGGCCGCTCCTGCGAGCATGCCGGCCCAGGTCTCGCTCATCCAGAGCTGGTCCGGCACGATGATCACGGCGCCGGGCTGCGTGAGATTGTACAGCATCGCGCGCGCAACCGACGCCTTTTTGTTGCCGAACCCAACTTCGTTGTGCACCTGCAGGGCACGTCCCACGAACTCGCCGAGATCCGCCTTCTCTTCCTGGGCCCGTTTGCTGGCGACGGCGCGGAGTGGCGCCGGAACGTCGCTCTCGGAGAAACCGTTCTGGAGCAGCGTTTGTCGGAGGCCGGCGCGGGCGTCCAGCGCCGCGGGGCCGCGCAGGCGGAATCCGCGGTCCTCCCAACTCGCGCTGGAGTACAGCTCGCCGATACCGATCCCCATCACGTACATCGCCCCGCGAGTGGGCTCTGCTTCATTCACGTCGTAGATCACCAGCTTGCGGTGATCGCGCATGACGTTATCAGGCGTGAACCCAATGCCGGGGATGATGCGACTGCTGCGGAACGAAAAGTCGGATTGATTCATCACGTTCACGTGCACCTTGATCGTGTTGCGAAGCCAATGGTCGGCGTCGCCGGTCGCGCGTGCTTCCTGTTGCAGGCGTCGTGAAGCGGCGACGGCAGCACGGAGCTCGTTCTGGCGCGCGCGCAGGTGCCCCTCTTTGGTGCCGTCGTCGCCGCTCAGGCGCATGGACGCATTGAGCGGATCGGCGAGAATCGTCAGCCAGAGACGTCCGTCGGACGTCTCATAGAAGAACTGATCGTGGAGGATCATGTACATCGGCATGACGCCGGTGCTGTCGTACCGGCGAACCGCCGCGGTGAGCGCCGGGAGATACGCGTCCGCTACCACCGTGTAGCCGATGTTGTCGATGGCGCGGTTGTACCACCCACGCCCCATGAATTCGTGCGTCCACAGCACGTGGTATTGCCGCGCCGCGAGGATGGAGCGCGCGACCTCGAGCGGGAGGTCGGTGCTGCGCATGTACGTCAGGTCATTGCGATCCGTGAACGGATGACCGACCACTCGGCCAATCAGCGAATCGACCTGGATTTGCTCATCGTACTGATCGAACGTCAGCGCCAGATCCATCGGCAGCCAGATGAGCCGCGAATCGCGTTGCTGCTCGACGATCGCGCGCATGGGCGGCGTGACGCCATCCAGCCACGCGGCAAATGACGACGTCGCGGCTCGTTGCTTGGCCGCCGCGAGCTCCGAGGAATCGCGGAGCCACCGCGCGAAGTCCGCGGTCGCGCCGCCGGCGAGTCGATTCACGTCCACAGGCTTTGGGCGCCCGAAGAGCGAGTCCACCGGGATGATGATGCGATCGAGCACCGCGAGACGAGCGCGTTGTGCGGCGCGCGTGCACTCCGGGCCATCGAGTCCCGCTGCGAACAATGCTTCGAGCGCCATTCGCGACCGGTCCATCGCGGCGCGGTAGCTGCTCCGTCGCGACGCGCGAATCGCGGCGTCGGTGTAGAGATCGGAGTAGGCGGCGATGACGCCGGAGGCCGATTCGATGTCGCGCACCAGTTGCTGTACGCGGGCGTCGCGCGGCGCGGTCGCCGCCGCGCGTGGCTGCGGCGGATCCGGAATCGCGACCGTCGTCACTCTCGGACGCGTGCGTCCGGCGAGTGGTTGAAAGAGTGGAGCGGCGATGCCGATCCGCACCGTTTGCTCGCGCCCTGGGAGCCAGTCGACGCGCACCATCGAGCCGTGGCCCAGGAGACCGCCGCGGCGAATCGCGCTCTGCCAGCTGATGATGGTGTTGACGCGTTCGTGCCGAATGTCCCAGTCAGCGCCGACGCTGGTCGCGAGCAGTCGCGACGTTGCCATCGCGCGAAGGCCCGCGTCCTCGACGCCGGCGACGCTGCCATACCCCTCGACCGTCCCACCGATGACGCCGAGCATCGGGTTGAACGCCGTGATCGGAGGTTTGTTGAACGCGTGAAAGACGCCGTAGCTGAACGTGCCGCCATAACGGCCGCTCGACGTAAACGCTGTTCCTTGCGCAGAGATCTGCTGTCGCCAGGTCGGAGGTTGCCCGATGGAAAACACCGCCGGCGGCGGGTCCGAGCGCGAGCCCGCCGCCGCCGAGTCGCGGTTCTGGCCGCGTAGCACGCTGCCATCGAGTAACGCGAGCGTGACCACGAGGGTACGCGCACGGAATGGGCGAATCATCGCCCTCACCGAAGCAATCTCTATGCGAGCCCAGCGCTAGCTGGCACTCCAGTGGACCGCCATATTGGCGGGTGTTGCTGCGGGCGAAACCGCCGTCGCGGAAGCCCGTCAAGCTCTCCGGACAATCACATGATCAGAAAGCAGCTTCTCCTGACCGCGCTCGCGCTCGCGCCCGGTATCCTGCGCGCCCAGGCGGCGCCGGACCTCCTGTCGCTCATCGTCAGCTACAACACGCAGAAGAATACCGTCAAGCCGGAGGGGGCCGTGCGCGCGCACCTCGACTCGCTCGATCGCGCGCTGACCGCGGCGGTCGCCGGCGGACGCACGAGCGAAGCGCGGCGGATCCTCGCGCACGCGAGCACCGTCCTCGCGGGTCGAGAATGGACCGACTCGGCCGATTTCGCGGCGTCGCTGCGTCTTCGGTCGGATGGCCAGATCATCGCGTCGGAGCAGCCGTACACCATGCGCGTCACGCAGACGTACGCGCCGCGGCTCGTCCTCGCGACGCCGGCCGCGCAGGCGGTGCTACGAAAACGCGGCGTCGGCGCACAACCGGGGGATGTCGTCAAGGAGTTCGCGGCAGCCGACGATGTGGGCCGCGACCTCCTCGACACGCCGCTCACGATGCAACTGGATTTTCACGACGTCCCGGACGGGATCTATACGCTCTTCGTGAACGTTCTCGACTCCGCGCGCACAATGGCGCGACTCCAGATGCAGGTCGTCGTACGCAAGGGCGTCACCGAGCACGCCGCGCGACTCGCCGCCGCGGCCGCGTCGGCGCCGGCGGCGTTGAAAGCGGAGCTCACGTATCCCGGCGACCGGCTGCGACTCGTGAACCAGGGCGCAGTCGCAATCGGGTCGTTCAACGTGGACGCGGAGCTCGCGAGCGCCGACAGTGTCGCCGCGGCGATCAAAGCCGAACGCGATCCGTTCAGCGGAAAGACCGGCGAGTTCACGCGCCACTACTTCCTGACGCAGGCGAACGAAGCGCTGCCGTACCGAGTCTATGTGCCGACGACGTACTCGCCGCGGAAACCTCTGCCGCTCGTCGTGGCGCTCCACGGGCTTGGCGCCAGTGAGAATTCATTCTTCGCGGGGTACGGCGGCAAACTCGCCCCGCTCGCCGAATCGCACGGATTCATCGTCGTCGCTCCACTCGGCTACCGCCCCGACGGTGGCTACGGCGTCAGCCTTGGACGAACCACGGACAACGCGGCGCGCCGGAAAGTCGCGCTGAGCGAGGCCGACGTACTTGCCGTTCTGGCCGAGATGCGCCGCAACTACAACGTCGATCCCTCGCGCGTCTATTTGATGGGCCACTCGATGGGCGCGATCGGCACGTGGTATCTCGCGGCGAAGTATCCGGAGCCGTGGGCGGCGCTCGGTCTATTCTCCGGGTTCGCCGATACGGCAGCCGCGGCGCGGATCAAAGGCATTCCGCAGTTCGTGGTGCACGGCGACGCGGACGCGACGGTGAACGTGAGCGGATCGCGCACGATGGTCGCCGCGCTCAAGGCAGCGCACGGCGACGTGACGTACATCGAAGTCCCGGGCGGATCGCATCTGAGTGTCGTCGAGCCGAATCTGGCGGGGCTATTCGATTTCTTCGCAACGCGAACCAAGGCGCAGAAGCCGTGACAACGGTGGGTTACGGTTTTCCGGCGAGCTCCATGATGCGCAGGCGCAGGCGATCGAGCTCACGCGGCGAGTAGTAATGGCCGTCGGCCACCACCGCCGCCACGGCGCGAGTGTTGGCGATATCGGCTAGCGGATTGGCCCTGAGCACAACGAGATCCGCCGTCTTGCCGACGGCGATCGTGCCCCAGTCCGCCGTCTTCCCGAAATAGACCGCGGGATTCAGCGTCGCCGTCTGCAGCGCTTGCAGCGGTGTGAGTCCCGCTCGCACGAACAGCTGGAGTTCGCGATGGAGGCTCGCGCCGGGAACGAGGTCGTATCCTGCCGGCGCGTCGGTTCCCGCGAGGAACGGGATCTTCAGATCGTACATCGTCTTGATGAGGCCAAGCCGGCGCGTGGCGCGCTCCGCGGCGGCGCGCGCGGCGGAGTCGCTTTCGGCGGCTCGAGTGGCGGCGGTGCGTCGCCAGCCGTCGACGGATTGCTTGAGCCAGAACGGTACACCCGGATCGCTCGTGAAATCCGCGGCCGTTCCGACGCTGTTGATCACGGTGGGACACTGCCAAACGCGTTGACGCGCGAGCTCCGCGATGAGCGATGTCGCCGTATCGCGCACGCCGAGCAAGTGCTCGAAGCTGCGTTGATGCGCGGCGATCGCCTCCATACCGGTGATCGCGTTCGGGACGTGGCCTTCGAATGGAATGCCAATGCGAGCCGCTTCATCGGCGAGCGCGAAGTAGGCCTCCTTGGAGAGGAGCGACTGCGTTTTGATCATGTCCACGCCGCGCTCTTTGAGCATGCGCACGGCGCCGCGCGCCTCGTCCGCGGTCGCGACTTTGATCGCGGCGGCGTACCGGCTGGTCGGGCCGTCGAGCATCGGTCCGGACACCAGCATGCGCGGGCCGATCAACTGATGCGACGCCACGCTGTCGCGCGCGGCGAGCGTTGCCTCGAGGTTGCTGCCGAGGTCGCGCACGCCGGTCACGCCATTCGCGATGAACAGCGGCAGCATGACTTCACTCGTGCTGTGAAACTTCGCCGTGTCGTTGGTGAAGTAGGCATGGACGTGCATGTCCCACAGGCCGGGGATCACGAACATGCCCGTGCCGTCGAGCGTGGCGATAGCGCGAGTAGCATCGTTCGCATCGTCGATGCGCACGATGCGATTACCCTCGATGACGATTGTCTTATGCGACCGAAGCCGCCCGTTGGTGACGTCGACGATCGTGACGTTGTCGATCGTCGTCGTTTGCGCCCGGATCCGAGCCCCGCATAGCGCCGATCCGAAGAAGCCGAGGGCCAAGAATGTCGTTCGCATGCCGCGAATCTACGGCCGGTCGCCCGCCTGCGATAAGCAGGGGACTGATGCCGGGGGGGGGGGGGGCCGAGGGGTTACGACATTCTCGGAACCCGTGTCGATTTTGGCCGGTCTCGTTCGACGTATCGGTGACGCCGCGAAAGACGCGGCGACCGACCTGACCCGGAGAGACCGATGCGTTTCATGATCATGGGCAAGGCAACGAAGGAATCCGAAGCGGGCGTCCTGCCCTCGCCGGAAGCGATCGCCGCGATGCAGAAGTACAACGAGGAGCTCGCGAAGGCCGGCATCCTGCTCGCCGCCGAGGGGCTCAGCGCGACGTCGAAGGGTGCGCTTGTGAAGTTCAGCGGCGACAAGATCACGGTCACCGATGGCCCATTCGCCGAAACGAAAGAGGTCATTGCGGGCTTCACGATCATTCAGGTAAGGTCGAAGGAAGAGGCGATCGAATGGGTGAAGCGCGCTCCGAAGTTCTTTCCGAACGGCGAAGCGGAGGTCGAGATCCGCAAGCTGATGGACATCGAGGATTTCGGTGAAGGTTTCACGCCGAATGAGGAAATCGCGAAAGTGAAGTACAAGTAGTGGAACCATTTTCCAGCGCGCGGGTGTGGTCGCGCGAAATCGCGACGAATGATTCGAAGCTTGAAACAACCGCGCGCTAAAGCAGCTTCCGCGTCTCCTCGGCGCTGAGCTCGGGTTCGGCAGTTTCCTGCGGGGCGCCGCTCAGTTCTCGCCTGAGCGCTCGCCTCGCTACGGCGAGAGACCCGGAGGCACAGATCGCGGACGCAAGGGCGAACGTCGGTGTGATCATCAGCACGTCTCCCCATTCGAGGGACGCGGCCTTGGAGAAGAGAGCCGCCAGCACAAGTCCGCCCACCGCCCCCCACCCCGCAAAGCGCTTAAGCGACATCTGATCAAACCTGCGGCGCGCCACTCCCTCCGTCAGCGCGAGGAACGCGGAGAATATGACTCCGGCAGCAAATCCGAGCACACCAAAGATGATAGGAAAAGGGGCGTCGGCCTTGAAGCCGGTCGCCGCCGCCAGCACGAAGCCCGCACCGGACCATGCTATCGCCCAAGTGAAGCCCATCCCAATTGCACCACGAACGCGTCGCAGCCACTTCCCCATGATTGTCTCCCACTTCGGCTATTGCGGATCGAGCATCAAGCACTTTGTAATGCAAAGTACGGCTCGTGAATTCGGGGTTCAAGAGCGCCGGTCCGTTAGACTGTGGGAGACGCTACTACCCAGGAATCCATGGCCGGCTGGCAGGTCGACTTTGCCATTGTCCCGAAGCGCGCCCTCGCGACGAAACCGCCGGTTCCGATTCCGAGTCTGATCGATGCTGACTGGTGGGCCTCCGAGCGCCTTCCCGCGGGATACGCTCAGCAGCTTAGCGCGATCGCCCCCGCCGCAACATCGTCGGGGGCCGCCGAGCGCCAGGGGTGGGGCCGCGAAGACGAGAATCGGATTGACGTCTGGTTCGAGAATGGCAAGCCGGTGAGGATGGTCGCTCGTGTCGATGTTCGTCGCCTCGACGCCAAGTTCGGTGCGCTGCTGCTGCAATTCGCCCGAACCGCCGGCGCTGTCCTGGTTCGTGGGGACGGCCTCGTTGTCGAACCGGTGGTCGGTGCGTTTGGGGCCGCGTTGCGGACATCGACTGCTTGGCAGTACGCTAACGATCCCGCGGCGCATCTCAGCTCCTACGCGGAAGCTGAGGAGGATGAATAGCAGATGAATCGATTCGGCCTTCTCGCAGTCATCTCTTTCGGATTGACCCTTGGCCTCCTCT
>Ga0105248_10010256_pt1 | contig 10312 bp, 8 predicted proteins | sample KBSS34metaG_FD_81524 | JGI IMG/M metagenome (GOLD analysis project Ga0105248, IMG submission 81524) | Switchgrass rhizosphere microbial communities from Kellogg Biological Station, Michigan, USA - KBS S3-4 metaG | ecosystem: Host-associated > Plants > Roots > Rhizosphere > Soil | place... | reverse complement strand
TCGACGTCGTGCCGGGGCAGAAAGGCGCCACCTACCGCGGCGCGCTCAGCACGTCGCGCTTCGCACCGGACGCCGCCGCGAAGGCGTTCGCGAAGATGCTGCCCCCGCAGATCGACGCGAAGAAGCTCGGCAACCTCCGCGTCGACGCGAAGTTCGTGTTCGACGGCGCCGCGGACACGGTCGCGTTGGCGCCCTTCGAAGCCGAGATGTTCGGCCTCGCGGTGAATGGCGAGGCGAACGGCCGCGCGGTGTCGAAAGCCGGCACCTGGTCCGGCCACGCGACGTTCGCGCAGTTCTCGCCGCAGGACTTGATGCGCCGCTTCGGCCTGCCGCCGCCGACGATGTCCGACGCCAAAGCGCTCACGCGCGCGACGGTCGACACTCGTTTCGACGTCGACACGAAGCAGGCGAAGTTGAGCGACGTGACGCTCGCGCTCGACGACACGAAGATCACCGGCAACTTCGCTTTGACGGGCTTCGACAACCCGAGCTACGGCTTCGCGCTCAATATCGACAAGGTCGACGTGGATCGATATCTGCCGCCGAAGGCGAAGGACGCGAAGCAAGGCCAGGGCACGGCTGGCGACATCGAGCTGCCCGCGAACAACACGATGAAGCTCGACGGCAACGTGAACGTCGGCGACCTTAAGCTCGCGGGCCTGCAGTTCGCCAACGTCGGCACGCGAATCGTGCTTGGGCTGGGCAACGCCGAGCTTCAGAACGCGCGCGCGCATCTCTACGGCGGCGATTTCGCCGGGAGCCTCAAGGTGCACGCCGCGGGCGACAAGCCGGGCCTCGCGCTCTCCGGCAAGGCGACGGGACTCCAGCTAGAGCCTCTGATTCGAGCGCTCACGAATCAGCAACCGAACTTCACGGGCAACGGCAGTTTCGATCTCGACCTCGCCGGCAACGGCCGCACGGTGATCGAGAACGTGCGCACGGCCGGCGGCAAGGTCGCGTTCGAGATCGGCAACGGCACGATCCGCGGCTTCAACGTGGGCGCGACGCTTTGTCAGGCCTACAACCTCACGCAGGGCGCGCCGGCGCCGCCCGGCGGCCAGCCGAAGCAGACCGACTACCAGGTGATCAAGGGCTCGGCCGCCGTGGCCGCGGGCGTCGCGCAGAGCAACGACCTGCTCGCGCGGGCGCCGTTCATGGACGTGACCGGCCACGGCTCGCTCAAGCTCGTCGAGCAGAACCTCGACTACGAGCTCGAGGCGAAGCTCACGAAACCGGTTCCGTTGCAGAACTGCCAGACGATGCAGAATCTCGTCGGCGACTCGATCCCGCTGAAGATCAAGGGCACGGTCACCGATCCTTCGGTCACGCCGGACTTCAGCAAGCTCTTGAAGACCGAGGCGAAGAAGAAGCTCGGCGACAAGCTGCTGAATCGGATCCTCAAGTAGGGCCGTGCGCCGCGCCGGCATCGTGCTGATTGGGATCGGCCTGCTCGTCTACGCCGCGATCTGCGGCGCGTTGTATTTCGCGCAGCGATCGATGCTGTACTTCCCGACGGCGGAGTCGAGATCGGAGCACGCCGAGGCGCTCAAGATCGCGACCGACGGCGCGCGGCTCAAGATCTGGCACGTGCCGAATCCGGGCGAGGACGCCCTGCTCTACTTCGGAGGCAACGGGGAAGACGTCGCCGCAAATATCGCACCGCTGTCGACGGCGTTGCCGCAGACCGCCCTCTACCTCGCGAACTACCGCGGCTACGGCGGCAGCACCGGCGTGCCCTCCGAGAAGGCGATCCTCGCTGACGCGGAGCTACTGTTCGACCGCGTGCACGAGCGGCACGCGCGTGTCGCGGTCATGGGCCGAAGCCTCGGCAGCGGCGTGGCCGTGCACCTCGCGAGCGTCCGGGACGTGAGCAAATTAGTGCTCGTGACGCCATACGACAGCGTGCTGCGCATCGCGCAGGGACGGCTGCCGTTCGTCCCCGTGTCGTGGCTGCTCGCGGATACGTTCGACTCGCTCTCGAAGGCGCCGCGCGTGCACGCACCCGTGCTCGTTCTGCTCGCGGAGCTCGACAGCTCGATCCCGCGCGTGAACAGCGAGCGGCTCGTCTCCGCGTTTGGCTCCGGGCAAGCGTCGGTGCGCACGTTCTCCGGCGCGGACCACAATTCGATCTCGGACTTGGCCGACTACTGGCGCGCAGTCGCGGAGTTCGTGCTGCACTGACCGCCGCGCCGGCCGTCAGCGCTTCTTCATCGCGATCAGGAAGTGATCGCCGATTCCGCGTAGTCCCGGCCAGCCCGCGACGCGGCGATCGAGACTCCAGAGACGCGCGTGCCAAGCCGGGTGCCGGTCGCGCAGCCACGTGAGATACGGCGGCGGCACGAACACGCAGAGCCCGCGGAAGTGCTCGAGGTCGAAGTCGCGGCGAAACGGCCGATAGAATTCACGAGGCCCGTAGTAGCGCGTCCAGATCGTGCGCTTGTTCATGCCGACGGGCACGATGCCGCGCGAGAACCGCACCGCCGCCCGCGAAACACGGCCGCGGCGCAGGTAATGCGCGATCTCCCACGGGCAAACGCGGCCGATCACCGTGAACACGAGCGAGCCGCCGGGCCGGAGCAGCCTTGCGCATTCGCGCGCGACGCCTAAGAGATCCGGCACGCAATTGAGCGCGCCTAAGTTCGAGTAAGCGCCGTCGTACGTGCCGTCGCCTTCGAGCCGCTCGAGCTCGTGAGCGCCGATCGCGAGCGCGCGCACCCGCTCCGCGACGCGCTCGCTCGCCGCGCGCTCCGCTGTCCGCTCGACCATCTTCTCTGACCAGTCCGTCGCCGCGACGTAGTGGCCCGCGTGCGCGAGGCGGACCGCATCGAGGCCCGTGCCGCAGCCTAGGTCGATGAGCCGGCTCGGCGACCGGAAAGTGGCGTCGAGCCAGCGCCACATCTCGACGCGCATTTCTTGGATCAGCTCGTTGTTGCCGCGCTCGCCGTCGTAGTCGGCCGAAACGCTATCGAATGCGTCGCGCGTCTCGCGCAGACGCCCGGGCTCGTCACTGGAGCTTGTATCCGACGCGTGGCTCGTGGCCATCGGGCTATATTACGGCCGCCATGGCAAACCCCGACCTCGAGTCCGATCCTTTTGGAGAGCGCCAGCGCCTCCTAGTGCGTAAACCCGTCGCGCTGCTCGGCGCGCGGGTCCGCTTCGAGAGCAACGACCGCCGGCTGCTGGAGCTCGCGGACGAAGCGTTCGCCGGCTTACCGCCGCAGAGGCTTCGGACCGCGCGGGATCTACGGATCGTGCTGCAGCTGACGGCCGGCGGTAGCGGCCGCCGGCGATCCGAGCCGCCGCCGACCGCGATGCTGTCCGGCGCGGGCTTGCTCGCCGGAGCGCCGGCGACGTCGAGCTTCGTGGCGTTGTCGCCCGCGAGCGGCTCCGCGCTCGTGGTCGTCCCCGAGTCGATGCTGCGCTTCCCGTACCACACGAGATACGAGCTGATCGAGTTTGCGGTCTACACGCTGGCAGCGCGCACGCAAGGTTTAGCCGCGCTGCACGCCGCATGCGTCGGGAAAGGCGGCCGCGGGGCGCTGCTCATGGGCGCGAGCGGCGCGGGCAAGTCGACCGTGGCGCTGCATTGGCTCCTGCGCGGGCTCGACTTCTTGTCCGAAGACGCCGTGTTCGTCCAGCCGTCGACGATGCTCGCGATGGGCGCACCGAATTTCCTGCACGTCCGCTCCGACTCGTTGGCTGGGCTCGGACGCGCGCGCGCCGCGACCGCGATTCGCCGCTCGCCCGTGATTCGGCGTCGCAGCGGCGTGCGCAAGTTCGAAGTCGATCTGCGCCGCGACGGCTTCCGGCTCGCGCGCGCGCCGCTGAAGCTGCGGGCGATCGTGTTCCTGTCGGCGCGCGGCGCCGGCAAAGGCCCGCTGCTGCGACCGCTCGAACGAACGGACCTGCTCGCGCGGCTCGAGCTTGCACAAGCGTATGCGGCAGGTCAGCCCGAGTGGCCGGCGTTTCGGCGCGGCGCCGCGGCGCTCGCGGCGTTCGAATTGCGCAGAGGCGGAGATCCGAACGACTCGGTCGACGCGCTCGAGCAATTGTTGAGCGCCGGCGCGCCGCCTCGGTGACGCCGATCGCTACTTGCCGGCGTGCTCCTTCTCGATCAGCGCGCTCGCAATCTGGAGCATCTCCTCGTCGGTGCTGCCCTTGACGAGATAGCGGCCGTTGATGACGAGCGACGGAGTCGCAGGCACCTTCGCGCGCGTCATGTACTCGGTCGCGCGGCGGACCTTCACGTCGACGCCGAAGCTCTTCATCGCGCTCAGGAAGTCGGCTTGGTTGGCGCCGTAGTTCGCGTAGAACGCCGCGATCTTTTCCTCGTCGGGCTTCTGCCCTTCGGCCGGCAGCGTGTGCTTGGTGTGGACCGCGTCGTACACGGCCTGGTGCGTCTTGTCGACCAGGTTCATGGCCTGCGCCGCGTAAAATGCGTGCGCGTATTGCACGAAGTCGGGGCGGAACGAGGCCGGGATGTGCACGACGGCGACGTACGGCGGCAACTTCTTCGTCCACGCATCGAAGCGCGGCTCGAAGCGGAAGCAAGCCGGGCAGACGTAGTTGAACATCTCCTCGACGACGATCTTGCCGGCCACCGGATCGAGCGGCTTGCCGTTCGGTATCTCGGCGTAGTCTTTGCCCGCGACCGGCTGCGTCGTTTGGGCTTCGAGCGCGGTGCTCGCGAACAAGATCGAAAGGCAAGCTAGAACGGCGTACTTCATCGGCTGCTCCGGTCAGTTCATCGGGTGTGTGTGTCTTTAGAAGGCGGCCGCGGCCCGTATTGCGGCACCGGCCGGTCGAGCTCCAGCGCGCCCAAGTCCGGCGCGCGGCCGGTCATGTCGTCGGTGATGCTCGGCAAGACCTCGCCCTTGTCGACCGCGGCGGAATTTGGCTTCAAGCGGAAATCGAAATCCTTCGGATCGTAGAGCCGCTCCGGATCGGACTTGTCCGGCATCGCGACCTTGCGGAACACATCGTAATCGACCTCTACGCCGTGCTTTTCGTTCCCGGTCGCGTCGCGAAACGTGGCGAGCGACGGGAACTGGCGCATGACGAGCGGGTGGGCGTAGTCAGCCTTTTTGTCGTAATCCGGCGAAAACCACTCGAACGCGACGCCCTCGCCGGGGTTCGGCCGAAAGCCGTCGTAGTCGGACGTCGAGTAGTTCGTGTACGTGCGCAGGTTGAACACCGGCCCACCCCAGCCGTCGCCCAAGAACAGATTGTTGCGGAAGTGGACGTTCGAGACGGGACCGAGCAGCGTGCCCTGGCCGAAGAACGTGTTCTGGTAGACGAGCATGCCGGCGCCGCCGTCGAAAAGCTTGAGCGGCCCGGCCGACGTGCCGTTGTACGCGATATTGCGGAAGAAGTAGGACGGCCCGCCGAACGTCGGCTGCGCGCTGAAGCCGCCGGCCGCCGTGTTGAAGCAGCGATTCTCGAACACACGGATGTTGTGCGCGCCGCCGTCCGCTTCGATGCAGTTGTCGTCGATGTTCGTGAAGTCGTTGTTGTGGAAGTCGATCGACACCGGCACGCGGTCCGGGTCTTCGCTCGGTGTGCCATAGGTCGCGACGTCGATCCCGTCGTGCCAGTTCATGACCAGATTGTAGGCAACGACATGCCCCTGCCCGTACACCTTCACCGCGTACTCGGAGTTGATGAGCTGCGGGAAACCCGGGAAGCGGCTCCAGACCGCCGGCGGATACCAGCCCAACAGCTTGCTCGGGTCATGGCGGCCGATCAGGACGTTGTCCGCGATGTAGAAGTCCTTCGAGCCGGCCCAGTCGTCTTGCACCGCGCGCCCGACGTTTTCGACCTTCGAGTGCACGAGCGTGAAGCCGCTCGAGCCGATGATGTTCTTGAGTCCTAGCAGGAACGCGACCTCGGTGTTGCGCACCGTTAGTCCTTCGAACATCACGTAGCTCGCGCCGAGCAGATTGAACAAGTTGTAGTTGCCGTCGCCGTCGAACACGACCTCGCCGTCGCCCGCGGCTTTGATCACGATCGGCTTGTCGGGCGTGCCGCTCTGCGTGAGGTAGTAAGTGCCGTCGAACGTCGTGCCGTAATTGGCGATCTTCGCGTCGAACCCTCCGTAGTTCAGCCGGTGGTCCTTGTAGACGCCGGCGTGCATCAGGATCACGTCGCCGGGCTTCACGCGCGGCGGGAACGCGTTCGAATGGTCGGACTGATCGATGCCGTTGTAGTAAGCCGACAGAAGGCTCGAGAACGCGGGCTGCTGCTTCGGCCCTTCATAGCCGACCGGATAGACGTGATAGACCTGCCCGCCTTCCGCCGCGCGCGGCACGTCCCGCGTGCGCACGGTCACCGTCCGCTCCGCGACCCCGTTCACGCCGTCCGGGTCCGCAAGCACGAAGCGGCACTCGTACTCCGTGCCTGGCGCGAGATTCAGGATGCTGCCCGCGAACATGTTCTCGCCCGTGTACGAGTAGAACGTGCCCGTGCTCTCGCGCGGCCGGCCGCCCGTGACGGGCTCGTTCTGCAAGCGGAAGAGCGGTAGCGCGCGACGCCAGGCCTGCTCGCCGCGCTTGCGGTACGTGACCTCCACGGTCGCGTCGCGGTTCTCGTCGCCAGCGATCCGCCACTCGAAGCCGAGCGACAACAGCGTCGGGCGCTCGACGGTGAAGTCGCCGGCCGTCACACCCGATTGCGCGTGCGCGGCGAGCGGCGACAGCAGCGCGGCGCCTAAGAGCACCACGCTCGCGGCGGCGGCCAGCACCCGTCCGAACGTCGTCGAAGATTCGCGTCGCGTGAGTCCGCACATGCAGCAACCGCCCCCCATCGTGTCGTCTCGTTCGAGACGACCGAGGGTCGCGATCTTACTCGATCGCTCGGGCCTCGCGCTTGATGTGCCCGGCCAAGTGATGCAAGGTGAAGGTCACCTTCACGGTGAGCGACGGATGGCACGGACGGCTAGGTCGGGGCGAAGGGCGCGCAGCAGGATCTTGAAGTTTACGTTGGGCGCGATGGCGCTCTGCGTCGTCGCGACGATCGCGTACGCCGGCTACGTCACGTGGCAAGTCGGCCACGAGTTTTCGGGCCGGCGCTGGGACTTGCCCGCGCAGGTCTACGCGACGCCGCTCGAGCTCTATGCCGGCCGCGCGCTCGCGGCCGACGACCTCGTCAGCGAGCTCAAGCGCCTCGGCTATCGCGAGGATCCGCGCCTCGCCAGGCCCGGCACTTACCGCGTGGCGCTCCAGCGGGTCGAGGTCTCGACGCGCGGCTTCGACTTCGCTGGCGACACGGAGCCGCCGCAGCTGATCTCGCTCGGCTTCGCGAGCGGCAAGATCGCGACGCTGCGCGGCGTGGACGGCGCCGACGCGGCGATCGCGCGCCTCGACCCGCTCCTGATCGGCAGCCTGTTTCCAGCTCACGGCGAGGACCGGCTCATCGTCGCGCCCGCGGAGACGCCGCCGCTCTTGCCCGCGGCGCTGATCGCGATCGAGGATCGGCGCTTCGCCGATCACCACGGCGTCGACCTGCGCGCGATGCTGCGCGCCGCGTTCGTGAACCTCTCGGCCGGCGAGATCAAGCAAGGCGCGAGCACGCTCACGCAGCAGCTCGTGCGCAGCTATTTCTTGAGCAACGAGCGGAGCTGGACGCGCAAGCTGCACGAGGCCTTCATGGCCGTCGCGCTCGAGCTGTGCTACGACAAACCCGACTTGATGCAGGCCTACATCAACGAGATCTATCTCGGCCAAGACGGCGACCGTGCGGTGCACGGCTTCGGGCTCGCGAGCCAGTTCTACTTCGGGCGGCCGCTCGCGGAGCTCGACCTGCACGAGCTCGCGTTGCTCGTCGCGGTCGTGCGCGGACCGACTTACTACGATCCGCGTCGCCATCCGGAGCGGGCGCTCGCGCGCCGCAATCTGGTGCTGCAGGAGATGGCCGACGCGAAGCTCGTGTCGGCCGCGGACGCCGAGAAGGCCGAGAAGCGCAAGCTGGACCTGCTGTCGACTTCGCGGCGCAGCGCGACGCAATCCGCGTTCCTCTCGCTCGTGCGCCGCCAGCTCGCGATGGACTATCCGATGAAAGAGCTCGAGCGCGCGGGACTCCGGGTGCTCACGACCTTCGACCCCGGCGTGCAGGCCGCGGCGGAGCGCGCGCTCACGACGGGGATCGCCGCGCTCGGCGCGAACGCGAAGGAGCTCGACGGCGCGGTCGTCGTCACGAGCCCGCACACCGGCGAGGTCAACGCCATCGTCGGCGGACGCAGCGGCGATGGCTTCAACCGCGCGCTCGACGCGCGCCGCCCGATCGGCTCCTTGATCAAGCCGGCGATCTATCTCACCGCGCTCGAGTCGGGCCGCTACACGCTGGCGAGCGTGATCGACGACTCGCCGATCGACGTGAAGCTCGACAACGGTGACGTATGGTCTCCGCACGACTACGACGGCGAGCCCCGCGGCGAGGTGCCGCTGATCCGAGCGCTCGCCGAATCGCTGAACCTCGCGACCGTGCGGCTCGGCCTCGACGTCGGGCTCGAGCCGATCGCGAAGAGCTTGGGAAGGCTCGGCCTCGCGCAGAAACCGAAGCTGTATCCCTCGATGCTGCTCGGCGCGCTCGCGCTCACGCCGCTCGAGGTCGCGCAAATCTACAACACGCTCGCGAACGGCGGCTTCCGAGTGCCGCTGCGCGCGGTGCGCGACGTGCTCGGCGAGGACGGCCAGGTGCTGCAGCGCTATTCGATGCAGATCGAGCAGGCCGCCGACCCCGCCGCCGTCTATGCGCTGAATCACGCGCTCGTGCAGGTGATGGAGCGCGGCACGGGCCGGACCGCGCGCGCGCAGTTGCCGGCCGGTCTCACGGTCGCTGGCAAGACCGGCACGTCCGACGACCTGCGCGACAGCTGGTTCGCGGGCTTCACGAACGAGCACCTGGCGGTTGCCTGGATCGGCTACGACGACGATCGGCCGACCGGCCTCACGGGCGCGACCGGCGCCGCGAAAATCTGGGTGCGCGTCGTCGGCGGGCTCGAGGCCGGCTCGTACAGGGCGCCGGCACCCGACTCGCTCGAGACGGTCTGGGTCGATTACCTCACCGGCGAGCCGAGCGCCGCGCGCTGCGACGATGCGGTCGCGCTGCCGCTGCCCGCGGCCGACGCGCGGCCGCACCGGCTGCTCCAGGGCTGCGCGGGCGAATCGTTCGGCGCTCGGCTGCGCCATTTGTTCCGCTCCGACGCGCCATGAGGCTGCCGTCGCTTCGGTCGCTCCGCGTCGTTCGACGCATGGCGCGCGTCACCGCGACGCGCGCGCTCGTGCTCGCGCTGCTCGCGACGCTCGCCGCGTGCTCGACGCTCGAGGGCGCCCAACGACCTAAGGAGCCCTCGAGGCCCAACGGCGCGGGATCCTCCGGATCGACGGGCGCGCCGGCGCCAGGCGGCGGGGGTGGCGCGCCGGCTCAGCCCGAATCGCCTCCGCCGTCCGTCGCCGCGCCCGCGCGGCCGCCGGGCGCGACGTCGGGCGCGACTCAGGCACTGCTCGCACAGAGCCGCGCCGCGCGCGCCGCCGGCAACTACGCGCAAGCGAACGCGACGATCGAGCGCGCACTGCGCATCGCGCCGAGCGATGCGTCGCTCTGGGTCGAGCTCGGCGAGATCGAGCTCGCGACCGGCAACGCCGCGCAAGCCGCGACGCTGGCTCGCAAGGCGCTCACGCTCGCTTCCCCAAACGACAGCGTGGCGATCACGGACGCGCAGAAGCTCTTACGAGCCGCGGGCGGCCGCTGAGCGTGCGCGCCCCCACCTCTGCCTAGTCGACGTGGCCACCGGTCGGTTCTCAAAGGACCCGTCCGTGGATCGCGCGCTGCGCCATTCGGTGCGCGACGGCATGGCATATTCGGTGCAGGTCGGCGCCGGCGAGACCTACTTCTCGGCGTTCGCGCTGTTCCTGAACGCGACGGCGGCCCAGGTCGCGCTGCTCTCGACGCTGCCGCCGCTGCTCGGCTCGTCGGCGCAGATCTTCTCGGCCTGGCTCGGCACCCACTTCGGCCGGAGGCGCCTCGTGCTCTGGGGCTGCACACTCCAGGCGCTGCTCTGGCTCCCAATCTTGCTCGTGCCGCTGCTGTTCGCGCCGTTCGCGATACCGGCTCTGCTCGTGCTGCTCGCGCTCTAGCAAGGCGCCAACAATCGCTCCGCCCCGCAGTGGACGAGCATCATGCGCGACCCCGTCTCCGAGCGGCGCCGCGGGCGCTACTTCGGCTATCGGACGCAGGTCACAACCGTCACCACCTTCATCGCGCTCGTGATCTGCGGCGTGATATTGGACGAAGTCGACAAATCCGGCGCGACCTA
>Ga0105248_10010255_pt1 | contig 10313 bp, 9 predicted proteins | sample KBSS34metaG_FD_81524 | JGI IMG/M metagenome (GOLD analysis project Ga0105248, IMG submission 81524) | Switchgrass rhizosphere microbial communities from Kellogg Biological Station, Michigan, USA - KBS S3-4 metaG | ecosystem: Host-associated > Plants > Roots > Rhizosphere > Soil | place... | reverse complement strand
CGCGCAGCGCCGGCGAATCCGGCGTATTGGCGGCACGCACTGCCTGGTCGAGCTGGTCCTGCGTGATGACTACGCTATTGACTCGCGCAATTGAATTGGCGGGCAGCGGCGCGGACGCGCCGTCAGGCGCCGCTGCCTGCGCGGCCGAAGGCTTGGCGGCCGGCTTGGTCGCTGCCTGCGTGGCCGGCGCGAACGACGCGCACAGGCCGAATGCCGCAACGAGCGTCAATGCGCGCAACGCAGGTGTCGTGATGCGCGATGCGGCGCGCACAGCCGATTGATGACGCTTCATGTAAGTCCCCTTATTCAGTCCAGTTGAGAGTGGCCAGCAACACGGTGGCCTTCTTGCCCAGTGCGGCGGGTTGCAGCAAGGCTTGGCCAAGCAGCACCTCGCCGGTGATCGTTTGATGCCCGTAGCGCCATTCGGCGCGCGCGCCAACGCCCGCGCCAGCAAGCGTCGGCCAGCCGCCCTGCGCGACCAGATGCGCCTTGCCGCCATCGAGAAACACGTAGGGTTCGATATGTGCGTCGTGCCATGCGGGCACGTTCTGCCACGCGGCTTCGTTGCGAAAATAGAAACCGCTATCGCCGCTGATGCCGCCTTCGGTGAAGCCGCGCACCGAATCCATACCGCCGAGAAAGATCTGCTCGTTGCCGAACAGCGCAACGTGGGTGTACTGGCCGCTAAACGTGCCGCGATACACCCATTGCGAGCCCAAGAGCGTGCCGAGTGCGGCTTGCAGGGTGGCGCCGCCGTCGAGCTTGGTGAACTGGCTGTGCGCATCGAGCTGGCCGATGTCGTCGAGGTCGTGGCTCGCGCCGAGCCACGGCAACCCTTGCGATACGCCGGCGTCCCATGTCGCGGCCGCGGCCTGATCGTGCGCGACGAAGCGGCGCAGTCCGTTCACGCCGACGCGCAGCACCGTCAGGTCCTGCGGCGACAGCTCGATTCCGTTGATGCTGCGCTCGGTGCGCATCTTCGTGAGCGTCACGTCGACGCTCGTGCGGCCCGCGCGCGAGCGCGTCAGCACGTCGTTCCAGCCGAGAATCTGGCTGAATGTGCGGCCTTCGAGCAGCGCGACGTCGCTGAGGGTCTGCTGGTATTCGGACAACGACGTCGTATAGCTGAAGGTCTGATAGCCGTATGGCGCAGCGGCAGAGAACACCACCGCATTGCTGTCCTGCGTGCCGACGTAGTTGAACGACAGCGCTTCCTGCAGGCCGATCAGATTGTCCGCTTCGATACCGGCGCGATAGCGCACCGTGCCGGTTTGCGAGCTGCCGTAGTTGTCGACGCCGAGCGTGTAATACGTGCGATCGCCATAGTGATTGGTGAGCGCGACGACCGAATCGCCCGGTGCTTCGCCGGGCAGGATCTGCAATTCGGCCTGATTGCGGCGCAGCCGGTTGATCTGGTCGACGCCCTGTTCCAGATCCGGTAGACGCAACACGTCGCCCACGCTTTCGCCGAATGCCCACGCGGTGCCCGCATCGGTCAGCAAGCCGCCGCCGTGCGTGTCGAACAATTTGTCGTCGGGCGCGCGTGGCCGCAGCGGCTTGCCATTGAGCGTGATCGCTGCGAGCTTGCCGGCCACCACGTTGATTTTCAGCGTGCCCGATGCAAGGTTTTGTGCACCGAGGTAAGCACGCGTCGTGATGTAGCCACGCGCGATAAACGCCTCAGTCACACGGCGCAACAACAGGTTGATACGGTTGCGGCCGAGCATCTTGCCGATGAACGGCTGCGCAATCCTGTCGAGTTCGGTATGGCTCAACACCGTGTCGCCAGTGAACTCGACATGTTCGATGTGGAACATCGGCTCGACGTCGGGCAAGGTTTCTACGTCGGCGCCTTCCGGCAGGTTCGGCACCTGCGGCGTCTGCACCTCGATCTGTGCGGGCGCCTGCTGAAGCTCGTCGTTGCGTTGCCGGTTGCGCTGTTCCTGCAGCAGGCGTTGCCCCGGGTCTTGTTCGACGCGCCCTGCGGGGAACGCATTGGCCGCTGCGGCCGGCAGGTTGGGCACCGCCTGCGCTTGCGCACGGTGCGTGCTCATGCCCGCAACCAGCGCCACCGCGCAGCGCGCGGCAGGCGTGCGCCACTGGCGCAGTGCGGCTCGCGCGTGGACGCTCACAAGCCGAACCATGAGACCAGCCCAAGGTGGTTGTGACCATTGATCATCACCGGCTGGTGATACGGCACGCGCAGCGTCTGCACGCCGCCCGCGGCGGCGACGCCGTTTGGCGCGCTGAACACGCCGCCATCGATGTCCGCTTCGCCGCTCAGCTCGACTTGCCCCGAGCCGGCTGCGAACAGGCCACCGGTATCGTTCGCGTAGATGCCCGACCACGCGTCGCCGAACCACGCCTTCAGATCATGCGTGCGGTTGATCGCCGAATAGCCGAGCACGCCCTGCGCCAGGGTTTTCGGCGCATCGAGCGTCAGCGCGCCGATTGCCAGCACCGTGCCGCCCGTGTTGGTGATCTGCGTGCCCGCGCTCAGATGGATGTCGTTCGCCGCCTCGATCACGCCGCCGAATGCCTGAACATCCGCCGACGAACTGGAACTGCAGAAGATGAAGCAGGACTCGCGATAGGCCGCTTGGCCGGTGAATACTGCTTGCGTGACGAGGTTCTGCTGCGCGGCAATCGAAACCGACCCGCCATTCGCGAGAATCGAGCCACCGATGTTCGATACGTCGCGGGCGGTGATCGTCACGTCGCCCGTGTCTTGCGATGTGATGTACGAGAGTTTGTCGGGGTCGTCCAGTGCGCCGTAGTCGACTGAGAAGCCGCTGTCGCGATGCTGCAGAAACAGCACGCGCCGGCCATGGTCCGAATAGCTGGTCTGCGCGCCACCGTCGACGCCGTCCGTATGATCGACGATGTTGTCGACATCCCCGCCGGCTGCGATCGTCACGCTGTTGTTGGACAGAATACGCGCGTCCTCGTTGGTGACCGAGCCGCCCGCATGCACGGTCACGTCGCCCGCCACGCCGAACAGGATCGCGAGCGGCGTGCTGAGAGTCGACTGATTGGTGACGTTGCCCGCCGCGTTCAGCGTGACCGCGCCGAGCGACGCAGGATCCGACGTGTTTTGTGCCTGCCCTTGCACCAGCGAGCCGAGATTGACAATGTCGGCGCTGCTGTTCAATACAACGCCGCTCGTCGCCGACGCGATCACCGATTGCCCGATGGCGTCCGCGCGCAGCGCGACGCCGTTGCCGGTCACCGAGATCCCGCCGTTCGCGATCAGGCTGCTGCCGGCCAGATCGACCGCGCCGCTTGCATTGATCGTTGCCGCGCCGCTGGCGGATTTCACCTGCGTGTCCGCGAGTGAGACCGCATCCTGTACTTGCCAATCGATGTCGCCGGCCGCGTTGAGCGACGTGTTCGACATTTGCACAGAGCCGTTCGACGATAAGGTGAAGTTGCCCAGCGTAGCGTTCATCGGTCCCGCTGCGCGCACGCCGGGACCTTTGTCGGTGACGATCAGCTGGATGCGGCCGCTCGTCAGACTGCCGGCCGCTGAAATGTCGACCGCAAATGAAGCTGCGTTTTGCGGGGCACGCTGTTGTAGCGTTAGCCAATCGTTTGCGTTGTCTTGCGGCGAAAGGCCCGTGTTGAGCGTAACCAGACTTGTGCCGGCTATCGCGCGCAGGTTTGCGTTGCTGTTCGAGAAGGTATTGGTGAGCGGACCGTTGATCGCGATGTTTTTCGCCAGCAGGTCGAGGGCGATCAGCGCACTCGACAGGCCTTGCGGCCCGACCACGATGGTGCCGCTCTGCGTGTCGAGCACGACGTTGCGCTGAATGCCGCCGACGCCGTTCGGAATGTCCTGGAAGCTGACCTGTCCGGTCGCGAGCGCGACGCGGCCGGTGTTGACGAACGACCCGCCGTTCACGGTAATGCCGTTCGGATTGGCGAGTACAACGTTTGCGCGTGGACCCAGCACTTGCAACTGTCCTTCGATCACGCTTGGATTGGTGCTGGTGACCTGATTGACGATCGTGCGTGCGTTGATGCCGGTATTGTTCAGGTCGACGCCAGCTACGCCGACGTTGAAACTGCTGTACGTGTTATGCGAAACGCCGCCGATAGCAGGCGCGATATTGACCGTCTGCCGGCCGTTTGCGGGACCCGATACGGTCGTGGCTGTGCCGCCGTCCGCGATCACGCCTGCTGCGTGCGCGGCAGACGGCAAGACAATGGCGAAGACCGCCAAGACACTACGATGCAGTACGTGCCGCATTGCCCGCGCGGCGGCGAGAACCGCGCGGGCCGGCGCTAACCCCGATTTCATCTGTTCTTGTTTCGCGGCTTTGAATGCCAGCGAGTTCTCGTTCGATTGGTCTTTGTATCTACCCGTCTTTGATGCGACGGGCTTTTGTTATGACGAATATCGACAGGTGAGTTAACGATCTTGAGAAAAGATTTTGTTATTTTTCTTTCACTTTTATTTCAACTGATGGATGTGTTTGATTCGGTTATTCGCGAATATGCATAGCGGATTTAGAGTGTCTTGCCAAAAAGTGGGAACGCGTGACGTTGCGGCACGCAAAGGTGAGGGTTTTCGGGAGATCGACGGGCGGCACGACGTTTGCGGGTGCCGTTGATTCCTGCGGGTGTCGCCTGGGCACCGTCCACGCATTCTCAACACAGAAGGCAACCATGTCCGAACACTTCAAACCCCATGACCGAGTGAGCTGGAACACCCCACAAGGCGCCACACAAGGCGAAGTAGTGCGCGTAATCACACACCGCACGACCGTTGCAGGCCATACGGTGGCCGCATCGAAGGACGACCCGCATTACGAAGTCGCAAGCGAGAAGTCCGGTAAGCATGCGGTGCATCGCGGTGACGGACTGCGGCGAATCAAGGATTGATCGCGTCAGGTCCCGAAAAGACTCACCTTTGGCGTTGAACGTGCAGCGCGTAGCGCAGAAGAAGCGTGAGGTGAGCGTTTCCGGGACATGCCAACGGACGTTTATGACAACGCCGTTACGGTCCCGCTACGGCCTCACCTCGCTCCTCGACCGAGACTCCTGGAAATCCTCACCATTGACGATCAGAACTTCACTCGCAGCTGAAAGCCAATCGTGAAAGGCAAGTTATCCGAAGGAATCGGTGGCACGATGATGAAGTTCATGCCCACGCGTTTGTACTCGGTCATGATGATCGGCGCCGCGACCGGCCCCACCGAGTGATTCCGGCCCAAGCCCCAGTCGCCGTAGTTGTAGCCCGAGATAATGCCGGCCATCACCGCAAGGCGAATGAAACCAAAGTGCGCGAATTCAGGCGCCCACACTCCGCCGCCGTAGTACGAAGGCCGGCGCAGCGAATTGCGAAAGCCCCCGGCCGTCACCGCCCATTGGCCATTAAGCCAACACTCGACGCCCAGGCCCGGATTGAATTCTTCGAAGTGTGTGCCTGGATCCGGATCGATGTGATACGAGGCGAACATCGCGTCGACCCACACGCCGCCCGAACACCAGTCTGCCGCATGAGCGGACGATGCCGCTGCAAGCCCCAGAGCCGTCGCCGCGATGGCGCGCCCGATCTTGTTCTTGATCTGCCGAAAACGCATGTCCTCTCCGCCGGCGGTGCGACGCCGGTGTTATCAAAACCGCGGTTTTGTTTGGAGTTGCTGCCCCGACGCGCACTGTACCCCACAACCAGCACGCGCCGTATGGAGCACTGCCTCGGAACAGGCCGCCTCGCGAAGCGGCTAAACCGCAGCACGCAGGACAATAGCGGAATGCTGATGACAGAGCGGTGAACGTTCGGCATAAACGTTCACCGCAGGAAGACTTGAGTCTGGCTTACAGACCGAGATCGGACAGGCTCGGATGATCGTCCGGACGGCGGCCGAGCGGCCAGTGGAACAGGCGGTCGGCTTCGCGGATCGGCATCTCGTTGATGCTGGCGTGGCGATGTGCCATCAGGCCGTTCTCGAGAAATTCCCAGTTCTCGTTGCCGTAAGCGCGGAACCACGAACCCGAATCGTCGTGGAATTCGTACGCGAAACGCACGGCAATGCGGTTCTCGGTAAACGCCCACAGTTCCTTGATCAGGCGGTAGTCGAGTTCGCGCTTCCACTTGCGGGTCAGCAAACCGACGATCTCCTCGCGGCCTTTGACGAACTCGACGCGGTTGCGCCATACGCTGTCAGGCGTGTAAGCCAGCGACACGCGTTGGGGGTCGCGCGTGTTCCAGCCATCTTCTGCGCCGCGCACTTTCTGGATAGCCGTTTCGCGCGTGAAGGGCGGGAACGGCGGACGGGATTCGACTTCAGCCATGATGGGCTCCTAAGCTCAGTGAGGGTCTTGCTCAACAGGGGAATGTCCGCCAGACGGCGAACGGGCAGGTGGGTAACACGCTTCCAGCAATTTTTCCGCGGCGCCGCGCGCATCGTGTGCCGCATCGGCGTCGCCACTGACGAGCGCCACGCCGATCGCGCCATCGATCAGAATCAGTAACTGACGCGACAGTCGTGCCGCGCGGCGTGCATCGACACCAATCGACGCGACAAATTCGTCGCACTGCGCGCGCACGAAGTCGAGCAACCGCTCCTTGTGCTCGCGCGCGACAACCCGGATCGGATCGTCCGGCGATGCGATTTCTCCAGCCGCGTTCAGAAACGCGCAGCCGTGAAAGTCTTCAGATACAAACCACTCGCGCAGCACGTCGAACATGCCGAGCAGGCGTGAATGCGGCCGTTTTCCGTGACGCAACGTGCCTTGTATGAACCAGTTCATCCAGCGCTCGTCGCGCCGCTCGAGCGCGGCCGCGATCAACGCGTCTTTCGACTCGAAGTGCGTGTAAAAGCTTTTGCGCGCGGTGCCGGACTGCTTGACGATCGCGTCGACACCGGTGGCATGGATGCCGCCGGCGTAGATCAGCGCTTCCGCCGCGGCGAGGAGCCGTTCGCGGGCGCTGCTGGATGTCGGTGATTCAGTTGAGGTAACCATGTGGCAAATGGTAGAACGCTCATTCTACCTCGTCAAGTATTGTTTGCAGGCCGCCGTTGACATGCGTACGGGCACAGTTTTGGCAGACCTCACGGGAATGCACTATCTTGTTGCGAGTCGCCACCGGAGAAGCTATGAAGAATCCCGCTGTTCGCACAGTCGCTGTGCGTGCGCTGTTTCTCGTCGCGATTGCGACCACCGCCCTGACTGCCTGCACGCCGCTGCAGGTGGTCACGCATACGGTCAGTACGACGGAATCGAAAGTGCCGGTCGGGCGCTATACGCTCGATGCAAATCATTGGAGCGTGATCTTCGACGTCGATCACTTCAAGTACACGCGCTTCGCGATGCGCTTCGATCGCGTGAAGGGACAACTCGACTGGCGCGAAGGGGGGATGGCGAATAGCTCGGTGTCGATCGATATCGACGCAGCAAGCGTCGATACCAACGTGCCGCTGCTCGACAAGATGGTGAAAAGCGCCGACATGCTCGATGTCGCGAACAACCCGCAGATCCACTTTGTCAGCACACACTTTGAACGCACCGGCGAAGCGACGGGCAAGCTGACCGGCGATCTGACGATACGTGGTACGACCCAGCCGGTGACGCTGGATGTCACCTTCAACGGCTATGGCGTCGATCCACTGACCAAGTTCGATACGATGGGGTTTTCAGCGGAAGGCCGTTTTAGCCGCGCGAAGTTCGGACTGACGACGTGGTATCCGGCAGTCGGCGATGACGTGCACGTGCGTATTCAGGCGGAGTTCGACAAGCCGCGGGCGGGCAGTGCGGGAGGTTGAAGCTGAGGTTACGGCCGGCCTCGCGTGGGTAGCGAGGCCGGCGGCTGATCAAACCGTCCAGTCCAGAATGACCTTGCCGCTCTCGCCGGAAATCATCGTGGCGAACGCGCGCTCGTAGTCGTCCACGGCAAAACGGTGCGTGAGGATCGGCGACAGATCGAGTCCGCTTTGCAGCATCGCCACCATCTTGTACCAGGTCTCGAACATCTCGCGGCCGTAAATGCCCTTGATTTCCAGCCCTTTGAAGATCACCTGGGTCCAGTCGATCGCGGTCTGCGCAGGCGGAATACCGAGCAGCGCAATCTTGCCGCCGTGATTCATTGCTTCCAGCATGCTGGTAAATGCGCTCGGCACGCCGGACATCTCGAGGCCCACGTCGAAGCCTTCGGTCATGTGCAGATCCGCCATCACGTCGCGCAGCGTTTCGCGCGACACGTTCACCGCGCGCGTCGCGCCCATCTTGCGTGCGAGCTCAAGCCGATAATCGTTGACGTCGGTGATCACCACGTTGCGCGCGCCGACATGCTTCGCAATCGCGACCGCCATGATGCCGATCGGACCGGCGCCAGTAATCAGCACGTCTTCGCCGACCAGATTGAACGACAGCGCAGTGTGCGTCGCATTGCCGAACGGGTCGAAGATCGCGGCGAGATCGTCGGAAATCTCGGGCGGAATCTTGAATGCGTTGAACGCCGGAATCACCAGATACTCGGCGAAGGCGCCCTCGCGGTTCACGCCGACGCCTACCGTGTTGCGGCACAGATGGCGTCGTCCCGCGCGGCAATTGCGGCAGAAGCCGCAGGTGATGTGTCCTTCGCCGGACACGCGATCGCCGATCGCAAAGCCGCGTACCTCCTGGCCCATTTCAACGATTTCCCCGACGTATTCGTGACCGACATGCATCGGCACGGGAATCGTTCTTTGCGCCCAGTCGTCCCACTTCCAGATATGGACGTCGGTGCCGCAGATCGCGGTGCGTGTGATGCGGATCATCACGTCGTTGTGGCCCACTTCGGGTTTCTTCACGCGGGTCAGCGTGAGGCCCGGGGCGCGTTCGAGTTTTGCCAATGCTTTCATGTGGGTTCCTGACTGATTGCGGACTCGCGCGGCTTAAACGGGACTCAGGCGGCGATGACGCCGAGCGCGCGTCCCACGCGCGCAAACGCGTCCACCGCGTAATCGATCTGTTCAGGCGTATGCGCGGCACTCATCTGCGTGCGGATGCGCGCGCGGCCGCGCGGCACCACCGGAAACGAGAAGCCGATCACATAGACGCCTTCCTGCAGCAGGGCATCGGCCATGCGCGATGCAAGCTGTGCGTCGCCGAGCATCACCGGGATGATCGGGTGTTCGCCGGGCACCAGCGTGAAGCCGAGTGCGCTCATCGAACGGCGGAAATGGGCGCCGTTTGCGCGCACGCGTTCGCGTAGTTGCGCGCCTTCGTCGCCGGCCAGAAGCTCGAGCACCTTCAACGATGCGGCCGCAATGCTCGGCGTCAGCGTGTTCGAAAACAGGTAGGGACGCGAGCGCTGCCGCAGCAGATCGACGACCTCCTGGCGCGCCGCAACGTAGCCGCCCGACGCTCCGCCGAGTGCCTTGCCGAGCGTGCCCGTAATGATGTCGACGCGCGACAGCACGCCGCAATGCTCCGGCGTGCCGCGGCCGTGCGCGCCGATAAAACCCACCGCGTGCGAATCGTCGACCATCACCAGCGCGCCGTAGCGGTCCGCCAGATCGCAGACCCCGGCGAGGTTCGCGATGATGCCGTCCATCGAAAATACACCGTCGGTGGCGATCAGCTTGAAGCGCGCACCGGCAGCATCGGCTTCGCGCAGCTTCGCTTCGAGATCGGCGAGATCGTTGTTCTTGTAGCGGTAGCGTTTTGCCTTCGACAGACGCACGCCGTCGATGATGCTCGCGTGATTCAGTTCGTCGCTGATGATCGCGTCCGATTCGTCGAGCAGTGTTTCGAACAGGCCGCCGTTCGCGTCGAAACAGCTCGAATAGAGAATGCAGTCGTCGGTCTGCAGAAACGCGGACAGCGCGCGCTCCAGTTCCTTGTGTACGGTTTGCGTGCCGCAAATGAAGCGCACCGATGCCATGCCGAAGCCATCGCGCGTCAGGCCTTCTTGCGCCGCAGCGACGAGGCGCGGGTCGTTGGCGAGGCCCAGGTAATTGTTCGCGCAGAAGTTCAGCACGCCGACGCCGCTCGCCAGTTGCACATCTGCCGCCTGCGGGCTGGCGATAACGCGCTCGGTCTTGTAGAAACCGTCGGCGCGGATCTGCTCGAGCGTGCCGCGCAGATGGTCGAAAAAGGAATCACGCATGGATCGGGCTCCTGGAAGGAAGAGCGGCTCGCGCGCACCGTGCACGCCCTCTGCACCATGGGCGGTTTGGCGGCAGCCTGTTATAGTCGCTTGTCAGCTTTATCGGACATTTCCAATTTTTCGAACCCAAGTTCGATATACCGAACAACTTTAAACGATAGGTCAGCGAATGGCAAGTTCGGGTTCGCGCCGTACGGCGCCGGGTGCAACATCCGCT
>Ga0105248_10010251_pt1 | contig 10317 bp, 13 predicted proteins | sample KBSS34metaG_FD_81524 | JGI IMG/M metagenome (GOLD analysis project Ga0105248, IMG submission 81524) | Switchgrass rhizosphere microbial communities from Kellogg Biological Station, Michigan, USA - KBS S3-4 metaG | ecosystem: Host-associated > Plants > Roots > Rhizosphere > Soil | place... | reverse complement strand
GCCTGGATGCGCTCCCACGCGTCATCGGCGCTGGCGATACCGCCGACCCCGATCAACGGGATCTGTCCACCCGAGGCCTCTCTAAAATCGCGTAGAGCCTTGAGCGCCAGCGGCTTCAACGGCGCCCCGGAGAGGCCGCCCAACTGACTGGCATGTTTTGACTTGAGCGCTGGCCGGGACACGGTCGTGTTGGCGACGATGATCGCATCGACTCCATATTGGATCGCGACGCGGACGATCTGGTCGGGCTCGCCTTCGCCAAGGTCCGGCGCAACCTTCAGAAATATTGGCGGGCCATTCGTTTCGCGGGCCTCGCTCACCGCCTCGAGTAACGCGCGCAGCGCGCCTTCATCCTGCAGTTGCCTAAGGCCCGGCGTGTTGGGCGAGCTGATGTTGATGGTCAGATATCTGGCGACCTCGCTCATCGCCCGCACGCCGGCCGCATAGTCGGCGACCCGGTCTCCGCTTTCCTTGTTGGCGCCGATGTTGACCCCGATGATTCCGCGCGAATGGATGCAGTGCCTGAGGCGGAGCCACGCTTCCGCCTGTCCGTCACTGTTGAAGCCGAGCCGGTTGATCACCGCGCGGTCCTCCGCGAGGCGGAACATTCGCGGCTTCGGATTGCCTGCTTGAGACTGCGGCGTGACGGTCCCGACCTCAACGAAGCCGAAGCCCAGGCCGAGCATATGCTCCGGCACCTCGGCATTCTTGTCGAAGCCGGCGGCGAGCCCGACCGGCGAGGGGAAATCGAGGCCCGCAACCGTGGTGCGAAGCGAATCCGGGAAGTCGGGCGGCCGGCGCTTGGGCGTCAGCTTCAGCGTCGCGATCGTCGCTCGGTGCGCGGTCTCGGGATCGAGCGCGAAGGCCAGCGGGCGAATGAGCGGGTAGAGATGCACGCCGCACCGTCTGTCAGGTTGTGTTTTCGGGCGCAAATCCCTAAATCGGACTGGAAAGCTCCGAATTAGACATGCGCCTGAGCCACCTTGCCGATTATGCGGTCGTGTTGATGACCGCCGCCGCCCGCTACCCCGCGGGGGCGCGCCTCAGCGCCACCGAGCTCGCGGCCGATACGGGCGTCCCGCTGCCGACAACGCAGAAGCTGATGGGCCAGCTCGCCGGTTGCGGTCTGCTGACCAGCGCGCGCGGTGCATCGGGCGGTTTCGCGCTGGCCCGTCCAGCGGACGAGATCAGCCTGGCCGACGTCGTCGAGGCGGTCGAAGGGCCGATCGCGATGACCGTTTGCTCGTCGGGCGGAACAGACTGCGCGCTCGACGCCCATTGCCGGGTGAAGCCCCACATGGGCGTGGTCGGCAACGCCGTGCGTGGCGCGCTTGGGGCGGTTTCGCTCACGGAGCTCGCGCGATGAACGAGGCCGTCAAGAACCGCGAGATCAAGGAAAAGATCGCGCAGGACTACGAGTGGGGCTTCTCGTCCGACATCGAGCAGGAGTTCGCGCCCAAGGGGCTCAACGAAGATACGGTCCGCTTTATCTCCGCCAAGAAGGACGAGCCCGAGTGGATGCTCGACTGGCGCCTGAAAGCCTATCGCGCGTGGCTCGAAATGGAGGAGGTTGGCTGGGCCAAGCTCGACATCCCCGCGATCGATTACCAGGACGCTTATTATTACGCCGCGCCCAAGGCCAAGCCCAAGCTCGGCAGCCTCGACGAGGTCGATCCCGAAATCCTCCGGGTCTACGAAAAGCTCGGCATCCCGATCGAGGAGCAGAAGGTGCTTGCCGGCGTCGAAGGCGCGCGGAAAGTGGCGGTCGACGCGGTGTTCGACAGCGTTTCCGTTGCCACCACCTTCCGCGAGGAGTTGAAGAAGGCGGGCGTCATCTTCCTCTCCATCTCCGAAGCGATCCGCGAGCATCCCGAGCTGGTGAAGAAATATCTCGGCAGCGTCGTCCCGCAGCGCGACAATTACTTTGCCTGCCTCAACAGCGCCGTCTTCTCCGACGGCACCTTCGTCTACGTGCCCGAGGGCGTCCGCTGCCCGATGGAATTGAGCACTTACTTCCGCATCAACGCCGAAAATACCGGCCAGTTCGAACGCACCCTGATCGTCGCCGACAAGGGATCATACGTCTCTTACCTCGAAGGGTGCACCGCGCCGATGCGCGACGAGAACCAGCTGCATGCCGCGGTGGTCGAGATCTTCGCGCACGAGGATGCCGAGGTGAAATACTCGACCGTTCAGAACTGGTATCCCGGCGACAAGGAAGGGCGCGGCGGGATCTTCAATTTCGTCACCAAACGCGCCTTGTGCAGCGGCGACCGCTCCAAGGTTTCGTGGACGCAGGTCGAGACCGGAAGCGCGATCACCTGGAAATACCCAAGCTGCATCCTCAAGGGCGATGGCAGCGTCGGCGAATTTTATTCGGTCGCGCTGACCAACAACCGCCAGCAGGCCGACACGGGCACCAAGATGATCCACATCGGCACCAACACGCGCTCGACGATCGTGTCGAAGGGCATCAGCGCGGGGCGGTCGAACAATACGTATCGCGGGTTGGTGCGCGTGCTGCCGCGCGCCGAGAATGTCCGCAATTTCACCCAGTGCGATTCGCTGCTTTTGGGCAGCGACTGCGGCGCGCACACCGTGCCTTACATCGAGGTCAAGAACCCGACCGCGCAGGTCGAGCATGAAGCGACGACCTCGAAGATCAGCGAGGACCAATTGTTCTACGCGATGTCGCGCGGTTTGGATCAGGAGGCGGCCGTCGCCCTGATCGTCAACGGCTTCGCGCGCGAAGTGCTGAAACAGCTGCCGATGGAGTTTGCGGTCGAGGCGCAGAAGCTGCTGGGGATCAGCCTCGAGGGGAGCGTGGGATGAGCTCCAATCTCGAGTGGCTCCAACAGTTCTATCTGTCGCTCTGCAACGGTGATTGGGAGCATTCCTATGGATGCACGATCGACAACGTCGACAATCCGGGGTGGAGCTTCAAATTCGAACTCGCCGGCACGGTCTACGAAAACATCGAAGTTCATGAGATCAACAAGGGCGCCGATCTGTCCAGCGATGGTCCGGACTGGATTTTCGTGAAGAAGGTCGGCTCGTCGATTGAGGGCAGCTGTGGGCCGCTGAAACTTGATGAGTTGATCGGCGAATTTCGCGCTTGGGTAGAGAATGTCGAGCCGCAGGCCGCGGCCATTGAGAGGCAGTGGCAGGCAGATGCTTAGGATTGAAAATCTCCACGCGACGGTCGCCGACAAGCCGATCCTGAACGGCGTCACGCTCGACGTGCCCGCGGGCGAAGTACACGCGATCATGGGACCCAACGGCTCGGGCAAGTCGACGCTTGCCTACGTGCTCGCCGGCCGCCCGGGTTATGAAGTGAGCGAGGGTGGCGCGACCTTCCTCGGCCAGGATCTGCTCGCGATGCAGCCGCATGAGCGCGCGGCGGCGGGGCTGTTCCTTGGCTTCCAATATCCGGTCGAAATCCCCGGCGTGTCCTACCTCCAGTTCCTCCGCGAGAGCCTCAATTCGCAGCGCCGGTCGCGTGGCGAGGCCGAGTTGTCGGGCGGCGAATTCATCAAGCTCGCCAAGAGCCAGGCCGCATTGCTCGGCATGGACGCCGAGATGCTGAAGCGCCCGGTGAACGTCGGTTTCTCCGGCGGCGAGAAGAAGCGCGCCGAGATGGTCCAGATGGGCATCATGCAGCCCAAGTTCGCTGTCCTCGACGAGACCGACAGCGGGCTCGACATCGACGCGCTGAAAAGCGTTGGCGCCGGCATCAACCGCATCATGCGCGCACCCGACAAGGGCGTGCTTCTGATCACCCATTATCAGCGCCTGCTCGACTATGTGGAGCCGGACCAGGTGCACGTGCTGAACGCCGGGCGGATCGTCCGTTCGGGCGGGCCCGAGTTGGCGAAAGAGCTCGAGCGAGAAGGCTATGCGGAGGCGACAGCATGACCGCGCCGTTCCCGACTCACAAACAGGAGCAATGGCGCTACGCCGACCTCGATGCATTGCGGCCGGTGTGGCAGCAGTTCGCCGAGCCGCTGACGCTCATCGTCGGACCCGGCGAGGCGTTCGAGAAACTGTGGCTGCCGGGCGATGACGAGGTGCTCGTACGCCGGGTTCAACTGGCGCTCGAGAAAGGCGCGAAAGCGCGGATCTTCGTGCTCAACACGGCCTCAGAATATGGCCGCACCGAGCTTGAGGTCAGCCTCGCTGAAGGCGCGGACTTCGAACTCTATGGCGCCAATATCGGCGCTGGCCTGTCGACCAACGAGATCGTCACTACGGTCAAGCACGTCGGCGTTGGCGGGCGTTCGCGCCAGGTGATCCGCAGCGTGCTTAACGGCAAGGCGCTCGGCTCCTATCTCGGCAAGGTTGAGGTTGCCCGAGGCGCCCAGCAGACCGACGCCGAGCAATCGGTGAAGGCCATGCTGCTTGACCGCGGCGCAACCGCGAACTGCAAGCCCGAGCTCGAGATTTTCGCCGACGATGTGAAGTGCGCCCACGGCGCGACCGTCGGCGAGCTCGACGCGATGCAATTGTTCTACGCAGAGTCGCGCGGCCTCGATCCGGCAAGCGCCCGCGCGCTGCTGCTCGAAGGCTTCGTCATGGGGTTGTGGGACAGCGCTAAGGATGCCGGCGCCATCGGCGAAGCGGCGCGCGCAGCGCTACGGAGGGTGGTGTGAACGCGCCCACCCGCATCAATTCTGCACTCAACGTGCGCGATCAATTCCCGGCGATCGCGGGCTGGCATTATCTCGACAGCGCCGCGACCGCACAAAAGCCGCAGGCGGTGATCGACGCGATCACGCAAGCCTATGCGCACGACTACGCCACGGTGCATCGCGGCGTCTACGAGCGATCGGCAGTGATGACGGCAAGTTACGAGGCGGCGCGGGCGGCGGCGTCGAAGCTGATTGGCGGGCAGGGGAACGAGGTCGTCTTCACGCGTGGAGCAACCGAGGCGATCAACCTCGTTGCGCGCACGCTTCCGAAAGAAGGCCGCAACCGCGTGCTGCTGTCGCAACTCGAGCATCACAGCAACATCGTGCCGTGGCAGCTCGCCGGTTACGAAATCGACGCGGTGCCGCTGACGCCCGATGGGCAGATCGACTTGGACGCGGCCGAAGCAATGCTGACGGAAGAGCATCGCGTCGTCGCCTTCGCGCACGTGTCGAACGTGCTCGGCTCCATCCTCGACGCGAAGCGCGCGGCCGAGATCGCGCATGGCAAAGGGGCGATGCTGCTGCTCGACGGCTGCCAGGCGGTGCCCCGGCTGCCGGTCGACGTCGCCGCGATCGACGCCGACTTCTATGCATTTTCAGCGCACAAGCTGTACGGGCCGACCGGCATCGGGTGCCTGTGGGGAAGCGCCGAGCTGCTGCAGGACCTGCCGCCGTGGCAGGGCGGCGGCGCGATGATCGACAAGGTCACGTTCGAGGAAACGACTTTCCTCGATCCGCCCGCGCGGTTCGAGGCGGGCACGCCGCATATCGTCGGCGCGGTCGGACTGCACGCCGCGATCGACTGGGTCGAGAAGCTGTCGCTCGACGCGATCCATGCGCATGAATGTGCGTTGGTTGCCGAGACGCGCGCGGCACTCCGCGACGTTTCGGGCGTGACGCTCTACGGGCCCGAAGACAGCGCGGGCATCGTCAGCTTCAACGTCGACGGGGTGCATCCGCACGACACTGCCACCATATTGGACGATGCAGGCGTCGCCGTCCGCGCTGGCCATCATTGCGCGCAGCCTTTGATGCGCTGGCTCGGGATCGAGGCGACTGCCCGCGCGAGCTTCGCAGCGCACAGCGACAGCTCCGATATCGAGGCCCTGGTGCGCGGGATCGAGCAAGTGAAGCGGATCTTCGCATGAATGAAGAACGCAAGATCGAGACCGAGGAGGTCGATGCAGCGACCCCGCCGCCGCGCGCCCGCGTGACTCCGGAATTCGAGCGCAAGCGAGACTATCTGACCGGCTTCCTGTCCGGCGAAACTGAGACTCCGCCTGGCGGTGCGTCTAGCAACGAAGAGTTGCGCGACGCGGTCGTCGAAGCGCTGAAGTCGATTTACGATCCCGAAATCCCGGTCGACATCTACGAGCTCGGACTGATCTACGACGTCGATGTCAGCGAAGACGGCGACGCGACGATCACCATGACGCTGACCACGCCCCACTGTCCGGTCGCCGAGTCGATGCCGCAGGAAGTCGAGCTGCGCGTACTGTCGGTGCCCGGCATCCGCGACGCAATCGTCAACCTAGTGTGGGACCCGCCGTGGGACCCATCCAAAATGAGTGACGAGGCGCGACTAGAATTGGGAATGTTGTGAATAAGGAAACGAAAGTCCGCGCCCGTCCCGCCGCGATTACTCTGACGCCGGGCGCCGAAGCGCGCATCGCCGAACTCATGAGCCGGGCTCCCGAGGGTGCGGTCGGGGTCAAGCTGTCGACGCCGCGGCGCGGCTGCTCGGGCCTCGCTTACTCGGTCGATTACGTCACCGAAGAGCAACCGTTCGACGAAAAGATCGAGACTCCCGGCGGCGCCTTCTACGTCGACGGCGCTTCGATTCTCTATTTGATCGGATCGACCATGGACTGGCGCGAGGACGATTTCGCAGCCGGCTTCGTGTTCGACAATCCCAACGCCAAGGGCGCTTGCGGCTGCGGCGAGAGCTTCACCGTCTGATCAACCCAGGCTAGCCGTCCGATAACTCCGCCAATTCCCCGAATGGGACTGCGGGCATTGGGCATTGCTTGACGGGCCGAGCCTGCAGATTCGTCAGATGCGTGATCCAGCACTCGTCGAAGACCGAGCAGTAGCAAACGCGATACGATAATTCGGAAAACCTGACCCGGTCGAATTCCTTCCACATTTCAACATTGTCGGCGGTTAGGGGAAAGCCCAGGACGCGTCGGGAATCGCCGGCGCGAAGCACGAAGTCCTTCGGCGGGGTGGTCGAGACCGCCCACGGCTTGCTCTGACGGGCAGCGCAACATGACTCCAGCAAGGCCTTGGCGTTCGGATAGGCCTTCCCCTTCCAGAAAAGCTCAAACGTTTTGATTTTCGCCGGGCCAACGCCGGCGTTCTGCAAGTTCAGAGCAATCGTCGGACGCCCATCTTCATTGCCATTGCCGGAATCGAGTTGGAGGAACGGCCAGGAAGCCGCCGCGACCATCCGATAGTTGGCATCGACCATCTTGCTGTTCGCTTGCTCCGTCCGGACGCCGACCCAGAGTGAGATCAACGACACTAACAGCGCCACCGCCGCCGGCACGTTGTTGATCCAGGCAGGTTTCCCGAACGACAATGCAGGTCTTTTTGGCATGGGTCGCGAATCCGTGAAGGAGGCGTAACGATCAGGCATTCGCCATAAGCGCCGGACCAAGCCGATGTATTGGACGATTCGACGTTGCGGCCTTTGAATTCGACGTGGGCGGGACTATGGAAGGCACAGATAAGGGAGACCGGTCATGCGCCTGTTGGTCCTTGCTCTCACAATCTCCGCGGGAACGTCGGCGGCGGCCGTCTCGCCCGGCCCCGCGCGCGAAATGCCGGTGGTCAATCCCAACGCCGGCGCTCCGGCCACCTGCCCTCCGACCAGCCGCTACGAAGCGGCCCGGCGCGGCGGCAAGCTTCCGCCCAGCCTGCTCACCCAGCTTCCCGCAGCCGACATGTACAATGCCGTCTACCGCCGCGTTGGCGGCTGCGAAGTGCCGATGATCGTCCGTTACGACGTGGGAGGATCATCGCGTAGCCATCGCTAAGCGCATCACCAGCCGAAAAAGGGGACATCGGCCATGTCACGTGCAGCTACGCTACTTTTCGCGATCATCTCCTACGCGATCTTCTTCGCGACTTTCCTCTATCTGATCGTCTTCGTCGGCGACTTCCCGATCTCGGGCCGAACGGTCGACGTTGGGGCGGAATCTCCGGTCGCGGTCGCGGCCGTCATCGACATCGCGCTGATCGCTTTGTTCGGACTCCAGCACAGCGTCATGGCCAGGCAAGGATTCAAGCGTTGGTGGACGAAGCTCATCCCGTGGGCCGCCGAACGCAGCATGTATGTCCTCGCTGCGAGCATCGCGCTGCTAATCCTGTTCCTCGGCTGGAGACCCATCCCTCAGGTCGTGTGGAGCGTCACCAATCCGATCGCCGCCGATTTCATCTGGCTGACTTTCTGGGCCGGCTGGGGAATCGTCTTGTTGAGCACATTCCTCATCAACCATTTCGAGCTGTTCGGGCTGCAACAGGCGTGGCTCAACTTGCGCGGGCGGCAGGCGGCCCACCCGGAGTTGAGGCAGCCATTCTTCTATCGCTGGGTCGCGCACCCGCTCTACGCAGGCTTCTTCCTGGCATTCTGGGCCGCGCCTGAGATGACGGTCGGACATCTCCTGCTCGCGGTCGGCATGTCTTCGTTCATGCTGATCGCCATCCGCTACGAGGAGCGCGACCTGACAACGCTGTTCGGAGACGATTATCGGCGTTACCGCTCCGGCGTCGGCATGCTGATCCCGCGTTTCAGGCGACGGAGCGCCTAAGCGCCGCCGATTTGCCTCGCGAGCGGAAGCGTCTAGGGCCGTCGCGGCCATGGATCCGCGCTTCGCCCACATCCGCGACTGGATTTTCGATCTCGACAATTGCCTTTATCCGGCGTCGACAGGCCTATTCGCGTTGATCGACGAGCGCATGGGCGCGTACATCCAGCGGCTCTTGGAATGCGACGCGGCCGAGGCACGGCGCGTACAAAAGAGCCATTTCCATGCGCACGGGACGACGCTCGCCGGCCTGATGAAAGAGCATGGCGTCGATCCGCACGATTTCCTCGACGACGTCCACGCCATCCCGCTCGACCGGGTGACCCGCGACGAACGCCTGGCGTGCGCGCTGACTCGACTGCCTGGCCGAAAGTTCGTCTTCACCAACGGCGACGCGCCTTATGCCCGCCGGGTGCTCGAGGCGATCGGGGTCGACGAGCACTTCGATGAGCTTCACGACATCCACGCGAGCGAGCTGAAGCCAAAGCCCGATCCGCATGGCTACCTGTTGCTCTGCGAGCGCTTCGGAATCGATCCGGCGCAAGCGCTTCTCGCCGACGACATGGTCCAGAACCTGCGGCCCGCAAAGACGCTTGGGATGACGACCGTGTGGGTCGACAACGGGTCGGAGCGTGGCGATCACGGTTACGGCCAGGGCGTCGTCGACGTTCGTGTGACGAACGTCGGAGAATGGCTCGAATCCATCCTGGGGGACGACGAATGAACGAAGCGATGCAGGCCGTGATCGATCGCGCCTGGGACGAACGCGATGCGATCGGGCCGGAAACCAGAGGGGAGGTCCGGCAGGCCGTCGACGCCGCCATCGCCGCGCTCGATTCCGGGCAAGCACGGATCGCCGAGTCGACCGACACAGGGTGGACCGTCCATCAGTGGTTGAAGAAAGCCGTCCTGCTGTCCTTCCGGCTCAACCCGATGGAAGCGATCAGCGGCGGTCCCGGCGGCGCGCACTGGTGGGACAAGGTGCCGTCGAAATTCGCCGGCTGGGGCGAGAAGGAGTTTGCAGCCGGCGGCTTCCGTTCGGTTCCGGGTGCGATCGTCCGTCGCGGCGCCTACATCGCGCCGGGCGCGGTGCTGATGCCGAGCTTCGTCAATATCGGCGCACGCGTTGGCGAAGGCGCGATGATCGACACGTGGGCGACGGTCGGTAGCTGCGCGCAGATCGGCCGCAACGTGCATATCTCGGGCGGCGCCGGCATCGGCGGCGTGCTCGAGCCGCTGCAGGCCGGGCCGGTGATCATCGAGGACGATTGCTTCGTCGGTGCTCGTTCCGAAGTCGCCGAGGGTGTGCTGGTCGAGCGCGGGTCGGTGCTGTCGATGGGCGTCTTTCTCGGCGCCTCGACCAAGATCGTCGACCGCGCGACCGGCGAGGTCCATTACGGGCGCGTTCCCGCTTATTCCGTGGTCGTCCCGGGAACCATGCCCGGCAACGAAGGCGGGCCGGGCCTCGCGTGCGCCGTGATCGTCAAGCGCGTCGACGAGCGCACGCGGTCCAAGACCAGCATCAACGAGCTGCTTCGAGACTGAAGTCTCCACCCAGCGCCGACGTCGGCGCTTATGTCCGCTTTCGACCCATTGCAGACATTCGGGGCCGCGACTCATTGGCAGCTAGGTCGACTGACGACCCGTCGCAGCTCAGACGGCCATGTTGCAGACTCTCGGCACGATCGATGCTAGGCTTCACATCGGTCGAGGCACAGCCGTCTTCGCCTGCAGGGCAAACGAGATGAAACGTGCTCGCTCCATCTTCCCGATCGCCTTCATGGGCATCGCGAACCTGCCGTTCGGCCTCTACGGTGCAG
>Ga0105248_10010249_pt1 | contig 10317 bp, 10 predicted proteins | sample KBSS34metaG_FD_81524 | JGI IMG/M metagenome (GOLD analysis project Ga0105248, IMG submission 81524) | Switchgrass rhizosphere microbial communities from Kellogg Biological Station, Michigan, USA - KBS S3-4 metaG | ecosystem: Host-associated > Plants > Roots > Rhizosphere > Soil | place... | reverse complement strand
CGATCCTCCTCCCGCCGTCCACCATGCCGCCTGCCATGCCGCCGGCGGGGCCGTCCACCGTGCCTTCGGCGAGGCCCTCTACCGTGCCTTGGGCGAGGCCCTCTACCGTGCCTTCGGCGAGGCCCTCTACCGTGCCTTCGGCGAGGCCGCCCCCCCGGTAACGCCGCCAGGCCGCCGGTCGGTGGCGTCGCGGAGGTCGCCGGGGGTGTCGATGTCCGCGGGGGAGCCGAGCCCGTCGCAGGGGACCCGGCCGACGTGGTCGGGGTTCGCGCGCAGCCACGCCCGGGCGCCGACGTCCCCGTGGGCGAGTGCGGCGACCGGTGCCCAGGCCGCCCGTCGCAGCAGGACGGGATGCCCCGGTTTGTTGAGGTAGGTGGCGGTCAGCGCCAGCCGGTGCTCGTGGTCGCCGCCCGGCGACGCGGCCGCGACCAGCCGTCGCACCGCCGCGGATGTCAGCGCCGGCTGGTCGACCAGAGTGACCACGACCGCGTCGAGGCGCCCGCCGTCATCAGGCTGTGCGCCCTCGGCATCCGGGTCGGCAAGCCCTGCGGGGGCGGCAAGCCCAGTGGGATCGGTGAGGGCGGCGGGGTCGGCAAGCCCGGTGAGTCCGGTGCGCAGGGAGGCGCCGAGGCCCTCGACCCATCGATCGCTCCGGATCAGCCCAACCGGTGTCGTGACCTTAAGTTGTTTAGATTCTTTATGTATATCCGAAAGGGCATGCGATTCGGGCGCGTTGCGGGGCCCCGGAGCGGTGGCGAGGCGGACCGCGGCGATCACCTCGTCGGCGTGGGAGCCCACGACGACCACGACCGGTCGGCAGCCGGCATCGGCCAGCAGACGCACTCCCCGCACGGCGAGCGTCTCGCCGTCGATCTCCACCAGAGCCTTGGGCCGTCCCAGCCGACGCCCCGCGCCGGCGGCAAGCAGCAGGCCCGCCACCGCGAGCGGAGACGTCCTGGTTCGGACCCCGTCCATCGGCCTACGCGGACTCGGCGGTGATGTCCCCGGCTGGCCGCTGCGCCGGCGCCACGGCCAGGTCGGCCGCGAGCTCCAGGCGGGGCCGGACGCGGTGCTGGAGGAAGTCGAGGATCCGCTCGTCGAACACGGCGTTGTCGTCACCGGTGACCATGTGGTGCGCGCCGGCCACGTCGCAGTAGTCGGCATGGGGCACCAGCTCGAGGAAGCGGAGGGCGTCCTCGCGGCTGAGCACGTCCGACTGGCCGCCGCGCACCAGCAGCGTCGGAAGTCGCAGGTCGGCGGCCACCCGGGACATCCGCGCCACGCCGGCCTCGTCGAAGCGCCGGGAGGCCTTGCGACCCCCGGGCGGGAAGATCAGCGCCGGGTCCCAGTGCCAGAACCAGCGACCGTCCGTCAGCCGGAGGTTCTTGCGCAGGCCGCTGACGTCCTTGGGCCGCTTGCGGTGCGGCAGGTACGCCGCGACCGCGTCGGCGGCCTCCTCCAGTGAGGCGAAGCCCTCCGGGGCGGCCCGCATGAACGCGTTGATCCGTCCTGCGCCCTTCGGCTGCAGGAACGGGGAGACGTCGACCAGGACCAGGCTGCTGCCGACATCCGGGTCCAGGCCGAGCGCGCCGAGGGCGGATAGCCCGCCGAGGGAGGCGCCGACGAGGACGGGCGGCTGGTCGAGGATCCGTCGTACCGCCGGCACGTCCGCGACGAACCGGTCCAGGGAGTAGTCACCGTCGGGAGACCAGCCGGAGTCGCCATGGCCGCGCAGATCGACCGAGAGCGCGTACCAGCCGTGGTCCGCGAGCCGGCGTGCCGTACGCCGCCAGGAGTGTCGGGTCTGGCCGCCGCCGTGCAACAGAACCACCGGGGGATCCGACCGCTGACCGAAGACATCAGCGGCGAGGGAGACCCCCTCGGCCGGGATGAGCAGGGGCGGAGTGAGCGAGTCAGAAGGCACGTACGCCAGTGTTAGCACACTGGATGCCGAGAAGCGCCCCGTCCGGGATCGGGCCGGGCGCCGGGATGGTCGGCAGCCTCCGACAAGGGCCGTGACCAGGGCCGATCGTCAGTGCCCATGACGAAGGCCACACCTGGTCACGGCCAGGGCTCGCTGGCTGGCTGGCCAGGATCAGGCCTTCGTCGACTCCGCCGGCTTGCGCTCGGGCCGCCAGGAGGTCGCCAGCAGCAGGGCGGAGCCGCCGATGCCGAGGATGATCGTGATCAGGCCGCCGGCCCAGCCGTCGAGGTCGATCCCGATCGCGTTGTCCAGCGACGCCCTGCCCGGCCCGAGGATGCCGATCGCCGCGCAGACGACGCCGATCATGAGCACGTACTCGTAGCCCTGCCCGGGCCGGAAGATGAAGAACCCGTTGGTACGGTGCGCCGTGATGCCGGCGACGACCATCGTGCCGAGGATCGCGCCCGCGCTGAACGGAGTGAGGAAGCCGAAGACCAGCCCGAAGCCGGCTGCGAGCTCGATCAGGCCGGACGCCCAGGCATGCACGATCCCGGGCCGTAGACCCATGCTCTGGAACCAGCCCGCGGTCCCCTTGATGCCGCCGGGCCCGAGGACGTGGTTGTAGCCGTGGGCTACCAGGGTGAGACCAACAATGACTCGGAGCACCAGAGCCGCGGTGTCAGGCGATGTCACGTGTCCTCCTCGAGCAGTGCTGCCTGGGACGACGGCGGCCGGCGCGCCTGTCGCAGCGCCGACAGTAGCGGGTCGGCGAGGGAGACACGCTATTTGTGATTAGTTTGATCAATTGTCGCCTCGCCCGCACCGGGGACTTACGCTGCCACGACACTGTCACGGGTGCGTCCTGGTCCGTGGGTCAGGGCGGCGGCGCCAGGTCGCGGGGCAGGCGATCGACGCGGACGCCGTCGGTCGAGCCGAGGGTGCCTTCCGCCGCGATGACCCGATGCCAGGCCGCGGTCAGCTGGTGCCGGATGCCCGTCGGCGCGGTCCGGTCGTCGAGGGCGTCTGCGATCGGCCAGCAGCCGGTGCCGGCCGGATCCGTCCAGGTGGGCGTGTAGGTGAGGTCGGCCACCATCCAGCCGAGCGCGGTACGGCGCACATGCGCCGTCAGCAGCAGCCCGGCGCGGCCTCCACCAGCATCCGCCGAGCCCGCCGACCCCTCCGAGCCCGCCAGGCTCCTCGAGCCCTCCGATCGGGTCGGGTTGGAAGGGACGTCGAGGTTGCGCGGGTCACCGGGGTGGGTCAGGGGATCGGGACCGACAAGCGTGCCGAGGTCGTACGCGACGTAGCGGCCGGCGACCCGCTCGATGGGCAGGGGATTCCCGGTGCCGGCGCCCAGGACGAGGTCCACGGCGGGTGAGGTGAGGACCTCGCGGGCGAGCGCACGCTGGCGCGCGGAGACGGTCGTCTGGCCTGGTCGACCCCAGGCCACCCGCACGACTACAAGATCAGAACCGTCACCGCGGGCCCGCTCGGCGTCCCGGTCCACCTGCGGGCCGGTCAGCGTGGACGAGTCCGGATAGCTCAGAACGGTGACGACCATGCCGTGGACCGTCGCCGCCGCGGCCCCGGCGTCCGCGCTGGCGCCGCACCGGTCGAAGCCGACCGCGGCGAGGGCATCCACCGTGCGGGCACCAACCGTGCGGGCATCGGCGGTGCGGGCATTGGCAGGGGCACCTGCGGCGCGGGCGTCGGCGCTGGTCGGGCCGCCCGGAGTCGGCGGGTGGCTGGGCAGCGGCGCGAGCAGCCGGCACAGGCCGAGGTCGGCCGACGTGCCGTACCCCCGCAGCCGTCCGAGGGCTTCCCGGGGATCGGTGACGTTCGAGAGGTCGAGATCACCCGCCGCGGCCAGGACTGCGGAGGTGGCCTCGGGTTCAAGGCCCGTGGCTCCTCCGGCCCTCGCCGCACCGCCCCGGCCGGCACCGCCTGCGGCGGCACCGTGCGGGCCGGATCCCTCCGTGGTGGCACCGCGCGGGGCGGCACCCGTCGAGGGGCCCGTCAGGCCATCACCGTGCGTGACGGTGCTGCGGGTGACGCTGTCACGTGGGACCCCGCCGGGCAGGGCACGCAGGATGGCTGCCCGCGCGCCGCCGTCGGGCCCGTCCTGGTCGGGACGACCCGCCGGTGGGGAGGCGGCGGGTCTGGCGGCCTCGCGCCCGTGGAGCGGGGACGAGGCGGTGATGCCGACAGTGCCGACCGCGAGAGCAACAAGCCCGACGACAGCGAGTCGCCGATGCGCGGACGGGCCGGAGACCGGTGCGTCCGCTGATCGGGGGCGACGCGGTGTGCCGTGCCGACGGGGTCGCTGCATCGTCCTCGGTGCGGGTCGGGTCGGATCGACAACCTTCCGTTACCGAGGGTAGTTGATGCGTGGCGCTCGGGCTAGTGCGGGACGCCCTGGTCGACGATCCGCGTCAGCATGGACAGCAGCGTGCTCTGTTCCTCCTGGGACAGGGGGGCCAGCAGTTTGTCGTTCATCTGCTCGATGCGATCGGCGACCTGCCCATGGGTGGACTCACCGCGCTTGGTCAGGCGCAGGACATTGCGCCGGCCGTCGCGCGGGTCACGGACCCGCCGGATAAGACCCCGTTGGACGAGTCTCGCCACCACATCGGCGACCGTCGAACGATCGAGCGACGCCCGTTCGCCAAGCGTTCGCTGATCGATGTCGGGATCGGCAAGCAGACTGTTGAGGACGACGAACTGGGGCGGGGTCGTCTCGGTGGAGACGGTCGTCGTCCACAGCTGGTACGTGACCTGCTGCAGTCTGCGGGCCAACTGGCCGGGATGGCTGGACATGTCCACCACACCGCTGGTGCTGGGCGGCTCGGCCGGCTGCGCGGGCAGGGCCGCCGGTCCAGTGGCGCGTTGCCCGGGTAGGCGCTCGCCGGAATGTTCCAGCGCGCTGGTGTCATCACCGACACCCCTGGGCAACTGGTCGGATCGTGTGCGCGCGTTCAGGGTTCGCTTCCAATCCGGTTCGAAGTGGGCGGCCGACGAGTTCGCCGCAAAGGTCATCATCGCTCATGCCGACGCTCGTTGTCGCCAGGGTGTCAGAATCAGTCTCCGAGCTGGCGGCGAAGCCGTAACTCCTGCGGCATGTAGTGAAACTATAACTACGGATAACCAGACATCGTGGGACGCGAGTAGTACGCTCGTCACCGCTTCGGGGTAGCCATTCGGGATGTCGCGCACATGACAGTGCCACTCCGCCGGCACACGGCTCGGCGCCGGAGGTGCATCGCGGGGCACATGTGGGTAGTGGCTGCGGTATGGAGGATGCGCCCAGAGGTCTGCGGGAGAGTCTGAAACGGGTGGCCGTGACCCTGAAGGAGGCGGAGATCCCGTTCGCGCTCGGGGGAAGCTACGCGTGCTGGGCCCGCGGTGGTCCCGAGCCGGTTCATGACGTCGATTTCATGCTTCGGGAAGAGGATGTGCCACGGGCGGTGGCAGTTCTCGCGGCAGCGGGCCTTCGCCCGGTGGACCCTCCGGAGGACTGGCTCACCAAGGTGTTCGACGGTGAGGTGCTCGTGGATCTGATCCATCATCCGGTGGGTCGCGCGGTGACCACGCAGATGCTGGAACGATCCAGCGAGATGTCGGTCGACTCGGTGCGGATGCCGGTCATGGAGGCCACGGACTGGTTCGAGATGACCCTGTTGGCGTTGGAGGAGCGCTACTGCGATCTGGCCCGGGTGTTGCCGATGATCCGGGCGATGCGCGAACAGGTCGACTGGGATCAGGTGCGTCGATCCACGGCCGCATCACCCTTCGCTGAGGCCGCGTTGCTGGTCGCGACGAGGCTCAGCCTGATTCCCCCGGCAGACGCGGAGACGGCGGGTGTCATCGGCCGTGCCTCGGCCGGTGGGAAATCCGCCGGAGCCGGCGAGAAAGGTTCGCCCGGCCCGGCCGAGGGGAAAACTCCGTACTCCGTCGCGGGCCCGCTCTCCGGTGCCCACGCGGCCCGCGGCCCGGGGGAGCCGGGGGCGTCGGGGGCGTCGGGGGCGTCGGGGGCGTCGGGGGCCCGCCGGACGGCCACGTTCGAGGCCACCTCGGACGACTCCCTGGACCTCACCGAGGCTGACGAGTACCTGGCAGGCGACCTGCACGAGCTGCTCGCGGCAGATCCGCGGGTCGCTGAGCTCGGCCTGGACGTGGTGGTGCGGGAGGGTTGCGTGCTCGTCGTCGGCGAGGTCGCCACGGATGCGCGCCGCCTTGCGGTGACCGAGGTCATCACGGAGGCGGTTCCGGGCCGGCCGGTCCGCAACGAGGTCACCCTGGTGCGTCGTGCCTCCCCCGAGGCCGGCAGCGAGGCGCTGGATGTGGAGACCATTTCATGACGGGCCTGCCCACGACGGTTGTCTCGGCCGCGCCAGCGGTGGATGCCGGTCCCGCGAGGTCGGCCGGAGGGACGATGCGGATCGCCGCCGTCGGCGACATCCACCTCGGCCAGGACGGGAGCGGAAGCTTCGCGCCTGTCGTCCGGGGGCTCGCGGGGCAGGCAGACGTACTGCTGCTCGCCGGTGACCTCACCCGGCTGGGAGTCGTCGAGGAGGCCCGGGTGGTCGCCGCGGAGGTGGCTGACGCGCGGCTCCCGGTCATCGCGGTGCTGGGGAATCACGACTGTCATGGCGATGCGGAGGCGGAGATCACCGCAATTCTCGCGGACGCGGGTGTCACCGTCCTGGAAGCGTCCGGAGCGGTCCTCGACATCGGCGGCTGCCGGCTCGGTGTCGCCGGAGTCAAGGGATTCGGCGGCGGCTTTGCCGGTGCCAGCCTGAGCGACTTCGGCGAGCCCCTGATGAAGGCTTTCGTTCGGCACACCAAGGAGATCTCGACCGGACTCCGGGGTGCGCTGGAAGCACTGGACTGTGATATTCGTGTGGCCTTGACCCATTACGCCCCGATACCGGAGACGCTGATCGGCGAACGCGCGGAGATCTATCCGTTTCTCGGGAGCTACCATCTCGCGGAGGCGATCGATGCCGCGGGTGCGGATCTTGCTCTGCACGGGCATGCGCATGCCGGGTCGGAACGCGGGTCCACGGCAGGCGGAGTACCGGTTCGCAATGTCGCCCGGCCAGTGATCGGAAAGCCCTGCGCGCTGTACGAGATCAGCATGCCGACGATTCGTGGACGTGAATCGGCGGCGGCGTTCGGACCCGGATCGGCGGCGGATCTGGTGGCCCGGTCCGCGTCCTGAATCATGCTCGATAGCACGCGTTCCGACCAGAGTTCGACCGCCGACCATCCGCCGATGGACCGGACGGGGGATGACATTCCTCGGCGCAAGGGCTACTCGCCGATGGCCCGCTCGGGGGGCATGGTGGCACCACTTCCGGGGGATGTGTGCGCTGCCCAGAGGGGGGATGTTGGCCCGCTCTGTCCGATTTGCGACGCTCCGTACCGTCGGCTGATCGCTCGAACGGGCCTATTGTCCGGGCCATCGGCGAGCCGCGCTGACCACCTCGACAGGCATAGCCGGTTCGGGCGGGACGGCGACGCCACCGATGGCCCGTTCGGGTCGGTAGCCCCCGAGCGGGGGTCGTCGACGGCGCTGCCCCACGCACCGCACGGGCGGGTGCACGTGCCGCGGGCGGTCCCACGCCGGCACGCGGCCGGGTTCGCTCGTGGTTGGGAGGGCGCCAGCATCACACGTTCGTGCTGACCGTCCGTGGCTGGGAGCCGGGGGGTGTGGACGCCTCCCCCGCGAGGGGTACACCGCCGTCCGCCATCCGACGCGGACGCCCCTGCGGCCCGGCCCTGATGGGAAACCGTTAGCACGACGGGAAAAGGGCATGGCCGAGGAATGTGGCGTGCATCATGGAAGCGACGGCATGACCCCCGCACCCTCGGGGCACAGACCAGCCATGGGACGCACCGTGTTGGATCGACGGTCACGCACCGCCACCGGGCGTGGCTCCGGATCCCGAGCCGGAACCGCCACGAACGGCCCTCGCCTGACCGGGCAGGGCCGCCCCACCCCGCCCGCGGCACCCACCGCCGCGCGATCCTCGGCCCCTGCGCCCGCGGACACCCCACCGGCGGACGCCTTGGCTCCGAATCCGTCGCCTTCGGAGGTCTCGTCCTCCGCATCGCGACCTTCCGACGTTCCGCCCTCCGCACCGCGGTCCGTCGGCTCGCGACCAGCCGAAGCGCGCTCCGCCGAGCCACGACCCGCCAGGCCGGGGTCGGCCGAGCCACGCCCCGGCCAGCCACGACCGGCCGGGACAGGGGCCAATCGGGCGCGTTCCGCCGAGCCACGACCGGCCGGAACACGACCGGCCGGGACGGGGGCCGATCGGGCGCGGTCCGCCGAGCCGCGGTCTGCTGGAGTGCGTGGGTCCGAGCAGCAGCGGGTGCCGGGGACGCGGGCTGCGCGACCTCGGGCGCAGGCGCGGCGGCCGGTCGGCCTCGGCCAGCTTGTGCGCTGGGGGGCCGTGATCAGCGTCGTGCTGCTGGCGTTCTCGGCGGTGATCGGCGGGTTCGGCGTCCTCGCCTTCGGCGCGCTCGCAGCGCTCTGGGCCCTCGGCGTTGCCTGGATCATCGTGTACGGTCCGCCGTCCGTGGACCGCCGCGTGCTGCGCGTCTACGGAGAACAGGCGCTGCGCACCTGGCGTGAGACCGCCCGGGCGTCACTGCGTGTCACGGCTGACCGAGGTGGGTCGCTGCGGAGGGATCTCGCCGGTCGGGTCGCCGCGAGCCGGTCGCGCCTGAGTTCCCGGCGGGACGATCACCGCGGCCCGGAGCCCGCCGGCCGCCCCACCACCCCGCCATCCGTCCAGGTGGGCAGTGGTCAGCCGGGTCGGCATGGTTAGGGTGCGTCTCGGGTTGCGATCTTCATTGCCCTGCATAGTCGTCGCCCGGACGACTCGGCCCGGACCACCGGGAGCTGCGACGCACGCCCTGGGTGGCGACGATGGGTGATCAGATGTGCACGGGGGTAGGACCTGGGGTATGACGACATCTGGGCGCGGCAGTGACGATCTGTGGCCCGCGTCGGGTGGCCTGCTGCGCATTCTCGTCTCCGGCCTGGATCAGGCTGAGCGGGACGAGACGCTGCGGCTGCTGCACCGACGCCTGGTCGAGGAGCGGACCGCCGCCAACGGAGGTCAGCGCGAGCGGCAGGTGGATGTCGGCCCGCGCAGCCGGGCAGCGCGCGGCCCCGTGAAGGGCCGACCCCACCCGTGAGCCAGCGGCGCCAGTGACTCGGCGGCGCCGCTGAGGGTCAGAGCCGCGGCGGTGAGCCAGCGGCGTGCGGCGGTCAGCCGCAGCAGCCGCCCCCGCAGCAGGCGCCGCCGCCCCCGGTAGGCGCGGCCATCGCGGGTGCGGGCGTGCCGCGCCCGACCGACACGGCAACCGCCGAGAAGATCCGCGAGGTCTCGTCATGTCCGGCGGGGCAGACGACTCCGCCGTCCGGTGCGGATTCGGTGATCCCCCGGCGGACCTCGAACGAGGCGTCGCAGACGCGGCAGCGATAGTCGTAGGCAGGCACGGTCCCAGGGTATGCCCCGATACGGGGCGCCGTCACCGTTCCCGGCACGTGGCCGGACGTCGTAGTCTGACCCCATGGAGCCGCCCGTGGGTCCGCAGGTGGTCGCTGAGGTCGTCCGGGGGCTGCGCGGAGGGGAACCCTTCGTCGAGAGCGTGCATCAGGGCACGGTGGTGGGTCTGGCCAGAGATGGCTCGGTGGTGCTGCGCGTCGGCGCGCCCGAGCAGCCGATCCTGCCCCGCTCCACGCTCAAGCCCCTGCAGGCGGTGGCGTTGCTGCGTGCCGGTCTCGACAGGGTGTTCCTCAGCCGGGACATTCCGCCAGACCTGCTGGCGATCGCGGCCAGCTCGCACAGCGGCGAGGCGGCGCACGTCGCCCGGGTTCTGGAGATCCTCTCCGTGGCCGGTGTTCCGGTCGACACGCTGCGCTGCCCCGCGGACCTGCCCGGCAGTCCCGACGCGCTGCGGGCACACCTGCGGACCGGGGGGCAGGCCGAGTCGGTGTTCATGAACTGCTCGGGCAAGCACGCGGGCATGATCGCCTGTTGCGTCGCCGCGGGCTGGTCGATGGACGACTACACCGAGCCGGACCATCCCCTCCAGCAGGTCATCCGGCGCACGGTCGAGGACCTGACCGGCGAGGAGATCGTCGGCACGACGGTCGACGGCTGTGGTGCCCCGCTGTTCGCGCTGTCTCTCACCGGGCTCGCCCGCGGCCTGAAGGCGATGGTCCAGGCGGCGCCGGGCAGCGCCGAGCGCCGGGTGGTCGAGGCGATGCGGGGGTTTCCCGAGCTGGTCGGCGGGCGCGGGCGCAGTGACACCGAGCTGATGCGGATCGCCCCGTGCCCCGTGCTGGTGGTGCCGCGCAGCGCCGTCGAGCAGGT
>Ga0105248_10010248_pt1 | contig 10318 bp, 9 predicted proteins | sample KBSS34metaG_FD_81524 | JGI IMG/M metagenome (GOLD analysis project Ga0105248, IMG submission 81524) | Switchgrass rhizosphere microbial communities from Kellogg Biological Station, Michigan, USA - KBS S3-4 metaG | ecosystem: Host-associated > Plants > Roots > Rhizosphere > Soil | place... | reverse complement strand
TTCGTCAGCTGGGTGGCGCTGGTGATGCTCAATCGCCACTCGGACCGCACGATGGAGCGGCGCTGGCATTGCGCGCTCGCGATGCTGTGTGGGGCGGCGGGGCTGGTGGTGGCGGGCTTCACCAGCGGTAATCTGGTGCTCTCGCTGATCGCGCTGTCGGTGGCGACCGCGGGTATTCTCGCGCCGAATCCGCTGATCTGGGCGATTTCAACCGACTACATGCGTGGCAGCGGCGCGGCCGGCGGAGTGGCCATTATCAATTGCGTTGGGCTGCTGGGCGGCTTTGTTAGCCCGATCATCATCGGCTCGGTCAAGACGTGGACCAACAGCATGGCGGGCGGCCTCGGCGCGATCGCGGTGCTGATGGTGCTCGGTGCGATTGCGGCGGTCGTGCTTGCGCCGGCTACGTCGGCGGTTGTGGCCTCCGGTGACGCGCAAGGCGCGGGCGATGGCGGCGGCAGGGCGGTGGCGGCGGACGCCGCGCTGTAGCTAGCCGGTAGCAAGTGGCCGCGCGTATCGAAGCGAAGGCGCGCGGCGCAACGAAAGGACTTTTCAGATGGCGACGAGCAATGCAGTGCAAATCCGTGAAGTCGGGCTGCGCGATGGGCTGCAGATGGTGCAGACGATTTTGACCAGCGCGCAGAAGCTCGAGTGGTGCAGGCGCATGGTCGATGCGGGCGTGACGGATATCGAGGTGACGTCGTTCGTGCCGCCTAAGGTAGTGCCGCAATTTGCTGATGCGGCCGAAGTGGCGCAGGGCGCGTTGGCGATAGAAGGACTGCATGCGGCGGCGCTGGTGCCGAATCTGAAGGGCGCCCAGCGCGCGTTTGATGTGGGGCTGCGCAAGGTGCATTACGTGCTGTCGGCGAGCAACGAGCACAATTTAAAGAACGTGCGGCGTAGTACTGCCGAGTCGGTTGAGGATTTTGTGCGGATCGTCGCCGCGCGTGACGAGAGCGAGCAGCCGGGTGTGCGCGGTGTGGCGCTTGGCGCGGGCATCGCAACTGCGTTCGGCTGCACGATTGCCGGCAGGGTGGACGAGGGGATCGTGCTGGATCTCGTCGAAACGCTGCTGCAAGCGGGCGCGGATGAGATCACGATTGCGGATACGGTCGGCTATGCGAACCCCGGCCAGGTGCGCGCGCTAATGCGCGAAGTGTGCGCGCTGGCGGGGGATGTGCCGGTGGCGTGTCACTTTCACGATACGCGTGGTCTTGGGCTCGCCAATGTGGTCGCGGCGCTCGATGCCGGTGTGCGGAGTTTCGATGCTTCGCTCGGCGGCCTGGGCGGTTGTCCGTTTGCACCGAACGCTACCGGCAATATCAACACCGAGGACACGGTGTTTCTGCTCGAAGCAGAAGGGCTACATACGGGTGTCGATATCGGCAAGCTGTTGGTCATGCGCGAACAACTGGCATTGTGGCTGCCGGGCGAACCGTTTACCGGCGCGATTGCACGTGCCGGGTTGCCGAAAACTTTCGCGCAGCAGGCGCAGGCGATTGCTGCGTGATGTGAACGCTTTCCTGTTTCACTGTCCGCCCTTGCGGCCAAGGATCTCGAGCATCGCGTCCAGCAAGCGTTCGTCAGCGCTACCGGAGCCCACCCCGCGCCACGCGACGTGCGCGTCTGGCCGCACAAGAATGCAGCCCGCTTCGTCGATCTCGCGAACGCGCGCCCATTCACCGTACGGATCGTCGAACCGACGGCCCGGGCCGATCACGAACCCTTCGATCGGCACGCCTAGTACGTCATGAACGTGCTTTACCGCGCTCATCCACGGGTCGCCGCCGATGCCCGTCAGCAACACAAAGCGCATCTTTCCCGCCACGTCCAGCGTCGACACGCGATGGCCGCCGCAGGTCAGCCACACATGCGGCAGGCGTGCGCCGGGCCAGGTGGTGGGATGGTAGTAAAGCTCTTGATCACGTTCCCACGCTGGTTCGTCGAGGCCATCGCAGATGATTGCCGCAGAGCGATAGCGCTGGTTCATTTCCACGCCGTGCGCGTCGAATTCATACGCCTTGAGTGCGATCGCCTCGCGCAACTTCTGTCGCTGTGCGGTGGCAGCCGTGGTGTCTTGCTGGCGTGCAGCCATATTGGCCTGCATTCTATCGACGTCGGTGGTGTCGAGCAGGCCAAGCGCGTCGAAGATCGGCCCAAACTCCCGAACACTCTGGTTCGCGCGCGTGACAATCTGCTTCGCGACCGGCGAGCGCTCGACGTCGTAGGTGTCGAGCAGAGGCGGATTCGCGAAGCCTTTTAGCACTGCAGCGAGCTTCCAGCAGAGATTGTAAGCATCCTGAATCGACGTATTCGAGCCGAGGCCGTTCGACGGCGGATGACGGTGCACGGCATCGCCCATGCAGAAGACGCGTCCGGTGGTGTTTCGCGTCGCATACATCTCATTGACGCTCCACAGCGAAGTCGAACGGATCTTGACAGCAAGGTCAGCATCGCCGACGAGGCGCCGCACGATCTCCGTCGCTGCCGCGTCATCCACCACTGGCGGTGGCTGGTCGATATCGAAACCCCAAATGACCATCCACTGATTCCACGGACGCACCATCCGTATCAGGCCCATGCCGATACCGCCGATGTCCGAACCGGGTTGCAGCACCCAGTACAGCAAGCTTGGCCGATGCGCGACATAGCGCGTCAGATCGGCGTCGAATACGATGTTCATGCTGCCTGCCACACCCATGCGGCCTTGCATCGGCAAGCCGATATCTTCGGCTACCTTGCTGCGGCCGCCGTCCGCGCCGATCAGATACCGCGCGCGAATCTGGTATTGCAGGCCGCTCAGACGGTCCTGCACAGTCGCCGTCACGCCGTCGGCATCCTGCTCGAGCGACAGGTATTCCGTATCGAAGCGCACGTGCGAGCCGCGTGACGCAGCATTGCTGAGCAGGATGGGTTCAAGCAGGTTTTGTGGGAGATCGCAGCAACTGGACGGACTGCTCAGAGCGTGATCCGCACCGCGCAGCGGATGCGTGCCCCAGGTCTGGATGCGCCCAAGTTCATCGCCGGCGAGGCTGGTGCAGAACACCGTATCGCCCAGCAATTTCTGTGGCGTTGCGCGCGCGATGGCTTCCTGTTCGACGTCGAGGTCGCGGAGTATTTCCATCGTGCGTTGATTGGTGAAGTGCGCGCGTGGCGTGTCGGCAAGCCAGCGATATTTCGTCACCACAATATTCGCGATGCCGTGCGTGCTTAGCATCAGTGCGGCGGCGGAGCCGGCTGGGCCGCTTCCTACGATCAAAACATCGGTCTGTACCACGCTCGGGCTCCTTGATTGCGATCGTCGTCAAGACTCAATCTCGACGGTTTGTATGTGACCGTCTTTAACGCCTCGCAAACCGGAGTAGCGCTTGAAGATAGGGACGGCGCAGATTCTAGAGACTCCGTCACACGTGGGTCGGACCGTATTCGGATGAGCAGGCTCGCGTTCGCCCGGATGACCCGCGTATTCGGAAAGCAATACGCCAATGCGGGAATGAGCCGCCGCCGAAGGGTCTAGCCTCGCCGGTTCAGGTCGCCCGTCCCTTAACCTCATCAAACCCCAGAATGGCAGCAGCTTTCAGGACAAAGTCGGCGAACGAACGCGCCTCCATCTTTTTCATCGCTCGCATTCGATGAATCTTGATGGTCATTTCGCTAAGGTTCATCTCGGCGGCGATCTGCTTGTTCAAGAGCCCCTTTGCCACGAGACTCATGACTTCCCGCTCCCGCCAGGTCAGATTTTCGTAGCTGCGCCGCAGCGCTTCCGTTGCCTGGGCAAACTCGAGTCGCTTTTTGTCCGACTCTAGCGCGGCAAAGACAGCGTCGAGCATGATCTGGCAGTGAAACGGCTTTTCGATAAAGTCCACCGCACCGCCTTTCATGGCCCGCACGCACATTGCGACGTCTGCATACGCGGTCATGAAAATAATCGGCAAGGATCTGACGCTTGCGATGCGATCTAGTGCAGCCAGGCCACTTTCCCCTTTCAGTCGCACGTCGATGACGAGGCAACTGGGTGCCGCAGGCATGTGGAAAGCGAGGAACGCTTCGACTGATTCAAACACATTGACACATAAGCCGACAGACCGGATCAGCGTGGAAAGCGACTGCTGCATTCCCGGATCGTCATCCACCACGTATACGATCGACTGGGGAGCGCTGACGGGGGTGTCAGTGATGGAACTCATACTTTGCCTTGCATTTGTAAAGTGGAATGCTACGGCGCTTCGCAGACTGGACGTCGACCGTGAGTGTTCGCTCGAACCGATTTACGTAGCGGTCGTATTTCAGAGGGATCGCCCGAGGCTATCCCGATAGTGACGAGCGTAGTTGCCGACCATTGGATGGAACGCGCCGGCGAGAAGTAGCCTGCGATATCGTGGAGTGCTGCTCACCTGATGGGCAATGCATCGCCGTGTTTCAACAGCACGGATGCTTGCCGGGGGCATATAGGCAGATGCCGCTGCGCGACGGCCTGGAGCAGCGTGAATACCGCGACGAGGGGTGTCGCCGTATATATTACGAAGTACTTTCGCATGGGAACTCGACTACGGTTTGCAACAGCGATCTTCCTTCGCCGGACAAGTGAAGCTGTACGGCTAGCTACTGTAGATAAGGTTGATACGCACGACCATATCGCTACGTCCGGTTTGTATGATGCATCGTACGGTCTGTGAGATGAGCACGAGGCTGTTGTGGGGGGGGCGGTGGTGCTTGCGGTGATGGCATGTGCGTCGTGAGGTCTGGCTTGCCGTGGCTTTTTATTGCGTGCTGTTCGTATGACGATTGCCAGTTGAGTTGGGCTTTGAGGCGCGAGCCATTGGTCGGCGTGGGCCGCCACCGCGCCGCTAGCTACGCCGCGCCCCGCAGTTCTTCCAGCAGGTCGGTCAGTTGAGCAGCTTTTCGGCCCGCTTGTCGAGCAGATCGCGGCGATTTCTAATAGTGCTATGCTTGAGCGTCGTCTCCATTGCTCACGTCAATGTCACCACTTAAAACGAACGTTCTATAAACGTTGTCGATAGAACTGAGCGACCATTGCGACTCGTGATCTCCCACGTCGTCATTCGGCGACAACCGAAGCTCAGCCCCCAGGTCGAACGTCAACGTGGTGGATTTACTGAGAGAGTCATAGCGAACCGACTGAAGGTATTGTCCATCAAGGGACTCGAACGGAAGCGACATGTCTAGCGATGTCGATTCGCTGCTCGCTGAGAGCTCCCATGTCTGCAGCGACCAGTTGCAGGCGTAGATTAGTAGAGACCAGTCACCACGGAATGACATCCTTCTTCGCCTGCGTTTGACCGCTTGTTCTGGCGATATCCCATCTCTAACGGGAAGCGGCTCCCTCACCACAAGATGCGGATTCCCAAACTCCATGAAAAAACAACTACCGTGTGTGTGCCGTACTGACCACGCTGCTCGGCCGAGCAAAGCATCAAATAATTTCTCAACGCTTGTTTTCATTTTCTGTTACCGAACATGTAAATCGCTCTGATCTCACGATATCTGATGTCTTGCCCTGTGATTTCGCTGTGAGGTATTCGTGCCTGTGCCTTTGAATGGCTTAGGTTAGAGGGGAAACGATCAAACTCCGTCCTTGCGAGCGTTCAAGTTACCAGTTCTCAGTGCACTCATTAACCATTACTCTCTATGCACAACCGATTTAAAGCGTATTCCAGTCACTCCTGCCTTTTCGAGGCATTGCTTGATTTTCTTGGAGCAGATGAGCGCGATTTCCCAACCCTTGACACGAAATAAATCATGACCTCTTGCGCGCTCAGGATCAATCCGAAGCAAAGACATTCTGTAGTCACCTATCCGCTCGGGCCGTCCATCTTCGGTAGTCCACCGACTGAATTCGGAATTTTTCTCATCAACACAGTCGACGCTATCCAGCACGTTTAAAACCTCGTAATTGCCCGGGTGACTGACTATTGAAATTGGGATTCCTTGAAAAAGATTAGAGCCAAGTGTGCTTTGGAGTTCCTTCACAATCTCTTGTGTCACGATGTATACGGAATGCCCGCTGTGGTTGAATGTCGCCGGCGTACCGGCTTGCATGATTTCAACGCTCAGTGGATCGGGTTCGCCCCACGGCATGCAATTCCGAAATGTACCTGGCAGGACCTTCCCTTTTGAAGTCGTCGGTTGGCCGAGGTACCAACGAGCGACGTCATCGTAGTTCAAGCCAATTTCGAAAAAATCCATGGTCATTTATTTGGCCTTTCGCCGCTTGCCGTTTCGGAGAGGCGTGCATGGTTGGTAGCTTTTTCGCCGAGTCTATTTTCGTACATGTTCTTTCGACCTGATGCTGCAACACTCTCAGTTGGGTTAAGACTTCGATGTCGGAAGGTCGTCTTGTTTGAACGGAATGGCAAAAACCTGAAGCAGCTCGATTGGCCAAGCCAACTCACTATTTCCGAAATAAGCGTTTTAGCAGGCTTTGCCGGGCAGGGCGAGGTTGCTCCATTTCAATAGGGTTGGTGGGTCCATCGTCCGTATGCGTGGTCGGGCCATCTGGACGGAGCAAGTCACCTGGGTAGTGAGGAAGGCCTAGGCAAAGACGGTCGTCGAGGTTGAACGCCCTTACTGCTGCCACCGCTTCGACACACCAAAAGCCAAAGTATGCACCGCCGTCAATGTACTGATCAAAACCATACCAATAAGGTCGATCATATATCGCTGTCACGCCACCTTTCTTGGGTGGGCGATCAAGTTCCGCATACCAGTTTTCGACAAACAATCGAAGCATGCGGGGTTGATCTTCCCTCGATGCATTGACAGCATCAAGAAGGCGTTGGTACGGTTTCGGATGACTTAGCTCGGTCCCGATTTGGCGGTTGTGGTCACGAGTGGCGATAATTCGGTCGAGCAACGCGTCTTCGCCCTCGTTGCCCATCAATGCAACCAAGCGTCGCCACTCGTTGTCGTGAACGTTCAGAGACAGAGCAAGACCGGTCAACCAAAAGCAAAAGATGTAAAAATCCAGATTGGTCGACCAGCTATGCCGAGTCACTTGTTGTTCCGGCGTGAAGACGCTCTTGCCTAGTAGCGCGGACTCTTCACGTGCGGCAAGCAGCGCGGAAAAGTACTGAGTGAAGTCTTCCAACGAGTCGCCACGCGAGTACCGTTCGAGCATCAGATGCAGGTACTCTTTGGCAAGGTTTGACAAATATTGAGGGTTATAGCTCGGATCGCCAAAAGGCTGCCGGCACCTTGCTTGCATTGCCGTGATGCGTTTTTGCGAATAGTCGATCCATTGATGCCAATAAGCCTGAGGCGCCAACGTATCTCTCGTCATTTGATCGATGCCAGTACGTTGCAGCAGGGATCGGTATGCTCGATCCATTGGGGGTGGTATGCGAACAACGAACTCGGCACGCACCGGGTTCGTTCGTCAGGTGCTCGGATCTTTAATGTACGTGACAAACTTGTTTCGGTCAGCATCCTCTGACGTCTAGAGGATGGCTGGGCTGCCGTTCTGCAGGGGCAAGCATGGGACTGACGTAGTTCAATGTCGGATGCAATCGGTATATTCGCTTCTATTACGCGGAAGAAGTTCATATAGATGCTAAGCAAGTCATACATGAGGTAAGTCCAACGGCCAAGATTTCCAGACAGTTTTTTTTCATGCCTCGGTGGTGAGTTTCGTCGAACAGGGTCGCAGCCGCTTCCTATGATTCTCTCGTCACGTCGCCACTATTCAACGGGCTTACATATCGTCCGTCTGAACTCAAGGTCCATTGAACCCAGTCGGGATTCGTTGTCGAGCCTAGCCTATATGCACAACCGGTTTAAAGCGTATCCCCGTCACTCCTGCTTCTTCGAGGTGTCGCTTGATTTTTCCGGAGCAGATAAGCGCAATATCCCAACCCTTAACACGAAAAAGATCATGTCCGCTTGCTCGATCGGGATCGATTCGCAATAGAGACACTTTGTAGTCGCCTATGCGTTCAGGCGGGCCGTTATCGGCTGTCCATCGACGGAATTCGGAGTGTTGTTCGTCCAGGCAATCAATCTTGTTCAGTACGTTCAGTATTTCGTAATTTTCTAAACTTCCAATGATTGAAACCGGAATTCTCTGTAGAATTTTCGGATCAGTAATTTTTTGGAGCAATGTCAAAGCCTTTGCTTCAACGATATATATGGAAAATCCGCTGTGACTGAACGTCGCTGGTATGCCATGTTTCTTGATTTCGACATTCAACGGATATTCGCCAGTCCAAGGCAAACAATTCCGAAATGTGCCAGGCAAGGTTTCCCCTGCTGATGTCATGGGCTGCCCAAGATACCAGCGGGTGGGATCACAATAATCAAATCCAATTTCAAAGAAATCCTGGGCCATTTTCCGTTGCAATTGCGTTTAACTTTGTTCTGGGTATCGTAATTTCGTTGTTAATCCGCCTCGCTCGTCACACGCGCTTTTTCATTCCAGGACCATCCAAATGAATGCGGTCCTAGAAAGCGTTATTGTAATCATACATATATTCTTCATATTCTGACAATGTCCAAATATGCCCATCGCATCTATCGATCATCACTACCGCGCCTACCCTGTCCTCATCAGCAGCTGCACCTCTGAGACAAAATGCCCAAAACAACGGCGCATATCCTTCTGTCGGTCGCGCATCAGTCAATAAGCATCCGGTTGAGCTCGCGTAACTCTCGGCAATTGCCACAGCCGCTTGGGCATCGATAATCTGACTGTCTCGATATTCGATAGGGACGCTGAAAGACATGACTCCCTTTTTTCGTAATTTGGATACAACTGAAACCAGTTTGATTCTCACAACCTTCACACCCAAAAAGCCGCTATACGGGCGTCCCACATCGTAGGAAAACTCAACATCGAATAGCCTAAGAAATCTTATATCCGGAGATATTGTTCCCGCTGGCAAGTACAGATCGCAGATTTTATTCAAGATTCTTCTAGATGCCCGAACATCAATAATGGATAGGTGATCCAGACTCTCGATTTAGGCAGGCTCAATATTGAAATTTGGTTTTGTTGTTAAAAGAGATTTTCGTAGATAGCGGCTTCAGTATTTGCCCCAGTCCTAGTTGCAACTGTTCAAGTCCTTACTTATCAGCCGAATTGTCGCTGCGCCGCCGATTTCTACCGTGAAATGCTTGAAGTCTGTATCGCGCAAGAGACGAGCGTACACCTCGCCATGTCGATAGAAATCGTTAGCTTCCCATGAAGGAAACTTCTTCCTGAATGTGAGTTCAGGATAGGGGTCGTGCTCCACGCGCTCAAATCCCGCTTCGCGCAGATGCGCAACAATAGACTGGTACGCGTCATCGGTGTACGGCAGCATATAGGTGAACACCGCAGGCACAGGCGCCCTGACAGGCTGCGCGATCGGCACATAGGCGAGAGCAATCGCAGATGTGTCGACACCCAAGATCCGGCACAACGGCGCTGCTCGCTTCATTGCCATGATCGAATTCAGCGGCGGATCGCAGCGATTGGTACCCAAGTCGTCGTTCACCATATCAGTGGGCAGCGCTTTTAGCATCTGTCGTAGCGTATCGATATCCGGCGCGCTCTCGATCTGAGCAATAGCCGGGCAGGCCGGGACTTCGTTGCTGCCAGATTGCGAGGCGCCTATAGCCCACGTGGCATGGCACGCCATAGCAAACGCGATGACTGCGGCGAGGGATCGGCCTAGCCTCATGAAAGGTGTCATTTTGAATCGAGCTTCGAGGGGCATGTGTATCTCAGGTAAAAGAACCGCTTCTGGCAGTTAGGCTACCGTCTCGCTTTGCACGAGCCGGTCAATTGCACCGTCACATTGTCGTCGGCGGCAACGATAAGGGCCGTCAGTAACTAAAGAGAAATTTCTTTACGGCCAAGCCGATCAACATTGCGAATATGACGACAACGCAGATCCAATAGATAGTCTTTCCTCGTGATGTAAATTTCGCATATCCCTCTTCAGTAGGTCCTCGTACCATTTCTCACCTTCATTACGGTTTCGCTGGAACAATGTGAACTCTATCTGTAATATAAGCGATCACATCGGCCGTATCCGACATTAAACTACGTCAATCCCATGACGTCTGGGAAGAACTGGGCGGCCGCTCAGCGGTAAATTGGTTAAAAACAAAATCACAGTTAGTGTAATAAAAATAAACCAAGAAGTGCGATCCAGAATGCCATCGCGAGGCACATATATGCTTTTCTGGACTTCACACTCATTTTTGACCATGTTTCATCGTCGGGACCGTCTGGGGCAACCATGTTATTTCTTCTGCATAGCGGTATAGTTTCTTTCCGAGATAGCCCTGTCTGCCAAACTCGCAATCTGTGCTCTTA
>Ga0105248_10010244_pt1 | contig 10320 bp, 7 predicted proteins | sample KBSS34metaG_FD_81524 | JGI IMG/M metagenome (GOLD analysis project Ga0105248, IMG submission 81524) | Switchgrass rhizosphere microbial communities from Kellogg Biological Station, Michigan, USA - KBS S3-4 metaG | ecosystem: Host-associated > Plants > Roots > Rhizosphere > Soil | place... | reverse complement strand
GGACTACATGTTCGATCACATCGCGTGGGGCGTAGACGTGATGAAGCGCGTGAACTCGCCCCGCGTGAAGATCCTGTTCGATATTTATCACGCGCAGATCATGGATGGCGACATTGTCCGCAACATTCGCGATCACTTTCAGTGGATCGGCCACTTCCACACCGGCGGCAATCCCGGACGGCATGAGATCGATCAGACGCAGGAGCTCAACTATCCCTTCGTCATGCAAGCCATCGTGGATTTGGGCTACACCGGATTCGTGATCCATGAGTATTCGCCATCACCCGGAAACGATCCCGTCCAAACGCTGGAGAAGGCGATCGAGATATGCGACGTCTGAGTTGGGTGGCAGCCGGAACTGCGCTTCTTAGTACGACGCTTCTGGGGCAGGGTGGTCCCTACGAGCGGCAAAAAGTGGACGCGGCGGCAGCCAAACGCGGCAGCGCCGCCTACACGCAATATTGCATCAACTGCCATGGAGCGGCTGCCCGGGGGACCGAGACCGCTCCAGATCTCATCCGCTCTCCGCTTGTTCTGCGGGATCGCTTAGGCAGCGAACTGGGTCCGGCGCTCAAGCGGCTTGCAGGGCACAATGCGGCGCTGACCTCCGACCAAGTGCTGGACCTGACTCATTTTCTGAAGCAACAGTTGGAAGCTACGGCGCGGAATCGCAGTCCGGCGACGCCTCCTAATGTGTTGACGGGCGATGCCCAAACGGGACGTGCTTATTTCGAGGGCGCCGGGGGATGCGCAAAGTGCCACTCGGTCACGGGCGATCTGGCCGGAGTGGGACGGCGCTACGAACCGATGGATCTGCAGCAGCGTTTCCTCTTTCCGCGCAGCACCAAGCCAGTGCGTGCGACCGCGACGCCGGCTTCCGGACCGGCGGTTACCGGTGACGTTGTCAAGATCGATGACTTCGATATTTCGCTCGCGGATGCCTCCGGGCAGTATCATGCGTGGACCCGCGGTCCGAATCTGCGCGTCGATATCGACGATCCTCTGCGCCAGCATCATGAGATGCTGGACCGCTTGACGGATCAGGACATTCACAACGTAGTGCGCTATCTGGAGACGTTCAAATGAAGCCGTTGTTGATTCTCGCCACCGCCATATGCTGCTTCGGCCAGGCGGTTCTCGATCCAGCCAAACTGCTGCAGCCGCCGACCGATTCCTGGCCCACTTACAACGGCGATTACTCCGGCCGCCGCTTCAGCCCGCTCAAGAAGATCAACCAATCGAACGTCAACGGGCTAACGTTGGCCTGGGTCCGCCGCACTGTCGTAACGGGCCGGCAAGGCGGCGGAGGAAATGCCGCGGCAGTGATCAAAGGCACGCCGATTGTGATCAACGGCGTCATGTACTATACGGTTCCGGATCATGCCTGGGCCATCGATGCCCGCACCGGCCGGGAAATCTGGCATTACGAATGGCCGTCGAAAGGCGGATGGCATATCGGGAATCGTGGTGCCGCCGCTTGGAATGACACGATATATTTCGAGACGCCGGATTGCAATCTGGTGGCTCTCGACATGGCCAACGGCAAGGAGCGCTGGCATACCTCGATATGCGATCTGGAGCAGTTCTACTACGCTTCGGTCGCGCCGATTGTCATTCGCGAGCATGTCATCACCGGCGTCAGCGGAGACGATCTGGACATTCCCGGCTATATCGAATCCCACAATGCGCGCACGGGAATGCTGGAATGGCGCTGGTACGCGCATCCGGAGCCGGGCACGCCCGAAGCGAAAACCTGGCCGAGCGTCGAGGCGATGATGCACGGCGGAGGCATGACCTGGGTGCCCAGCACCTACGATCCCGCCCTGAATCTCATGTATTTTGGCACCGGGAATCCGCAGCCGGTGATCGCCGGCCAGGGTCGCGCCGGATCGAACCTGTATACGGAATCGATCATCGCCCTGAACCCTGACTCAGGAAAGCTGGTCTGGTTCTTTCAACCTTCGCCGCACGATACGCATGACTGGGATGCGGTGCAGACTCCAGTGCTTTTCGATGCTGACATTCAGGGCAAACCGCGCAAGTTGCTGGCACAAGCCAGCCGCAATGGGTTTTTCTTCGTGCTGGATCGCGCGACCGGCGAGCACATCCTTACTTCCGAATTCGTGAAGACCAACTGGACTTTGGGGGTGAATGCGAAAGGCCAGCCGCGCCTGAATCCGGCCAAGCAGCCCAAGCCGGATGGCGCGCTGGTGTCGCCGAATCAAGGCGGCGCGATTAATTGGCCGCCCCCGAGTTATAGTCCCGACACCGGGCTGTTCTATGCCAACGCTGCCCGCGCGTGGAGCGTTTACTATCTCTACGATGAAGACGACAAGCCGGAAGGATGGGGCGGCAACGACCGCAGCGGCTACTCCGAAGCGATGGTGCAGGCGATCGACGCCAAGACCGGCCAGATTCGCTGGAGCCACAAATGGCCCGGCAACGGCGGAGGCGCCCGTTCCGGTTTGCTCAGCACCGCGGGAGGTCTGCTCTTCGCGGGTGACACCAATTCAAATCTGGTAGCGCTGGACCCGGCTAATGGAAATCCTCTGTGGCACGCGGGATTGCACACGCCACTGACCAACGGACCGATTACTTACGAATTGGACGGCACTCAGTATGTGGTCGTTGGAGCGGGGGACACGCTGTACGCGTTTGCTGCGCGCTAACGCTTTTTGCTGGGCGTCGTCGTCGGGTTCTACTAGCAAGCGCCATGACGTCTAATGCCCAACTCGTCGATCTGAGTCGCAACTCGCGGCGAAGAGGGATCACTTCGACGGTTTGCCGACTTCACGGCCAAGTGGAAATCAACTAGTCAGGTGCACCCCTATCGCGGATCTGACTTGGATTCTATAAAGGCGTCTGCGTTCAAAGAGACGATCTTTTCCTTGCCGCCTGTCGTAGGATCCGTGATCACCACTTTGAAAACTGGTGCGGGTCGTCGCTCGATGCGCGGCTTTACATCGGCTTAACCGCGGGAAAATTTTGTGATAGCATCTGCCAGAGCCTGGAGACTTTGCAGATATCCGGGTCAACTAAAGGTCATTTACAGGAGATCAAATGAAAGGAATTCTGGTCATTACGGCTTTGGCGGCGGCGCTACCGGCGCTGGCTGCGCCGACCTGCAACACGCCGCAGGTTGTTCAAGGAAATAATTGCACTCTCACGGCGGCATTAGGTTGGGTTATCGCTGGCCTGGGCACAGACAGTGTCCTTACTGAATACGTTCCACCCAACGCAACCGGTCCGGTGACTTTCCAGGTCACCGCGCTGACTTCCAGCCTGGGGAGTAGTTATAGCGGATATTTCGGAATCAAGATCAGTTCCCTGGACGGAACCCAGACCCAAGGACCCTTTACACTTTCGGACATAATTTCCGACCCCGACATTATTTCTCCAGGTCAAATGTCCCAGACCAGGATCACGCAAGTATGTTGGGACCCGACTTGCACAAGCGCCGCGCCCGCCGGTGCGATGCCAAATATGTTCAGCGTGCAATTCCTCATATCAACCCCCAATACCGCGGATATCAACCTCAATGATTTGCAACTGACGGTGCGATTTCTCACCGCCGACGGTCGAGTTAATTTGGAGACACAGGAAACCGCGCTGCGGACCAATTCGCCGTATTGCATCATTCCGGGCATCAATTTGGGGGCTACGCCCGCGGGGCGCTACGTTTTCACCGGCGCCGCTGTGAACCTGCCTTACGAGGGGATCTCGATTTCCAACCTGAACAATCCCAACTCCGTTACCGGGACCGCGACCATTAAGGATAGCGGCGGTGCCCCCGTCGCAACGGCGTCGATTCCTGCGATACCGCCTGGAGGCGCGGTCGGCTATCTCGTCATCGGCAGGACGCCTGGAGATCCCCTAGGATTGTTTCCGTCCAGTACCGTGCTTCCTGCAGGCCCCGATGGCGTATTCCACGGTACGCTGGAGATTGCCACCTTCGGACAGACTGCGAATGGGCAATTGATCGTTTTGCTGCAAGAGTACAATGGCAATGCCATGCTTAACGCGTTCGTATTCCATTCATCGGTTCCTTAGTCTATTGGGCATCAGCAGCCCCGACGAGGTCTGATGCCCTCCCCTGACTTAACATTCAACAACTCAACCAAGTGGATTGCTGGTCCCCTCTTCCGGGCCGCAAGGAATGCCCCTTTGCTAAGCTGACAGACAACGTGGATGATCATCAGCGCACTAACCAGATATTGATTGCGGAGCGTGACGAGTTGAGGCAACGCTGTGAACATCTGGAAGCGCTTCTTTCCAATGTAGGTTATCCCCCCGGTCACTTCTATTCGCCAATTGTGGATGTGCGCGACCGGCACGTGATGGAAGCCGTTCGGACCCGCATTAGCGCTCCATTTCCCGGGGGGATCAAGATCGATCTGGAAGCGATGATATCGATGATGAAGCGGTTGGCGGAACACCATCGCCACTTTCTTTTCCCGCGCCACCAAGAGTCTAGATACCGCTTTTACTTCGATAACCCGTTCTTCGGTTGCTACGACGCCAGCATTTTGTTTTCCATGCTTCTGGAATTCAGGCCGAGCCGGGTCGTCGAGGTGGGCTGCGGTCATAGCTCATGCGTCCTTCTGGACACTCGCGAGCGCTTTTTTGATGGCACTTTGGATCTCACTCTCATCGATCCCTCCCTCGATAATCTGAAGCAACTTTTTGGAGACGCGGGAGCGGGCAATGCACGTTTGATTACCAGCGTCGTGCAGGACGCCGGGCGGGAAGTGTTTGAATGTCTGGGAGAGAACGACATTTTGTTCATTGACTCTTCCCATGTAAGCAAGACCGGCTGCGACGTGAATTACCTGGTGTTCGAGATCTTGCCGATCCTCAAGCCCGGCGTGCTAGTTCATATTCACGATATTCTTTACCCATTTGAATATCCAGAGCAATGGGTTTTGAAAGAAAAACGCAGTTGGAATGAGTCCTACCTGCTTCGTGCATTTCTCCAATATAATTCAGCCTTTGAGATCGTTTACTGGAACAATTTCGCGTGGCACCGAATGCACGACGATCTCGGCCGTCTGATGCCGCTGTGCCTGGAGAACGAAGGCGGAAGCATATGGCTAAAACGAGCGAGCTAAACCTTACCGCAAACACTTCTGAATCGAGCCATCCGATCCACTTGGCCGTGTAACGCGCAACTCGTTGATCTGGGCAAACAACTCGACTGCACGCGCCGCAACTACTTGCAGCGGAATCTCACAGCCTGTACCGCTCCTGGAGAATACACATGGAGGTCATCATGAACAGAAGCGGGTCCATTGCCGCGCGTGCGCTCGGGTGCATTGCAGGCAGACGGTCCAGCAACCCCACGACAGATTTTCGGTCGAAGAATGGAACGTCGGCAAGGGAATTACTTCGAAGTACATCTTGCATCAGCTGATACATGGGATTTTGGAGCTGGAGCGTGCTCGGAGGCGCAAAAAAAGGCTGCTTCCATCCGCGATACACTTCGTCGGAAAGGAATGGTCCGGCTGCATCTCTCAGAAGACCCTTTCGGATGCTTCCCTTGGCCAGCAAAGAAGCCGGGATCATGCGAGTCAAGTAAAACAATTCGTGATCCAGGAAGGGAAGCCGTACCTCGACGGCATGCGCCATATCCAGGCGGTCGGCGGCCAGAACATAGTTCACGAACAGCGATTTCATCCACAGGTAGAGCACCTGCTTCACTGGTTCCCGTCCGGACATCGTGGCAGTCCGGTCGAACTGAGCCATAAATTCTGCATATGGATCACGGCCAGGAAAGGCTTCGACAAAATCCGCCGCCAACAAGGACTTCAGCAGAGTCAGTTTTTCAGCCAGGGCCTCTAACAGCGCCGGCGGGAAGCCTAACAGCTTGCACACGTTGCCGAGTTTCGGGGAAACCGCGGAAATAAGGCGTTCGTGAGGGCTTTGGGGGCGGAGCATCCGGCCGAGTAGGCCCACCCACGTTGCGACTCTCGCGCTTGAGTCGGACGAGGCCAGCGCGGCGCTCGAGAAATCGTAGCCGGCAAATAATTCGTCTGCTCCTTCACCAGCCAGCACAACTTTATATCCGGCCCTCTGGACGGCGCGGCTCAAGGCATAACGGGCCACTCCGTGGGCGTTGTAGTGAACCATTTCGCCGTTCCAGACGGCCTCGGTGAAGAGCTCCGCAAAATCGGAATTGGTGACCGCCACGCGGTGAAAATCGGCTCCGATACGGGCGGCCGTTCGTTCTGCAACCGCGCTTTCGTCAAACTCCCGCCCCTCAAAAGCAATCGTGAATGCGGCGATGTTTCCAGGGGAGAAAGAGCTAGCCATTCCCAGAACCGAGGAGGAATCCACTCCGCCGCTGAGGTAGCAGCCCACTGGCACGTCGGCCCGCATGCGCATGCGAATGGCCTCGCCGAGTTGAAATCGAATCTGTTCGATCCAATCGGCTTCTGAGCGCTGCCGGTCCGTGCGGTTGGATGCAGGGTAGTCCACATCCCAGTAGCGCTGCAAGCGAACGGAATGTTGATTAGCCACCAGATAATGACCGGGCGGGACTTGGCGGATGCCCTGGAACAAAGATCGATCTTGATTTACCGACAAGAACAGGTTCTGAAATGCGGATTCGTGATCCCAGCCAGCGGGAACGCCGGCCGCGAACAATGCCTTGACCTCGGAGGCCAGGTAGAGTGTTCCGCCAACCTGGGAATAGAACAAGGGCTTGATGCCGAAACGATCGCGCGCGGCGAAAAGCTCTCCGTTCCTATCGTCCCAGATGATGAACGCGAATTCGCCGCGCAGCCGTTTCAGGCAATTCGTTCGCATGTCTTCGTATAAGTGCAACGCGACTTCGCTGTCGGAGCGCGTCCGAAACCGGTGGCCCGAGGCTTCCAGGTCTTGTCGGATACTTTCAAAATCGTAGAATTCTCCGTTGACAACAATGTGCAGTTGTTGGTCTTCACTCGCAATCGGTTGAGCGCCCGTCGAGAGGTCAATGATGCTTAAGCGTGTATGCCCCAGCGCGACCCGCTGGTCGCTGGACATCCATTGTCCCGAGCCATCTGGTCCGCGGTGGTTCAGTTGGCGCGTGGCACGGCCGATCGCCTCCGCCGGCAAGCGTTCTTCAAACGAAACAAGAGCGGCGATGCCGCACATCAGTTCACGACCATCCCCGTACTAAGGCATCCCATGTTCGGCACTTGGCCAGACAACTACGGCTCCAGATTCATCGCGCTGACCAGCGGTCCTCCGGAATTGCAATCGAAATGCATCATCAGCGCGCGAGTATCGGGCTCCCGTTCCTGATGCAGCGGAACGATACGCGTCAGGATCGAGTAAACGGCGATGTCGCCGCTGTCGTACGAACTGCAATAGCGCTGAGCAAACCGCGCATACAGACTTCGGCGGAGTTCCGCTTGTTGTTCCACCGGGATATGAAACCACGTGATCCCCAGTAGGTAGGTCTGCAACAGGACGCTCCGCGTCGATCGCGGAAAAACCTTGCCGGGATCGATGCTGCGCGCCGGCGCCCCTGGGGTCCTTGCCAGCACCTCGTAACGGACTGCGTAGTTCCTCTCATCAATCCAGTTAAAGAGCTGATACTGTTGTGCGATGCCAATTTCCCACAGTGGAATATAAAAGGCCAGCTGTACAGGCCCCGTGCCATCGGTCACACTCGTAAGCCGGCGTGCGACGCCGGCTCTTACGATAGCATCCTGCCGTGTGGGCTGGCGCCATTGCGGCAAAATGACAGAGCTCAGCATTGCCAGGGTCAACGTGCCGACAAAGAGAAGTGCGCACGCTCCGCTCCAGCCAAGTTTCCACAAAGCGGGGTTTGCCGCTCTATCTGCCGCGCCTATATGGAGGCGTGCGGCGATCTCCTCGCGAAACACGATGATCGCCGTAGCCATGCATGCGACGTTCGCGAAGGGGATGCGCAGGGTGCCCAGCATCGCCAGGTGAAAAGCCAGCAGGGCAACCAATAGACCGTACTTTGCCCAGTGGCGCGCCGGCAGCAGGAGGATCAGTGGAAGCGCAGGCTCCAGGAACAACACCCCATAATTCAATACCCGCAGCGCGGGTAAATGCGCAGCGTTCCAGAAATCGGGGGTGTAGGCAATCGGCAACTTAAGCACGGCATAGAGAGCGGTCCCATCCCTCCACATAGGGCTGGACCACTTCCACAATCCCGCAACCAAATAGATCAGAGCGAGATTCCACAGGAAGCAACGGAGAGCCGCGCCGGCTACTTGTTTGTGCTTCCACCGCTGCCAGACAGGGGGACGCTCCATCAGCCATTCGGAAAATATCAGCGTCTGGCCCACCGGCAGAAGCAGCATCCAGAACAGAAGCAGGTGAACGATAGAGTCATCCACATACATCACCAGGAAATTCCAGCGTTGTACGCTCACGGCGGTCAGATATAAAACCGCGGCAAAGAACTTGACCCGGTAGCCCAGAATCAAGGCCCACGATGCCAGCGCCGCCGCCGCAAAAACGGCCCGCATCTGCTGGGTGCTCAAGCCCAGTTGAAACAGGTTGGGGCGCGTGAACCAGAAAATCTTTCCGGAGTACTCATGGTCGATCAGGCCGCCGGGACTGCTAAAATCCCCGGTTTCCAGCAGGGTGTGAAGAAAGTAGGCAAAACTGAGGATGCCCACGGCGATCCGAAAAATATCCAAAGGTAAGGCTGGCGTAGGCCGGACGAAAGACTCTCGCAGGCGTGCACGGATGCTGCGGCGTGTTGCGCCGGCCACTGGTTGCACCGGCAGTCTTGCGATGGACGGGGACGTGGAGCAGCCTTTCTCGGCAGATTCCCTGCCGGCTAGGGGGTTATCCTCTCATGACATTTTTCAGCCGTGGTAGTGTCGATGCCGAAGAACTCCATGTAGTTCACGTGGAAAATGTCTATTTTCCCCGTGCTGATATAGACCTTTTGCAAATAGGCATTGCAGTTCCCGATTCGCATTTCAGCTCGCGGAACTCCGCCTGCTATCGAGACGCGAAGTTCCTTCCCTCTTTGGGCAACCAGCGACATACGGTAGAAGTCTCCTGAAGCATCCTTGGTGATCGTGAAACCGTACGATCTGCTCTTCTCGACGACATTCAGATCTTCCCTGCGGCCATTCCCCGCGAGCATGATCCAGTACGCGACCACCGGCTCCTGCGCATTGAGTGCCCCGGATTTGGTAACCCACGCATCATAGTGGACTACGTTGGCGTTGGTGCTTCTCTCAATCACAAACAGCGGGACGTAGGCATCCCCGGAAGGTGGGATTGCCGGCGCGGCGAACAAAAGTAAGAGGGCCAATGGCATGAGGTACGGGTAACAAAGTGTACTACACCTAGCTTTCACCCATCGGCGCAAACTTCTCGCGAGCCGGACTGTAGTGCACGTTCAAGCTGCCCGCCGCGCTACCGGGCTCCCAACTTGGGCGGCCTCTCCGCGAGCTTTTTGGAGGATAATATATCCGGCCCGTAATCTAAGTTTTGCTGCAAATGACGAAAGCTGTGCTAACAAACAGTAACCGGAGAGGCAACTATGAAATCCACGAAGACAGGTTTGATCGCGGTTGGACTGATGCTGGCGTGCGTTCCCGCCCGGTCCCAATCGGCCGCGCCCGCCGCAGCGCCGGCACGTAGCGCCCGGGTACCCGAGGCGAATTGGTGGTCGCAAGCCGCCGGTGAAAATGGACCTACGCGCGTGGTGTGGGCCGCGCACAAGAATCCCGAAACGCCATACAATCCGCCCAACAAACCGATCTGGCATATCGCCGATGTCGTCAAGTCGCATAAGGGGCAAGCGCGTTGGGAACAGAAAGTGCTGCTGACCCGCGACTTTGACGGCCGTTATGTGCAGATGGCGCCCGGCGAAAAGAGCAAGTGCATCTTCTGGGCCGACGACCGCGCTTGGGGCTGGGTTTACAGCGGGCAGGTCAAGGTCACCATCGACGGCCAGGAGCCCAAGGTCCTGCCAAAGGGTTGGGTGTTCAATGTCGCGCCGCGCCTTTCCTACTGCCTGGAGACAGCCGGCAGCGAGCCGGTGGTGTATTACATCACCACGCCGGCGAATCAAGTGCCCTCTTATCCGGAGAACGAGACCCCGGCGCCGGTCAAGGGCTACACATACGAGAAGGTCAAGATCACTTCGACCGGCGGCTACGACTCGTTCAACATGCCCTTCTTCAACGTCGATGAATATGGAGCCTCAACTCGCACGGGCGAGCGTTTCCTCTATGACGGCCACACATCGTCCAACCTGAACATCGGACCGCCGCTTACGAAGTTGCCGGCCGAGACGAGCTGGGGCCATTTCCACGAAAACATGCCGGAGATCTGGCT
>Ga0105248_10010241_pt1 | contig 10320 bp, 8 predicted proteins | sample KBSS34metaG_FD_81524 | JGI IMG/M metagenome (GOLD analysis project Ga0105248, IMG submission 81524) | Switchgrass rhizosphere microbial communities from Kellogg Biological Station, Michigan, USA - KBS S3-4 metaG | ecosystem: Host-associated > Plants > Roots > Rhizosphere > Soil | place... | reverse complement strand
CGTTCACGGCACGTCATACTGGATCAAGCTGGTGGAGAACGCGCTGGCGGCGTGAGCTACGATTCCACTTCAAGTTCGAAAGCAAATGAAGGAAGGCCTGTATCTCCAATGCGGGCCTTCTGTTTTCATTCCGGGAGCCGGGCGCCAACGGTCCCGATGATTGGCCGACCAAGTCGTGCATTTGCGACGGCGTTCACGTGGCAGCAATCGCTCTACAATGGGATCAATCGCTCTGGGGCAGCGCCGCGCGCGCTGACTACCATCACTGTATCGACGCCAGCAACGGTCGGAGAAACAATGATGGCCTGGAAAAATTACGTCAGCCAATCCGCAACACTCGCATCACGGCGGAGAGTCCTCACAGCCACCTTCATGTGCGCGCTGTCAGCCACGGTTCGCCTCACCTCGACGGCTGACGGCGGGACGAAGGTTCCGGTGCAATTGGCTCACATGCAAAATCCCTTGGTTTCAACCATGACCGGCGACACCGCCCCGATCTTCTGCCGGGGGTGGAGGCCCAGCCCGATCCAGCGGACTGTATTGCACAGTCCGAGAAATTGCCGCGCGTGGCCGCTTTAGCCAGACGCCGGCCGTATCGCCATGGTCCGGACCCCAGCCGCCAGGCTCGCGTCAATCGTCGACGCCATGAAAGCAATCGCCGGTGCTTCGCCGGAGGCACGCGCGAGCTTTGCCAGGGGCCGCTGCGTCCGGGGGACCTACATCCCCTCGGATCGGGCCGACGAGGTCACGAAGTCCCGGAGCTTCACAAGGCCATCACGCGTGCTGGCGCGCTTCTCGGTGGACGACGGTCCCCGTGGATCAGGGACCGACGATCTCATGCTGCGCGGCTTCAGCTTCAGGCTCGGCGACGCCGGGCATAGCTCCGACATCCTCACACAGAGCGCTCCGGTTCACTATGCAAGGACGCTCGATCAGATGCTGGCGTTGCTCACCGCGCGCATGCCCGGAAACGACGGGAGACCGGATCTGGAGAAGATCAAGGCCTTTTCCGCCGCCAATCCCGAAACGCTGCGTCAGGCGGACTACGTCGCCGCGCATCCACCGGCCCCAAGCTTTGCCGGGACGACCTTTTGGGCGGTCCACGCCTTTCCCGCCACGAATTCGAAGGGCGAGACGCAATTCATCAAATTCAAGCTGGTCCCGGTCGGTAGCGAGCTTGCGATGAGCCGGGGTAAGGCCAGGACCAGGTCCGTCGACCTCCTGCATGACGATCTCGAACAGAGGGTCGCGACCGGCGATATCCGGTTCAGCCTGATGGCGCTGCTCGGTCGTCCCGATGACCCGACGCGGGATGTCACGATCCGATGGCCGGATGAGGACAACCGGGAAGCCGTACGGCTCGGAACGATCGTGATCACCGCGATCGAGGCGGACGAGACCTGCGACGCATCGGTCTTCGACCCGGCAAATCTCGCTGAAGGCATCGGCGAGCCGCCGGATGAAATCTTCGCGGCGCGCCGTGCCGCCTACGCCACTTCGCTGGCGCAGCGCCGGTAGCCGGAACAATCACGTCTCGCTGTTCCTGACACCAAGCGCTTCGCGGCGCCATGCTGCCGGACTGATGCCGAGCTGGGCCGAAAACACCTTCGTGAAGTGGCTTTGGTTGGCGAATCCAGCCGATATCGCAATTTCGGACAACGACAGCTCGCGCACGCTCATCAACTGCTTGGCCGCCTTCACGCGCTGGCGCAGCAGCCACTGATGCGGCGGCAGACCTGTGGAAATGCGAAATGCGCGCGAAAAATGGCTGACCGAGAGACCAAACTCGGCTGCGATCTGTGGCAGTGAGAGCTGTCCACCGAGATCGGAATCGAGCCTTTCGCAGGCGCGCTTCACCTGCCATGGGGCAAGGCCGCCTCGGGCCTGGTCGGCGACGCGCTGCCATCCGCCATAGGTCTGGGCAATGTGGGCAGTGAACGCGAGCATCGTGTGGTCGATGAAGAGCTGGTTGGCTTCGGCCGGCCGTCGCAGCGCCTCCAGCAGCGAGGCGCCGATGTGGCGCATGATCGCGTCCTGATGGCCGACGCCGAACTGGCAGGCGAGATCACCAATGCGGGGCGCGCGGGATTCCCTGGCGATTTCATCAAGTGCCGAACGCGGAAGATAGAACTGCATGGAGTGGAACGGCTTGTCGATGATAAAGCCCGGATCGCTCCTGAGGTCGTACAGATAGGTTGTACCGGCCCTGACATCCACCTTCGTGACGCATTTGCCGTGGTCCCAGAGCTCGCAGTCCGGGTAATTGTGAAGCTTCAAACTGACGAGATAGGCCTCGTCGGCCACCGAGCCGGAATGGCCTGGCACAGGGTTATCATCCTGCGTTTCGGTGACCGCGAGGTCGATGCCGCGCCGTGAACGCGTGACCAGCGAGGGCGGCGTATCCCTCAGACGCAACTGCTGCCCAACTCTCTGTCCGAAGGTACTTGCCTGTGCCATTTCGTTCGACCCATTCGTGGAGTTCGTCCGGACGACTCACCTCAATGCCGTCCGCGAAATCGCCACCCATTATCCGGTATCTATGTACAGCGGTCCAGATTTGCGGCGGACCGGTTACCCATATGACGCGCGGGCCGCCTCAATTGTGACAAGGCCATTTTCGAAAGCGATTTCAGTATCTACTGCGTAGATCACGCGCTTGGTTCCGAGCAGGTGCCCCGAGAACGCCGATCACAAAATCTCGCGCGGGCAGCTCTTTGAGCAGAATTGGGAAAAGCACCGCGGCTTTGGGAAAGACGCCGTGGTTCTCCGGACATAGAACGCGCGTCCACAGTTCGCGACGCTCGCCGGCAGCAAGGCCAGCCCACAAAAATCGAGCCCCGGCGCCGTGACTGATGGTCTCCAAAGCGAGGACTCCACCATGAGCCAGCCAGTATCGAGTGCTGCTTCATACGATTCGTCAGCTGCGTCTGACGCGAACCAAGGTCATTCGTCGGGCACCGGGAAGCGTCATGCCGACGCAGAGATGGCGCGCGTCCTCCACACCAAGCCATTTGCCATGGCTTTGGACTCCTCCGGCGCGGGAATCGCCCACTGGAAACATGACCCGCTGCACGACGTCGTCGAGCCCATGAGCCATCACGTCATCATGGCTTACAACGGCGTGACGCAGCACATGGAGCGGCGGTCCGGAAGATCGGTTGCGAGCGGAACGTTTCGTCCCGGGGTTGTGATCATCATTCCGGAAGGATCAAGCTCGCGATGGGATATTCCAAAACCTGTTGATGTCGTCCAGCTCTATCTTCCGCACAGGACGCTTCAGCGCGTCGCCGACGAAGCCGACAGCGCTGCGCCGGTCGATCTGCTGGAGCGAACGGCGCATCCCGACCCCATTACATCCCGATTGCTGTTGAGCGCGGCGAACGTGCTGGAGGGCAACGGGGCCCTCGATACGCTGTTCAGGCAACAACTGACGAACCTCCTGGCGACGCGCCTGCTGGCTGCGCACACCGGCTCGCCCACCGCGATCCAGCCGGGCCCGGGTGGGCTTGCGCCGAAGGTCCTGCTCCGCGCCATCGAACGCTTGCGCTCGGATAGCGACACCGACGTGTCGCTTGCTGCGCTGGCCTCGGATGCCGGCCTGTCGCGCTTCCATTTTTGCCGCGCTTTCAAGGAAAGCACCGGACTTTCCCCGCACGCCTGGTTACGCCGACACCGGCTCGAGCAAGCCATGAGCATGCTGCGCGATCGCGACGCTTCGGTCGTGTCGGTTGCGGCCGAGCTTGGCTATGGATCTCAGACCGCCTTCGCCGCGGCGTTCAGGCGATTGACCGGCGAAACGCCGAGCGATTGGCGGCGACGCGTGATCTAGCAGCAATTGTCCTGCAGGTGACGAAATGCGCGAACGCAAGGACGGCTCCATGAGCAACCCGATCCTGCACGAAGTTTCGCAGGAACCCCAGTCACGCGGCTCCGAATTGCGCCAGCGCAATATGGCTGTCGCCGATCTGCGTCCCGCCGATGTGGAGATGGCGCGCGTCCTCAAGACCATACCGATTCACATGGCCTCGGACCTTTCCAATGGCGCCATCGCTCATTGGAAGCATGGGGCTCTGCATGACGTGGTCGAGCCGATGACCGACCACGTCATCATGACTTACCCCACTGGCGTTCAGCGCCTCGAGCGGCGCACCGGGAAATCGGTTGCGATTGGCACCGCGCGTGCCGGTGTCGTGACGATCATTCCCGCTGGTTCAAGCGCCAGATGGGATATTCCCGGGTCCGTCGACGTCATCCAGCTCTATCTTCCAAACATGACGCTCGAACGCGTTGCCCGCGAAGCCAACGCACCGGCGTCCGGCGATCTTCTGGAGCGGACGGGACATCCCGACCCGGTGACATCTGCATTGCTGATGAGTGCAGCGGATTCGCTGGACGGCAATGCGGCTCTGGATGCCCTGTTCAGGCAGCAACTGACGGATCTGCTGGCCACACGACTGCTGGCTGCGCACATCGGCGCGCCACCCATGCTCGAGCCCATCACGGGCGGACTGTCTCCCCACGCGCTGCGACGGGCGATCGAACGCCTGCGCTCGGACAGCGACGCTGACGTATCACTCGCCGCGCTCGCGTCAGACGCCGGTCTGTCGCGCTTCCACTTCTCCCGCGCGTTCAAGGAAAGCACCGGGCTTTCGCCTCATGCGTGGCTGCGCCAGCTGCGGCTCGAGCAGGCGATGAACATGCTTCGGGAGACCGATGCGCCGGTCGAGTCGGTGGCAAGAGCGCTCGGCTATTCCTCCCAGACCGCGTTCGCTGCCGCCTTCAGGAAGCTGACCGGCGAAACCCCGAGCGATTGGCGCAGGCGCATGCGTTAAGCAGCAATCGCTCTACAGCGAGCGCAATCGCTCTGGGGCAGGGACGGACCTGATCAGTTAGACCTTCACCATGTCGGAACCAATCGACGGAGACATATGATGATCGGGAAACATTTCGTCGGCCGGCTGGCAATCACGTCATCACGAAGAGGCCTTGCGACCGCCGTCGTGTACGGACTTACGCTGGCTATCCGCTTCACTTCGGCGACAGGTGAAGAGGTGGAAATTCCGCCGCAATCCGCACAATTTGCGCACTCGCTGATTGCAACCATGAACGGGAATAGCGCCGGTCTTCCCTATCAGGACTGGGAGCACAAGTCGGCGCAACCGATTTTCTTTCGCCAGGCCTGGCCGTCGGGTTCGTCGCCGCCCGGCTGCATCGCCCCTTAAGTCCCGGCGATTTCGTTTCACCCCTTCGCGTCGTTGCCGACCGCAACAAAGGTTTGCCGCATCTCGCCAGGCGGCGGTGGCAACGCGCCTGTACCCGAGAAGACCCAACCAGAGGAGAACATCACATGCGACTAGTCATCATCGGTGCCGGCTTTGCCGGCATGTATGCCGCCCTTTCCGCTGCCCGCCTGCGCGAGATTCAGGGCGTTTCGCCCGACCAACTCGCGATCGCGCTGGTCGCGCCTGAGCCGACGCTGGTGGTACGCCCGCGGCTCTATGAACCGAAGCCGGAAACCCTCACTGCGCCGCTGCTCGATGTGCTCAACTCCATCGACGTCGATTATGTGCAAGGCAGCGCCGAGACGATCGATACCAAATCCCGCACGGTGCAGATCGCCACTGCAAACGGTACGCGCAAGTCGCTTCCCTACGACCGTCTGGTGGTGGCCACCGGCAGCCGGCTGTTCCGTCCCAACATTCCCGGCCTTGCCGAGCACGGCTTCAGCGTCGATTCGCTCGACGATGCGGTTGCCCTCGACAAGCATTTGCATGGCCTCGCCAGGCGGCCGGCCATGAACGGGCGCGACACCGTCGTCGTGGCCGGCGGTGGTTTCACCGGCATCGAGGCGGCAACCGAAATGCCGGTGCGGCTTCGTGAGATCCTCGGCAACAACGCCAGGACCCGCGTGATCATCGTCGAACGCAACAATGCGATCGCGCCCGACATGGGCGCGGATTCCCGCCCTGTCATTGAAGCGGCGTTGCGCAAGCTCGGCGTGGAAACCCGCCTCGGCGCCGGCGTCGCCTCGCTCGACCAATCCGGCGCCACCTTGTCGAGCGGCGAACACATCGAGACCGAGACCGTGATCTGGGCAGCCGGCATCCGCGCCGCGCCATTGACTGCGCAGATTCCCGCTGAGCGCGACAATTCCGGCCGCCTGCTGGTCGACCGCGATCTGCGCGTGCCGGGCGTGCAGGGCGTCTTTGCCGCCGGCGATGCCGCCCGTGCCGCCTGCGACGACGACGGCAATTACGCGCTGATGTCGTGCCAGCACGCCACCCGGATGGGTGCCTTCGCCGGCAACAATGCCGCCGCCGAACTGTTGGGCGTTCCGACCAAACCCTACCACCAGAAGAGCTACGTCACTTGTCTCGATCTCGGCGAAGCCGGCGCGCTGTTCACGCGCGGCTGGGAGCGCAAGGTGGAGTTGGTCGGCGACGTCGCCAAGAAGACCAAGCGCGAGATCAACACCGTGTGGATCTATCCGCCGAAGGCGGAGCGTGCGGCAGCTCTGGCGTCCGCCGATCCCGAGCACGTGACTGAGGTCTAGAGGCCTCGCGCGAATGCAGTCTGAACGAGGTCAGCGATGATGCAAGGAGTTCTGGCAATGCTGAACGTGATACGCGAACAGACCAATCCCGCGCCGGAGCGACACAGCAACGCGCTGCCCTACGATGTCGTCGCCCTGGTGTTGCAGGGCGGAGGCGCGCTCGGCGCCTATCAGGCCGGCGTCTATGAGGGCCTGCACGATGCGGGGATCCGGCCGAACTGGCTCGCCGGCATCTCGATCGGCGCACTCAACGCCGCGATCATCGCGGGCTCGCCCGAAGCCGAGCGCGTCGCAAGGTTGCGCGAGTTCTGGGAGAGCATCTGTGCCTACTCGATCGAGTGGCCGGCCGGCGAGGGCATTGCCAATGCCTTGCCCTTTGCGTTCGACATCCACTCGGTGCGCAACGCGTTGGCAGCGACGCGGGCCCTGGTCCAGGGGCAGCCCGGTTTCTTCAAGCCGCGCTTTCCATCGCCGCTGTGGTCGCCGTTCTCGGGTGACGCTGCGACCAGCTTCTATGATACGGCACCCCTGCATCGGACGCTGGAGCGGCTCGTCGATTTCGACCGGTTGAATTCAGGCGAAGTGCGCGTCGGCGTCGGTGCCGTCAACGTCCGCACCGGCAACCTGACCTATTTCGACACCGCTGAACGGCGGCTGGGGCCGAAGCATTTCGTGGCGTCGGGCGCGCTACCGCCGGGATTCCCCGCCGTCGAGATCGAAGGCGAGCATTATTGGGACGGCGGCGTCGTTTCGAACACGCCGCTCTCCCGCGTGCTGTCCGGCGAGCCTCGCGACACGCTGACATTCCAGATTGATCTCTGGTCGGCGCTGGGCCGTGTCCCCTATGACATGATGGAAGTGTCGAGCCGGCAGAAGGACATCCAGTATTCGAGCCGCACCCGTGCCGTCACCGACCAGGTGCTGCGGATGCAGAAGATGCGTCGGGCGCTGCAGCGGACCATCCAGGAGCTGCCGGAAAGCGCCAGGGCGAAGCCGGAAATCCGCGCCATCGCCGATATGGCCCGCCATCGCTCCTACAACATCGTTCACCTGATCTATCAGTCCAAGATCTACGAGGGCCATTCGAGGGACTACGAGTTCGGGCTGAGCGCAATGCGTACGCATTGGCAGAGCGGGCTGGAGGACATACGGCGCACGCTGGCCGATCCGCGCCGTCTGGATCCGCCGGCACCTGAGCTCGGCATCGTCACCCACGACGTCCATCGCCGGGATTGAGATTCAACAACCACACAGGTTTTGGAGAAAGCCATGTCGACTCTTTCTTTTGTCCCCGAACAAAGCGTCAAGCCCCATCTTTCTCCGTCGCGTCAGGCGATCCGGCGCACGGCGCTCGCGTCAGCCGCCGCACTCGCCGTCGCCGCGGCGGCCGCTTTCGGTCATTACTACCTCACGACCGGCCGTTACCTGGAAACGACCGACGATGCCTACGTCAAAGCCGATTCCACGATCATCGCTCCGAAAGTCTCCGGCCACATCGCCGAAGTGCTGGTTTCCGACAATGAACCGGTCAAGGCCGGTCAGCTCATGGCGCGGATCGACGACCGCGACTTCAAGACGGCACTGAACCAGGCCAAGGCCGACGTCGCGGCTTCCGAGGCCGCCGTCAAGAATCTCAACACGCAAATCGAATTGCAGGAGCCGCTGATCCAGCAACAGGCGGCCGAGGTCGACGCCACCGAAGCCAGCCTGAAATTCGCCCAGCAGGAGCGCGCCCGATACGACGATCTCATGAAATCGGGTGCCGGTACGATTCAACGCGCCCAGCAGACCGATGCGGCCTTGCGCTCACAGAGCGCACAGCTGCGGCAAGGCAAGGCGGGATTGCTCGCGGCCAACAAAAAAGTCGAGGTGCTCTCAACCCAGCGTGCCCAGGCTGTGGCGCAACTGGATCGTGCCCGCGCGGTCGAACAGCAAGCCGCTTTGAACCTCTCTTACACGCAGATCACCGCGCCGGTCGACGGCACGGTCGGCGCGCGGACGCTGCGCGTTGGCCAATATGTGCAAGCCGGAACGCAGCTGATGGCGGTGGTGCCGCTCGATCAAGTCTATGTCGTCGCGAATTTCAAGGAAACCCAGCTCACGCATGTTCGCAACGGCCAGCCCGTCGAACTGCGGGTCGACAGCTTCCATTCGACCAGGCTGAAAGGCCATGTCGACAGCCTCTCGCCGGCGAGCGGGCTCGAATTCGCGCTGCTGCCGCCCGACAACGCCACCGGCAACTTTACCAAGATCGTGCAGCGGGTTCCGGTGAAGATCGTGCTCGATGACCGGCGCCTGAGCGGTCTCTTGCGCCCCGGCATGTCGGCGGTGCCAACCGTCAACACCAAGTCGACCGTTGTCGCCGCGCGCGAAGCCGAAAAGCGACAGGCGTCGCGTGGTGCCGCGCCCCGCAGCTGAACAACGCGTCCTCCGTCGCATGCGAGGAGACCAGGTATGAGCACATTGCAAACCACCATCGACGCCATTCCGGCCAGCGAAGGTCAGTCACCGGCCGCGGCTCCGGTCGTCTCCGCAAAAACCTGGCTCGCGGTAATCGGGTCGACGCTCGGCGCCTTCATGGCGGTGCTCAACATCCAGATCGTCAATGCCTCGCTTGCCGACATCCAGGGCGGCATCGGTGCGGGCATCGATGACGGTGGCTGGATCTCGACGTCTTATCTGATCGCCGAGATCGTGGTGATCCCGCTGAGCGGGTGGCTCGCCCAGGTATTCTCGGTTCGTCTCTATCTCCTCACCAATGCGTTCCTTTTCCTGGTGTTCTCCGCAGCCTGCGCACTCGCGCAGGACCTTTCGCAGATGATCGCGCTGCGTGCCGTGCAGGGCTTTACCGGCGGCGTGCTGATCCCGATGGCGTTCACGCTGATCATCACGCTCCTGCCCAAGGCGAAGCAGCCGATCGGGCTGGCGATGTTTGCGATCTCGGCGACATTCGCGCCTGCGATCGGTCCGACCATTGGCGGCTATCTCACCGAGAATTTCGGCTGGGAATACGTCTTCTACGTCAACGTGGTGCCCGGCGCGGTCATGATCGCCATGCTGTTCTTTTCGCTGGAAGCGAAACCGATGAACTTGTCGCTGCTGCGCGACGGCGACTGGGCCGGCATCGTCACCATGACGATCGGGCTCGCCGCGCTTCAGACCGTGCTGGAAGAGGGCAACAAAGACGATTGGTTCGGCTCGCCGTTCATCGTCCGGCTGGCCGGGATCGCCGCGGTCGCGCTGACGCTGTTCCTGGCAATCGAGCTGACCGCCGAGAAGCCGCTCCTGAACCTGCGAATTCTGTTCCGCCGCAACTTCGGCTTCGGCGTGCTTGCGAATTTTCTGCTCGGCGTCGCGCTGTATGGCTCCGTCTATGTCCTGCCGGTCTATCTGTCCCGTATCCAGGGCTATAATTCCGAGCAGATCGGCATGGTGCTGGCCTGGACCGGCTTGCCGCAACTCCTGCTGATCCCGTTGGTGCCTCGCCTGATGAAGCGGGTCGACCCCCGTCTTGTGATCGGCATCGGGTTTGCGCTGTTCGCCGCCTCCAATTTTATGAACATCTACATGACCAACGACTACGCGGCTGACCAGCTGTTCTGGCCGAACGTTGTCCGCGCCGTTGGGCAGGCCCTCTGTTTCGCGCCGCTCTCGGCGGTTGCGACCGCCGGAATCGAGCAGGAGAACGCGGGCTCCGCATCGGCCCTGTTCAACATGATGCGCAATCTCGGTGGCGCGATCGGCATCGCCGCGCTGCAGACGCTACT
>Ga0105248_10010240_pt1 | contig 10320 bp, 9 predicted proteins | sample KBSS34metaG_FD_81524 | JGI IMG/M metagenome (GOLD analysis project Ga0105248, IMG submission 81524) | Switchgrass rhizosphere microbial communities from Kellogg Biological Station, Michigan, USA - KBS S3-4 metaG | ecosystem: Host-associated > Plants > Roots > Rhizosphere > Soil | place... | reverse complement strand
TTGCCAGGAACCTGAAAGATCGCGCCCGCCTCCGAACCGCTTTTCGAGGCGTCGACCAGGATCACTTCCGGGACACCCCGCATCTGAAACGCGACATCCATACCGCCGGTGCCGCCATCCGCGCAGTGGACGCCCGCGGGCAATCCCATTTCCCAGAGATGGCGAATGAGGGTTGGCCCCACCGCGTCATCTCCACGCAGTATGTTGCCGCAGCCGATAATCAGCGTGCGAATCATACTGGATTAGTATCCTACGAGCCTTCGCCGATCCGAAAGCGTGACAGTTCCTTGCCCGTCTTCTCGTCGTACGCGTGAACCGTACAAACCAGGCACGAGTCGAACGACCGCGCGACGTGGCCCATCTCTACCGGGTCTGTCGGATCCTTGATCTCCGCTCCAAGAAACGCCGTCTCCATGGGACCCTTCATCGAGTTCGCGTCCCGCGGTCCAATATTCCACGCCGTCGGCGTCACCACCTGGTAATTTTCGATCTGCCCGTTCTTCAGCACGATCCAATCCGACAGGCATCCGCGCGCCGCTTCGGTCGACCCAAACCCTTTTCCTTCCGCCAACTCGACCGGCTTGGTGTAGAACTTGTCGTGCAGGTGCATCGCATCGAGCCACTTCCGCGCCAGCCTGTAATACTTCGTCGCCTCGTGCATCCGCGAAAGCACGCGGATCAGTACGCTTGGGCCCGTCGTCTGAATCGCATCCAGGAACAGAGGGTCGAAGTCCTGGTGCGCCGCCGCATTCGGACGCCCCGCCACCACCTGCCGCGCCAGAGGACCCGCTTCGAGTGGCACCCGCCCCGTCGAACCCGGAACCTCGTAGCGCGGAGATTTCGCCCAGCTGTACTTGCCTTGTTTGTGTCCTTCCAGAGGGTCGATCGGCTCCGTTACGCCTTCCCATGGGTGCAGGTAGGTCGATCCGTTGTAGAACGAGTGTGCCGTGTCCTCACGCACGCGCAGGTGATCGAAATCGTGGAAAGTGCCGTCGTTATAGACGCCGGACCGATTAATCAGGGCATCGTTGCGGCCATCCACGGTCGGATGCTCGTAGAGTTCCGGCTGGAAATATGTGCCCGTCGCAAGATACGACCCGCAGCCCCTGCCGATTTTGTCGAGCCCCACTTCGAGGCCCATGCGGATCAGCAAACCGCAGTCGGAGTTCCGCTGGCTGTCGTTTTCGTCAGCCCACTTCAGAACGTCGTTCCAGGTCTTGTTCTCGAGCCAGCGCTCGATCGAACAGCCAAGCCAGAGTTTTTCGAGCCATTCCCGCCTCCAATAATCGAGGATGGCGATCGAACGCGTGACGTCGGCCAACGTCGGCGCGCACATCACTCCACCTGGAATCATGAAGCTGGAATGCGGCCATTGGCCGCCGAAAATCGCGTATACCTCGACCGGCTTGCCGGAAAGCGTCACGCCAATTTCATAACTCGTTCCGACGAACGGAGCGAATCGACGGACCGCCTCCGCGTAGTCCCTGGCGCCGGCGTAATTCTTATTCGTAAGATCGATCGCGAACAATGCGTAGAACCAGCGCGGGATGGATTGCAGCGTCTCGCAGGCCTGCGCAATATTCCGAACCAGTGTCGCGTTCTGCGGAACGTGGGTCTTCCACGCGGTATCGAGCGCATACACCGCTTTGTATAGATGGCTGCCTCCGCAAATGCCGCAGATGCGCGGAGTGACGATCAACCCCGCCTGCGGATCTTTGCCCTTCAGAATGATTTCGAAGCCGCGGAACATGCTGGCTTCCGTCCAGGCGTCCGTCACCACGTTGTCGCGCAGAGTCACGCGAAGATCAAGGTCGCCTTCCACACGCCCCAGCGGGCTGATGCGCATGTTGCTCGACGGACCGGCAGTCAGTGTTGTGGCCATGGCGCGATCCTTTCACTCCCGCTCAAACGACGAAAATGTCTTCCTTGGCCCATTGCGGAGCAGCGATGCGCGCGGCCGCCGCCAGCGCCATATACGTCACGTGATCAGTCCCCAGTGGAACTTCGCGCGGAATCGTGCCGCTGATCTTCTGCGTCTTGAACACCGTGCCCGGCTTCAAATCGTAGAACGGAAATTCCGGTTCGGTGCAGCCCGTGCAGGGCATTCCGGCGCGCGTCTTCGAGGACTGGCGGTTCCACAGAATTCGGTTGCAGGGGCTATGAGTCATTGGCCCGCGGCAACCGAATTCGTAGAACAGGCAGCCGGTGCGGGTGCCTTGTCCGAATTCAACCGGCGATTGCTTGTACTCGAAAAACTGTACGCGCGTACAACCGGTTTGAGTGAAGGTCTTGAAAAACGTCTGCGGACGCTGCAGGTCGTCGAGCGCGATGTCGCCCGCTCTACCCGACGCGATGGCCACCAGAATCTGGGTGATCCAATCCGGATGGGCGGGGCATCCTGGAATATTCACGACCGGCAAACCCCATTGGGATTTAAAATCGACTCCGAGAAAACCGCCGTGATTCCGTTTCAAATATTGCAGGCCGATGTTGTCGACGGGGTTTGGGGCGGTAGCCGGGATACCGCCCCAACAGGCGCAATCGCCGATCGCCACCACCGCGCCGGCGCGCGCCGAGATCTCCTTCACCCAATCTTTCATCGGGCGGTCCGCGAACATGTTGAAACGGCCGGTACCATTCGGACCCTGGATCACCGTGCCTTCAAAAACAAAAATATCGAGCGGACGGGTGCCGTCGGCGATATCGCGGAAAATCTTCTTCGCGTTGTCGCCCATCTCCATTCCCAGGGAAGGATGCCACAGAACGTCGATGCCGAAATCGGTTACCAGATCGCAAGCGCTGGGCTCTTCCGCATTCAGAAACGACATGGTATTTCCGCTGCATGCGCCGCCCTGCAGCCATAAAACTGTCGCCATCGTTCCACTCCTTGCGGCGGATTTCGTGGTACATCGCGACTCTATGCCCCTGTCGCGATGCGCACAATAGCAATAACTGTGTAGGATCTCGCTAATTTACAAACGTCTGGACCCAGTTATGCAAGGCCGCTTTTAATAATGATAATGCCCTTCTGGGCGGCAATACGAACAAGCTCGACCTGGTTATGCGCGTTCAATTTCTGCATGAGATTCGCTCGATGGCGCGTCGCGGTGTGCGGGCTGATCTGCAGGATTTCCGCCAATTCCTGTGTCGTATGACCATCCGCGATCAACTGCAGGACTTCGCGCTCGCGCGCCGTCAGTTCCTGCGGACCCACCATGTGTTCCTGTACGCGCGCAAAATCGATCGCCGGACTGACGTATTGTCCGCCCTTCAATACCGCTTCTAGGGCGAGAAATAATTCTTCGTCCATGGCCTGTTTCAGGATGTAGCCCTTCGCGCCGTCGCGCAGCGCTTCCGCCACAAATTGCGGATCGTCGTACATCGACAGAACAACGGTTTTCGCCCGCAAGCCCTTCTTGGCGATCCGTCGAATCGCCTCGAGCCCATTCATGCGCGGCATCGAAAGATCCAGAATCACGAGGTCCGTTGGAATGCTTTCGAGCTTGCCCAGGGCGTCTTCCCCGTTCTCCGCCTCACCGACCACCTGATACCGCCCGTCCATCTGGAGGAGCGCCGCCAAGCCCCGCCGAACAATATTGTGATCGTCAACCAGCATGATCCGTGCTGTTGTCATAGGGAATCGTGACCGTAATCCTTGTGCCGCCGCCCGGTCTTGTCTCCAACTGAAATTTCGCGCCGAGCATATCCGCGCGCTCGCGCATACCGAGCAGGCCCAGCCCTGCTCCCACGGACGCAGGATTAAATCCTACGCCATCGTCCTCGATACATAATTGCAGCGTTGCGCCTTCCCGGGCCAGCCGGATTTCCACCCGCCGCGCTCCCGCGTACCGCGTCGCATTGGTCAGCGCCTCCTGCGCGATTCGATAGAGCGCGATCTCTGTCTCGTCCGGTAACCGCTGCGGCAACTCGTCCAAATCGCACACCACCGGAAAACCGGCGCGAACCGAGTAATCTTTCGCCATTTGCCGGAGTGCCACCAGTATGCCCAGTTGATCGAGAATGGGTGGCCGCAAGCGCCGCGCCAGATCTTTGATCTGCACCGTCGATTGATTCACCAGCTCCCGCAGCCGGTCGAAATCCTCGCGCAACCCGGGCGGCTCCGGCGGTACGCTACGCGACAACAACTGCAGGCCCAGCTTTATGCCGATCAGCACCTGCCCTGCCTCGTCGTGGAGCTCGCGCGCGATATGCGTGCGTTCTTCTTCGAGCCGCTTGACGTGATTCGCCGAGAGCGCCTGAATCTGCTCGCTCTTGATTTCCAACGCCTTTAACAACTGCGCGTTATGAATGGCTACCGCCGTCGTATTGCCGAGCGATTCCAGAAACGCCGCGTCCTGCCACGTAAAGGGCGCGCCCACGGGCCCGCGCAACAGCTCGAAGAACCCGAGGATGGTTTCATCCATGTTCTTGATCGGCACGCACAGCGAGCGCCGCACATCGTAATCCGCGATCAACGACGCATCGCCCAGGCGGTCCTCCCGGCATTCATTTGCGATGTAGGAAAATTCGCTCTCAAGAAGAAAGCCCGGAATGCCGTGCCCGTACTCCCAGCGGCCCTGCCGCTCGTGCCACTGCCCCCGATACCAGTACGCGTCCGAGATCATCGCCCGTCCGCCAGGCTGATCGGATGGCACGGCCAATCCGGTGCGTCCCCCATCCGCCTGCAGGAAGCGCGCCGCGTTCTCCACCAGCCGCCGCACCAGTTGCGCCGGCTCGATGTGCTGGTTGATTACCGCGTTGAACGACAGCAGCATCTCGAGCGACCCGGTCCAGTCGCGCATGCGGTCGAACAGCCGCGCCCGTTCCAGCCCCAGCGCCGCCTGCGGAGCCAACGCCTGCGCAACGCGGATCTGCTCCACGCGAAACGGATTGCTATCGTGCCCTTGCAGCACCCCCAGCAAGCGCCGCTGATGATCGATCACCGGAGTAAACAGCTCATGACCGCCGGAAGCCGACGCGACCGTGTAGATTTGCAGCCCCCGCGTCGTAAACTGGCTCGGCACGACGGCTTCGGCGTCCGTCGAATCGCTGCCGCTCCAGGAGCCCCGCGCGACCACTTGCCCGTCCTGCATCACCAGCATCCAGGCACGTTCGCACCCGACCAGCAGTCCGAACTGGCGGGCCAATGCCTGTGCCAGCCGTTGCGTATCGGGCTCGTCGAGGACGACTTCGGCCGCCCCTCGCAGACCTTCGGCCTCGCGAATCAGGCGCTCGTGCTCGGCGCGAAGAACTGCAAGCTCCGCGCGCGCGCCTACTTCGCCGGCTCCGAAGTCCGGAGTTGGAGTAGCCAATCGATCCATATGGCCATGCCGTCCCCGGTCTTTGCGGACGCTTCCAGAATCCGCATGCCGGGGCGGACAGCCTCAATATTGGCACACGCGGCGGCTCCGTCAAACTCGCATGCTTCGGCCAGGTCGATCTTCGTGATCACCACCACGTCCGCCGAGTTGAACAGCCCCGGATATTTGAGCGGCTTATCTTCGCCTTCGGTTACCGACAGCAGCGCGATGCGCAACTTCTCTCCCAGGTCATAGCTCGCGGGACACACCAGGTTTCCGACGTTTTCTATGAACAGATAGTCCAGCTTTTCGAGCGCCCAGCCTTCGAGATGTTCGCTGATCATCGACGCTTCGAGATGGCAGCAGCGGTAGGTATTGATCTGTCGGACCGGCGCGCCGCTCGCCACCAGCCGCTTCGCGTCGTTATCGGTTTCGAGATCGCCCACCAGCGCCGCCACCCGCAAGCCCCGGTCCCGCATCGTGCGCAGCGTTCGCTCGAGCAGCGCGGTCTTCCCCGTTCCCGGCGAAGAAACAAGATTCAGCGTGACGCAGCCAGCGGTCTCGAACCGCCTGCGCAGTTCCGCGGCCAGTTGGTCGTTCTTGTTCAGAATCCCTTTGCGGATTTCAAGTACTCGCGTATTCATCCACAACCGTCGATTCGATTTCGAGTTCCCGCCCCTGCCGGATGTCTCCGCTCGGCGTGTTGCACACCGGGCAGCGGAACAATTGCACCGACGGCAGCACTCTTTCCACAGTACACGGCACGCAGAAAATGACCACCGGCAGTTCTTGGACCACCAGCGCCGAGCCTTCGAGCACGGTATCCTTCGACGCGATGTCGTAACAGAACAAAAGCGAGTCTTTGGAAACCCCGGCCAGCGCCCCGACGCGAATGCGGACTTCGACAATCTTGCCTACGCCCGGGTGCCCGGCGTACTCACTCACCGTTGCGACGATCGAACTGGCAATGGAAAGTTCGTGCACTAGCTAAGTTTCTGTCCGAATCGTCTTGCCACCTCCAGCAGCAAAACAATCGAACGGTTGACATCAGGATCTCGCAATTCCCTCGCGAGCGCAAAAATCCCCAGCGTCCGCGGCGGAGCGCTCCGGGCTTCCTCGAAGCTTGTGTTCAACATCCGCCCCACGTCGGCCAGCGTAGCAACCAGCTTCGGATCGAGCAGCCCCGAGCCGACCACCGACTTGCCGACGGCCGTCAATTTCTCAAGATCGTCCAGCATGCCGCTTTCGAGCAGCTTCGGCAGGCTGTCGAGCAACTGCGGCAGCACTTTCAACTTTTCGAAATCGATCGAACCGGCCAGTTGCCGGACGTCTTTCAAGCCTCCGGCGATCGATTCCGTGATCACATCGCCCCGCTGGATGAATCCGTCGATCGCCTGCATCGCGAATGCCGCCAGCTCCAGCTTGCTCAGAACCATCTCTAGATTTGCGATCGTCTGCGGATCGCCCAGCTTCTCGAGCAGCGCCGATTCCACCAGGTTTCGGAACGCCGGAGTCTCTGTCGCCGCCGCGAACTGCGTGCTCACCCGTGCCAATTGCGGAAGCGCGGAAACGAAGTCCGCCGCCGTCTGCTGACCGCCTTGTCCACCGGCAGCCTTCAGTTCCCGGACACTCGAAGCCAGCGACTCCGCGATCTGATCGCTGCGCCGCAGGAATTCGTCGATGGCTTCCACGCCAAACGCGACCACGTCCAGCTTATCGAGCAGCCGCTCGAGTGCGTCCGCGGTCCGCGGATCCGCGAGGCGCGCTTGCAACCTCTCCTGCTGCGACGCGTAGATCGCCCCGTTTGCAGTCATGCTGCGAAGTATATGCCGATGCCCCTCAAAAGCTATGGCATGATCTTGCTATGCCGCACCAGCGCCTCCGCTTCGAAGTGACGGGCGTGGTTCAGGGCGTGGGCTTTCGCCCCTTCGTCTGCAGTCTTGCGAAGAGTTACGCGCTCGCCGGCTTCGTCAATAACCACAGCTCCGGCGTCACCATCGAGGCCGAGGGCGACAGCGCTGCCTTGGCGGACTTCGCGCGCGATCTTCGTCTTCAGCGTCCGCCGCTTTCGCACATCGACGAACTCATCTCGCAGTCGATGTCGTTGCTCGGGGAGTCGGACTTCGTCATTCTCGCCAGCCAGAGCGTGGTAGCCGAAAGCACTCCCGTGTCTCCCGACGTCGCCACCTGCGAGGATTGCCTGCGCGAGTTGCACGATCCCGCCGACCGCCGATTTCGTTATCCGTTTCTGAATTGCACCAACTGCGGACCGCGCTTCACCATTATTCAGGACCTGCCTTATGACCGCCCGGCCACTACGATGTCGGCCTTCGCGATGTGTCCGGACTGCGCGGCGGAGTACGAGGATCCTACCAATCGGCGCTTCCACGCGCAACCAAATGCGTGTCCCGTTTGCGGACCCCATGTCTCCATGGACGGCCTCCACGCCGAAGCCGCCATCGATCGCGCGTGCGGTGAACTTACTCGCGGAGCCATCCTCGCCGTCAAAGGCATCGGCGGCTTCCACCTCGCCTGCGACGCCACCAGCGACGAAGCCGTCGGACGTTTACGCGAACGCAAGAATCGGTTCGAACAGCCCTTCGCCGTCATGTGCCGCGACCTCACTACCGTCGAGCGCATTGCGATCGTGACCATGGAAGAGGCGGATCTTCTACAGACGCGCCAGCGCCCCATCGTCCTGCTTCAGAAGCGCAACGGCTCTCGCCTGTCGGACCTGGTTGCGCCCGGCAACGGCTACGTCGGCGTCATGCTCCCCTACGCGCCGCTGCACTATCTGTTGTTGAGCGACGTTCCCCTGGTGATGACGTCAGCGAATCCTTCCGGCGAACCCATCGTCCGCGAGAATCACGAAGCCGTCGAGCGTCTAGCCCACCTGGCCGATGGCTTTCTCACGCACAACCGTGATATCGAAGTGGTCTGCGACGATTCCGTCGTGCGCACCTTCGAAGGCCGCGAAATGCCCCTCCGTCGCTCTCGCGGATACGCGCCGTTGCCTGTTCGCCTGACTTCCGAAGTCGAAAGCGTTCTCGCCGTCGGCGCGGAACTGAAAGCAACGTTTTGCATCACCAAGGGTCACCACGCGTACCTCAGCCAGCACATCGGCGACATGGGCACGCTCGAAACCCAACAGGCGTTCGAGAAGGCGCTTGACCATATGCTGCGGCTGTTTCGCGTCGAGCCGCAGCGTATCGTTTGCGACTTGCACCCTGGCTATCACTCCGTGCAGTGGGCCGCGCGCTATGCGGAGCAACACAAGATTCCGATGCAGCAAGTCCAGCATCACCACGCGCACGTCGCCTCCCTGCTCGCGGAATCGGGGCTCGCTCCCGAAACGCCCGCGCTTGGGATTTCCTTCGACGGGACCGGCTATGGACTCGATGGAGCCATCTGGGGCGGCGAAATTCTTCTCGTGCGGGGCGCCGAATTCGATCGCTTCGCGCATCTCAAATACGTCCCACTCGCGGGCGGCGATGCTTCGGTGAAAACGCCGGCGCGCGCCGCGCTCTCCCACCTTCATGCTGCCGGACTCCCCTGGAATCCGGCTCTGCCGTGCGTCGCCGCCTTCAGCGCGTCGGACCTTCGCGTCTTCGAGCGCCAGATGGATCGCGGCTTGAATTGCGTCGCGTGCAGCAGCATGGGCCGCCTCTTCGACGCCGTGTCCGCGCTCATCGGAATCCGCCAGCGCGTGAGTTACGAGGGTCAGGCGGCCATCGAGATGGAATCCATCTGCGCCGCGGAATCGCGAACCTATCCTGCCGCTATCATCCCCGGAACTCCGTCGCTCCTCGATCCCGCGCCGCTCTTCGCGGCCGTCGTCGAGGATGTCCTCGCGGGAATTCCCGCCGCGCACATTGCCTCCGGGTTTCACGAAGCAGTGACAACTTGGATCGTCGAGATCGCCATGATGGCGCGCCGGCAGTTAGGTTGCAATCGCGTCGCTCTCACCGGCGGCGTCTTTCAGAACCTGACGCTGCTCCAAAAATCCGTCCAGCGCCTGCGCGCCGCAAACTTCGACGTCCTGGTCCATCGCATCGTCCCCGCTAATGACGGAGGCCTCGCGCTAGGACAAGCCGCGCTAGCTACTGCCACTGCCGGCTTGAACCCCGAACGTAAGTGAGGGGACTTCCAACTGCGGTCACCATGGATCCCGAGCGTCAGCGAAAGACCGTGAGCCCCTCATAGCCGCGGGCGTCAGCCCGGGGATACTAATCTACGCACCGACCCGCCCGCCAACAAGCTGGACTCTCCTACGGACCTACCAACTCTACATCCACCAGAAACATGATCCCCTCGGAGAGCATCGGCTTCACCGCCGGAATCACCGTCTCCCGCAGGAACTCTTCGTTCGCCACCACCGAGATCTGGATCGGCCGATCGTCCGGAACGCCGAAGAGCCGCTGGCGGTGGATATGCTGCGCCTTGCCGAAACCCATGATCCCCCGCAGCACCGTCGCGCCCGGCGCACCAAGTTGCACCAGCTTGCGGCAGATCGCTTCGTAGAGCGAAAGATCGTCGACCGTGTCGGTCTCGTCCACGTAGATCACCAACAGCTTGTCCATTACTTTCCCTCCCGCGCGCGTTCTTTTCGCCTGCCGAGAATCACGTACAGGCTGGGTAACGCGAACAACGTCAGCAGCAGCGTCGACAGCAAACCGCCGACCACGACGGTAGCAAGCGGACGCTGCACGTCGCTACCGATTCCGGTCGCCCGCGCCGCCGGAACCATGCCGAGCAGCGCCACCACGATCATCATCAGCACCGGACGCATCTGCGCCAGCGACCCTTCGACCACTGCTTTGTCGATTGTCGTTCCGGGATCCACCCGTAAACGCCGGTTGATTTCTGCGATCACCAGCACGCCGCTCATCACGGCGACGCCGAACAGCGAAATAAAACCGACTGCCGCCGACACGCTGAGATTGATGCCGCGCATATATAGGAAAACAATTCCGCCGACCAGCGAGAACGGAACATTCATCAGCACCAGGCCAGCATGCGT
>Ga0105248_10010238_pt1 | contig 10322 bp, 4 predicted proteins | sample KBSS34metaG_FD_81524 | JGI IMG/M metagenome (GOLD analysis project Ga0105248, IMG submission 81524) | Switchgrass rhizosphere microbial communities from Kellogg Biological Station, Michigan, USA - KBS S3-4 metaG | ecosystem: Host-associated > Plants > Roots > Rhizosphere > Soil | place... | reverse complement strand
AGGACGTTCGCGGCCTCGTAGTTGAGGCCCTGGACAGCGGTGACGAGCGCGCTGGTCTTGTCCGGCAGCGTGTCGTTGACGTTTGCCCCGCCGGCGACGAGCGCCCTGATCGTGTCACTCTGTCCCTGGCGCGCCGCGAACAACAGCGGCGTCCAACCGAAAATCGACCGGTCGTTGATGTTGGCGCCCGCCTCGAGCAGGAGCTTCACCGTCGCGGCGTTGCCTTCATGCGCGGCCCACATCAGCGCTGTCTGCTGCTTCCAGGTCTCCTTGGCGTTGACGTCGGCCCCATGCGCCAGCAGCACCTTCACGGCGTCGACCTTGCCCGTGCGGGCCGCGGTCATCAGCGCCGTTTCACCTTCCGGCAGCGCCGTGTTCACGCTGGCGCCGGCCTTCAGCAGTTGCTCGATCATCGCCGCGTTGCCGTTGAGCGCCGCGGAGTACAGCGGCGTCACCCCGTAGCGATTCGCGGCCTTGACGTTGGCTCCCGCGCGAATCAGCAATTCCGCCGTCGCCGCATCGTCGCGGTCCGCCGCCCAGTGCAGCGCGGTCGTCCCGTCGGCGTCGCCGACGTTCACCGCGGTCGTCTGCTTCAACAGCGCACGGACGGCCGCGGCGTCCCCACTTTTCACCGCGTCGAGAAGCGGCGCCCGGCCGGGAGCGGCCTCAGCCGCGCCCGCATGAACGGCCAGGAACAGCGTCAGCAGCAACCATCTGGCCAGTCGTTCCACGTGCATTGTCGATATCTCCTGTGACTTCAGAGTCGTTGAATGCGATTCACCACCGGGATCACCGGGCCCGCCGGAGAACACCTTGGGAATTCTCAACAATTCAAAAAGGCTGTTCGTAGGGCGGACCCGCCGGAGAAGCCGGGTCCAAAGGACCCGGCCTACATCTCAGGTCCGGCCTACGTCCAAGGTCCGGCGAAAGCCGGACACCACATACAGCCCGTCGCTAGCCACCGTACGAGAGAGCCTGGCTGAGGATGGAGCGACGCCCGCGCTACGCGCTCGATGGCGCGATCTTGGAAACGGTATCGAGGTCGAGCGCCCCGGTGCTGTCGCCGAAGCTGTCGACGGGCACGCCTGCCCTGTTCACCAGACTCACCAGCAGGTTCGACAATGGCGTGCCCATCGGCGTCACGATGTGACGGTTGCCCCTGAGCCCGCCCGCGCCTCCGACAAGGGCGATTGGCACGTCCATGTGCGAGTGGATGTTGCCGTTGCTCATGCCGCCGCCGATCATCATCAGCGAGTGATCGAGCAGGTTGCCGTCGCCGTCGGGTGTGGCCCGCATCTTCTCGACCAGATACGAGAACAGCTGCACGTGCCAGGTGCACAACTTGGCGTACTTCTGCAGGTTCTCGGGATTGTCGCCATGATGCGACATCGAGTGATGGGATTCGTTCAGTCCGATCTCCGGATACATGCGCGCGCGCTGTTCCGCCCCATACATGAATGTGGTCACACGGGTGACATCGCCCTGGAAGGCCAGACACTGCAGGTCGAACATCAGCTTGGCGTGATCATCGAATCGCTCCGGCACACCAATCCCCGGGCGCTCGTATTCCGGCAGCGGAGACTGTGCGTTCCTGGCCTCGGTCTGCTGGATGCGGCGCTCGACTTCTCGCAGGACTTCCAGATAGTCGGCCACTGTCGAGCGATCGGCCGGCCCGAGCTTCTGCCTCAGCGCCGCCATTTCCTGGATCGCCGAGTCCAGGATGCTGTTCTTGGTGCGCGCCGCCGCGAGCTGCTGCGAGGCCGGCCCGCCGTCGCCGAACAACTGCTCGAAGACAAGGCGCGGGCTGCTCTGTGTCGGCAACGGGGTCGTCGGCGACGCCCACGCGAGCGTGGTTCCGTAGGCGCAGCTGTAGCCGGTGTCGCAGCCACCGGTCACGGAGCCGGGAAGAATCGCGAGCTCGAGCGACGGCAGCGCCGTCTCCCTGCGGAACTGCGACGCGATGACCTGATCGACCGAGATCCCGGCATGCAGATCGGAGCCCTCGGTCCTCTTGATGTGCGTGCCGGTGAGCCACGAGCCGGTGCTGCGGGTGTGGTCGCCGTTGCCATCACCGAGGCTCTCGGCGGCGCGATTATGCAGCCCGCTGACCACGGTGGTCTGATTGCGGAACGGCTCGAGCGGCTTGAGAATCGGCGAGAATTCGAAGTCCAGTCCGGCGCTCTTGGGCTTCCAGAAATTCACGCCGGTATGGTTCATCGCCACGCCGTTCGGCATGTAGAAGAATCCATAGCGATGGACCGGCTTGGCGGCGGTGGCGACCGCCGACAACGCCGGCACCATCGCATCGAGCAACGGCAGGGCGAGCGATATCCCCATTCCGCGCAGGAACGTTCGGCGCGGCAGGGCCATCTTCGTAATGATCATGAGTCGGATCTCCTCATCTGAAACGGCGTGCTTTTGACGATGCCCAGAATGATCGACGACAAGCGGTAGTCGTGAGGGGCCGCGTCGCGCAGGATCGCGCGGACCGCCGGCGCGTCGTAGTATTCGACGCCGCGGCCCAGCGCGTAGGTCAGCAGCGTGTTCGTCACGTTGACGAGGAACTGGCCGGAGTGATTGACCATCACCTGCCGGAGGCCGGCCAGGCCGTCGATGTTCGTGCCATCGGCATAGACGCCGGTGTTGTCGATCGGCTCGAAGTTCTCGTCGACGGTGCGGAACTTCCCGACCGCATCGAAGCTCTCGAGGGCGAATCCGATCGGGTCCATCAGCTTGTGGCACGACGCGCATACCCCGTTGGCGCGGTGCTGCTCGAGGCGCGCCCGCATGGTCTTGACCTTGCTGACCTGATTGCCGTTCTCCTCGAGCGCCGGCACGTTGGGCGGCGGCTCGGGCGGCGGCGCGCCAAGAATGTTCTGCAGCACCCATTTGCCCCGGACCACCGGCGAGGTGCGGTTCGGCAGCGCGGTAACGGTCAGGATGGCGCCCTTCCCCAGCAGACCGCGACGGGGGCTGTCGTCGGCCAGGGCGACGCGGCGGAAGTTGACACCCTTCACGTTGGGTATGCCGTAGTGCTGCGCCAGCCGCTCGTTGACGAACGTATAGTTCGCCGTCAATAGCTCGACGGTCGGCCGATCCTCGCGCACGATGCTGTCGAAGAAGAGCTCGGCTTCGCGCTGGAAGGCCAGCGCCAGCGTATCGCCGTAGTCGGGGAACAGGAACGGATCCGGCACGATGTCCGGGAGCCGGCGCAGCGACAACCACTGTCCCGCGAAGTTGGTCGTGAACGCCTGCGAGCGCGGATCGGCCAGCATCCGTCTCGTCTGACGCTCCAGCACCGCCGGATCCCGTAGCTTGCCCTGCGTCGCCAGATCGAGGAGCTCGTCGTCGGGGATGCTGCTCCAGAGGAAGAACGACAACCTCGAGGCCAGCTCCACGTCGCTGATGCGATAGGCGCCGGATCGCGGCGCAGCGGCGGCAAGGGGAGAGAACTCGGTGCGGAACAGGAAGGAGGGACTCACGAGAATGCGTTGCAGCGCCAGCTCGATGCCCGCATCGAAGCCGAGCTCGGAGCGGCCTTCGTTGTAGAAATTGAGCAGCACCTTCACGTCCTCATCCGTGACCGGCCGGCGGTAGGCGCGGCGCGCCAGCGTCGAGAGGATGGTCCTGGCGCAGCCTGCTTCGTCGGCGGCCTTCGCCGGGTGACATGCGAACACGCGCCGATAGCTCGGCGAGGTCGTCGCGCCGCCGGGATTGAGCGGGCCCATGATCTCGAGCTCGCGGAGGGCCGCGCCTTCCCGCGTTTCCCTGGCGTCGGTCGGGCCGCGGCCGATGTACGGTTTCAGAAAAGGCTTGCGGAAGCCTTCCGACACGGCGCCGGTTTTCATGAGGAAGGTCGCGCGAATCTCGTGCACGCCGGCCGTGAGCGGGACGCGAATCACCCAGTTGTCGTCGAGCTTTCTCCGCGCCAGCGCCGCCTCGTCCGGGATCACATCGCCGTTGGCGTCGACCTTCCGCTCGCGGACCCGTTCCGAGCCGGGCGCCTTGCGCACCTGGCGCTCGATGTTGAGATCCTCTTCCGGGGTGGCGGGCAGCGTGAACATGTGCACGCGCTCGCCGTCGACGCTGATTTCGAGGTTCTGCTCGCCGATGAAGTGCGGGATGTCGTAATCGATGCCTCGCCCGATGCGCGCCTTGAGGTCGTACTCACCGTCCCTCGGCGCGAAGTAGTCGACGCGCACGCCGCCGCGCGTCCCGACCGGCATCCCCTCGAGGCGCACATCCTGATCGAGCTGGTCGGGGACGCGATAGAGCTCGCCGATCGGCGGCGCCGGCGTGCCAAGCGCGAGGCGCGCCACTTTCTGGGCGGCGTTGAGATAGCGCTCGGTCAGCAGCGGCGACAGCTTGAGGACGCCGGCGATGTTGTCGAAGCCATAGCTGACCTCGTCGGTCGGCAGCAACGCACTGCCGTCGATGTCGAGCGACAGCAGGTCGCGGATCGCATTCTGATATTCGGCCCGATTCAGGCGATGAAAGGGTTCGGTCCGCCCTGGATTGGGATTGGCCGCGGCGGCGAGATCGAGCGCGGTCTCGACGGACGAAGCGAAATCATCGATCACCGATTGCGGCGGCCGCCGCACGCCCGACGGCGGCATCAGGCCGGCGCGCAGCTTGACCACCACCTTTTCCCATTCCGGTGCGTGAGCCGCGACATTCGACACATCCATCTTGTCGAGCAGCAGTCCGGCGGTCTTCAGGCGCTCGTTGTGGCACGTCGCACAGTAGCTGTCGACGAACGCCTTCGATGGCACGACGTGATTCGATTCCGGCTTGACTGTCGCGACCTGCACAGCAGACGCCGCCGTCGTTGGACCGCGCCGGACGGCCTCCCGCCGTCCGACGGCGGCCGGACCGACGGCGGCCGGACCAGCCGCGGTCGCCGCCGCCACGGCCCACCAGGCGAGAAAGAGATGTCCCCAGCGAATCTTCATGTAACCTCCGGTTTTGGAAGTAAGGAACGCCCCGCTAATACGCCATCGCGTAGCAGTCGCGCCTCGCATCGGCTCCCGCGAACCGGTTGCCGCTCGCCGGATCGATCATCACGGCCGTCGCGCAGCCGCTGACGCCGTACTGGCGCAGCTGCTCAACTTCGTGCCCGCGCGCTTTCAGCTCGTCGGACACGGATTTGGCAATCGGTGCCTCGACGTTCATGCGGTTGAAGCCGATTCGATGCGGCGTGACCGATCCGTAGAAGTGCATCGTCTGGACACGGGGCCAGGCAAAGGCCGTGTGGAGATTCGGGTACCAGTCGTCCCAGAATTCCACGACGTCGAGGAACGCCTGCAGAATCGTCTGCTCCTGGTTGTCACCGCCAGGCGTGCCGATCGCCATGAATGGCTTGTCGTCCTTCAGGACCAGGCTCGGCGTCAGCGTGTAGCGCGGCCGCTTGCGCGGCTCCACGTGATTGGCTCGCTTCTCATCGAGAAAGAACTGCTCGCCGCGGCTGCTCATGGCAATCCCGGTATTGCCGAGGATGACGCAGCCGCTGATCCATCCACCGCTCGAGGTCGTGTCGAACATGTTGCCGTCCTTGTCGATGACGGACATGTGGGTGGTGTCCTTGGGAATGCCGGCGCTGGCCAGGAGCAGGGGCATGGGCGTGAGTGCCGAGATCGTGTTGGCGGACTCGTTCGCCTTCCAGAATGGCCAGTCCTTGACCTTCGAGTCGTAGGCCATCGGGTTTCCCGCAACGAACAGGCGGGAGGCGTGCTCCGGATCGATCAGCCCGGCGCGCTCCTTGGCGTAGGCCTTCGACAGCAGTCCTTCAGCCGGCGTCTTCACGAACGCCTGATCGGCATAGTAGGTATCGCGGTCCGCGTACGAGAGCTTCATCGCCTCGATGAGGGTGTGGATGTAATCCGGGCTGTCGTGGCCCATGGCCCGCAGGTCGAAGTTCTCCAGGATGTTCAAGGTTTGCAGCAGCGACGGCCCCTGGCTGCCGAACCCCTGCTTGTAGACCGTGTATCCCTTGTAGGTCGTGGACGTCGGCTGCTCGATGGTCGCGAAGAACTCCGAGAAGTCACTGAGCTCGTAGGGGGCGTCGTGCGCTTTCAGGAACGCCACCATCTCCATGGCGATGTCGCCCTTATAGAAACGATCGCGCGCGGCGACGACGCCGGCCGCGCGGCCCTTCTTCTTGGCCTTGCGTTCGGCCTCGACCATCCGCTTGAGCGTGTTGGCCAGCGTGGGCAGCTTGATCGTCTCGCCCGGCTTGTACATCGAGCCGTCGGCCTTGAGCCAGTAGCGCTGATTGTCCGGCCAACTCTTGAAGAATTCGAGGTTGCGCGCGATGGTGTCCGCCGTCCTCGGCCGCATCGGAAAGCCCAGCTCCGCGTATGAAATCGCCCGCGCCGACACCTCCTCGAAGCTCATGGTGCCCCACTTCTCGAGCACGGTGAGGGCTCCGTGCAGCGAGCCCGGGACCACGGTCGGATCGAGGCCGTCGGCGCCAAGGTCCTTCTTGCCGCGCGATTTGAAGTACTCGATCGACGCGCCCTTCGGTTCCCAGCCCTGTCCCACGATCGACGTGACCTTCTTCTCCTTGACGGGATAGACCAGCACCAGCGACTCGCCGCCGAGGCTGAACAGGTCCTGTTCGACGACGCCGCCGGTGAGGATTGCGGCAACGCCGGCATCGAAGGCATTGCCGCCGCGCAGCAGGATCTCGAGGCCCGCCGCCGAGGTGAGCGGATGCCCCGCGGACACTCCACCGGATGAACCGATCACCGGCGGTCGCGTGCCACCAACAATGGGCTCAGGCGCGCCCGGGCGAACTTCCGGCACGGGCCGTGGCGCCCGCTGCGCCGCGACGACGCTGTGAGTCGTGGGCAAATCGAGTAACGCCACGCCCACAATCCCGAGCGCGAGCGTCGAACCGATAACGAACCGTTTCATATTGGTGCTCCTGGAGATGGCGAACATCCGCGTGCTCGAGGTGACCGGACGCTGGCAGTCAAGCAACAGGCAGGCCATCACATGCGATGGCGAGACGCGCCGCCGCTACTGACTGCTAACTCCATAGTCATAAGCCGCTTGGTGAACAGCGATCGCCGGTCACCGCGTCACGAGCCTTTGCAAAGATCGACAGGTTTGTTGACTCGCTTCTTACTGATGCTTCAACAATGTTCATCGGCCACTTCAGAACTTGCCGGATTGCAGGATTGAAGAAGAGGAAGGATTCACGTTGGACCCTTACTTCCTGCAATCGTTTCCTTACTTTCTGCAATCCCTTCCTTTTCTTTCCTTTCCTTCCTGCCATCCTGCCATCCTGCACGTCGTCGATGAACAGAACTGTGGATGTCTCATCGACAGAAGTGTGGATGATTGAAACGACCGGGCTGGGCGCTGAGATGCGCGCGGGTCCTGAACGTCCGGCAATGGGCAAATTCGCGCGTTCTTCGGGCAATTCGTGCACCCGCACGCCGCAGCATTTCTGGCGTAGTCCTTGCTCCGCTGCCTCGCCAGCAACTGAGAACCTGGGAAGACGCGCGACGTCTCGACACCGTGCCCCAGGAGCACGCTGAGAACTTCTCGAAGTGTTCGACTCGGCGCCCGCTGCGATCGCGGCGTTGATCGTGAGTTCTTCACCGCTCTGAATCTCGTCGTTGCCGTCACGAAACCACCAACTGCCTCGGCGTATGCCGCCGCGGCCGCAGGCCACGTGTGCCTCTTGCGTGCGTCTGCTGAAAGGCCCGAGATGAAACCGCTCGTCTGGTTCTGGTGTGCATGCCTCTTTCTGTCAGCGACGCGCGTCAGCGCCGGACAGACGTATCAAGGCGGTGTCCGCGGCCAGGTCCGCGATCAACAGGGCGTCATCCCCGGCGTCGAAGTGACACTCCTCAACGAGGCCATGAACACCGGCCGCACGATTGTGACCAACGAAGTCGGTGAGTATGCGTTCGCGAACGTGCTGCCCGGCAGCTACTCGGTCAAAGCCGCATTGACTGGCTTCAAGACCGAGGAGCGCAAGGGCGTCACGGTCGCCACCCAGCAGATCCTGGTCCTGGATTTCGTGCTGCAGATCGGCGAGTTCGCCGAGCAGATCACCGTCTCGGGCGAATCGCCGGTCCTCGAACGTATGACGCCGACCGTGGCGACATCTCTCACCAAGGCGTTTCTGGAAGCCTTGCCGATTTTCGGACGGAACACGTTCTTCGCGTCGGTGGCCTCGGCCAACGTGATTGCCTCGGGCGACCCCCAGTTCGTCCGCATGCAGGACCAGTCGGGCGCCTCCTCGCTGTCGCTCGGCGGCGGACCGCGGCGCGGCAACGGCTATCTGCTCGACGGCGTGCCGATTACGGACCTCGTCAATCGCGCGACGTTCATCCCCTCGATCGAAGCGGTCGAAGACATGCGAGTGCAGGTCAAGACCTACGACTCGGAGATGGGCCGCGCCGCGGGCGGTGTCTTCAACACCACCGCACGGTCCGGATCGAACGACTGGCACGGCAGCACGGTGTTCATCACCAAGCCCGAATGGGCGACGGGCAATCTTTATTTCGCCAAGGTGGCGGGACTGCCGAAGCCGCCGCAGTACTACTACGACTGGGCCGGCTCGTTCGGCGGTCCGATCGTCAAGAACAAGACCTTTTTCTGGGGAAGCCTGGAGGGCTATCAACAGAAGAGCACGCGCAACAATGTCCTGACGTTGCCCACGGCGCTCGAACGCCAGGGCGACTTCTCACAGACGCGGGATGCGCAGGGTCGGCTGGTCGTGCTCTACGACCCGCTGACCACCAGGCCGGACCCCAACAACGCCGGGCAGTTCATCCGGGATGCGTTCCCGGGCAACAGGATTCCGCTCAACCGTCTCAATCAAGTCGCGTCGGCGATGCTGGCCGGCATGCCGATACCGTCGTCGGGCAAGTCGTTCAACGGCAACGCGACGCTGCTCGACGGTCCCCAGACCCAGGGCACGTTGAAAGTCGATCAGCATTGGAGCGATCGCTGGACGACGAGCGCCACGTTTGCGCGGCAGCACACGGAGGAGCCCGGTTCGACGTTCTATGGTGATTACGGGACGGCGCCAGGCGACCCCGCGGCCACCAAGAACAACCGCTTGATCTACTTCGGCGCGCTGAACAATACCCTCGTCCCGAACAACACCACCACGCTGGCCGTGCGCTACGGCTACAACCACTTCGACGACTTCGGCGGTTATTACCGATCTGCGTTCGACGCCGCGTCGCTCGGTCTGCCGTCCGACTACGTGAATGCCATGTCGTTCAACACATTTCCGAGAATCACCATCAACGGCTACGGCGCGGCGCCGATCCTCGGCTACCAGGGACCCAGCCTGGTGACGTTCGCCTCGCAGAATGCCAGCGTGACGCTGTCGAAGTTCGCCGGCCATCACACGTTCAAGACGGGCGCGGAATATCGCCGCATGGTCGCGGACTCCCTCGCCTACGGCAATTCGGCCGGCAACTTCGGGTTCACGTCGGCCTTCACCCAGGGACCGAATGCGAACACCGCCAGCTCCGCCGCCGGCGACGCCTTCGCCAGTTTCCTGCTCGGGTATCCGGCGACGGGTGATATCGCGGTGGCCGGGCCCGGCACCTTTGTCCAGCACTACTACGCCGGCTTTGCGCAGGACGAATTCCGCGCGACCTCGTCGGTGACCGTGAACGTCGGCGTGCGCTACGAGTTCGAGCAGGGGTTGCAGGAGCAGGACAACCGCTTCACCGTCGGCTTCGACCGCAACGCGACCTTCCCGGCGCAGGTTCCCGGCCTCGACCTGAAAGGAGGCCTGATGTATGCCGGCCAGAACGGCTATCCAACCGTGCAGGGCGATCCGTTCAAGGGTCAGTTCGCGCCGCGCGGCGGCATCGCCTGGTCGATCACCGATCGGACGGTGGTCCGCGGTGGGTATGGGCTGTTCTGGGCACCGACGCAATTCTCCGGCGTCACCGAGACGGTCATGGGGACGCGGGGCTACACCGCCTCCACCAGCTTCCTCTCGAGCAATGACGGCGGGCTGACGCCGGCCGGCTCGCTGAGCAACCCGTTCCCCACCGGCTTCGCCCAGCCGCAAGGCAACTCCCAGGGCCTGATGACCGGTGCGGGCGGAGTCATCGACTTCGTCGATCAGAACTCAAAGCCAGGCTACGTCCAGCAATATTCCGTCGACTACCAATGGGAACTACCAGCCGGCAATAGCGTCACCGTCGGCTACATGGGCAGCCGTTCCGAGCGTCTGAGCATGGGCGGAACGTCCGACGTCACCGTGAATATCAACCAGCTCGATCCGAGCTATCTCGCGCTCGGCACGGGTCTGCAGCAACTGGTGCCGAATCCGTTTT
>Ga0105248_10010236_pt1 | contig 10325 bp, 6 predicted proteins | sample KBSS34metaG_FD_81524 | JGI IMG/M metagenome (GOLD analysis project Ga0105248, IMG submission 81524) | Switchgrass rhizosphere microbial communities from Kellogg Biological Station, Michigan, USA - KBS S3-4 metaG | ecosystem: Host-associated > Plants > Roots > Rhizosphere > Soil | place... | reverse complement strand
TTGACGAAACATGTCGACCTTGTGAAGCGGATGAAGGACGAAGGCCTGCTACACCGAGTGCTCGTATCTCAAGACGCAGGTTGGTACCACGTCGGTGAGGCGCACGGCGGCACTTTCCGCACGTTCAGCACCGTGTTCACCGAATTTATCCCGGCCCTTCACGCAGCCAAATTCACCCAGGCTGAGATTTACACACTGTTCAACGAGAACCCTGCCAACGCTTTCTCTATATCTACCCGGACAACCCACACGTGAAACGCCACTGATGATCAGTCGAAAAACTTTAGCTAGCTCCGCCAACGGCGAACTGCTATGCCTTTTCTCTTACTTCCCGCTCCTCGCAAATCTCCCAAAGCTTTTCGACGTTATAGTGTGGCTGGAAGATTGCACGAGCCTTATAGGTGAACCACTCGCGCGTGCGGTGCTCCATGCTGGTAAGGATGCATTTGAAGGCCGTCTGCACGATCTCCGAGTTGTTCATGTGCGGAGATAGGAACCAGCGACGCGTGTACTGCTTCTCTACGTCGCCTCCAAGCGTGTCGGCTTCCAGGTACCACGCTTGCAGGTACACTTCGCCACGGCCGTCAACCAGTACAGTGAATTCGTAGCCGGGATATCCGCAGCGGGATACCGTATCGATGGCATTTTGAATCCACGGCTGTGTGTGGCTCGAAGTATTCGGTGGCCGATCAAGTTCTGCTCCAGTCTGCTCTCGATTATTCATGTAGCCTCTGCTTTCAGTTCTTCCGGCAAGAATCCGCGCTGTCAAAACCATCACCCGGCGACGACCTGATCATCCGTCGGGAGCCTGGGGCTCACACCCCTTACACCGCCGGGCACCCGTCAAAATGCGTCAAGAATGTATTTCCCTTATACCCCAGGTACTTGATTCCGATCTTGCTCGTGAAGAATCCATCCGCAGTCATGCTTCGCAACAAGTTGAAGAACTCCACGGCGTCTTTCAACGATTCATCCGTGTCCGCATTCTTTCGGAACGCAATCAGATCCAGAATCTCTTTCTGCTGCGCCTGCGCACACTCGAGATACGCCTTTCCGTAACGCGTTTTGCATGTGGCGTCGAGCCACTTGATCCCGCCGCCCAGCGTTGCCTGGTACTCTTCGTTCTCACTCGTCAGCAGATCGATAAACTCGGGCGCGCCTCCTTCGACTGCTCCACCAGAATCCACGTCCGCCGGAATAATCGTTTCGCACAGCGTCTGCAGTGTCTTGTATCCATGCGCATCGAAGTACTTGGGCGCATACGCACCCGCGCTCGCTTTCTCCGCCTGGATCAGATGGTGCGCCGTCTCTGCAGCCTCGAGCGGTATAACCCGCATCACCGAACCTGCAACGGCTCCGATGGTCAGCGACTTCAAAACTGCGCGACGTGTTACAGCGTCTGTACTCATCTAGATCTCCATCTTTTTCGCTTGATCGAGCAGGTACTCAGAAGTTCTCCACGCAAGAGCCATGATGGTCAGCGTCGGATTCTTATCCGGATTCGTCACGAACGGCGCGGCATCTGCCACAAACAGATTCTTCACCTCATGCGCCTGGCAGTTTGCATTCAACGCAGACGTCTTCGCATCGTTGCCCATCCGCACCGTTCCAAGCTCATGGATGATCGCGCCTCCCGTTGAAATCGAGTTTGACTGCTGCTGTACATCGCCGCTCGGCTTCGAATGACGTCGCGCTCCCACCAGCACCGTCCCGCCCCCGGCTTCAATGATCTGCCGGAACGTCTGCTGCATATCATCCGCCATCTTGAGCTCGTTCTCTCCCCACTTCCAGTGGAAGCGCAGCACCGGAATTCCCCACTTATCCTTCACCTCCGGATCGAGTTCACAGAAGCTGTCTGCATTCGGAATCATCTCGCCGCGACCGCTGAATCCAATGAACGATCCATACACACTGCGGCACTTCTGTTTCAGGCTGGCTCCGTAGCCCTCCTCGGTCTCGCATACATAATCGAACTCGCCCACGCCCGGCATGTTCCGTCCGCCGCCAAACTCGATGTGGTACCCGCGCAGGAATTCGTTCTTCTGGCCGAACCGCCACCACGGCATGTAGAGATGCATTCCGCCGACACCATCGTGGTTATGCGCCGGCATCTTCTCAAGCTGCGGGAAATACCCTACAAGGTCGCTTCCTACTGAGTCCGTTAAATTCCGCCCCACAACTCCGGATCCATTCGCAATTCCATTCGGAAAACTGGCCGACTTCGAATTCAACAGCAGGCGCGCGCTCTCGCAGGCGCTGGCCGCCACCACTACGGCCTTTGCATAGACGCGCTGCTCCGCCTTGGTGTTCTTGTCGATGTAGGACACAGCTTCAGCTTTGCCGTCCGTACCGACAATGATCTCCCGCGCCATGGCATTTGCAATCATCGTAAGCCGCCCGGTCGCCGCTGCCGGAGGAATCATTACCTGGCTCGAACTGAAATTCGAAGCCGTTCTGCATCCTCGACCGCACTGCGCGCAGTAGTGGCAGGCATCGCGCCCATTCAGCGGCTTGGTCAGAATCGCCATCCGCGAGGGGATGCAGGTAATGTGCAGCCGGTCGCACGCCTTCTTCACCAGTGTCTCGGTGCACCGCGGCCTCGGAGGCGGCTGGAAAATTCCATCCGGAGCGTTCGGCACATTTTCCTTCGATCCGAAAACGCCGATGTAGGACTCGACCTTGTCGTAGTAAGGCGCAAGATCCTCGTAGCTGATCGGCCAGTCATCACCCATTCCGTCGGTTGAGTGCGCTCTGAAGTCCGCCGGTCCGAACCGCAGGGCGATGCGGCCCCAGTGATTCGTCCGGCCGCCCTCAATGCGCGACCGGAACCAGCGAAAGCCCGAGCCCGGGGCGGTAGTGTACGGTTCGCCTTCGATCTCCCAGAAGCCGTTCTTCGCCATGAACTCGTCGCCGATCCCGCGCTGCCTTCCGCCCAGGCCAACGCCGCGATGCGGCAGCTGGTATGGCCACATGTGTTCCTTGAAGTCCTTGTCAGGATCGAGCCGGGGCCCCGCCTCCAGCAGCACAACATTCAGCCCGCCTTCGGTCAGCACCTTTGCAGCGGTACCACCGCCCGCACCCGACCCAACGATGCAGACGTCATAAACCTTCTTAGCCGGCCCCAATTGCAGCATGCGATTTGATCTCCAGGGAAATAGGGATGTCAGCGATCGACACAACTATACCGTTCTCCATCCAGTGACTGTCATCTCGAGTCCACGGGCCCCACGAGTTGTCATGAGCGTGGGGTGGTGAGCGAAGGATCTGCTTTTTGTTCCGAATTCTCTCGGCTATCCATGAGCCATGGCTCAGCTCCTAGCCTGGGTACGGAAAGGGAGAAGACCCCGAAAGCCAAACCGCGGTAATCATTACACCGACGGCGTGGAGATTCCTGCAGCACCACGAACCCACCAACCCACAAGGGATACTATGTACCCTGGACAGCTCAGGAAGGCCCCATGCCCGTCAAAACCATCATCGAGCCATTCCGCATCAAGAGCGTTGAACCCATCCGCTGGACTACCCGCGCCCAGCGCGAACAACTCCTCAAAGCCGCGCACTACAATCTCTTCCTTCTGCACGCTGACGATGTCCTCATCGACCTCCTCACCGACTCCGGCACCGGCGCCATGTCCACGCACCAGTGGGCCGCCGTCATGGAAGGCGACGAGAGCTACGCCGGCAGCCGCAGCTTCGATCGCTTTCGCTCGTCCGTGCAGGACATCGTTGGTTATTCGCACGTCATCCCGACCCACCAGGGGCGCGCCGCCGAGCGCATCCTGTTCGGCGTCACCTGCAAGAAGGGCGATGTCGTGCCCAACAACACCCACTTCGACACCACGCGAGCCAACGTCGAATTCGTTGGCGCAGAAGCAGTCGACCTGCTCATTCCGGAGGGCCGCCAGCCCTCGCTCAGCTATCCCTTCAAAGGCAATATGGATATCGCTGCGCTTGAAGCGCTCATTGCGCGCGTCGGCCGCGAGCGCGTGCCCCTGGTCATGCTTACGGTCACGAACAACTCCGGCGGCGGCCAGCCAGTTTCGATGGAAAATGTGCGAGCCGTAAGCGCCGTCTGCAAGCGCCATAATATTCCGCTTTATTTCGACGCATGCCGCTTCGCTGAGAACGCCTGGTTCATCAAGCTGCGCGAACTCGGATACGAAAATAAAACTCCAAAAGAAATAGCTCAAGAGATGTTCCGCTTCGGCGACGGCTGCACGATGTCCGCAAAGAAAGACGGCATGGCCAACATTGGCGGCTTTCTCTGCACCAACAACGACATCCTCGCGCAACAAGAAAAGGATCTCCTCATCCTCACCGAGGGATACCCAACTTACGGTGGTCTCGCCGGACGAGATCTCGAAGCTATTGCCGTCGGTATTCAGGAGGCTCTGCAGGAGGATTACCTTCGCTACCGCATCGCCTCCACCGCTTATCTCGGCAACCACATCTCAGCCGGCGGAGTTCCTATCGTTCAGCCCCCCGGCGGACACGCGATATATATTGACGCGCGCGCATTCCTTCCGCAGATTCCAGTCGACCAGTTCCCTGGCGTCGCCCTCGCCGCTGAACTTTATCTCGAAGGAGGCATTCGGTCTGTAGAGATCGGAACGCTCATGTTCGCTGGTGCGGCGCAGATGGATCTAGTACGGCTGGCAATGCCCCGGCGGGTTTACACCCAGAGCCACGTTGACTATTTAGTTGAAGTAATTCTTGAGGTCTATCGCAAACGCGAGTCAATCCGTGGCATGCGAATCAGCTATGAAGCGCCATTCCTGAGGCACTTCACCGCGCATCTCGAACCCTTATAAATCAGCTGAGATGTTAGCGGTAATCTACTGATAAGCAAAGAGATAATTGCAGTATATTTCTGCAGCCCCATCCAGCAGCTTTCCACGGAAGTTTCGATTGACAACCCTATGCATTATGTCCGAATCTATAGGCGAATAAAAGGCGAAAGTTGCTCCACGATATGCCTTCCTCCGCCGCACTTCGACAGCAGATCGAGACCGAGTTTCAGCAGCGCTACCCTTCCGTCCTCACGCCTGCTCCGAAAACCATTCGCGAGGTCCTACCCACCGGCATTGCTCTCATCGATGAACTTCTCAATGGAGGAATTCCTGTAGGCGCTATCACTGAGCTCACAGGCCCAGCCTCCTCCGGCCGCACCAGCATCGCCATCTCCACACTCGCCCAGCGAACGCGCGACGGGTCTGTCTGCGCATGGATCGACGCCAAAGACTCTCTCGACCCCGAATCCGCGGCAGCCAGCGGAGTCTCTCTTGACCGCCTGCTCTGGGTTCGCTGCACTGAAAAGACCGGAAACAAACCCGTACATTCGCAATCACGGAAAGCTCGGAACACACCGCACTGGACGCGTCTCGATCAGGCTCTGCGCGCTACCGATCTACTGCTCCAGTCGGGAGGCTTCGCATCTATCGTGCTCGACCTGGCTGACGAGTCCATTGAGCACGCCCGTCGCATTCCACTAGCCACCTGGTTCCGCTACCGCCAGGCGGCGGACCGCACCCGATGCAGTCTCCTCGTACTTGGCAAAGCCCCGTTCGCCCAATCCAGCGCCGCAGTCGTACTTGAGTGCCGCCAGGGCGATGTCGATTCCGCCTCAGGCACGGTCATTCGCAACTTCTCATACATAGTTCAGCGACAGCGCGAACGCTTTTCGCATATCACTTCCATTGACAGAAAACCTCCTGCTTCCACCTGGACAGCCCAGGCCGCGTGGGAGGCCGCGAAACGCGCATGAAGCCCGATCCGTTGTACGCCGCAATTCACGTATCGGAATTCCCCGCGCAATCCATTTTGCGCCTTAGGCCCGATCTGCAATCCATCGCGGTCGTCATTCTCGCGGGCTCGCCGCCTCAGGAGCGCGTCTGCGCTCTCAACGCCCATGCCCGCAAAAGAGGCGTCGTTGCTGGTATGACGCGCCTCGAAGTCGAAGAGCTTGGCAGCATCCACATCCACTCTCAATCGGCTGAAACTGAATCCGCAGCCCGTTTAGTTCTCCTCGAAACCCTCTCACAATTCTCTCCCCGAATCGAAGAAGTCTTTGTATCCAACGCCTGTTCTTTCATTCTCGACATCGCCGGATCCGAGCGTCTGTTCGGACCATCCGATCAATTCGCCCAGCGGCTCCGCGATGCTATCGCATCCACTGGCTTCCGCGCCTCGATCGCCATCAGCGCAAACTTTCACACTTCCCGCATCAGATCTGAATTCTTCCGCGGAATCTCCGTCATCCCAGCAGCTCGCGAATCCATCGCCCTTGCATCGACTCCCATCAGCGCCCTAAACCTCCATCCAGATCAGTACGAAACCTTCGCGCTCTGGGGTATTGCAACCCTGGGCGAGCTTGCAGCACTGCCTGAAGAACAGATGATCACTCGCTTCGGACAGCCGTCGCGACTGTGGCTCGCCCTCGCACGCGGCAGCGCGGATCACACCTTCCAGCCTCTCGAAGAGAAATTGGAGCTTAAAGAGCACATCGAGTTTGAAACTCATATCGAGCAGCTTGATGCTCTTCTCTTCATCGGTGCAAACATGATCGGCAATCTCGTTGCACGAGCGTCGTGCCGCGCGTTATCGCTTGCCTCCATCCATATCGAGATGTCGCTTGAGCGATCGCTCCTTTACAAACGGCTCATCCAGCCCGCAATCCCTTCGGAAGATCGCAAGTTTCTTCTCAAGCTTCTTCAACTTGAACTTGCCGCGCATCCTCCTCAGGCTGCAGTCATCTCTCTCACCTTGACCGCCGATGCCGGGCGCCAGTCGAAAATTCAGCTCGGCCTCTTTGCACCTCAGGCACCTGAGCCATCGCGCCTTGATGTAACGCTTGCCCGCCTTAAGGCCATGGTTGGCTCCGACCGTGTCGGCTCCCCTGCTCTGCTCGACTCGCATTGCCCAGGCCATTTCCAGATGCGTGATTTCTCGGTCGTCAAGCAGCCACGGCGAACGCCTCAATCCAATTCAACGTGCACATCACTTCGCCGAATCCGTCCCCCGCGCCTGCTTTACATCCAGATCGACGAAGGCAAGCCTAGGATCTTCCGCGACGGAACCACCCGATTTGAAGTCTCGGTGGCTTATGGCCCGTGGTGGTCCAGCGGTTGCTGGTGGGACGTGGATCGCTGGGACCTTGAAGAGTGGGATGTGATGGCAACAACCAGCGCCGGCGACTCCATCTCCTGCCTTCTCGTCCACGACCATCTCAACGGCAAGTGGCTGCTGGATGCGTACTATGACTGACCACGCGTCCAACTCGGCCTTCGAAATACTTCCTACGCATCCGCAAGAAAACTACATCGAACTCCACGCTGCGAGTGCCTTCAGCTTTCTCGAATCTTCATCTGCCCCTGAGTCCTACATCGAGCGCGCAGTCGAACTCAACATGCCCGCGATGGCACTGGCAGATCGCAATGGACTCTATGGTGTCGCCCGCTTCCACATCTCAGGCAATCTCAACGAAGTAAAGGCACACATCGGCGCAGAAATCGCCGTCTCCTCCTTCGGCGAACGTCTCACTCCACCAGCGCATCTCCCCAACCAGTGCCCACATGAACCACCGCGCATCGTTCTGCTTTGCAAATCTCAAACCGGATATCAGAATCTGTCCCAGCTCATTACACGATTCAAAATGCGCGAAGCAACTAAAGCCGAAGGCGCTGCCACATTTGAAGACCTCGAAGAATTTTCGGAAGGACTCATATGCCTGACCGGCGGCGAAGAAGGCCCGCTCGCCTCCTCTCTCGCTAACGACGGTGAATCGGCCGCTACGCGACAACTCGACCGGCTTATCTCAATCTACGGGCATAACAACATTTACATCGAGCTTCAGCGTCATCGCGAGCGCCAGCAGGAATCCCGCAACGTGTCCCTCCTGAGCCTCGCCACAAAGCTTCGCCTGCCTATCGTCGCCACCAACGGAGTGCAATGCGCCACACCGCAGGATCGCGAACTCCTCGACATCTTCACATCCATCCGTAATCACACCACGATTCACGAGGCCGGCCGTTTGGTAAGCAGAAACTGTCTGCGCCACTTGCGTTCGTCGCGCGAGATGCAGGAGATATTCCGCGACCTGCCTGAAGCTGTCGCCAACACGCGCATCATCAGCGAGCGGCTCGAATTCACCCTCAACAACCTTGGGTACGAATTCCCCTGCTATCCAGTCCCCGATGGTGAAACCATGGACAGCTTTCTCGCCAAACGTGTCGACGAAGGCATACGAAAACGCTTCAGCCCCGCTCTGAAAAGACCTCTTCTCGAACGCGCTCTCCAACAATCCCAGCGCGAGCTAGCCCTCATCGCGCAGCTCGGATTTGCAGGCTACTTCCTGATTGTCTGGGACATCATTCGCTACTGCCAGGAGAATGGCTTCCTGGTGCAGGGACGTGGCTCGGCAGCCAACTCGGTTGTTTGCTATGCACTCGAGATCACGGCTGTTGACCCGATTGGCATGGAGCTTCTTTTCGAGCGCTTCCTCAGCGAGAGCCGCGGCGAGTGGCCGGACATCGATCTCGACCTTCCATCCGGTGACCACCGCGAAAAAGTGATTCAGCATATATACGAAAAGTACGGAGCGCTAGGCGCCGCCATGACTGCCAACGTCATTACCTATCGCGGCCGATCTGCCGCACGCGAAGTTGGAAAAGCTCTTGGCTTCGACGAGCAGCAGCTCTCAAAAATCTCAAGCCTGGTTGGCCATTGGGAGTGGCGCGGCGCCAATGACACCATGGACCGCCACTTCGATAACGCGGGGTTCGATGTCCGCCATCCGCGCGTCGCAAAGTATCTCGAGCTCTGCTCTAAAATCGCAGACCTTCCACGCCACCTCGGACAGCACTCTGGCGGCATGGTTATCTGCGGCGGAATGCTGAATCGCATTGTTCCCATCGAGCGCGCATCCATGCCTGGCCGTACAGTCGTGCAGTGGGATAAAGAGGACTGCGCCGACCTGGGCCTGATCAAAGTCGATCTGCTTGGTCTCGGTATGATGGCCGTTCTCAAAGACTCGCTTGAATTGATCCCCAAGCACTACAACCACCAGGTCGATCTGTCCGCGCTCCCTCAGGATCCGCTCGTTTACAAAACGCTGCGCAATGCCGACACCGTGGGTATGTTCCAGGTTGAGAGTCGCGCTCAGATGGCCTCCCTTCCACACAATGCGCCTGCGTGTTTTTACGACGTTGTTGTGCAGGTCGCAATCATCAGGCCCGGCCCTATCGTCGGCAAGATGATGCATCCGTACATGCGCCGCAGGCAGGGCATTGAAGAGGTCTCTTACGCGCACCCGCTGCTCGAGCCTGTGCTCAAACGAACCCTCGGAGTTCCGCTCTTTCAGGAGCAGCTTCTGCGTATGGCAATGGTCGTTGCCAACTTCTCCGGCTCTGAAGCTGAAGAGCTCCGCCGCGCCGTAGGAATGAGACGGTCAATGCAGCGCATGCGTAATCTCGAGGGGCGCCTACGCGCCGGCATGACGAGCAACGGCATCGGACAGACCGAGCAGGACACCATCGTTCAGGCAATCTCCTCCTTCGCCATGTACGGCTTTCCCGAGTCACATGCCGCAAGCTTCGCACTCATCGCCTACGCGTCCGCATATCTGAAGGTCTACTATCTTGCCGCATTTCTCTGCGGCCTGTTGAACAATCAGCCAATGGGATTCTACGCGCCGGCAGTACTCATCAAGGATGCTCAGCGCCACGGCCTCAAGGTTCGACCCATGTGCATCCACCGCTCGGAGTCCGTCTGCACCATTGAACACGAAGCAGATGGGTCGCTATCGGTTCGCATCGGCTTGAACTATGCGAAAGGTGTGCGCCAATCCACAGCTGAAGCACTCACAGCCATACGCAGCTCGGATGGTCCTTTCCAAACCATCGACGATCTCTCGTTGCGGGTGCCGGAGTTGAGTAGAAAAGATCTCGTCATGCTCGCGCAGATCGGCGCGCTCAATTCCATCTCTCAAGTCCAGCATCGCCGCGACGCGCTCTGGCAGGTTGAGCAAGCCGGCAGGCCCGTCGGTCCCCTGTTGCGTGCGTCATCCAGCGCATCGACGACGGACAAGCTTCCGTTGCGAAAGATGACGACCGACGAGCGCCTTTCTGCTGACTACTCCGGCACTGGCCTAACCTGCGGACCGCACCCGATTGCGTATCATCGTGTGCATCTTCGCTCCAGAGGCTTTCGATCCGCAGAGGACCTTGCTCATTGCGAAAACAATACCTGGGTCCGCATCGCAGGATGCGTCATCGCGCGCCAACGGCCCGGCACGGCAAAAGGCTTCGTTTTTCTTTCCATGGAAGACG
>Ga0105248_10010235_pt1 | contig 10325 bp, 8 predicted proteins | sample KBSS34metaG_FD_81524 | JGI IMG/M metagenome (GOLD analysis project Ga0105248, IMG submission 81524) | Switchgrass rhizosphere microbial communities from Kellogg Biological Station, Michigan, USA - KBS S3-4 metaG | ecosystem: Host-associated > Plants > Roots > Rhizosphere > Soil | place... | reverse complement strand
GTCCAGACGTCGAATGGAGCGCCGTCCTCCACCGCCTTGCGAATGCCGAGTGGGATGGAAATGAGATTCGAAAGGAGCGCCATCCAGATCCCGAGGGTCATCGAGACCGGCAGCTTCTCTTTCATCAGCTGAAGCACCGAGACGTCGCGGAAGTAGCTGTTGCCGAAATCGAACCGTACGAAGTTCCACAACATGATCCCGAAGCGCTCGTAGGCCGGCTTGTCGAAGCCGAACTGGACTTCGAGCTTCTTGATGAACTCGGGATCGAGCCCCTGCGCGCCGCGGTATTTCGAATTGACGGCATCGAGCTGTGAGGCGCCCTGCATCTGGCCGCGCGAGCCGAAGTCGCCGGAAGACGAGCCCGCGATGCGCGAGGACGCGCCGGTATCCGCGCCCGAGAGCTGCGCGATCACGCGTTCCACCGGTCCGCCCGGCGCGAATTGCACCACGACGAAGGTCGCCAGCATGATGCCGAAGATGGTCGGGATCATGAAAAGCAGGCGGCGGATGATGTAGGCGATCATGGCGTCTCGTGTTCAGGGCAGGCGCGAGTTACGCGCCCATACTCAGCCGCCCGTCTGTGAGCATATAACGCGGCGAACGATTGATCTGCTACCCCGCCTTGCCGGCTTTCTCGTGGTCGGACCACCAGGTATCCGGCACACCGCGGCCGTAGCGCGGCTTCGATTTCGGGCGCCCGAACACATCCCAGTAGGCGATCCAGTGCGACGCTTTGTACCAGTGCGGAACCCAGTAGCGTCCGGCACGGATGACGCGGTCAAGCGCGCGCGCGGCGACGACCAGGGCGGGCCGCGTGTCGGCGGCGATGATCTGCTCGATCAGCGCGTCGATCGCCGGGTCGGCGATGCCGGCAAGGTTGTTCGAGCCCTTGAGCGCGGCGGCTTGTGACGAGAAATAGGAACGCAGCGAATCGCCCGGCGTGGTCGAAAAGCCGAAGCGCTGGATCGTCACGTCGAAGTCGAAATCTTTCTGCCGCGCCTGCAGCTGGGTGGCGTCCACCATGCGGATGCTGGCGGCAATCCCGAGGATGCCAAGGTTCTTGATGTAGGGCTGGTGGTGCGGCTGGAACGAGGGCTCGTCGAGCATGAACTCGATCGTCATCGGCTCGCCGTTCGGCAGCATACGCTTGCCGTCCTTGATCGGCATGCCGGCTTCCTGCAGCAGCGCGGTCGCCTTGCGCAGGAGCGCGCGGTCCTGGCCTGATCCATCCGACACCGGCGGCACGAACGGATCGCCGAACACCTCGTCGGGCACCTTGCCGCGGAACGGTTCGAGCAGCGCGAGCTCCTCCGGCGACGGCTTGCCGCTCGCCATCATGTCGGAGTTCTGGAACACCGACTGCGTGCGCTGATACGACGACCACATGACATTCTTGTTGGTCCACTCGAAGTCGAACGCATAGATCAGCGCCTCGCGCAGCTTCGGGTTCTTGAACTTGTCGCGCCGCGTGTTGAGGAACCAGCCCTGCGCACCCGACGGCGTGTCGTCGGGTAGTTCGTCGCGCTTGACGCGGCCGTCCTTGATCGCCGGGAAATCGTAGCGCGTCGCCCAGATGCGCGAGGTGAACTCCTCGCGGAACAGATAGCTGCGGCCGGTGAAGCCTTCGAACGCGACGTCGCGGTCGCGATAGAATTCGTAGCGCAACACATCGAAATTGTTTGTGCCGACGCTGACCGGCAGGTTGGCGCCCCACCAGTCCTTGACGCGGTCGTACTCGATAAAGCGACCGGCCTCGAAGCGCCCGACCTTGTAGGGGCCGGAGCCGAGCGGAACGTCGAGGGTCGATTCATCGAATGGTTTCTTCGAATAGTAGGCCTTCGAAAAGATCGGCATCGCTGCGATGAACAACGGCACGTCGCGCGCGCGTTTCGGGGCAAAGCTCACCACTACGGTCGCGTTGCCCTCGGCCTTGGCGCCGGTGAAATCGCGCAGGAACTGCGTGATGATCGGGTGGCCTTTTTCCTTGAGGATGTTGAGCGAAAAGGCGACGTCCTCGGCGGTCAACGGCGAGCCGTCATGGAAGCGCGCTTCCGGGCGCAGCAGGTAGCGGTAGGTGAGTCCATCGGGGGAGATGCGCACCGCGCGGGCCGCAAAGCCGTACATGGCGTCGGCTTCGTCAAGCGCGCGGGCCATCAGCGACGCGAAGGTCATTTCCATGCCCTGCGCCGCGTCGCCCTTGAGGATGTAGCTGTTGAGCGAGTTGAAGGTCAGGAAGTTCTGGTTGAACTGCCGGCTCGGCCCAATTTGCGAGAACAGGCCGCCCTTCGGCGCATTCGGATCGACGTAGTCGAATTGCTTGAAGTCCTTCGTATATTTGAGGTCGCCGAACACCGAGATGCCGTGCCGCTCGGTCTCGCCGGTGGATTGTGCATCTGCAGGAGAGTGGAGCAGCGCGGCTGCCGCGGCGCCGCCGCCGAGCGCCAGGGCCTCACGGCGCGTGAGTTGGCCGGGCGTGATCACGAGTGTCCGGGATCGCATCAGCGCGATCCTATCCGCGCCGCCTTGTCGGCGTCCCACCACCAGATCGTCGGGAAGGCCGCTACGCCATATTCGGGCAGTCTGGGCGGGCGGCTGAACCGGTCCCAGCGCGCGGTGCGCACCTTGCCATAGGTCCACTGCGGCACGACGTAATAGTTCCACAGCAGCACGCGATCGAGCGCCTTCGTGGCGGCGACCAGTTCCTCGCGACTTTTGGCGAAGATCACCTTCTCGATCATCTCGTCGACTGCCGGGTTCTTGATGCCGGCGAGGTTGCGCGAGCCCGGCTGGTCGGCGGCCTGCGAGCCCCAGAAGCCGCGCTGCTCGTTGCCGGGCGAGAGCGACTGTCCCCACGAGCCGACGATGATGTCGTAATCCCACTGCCGCAGCCGGTTTTCATACTGCGCGTCGTCGACGTTGCGGATGCGCACCGCAATGCCGAGGCGTTCGAGCAGCGGCTTGTAGGGGCCGATGAAGCGTTCGGAGTCGGGGCTCTCCACCAGGAACTCGACGCTGAACGGCTCGCCGGTCTTCACGTTGACGAGCTGCTGGTTACGCACCTCGTAACCCGCGTCCTTGAGCAGGCGCACGGCCTCGCGCAGGTTGTTGCGCACGTTCTCGGGGCTGCCGCCGTCGGGGTTGGTGTAGGCGGTGGTGAACAGCTCAGGCGGCACCTTGTCGCGCACGCTTTCGAGCATCTGCAGTTCGAGCCCTTGCGGCACGCCGGTGGAAGCAAGCTCGGTGCCCTCGAAATAGCTGGCGATGCGACGATACTGTCCGAAGAAAATTGTGCGGTTCATTTCCTCGAAGTCGAACCCGAAGTTGAACGCGCGTCGAACGCGCGGATCCTTGAACTTGTCGCGCCGCAAGTTGAACACGAACCCCTGCATGCCGCCGAAACTTCGGATCGGAAATTCCTCGAGCACCACGCGCTTGTCGCGCACCGCCGGGAAATCGTAAGCGGTCGCCCAGTTCTTGGCGCTGTTCTCGATACGCCAGTCGACGGTGTCGGCCTTGAAGGCTTCGATCGCGACAGTCGAGTCGCGGAAATAATCGAAGCGCAACTCGTCGAAATTGTCGCGCCCGATGTTCACATTGACGTCCTTGCCCCAGTAGTCCTTCACGCGCTCGTAGACGACGGAGCGTCCCGGCTGGAAATCCTTGACGCGATAGGCGCCGTTGCCGAGCGGCGGCTCGAGTGTGGTCTGGGTAACGTCGCGCTTCTTGCCCGACGCGTCGGTTCCTTCCCACCAATGCTTGGGCAGGACGTTGAGCTGCCCGACGATCTGGGGGAGCTCGCGATTGCCGGGCTGGTCGAAGGTGAAGGTGATGTCGCGCTCGCCGGTCTTCTCGGCTTTGGTCACGTGCCGATAGTAGGCGCCGAGCTGCGGCGAGTTCTTCTTGAAGGCATCAAAGGAGAAGATCACGTCGTCGGGCGTCACCGGCTTGCCGTCGTGCCACTTGGCATTGGCGCGCAGCCGGTAGGTCACCGACGAGAAATCCTCCGGATGGCTGACGCTTTCGGCGAGCAGGCCGTATTCGGTTGACACCTCGTCGAGCGCGGACGCCATCAGCGTGTCGGAGGTGAGCTCGACGCTGCCGGCGAGGGAGCCCTTCACGCCGGCGACGACCATGTTGAAATTGTCGAAGGTGCCGAAGGCGATTTGCCGCACGAGGCCGCCCTTCGGAGCCTGCGGATTGACGTAGTCGAAGTGCGGAAACCCTGCCGGATATTTCAGCGTGCCGAACAGCGAGAGGCCGTGCCGCCAGGTTTGCTCGGCGGCAAATGCCGGCCGCGAGACGATGGTGGAGGCGAGGGCTGAGAACGCGATCCGGCCGATGGTGCGACGGGTTATTTCCACGAAAGCCTCCGAAAATGGCGCAATCTGCAATGCTTCAACAGCTCAACGCGCCCGGATTATTCTGGTTTTCGATTGCGGCGTCACGGTGCCCGGTATTACCGGACGGCAATGATCCTTCACATTCATGTGGCCGCGACACACTGACACTGAAAGCAAAACGGCCGGGCATATGGCCCGGCCGTTTGACACGCGTCTATGCGATTTGAACCTTATTGCGCCTTCGGCGCGCCACCCGCTTCGGCAGCCTTGGGCAGCGGCTGCGGCGAATCCGACATCGTGTTCAGGTAGGCGATGATATCGGCGCGTTCTTGGGCCTTGCTCACGCCAGCGAAGCCCATGGAGGTTCCCGGCACGAAGGCCTTCGGGTTCTGGATGAACTTGTCGAGGTCATCGACCGTCCAGCTGCCGCCCTTGGCCTTCATGGCGGCGGAATAGTTGAAGCCGGCGTGCCCGCCCTTCTCGCGGCCGACGACACCCCACTGGTTCGGGCCGACACGATTCGGTCCGCCCTTCTCGAAAGTGTGGCAAGCTTGGCATTTCTTGGCGGCGGTTTCGCCGCGCTTGATGTCGGCGCTGGCCAGCCGCTGGGCGATCGGCGCGTCTGGCTCGGCAGGGGCGGCCTTCTCGCCCGGGGCGGCCTTCTCTTGCACCGCGATCTCGTAGCCCGGCTTGGCCGGCTTCGGCGCCGTGAAGATGGCGCCGGCGGCGATGTTGAGCGACAGCAGGCAGAGGCACGCGAACAGCAGGGCGCCGAGGATTTTGTTGATTTCGAAAGAGTCCATTGCGCAGGAGCTCCCGCAGCAGGCGAAGGAATGAGGAAAATCAGCCCGGATGGGTGATTTTGCGGCGCAGAGATAGCCGGTTTGCCGCGTCTCTGGCAACCGTATAAGCAGGCAAATCCCAGCGCATGTCCCGGAAAAGTGGATACCGGTTTTCCGAAAAGGACATGCGCCAACCAAGTTCAGTTACACCGGTTTCATGGCCGATTCTGACGTTGTCGTCATCATTCCTGCGCGCATGGCCGCGACCCGGCTCCCCGGCAAGCCGCTCGCCGACATCGGCGGCGTGCCCATGATCGTGCACGTGCTCCGCCGTGCGACCGAGGCCGCGGTCGGCCCGGTGGTTGTTGCAACTGATTCCAAGGACATCGCCGCTGCAGTCGAGCGCGCCGGCGGACGTGCCGCCATGACGCGGGCCGATCATCCCTCGGGCTCCGACCGCCTGTTCGAGACGCTCGGCCAGATCGATCCGGCGGGCCGGATCGAGTTCGTGGTCAATGTGCAGGGCGACTTGCCGACGCTGGTTCCCGGCGACATCGGTGCGGCGCTGGCTTTGTTGCAGGACCCTGCGGTTGCCGTGGGAACGCTGGCCGCGAAGCTCCGGCCGGGGGAGGACGATAACCCCAACGTCGTCAAAGTGTTTGAATCGGGATGGGTCACGTCCAGGGACAAGTCCAGAATTTGCGCAGGCGATTTCACGCGCACTTATCCGCAGGGCCGCGATGCCTATCACCACATCGGGCTCTACACCTACCGGCGCGCAGTGCTCGAAGCGTTCGTCAAGCTGCCCCAGTCGCCGCGCGAGAAGGCGGAAAAGCTGGAGCAACTGCGCCTGATCGAAGCCGGTCACCGCATCGACGCGGCGATCGTCGAGAGCGTGCCGCTCGGCGTCGACACGCCGGAGGATCTCGAGACCGCGCGCCGTCTGCTTGCGCGCTAGCGCGCTAGAGCATGATCCCGAAACGTGGACACGGGTTTTCGGACAAGATCATACTCCAACATTATTTGAACGCCGGCATGACCTCGCGCGTGAACAACTCGGTCGAGCGCGACGCGGCTTCGAATGGCATGCTGCCGAACGCCATGTCGGCGACGAAGTAGGTGACGCCGGTCGCCGCGACCGTCTTCTCGATGAAGCGCCGCACGGTGTCGGGCGATCCCGCAATGCCGATGCCGCGCGCCTGCAGCGCGTCGAAGTCCTCCGGGTAGATGCCGGCGATCGGCAGGTCGGTGCCGGCCCACTTCCAGAGAAACGCCATGTGCTCGCGCCATTTGCGATAGGCGCCGCGCGCGATGTCCTGCGCCTTCACGTCGCTGTCGGCGACGATGACGTGGCGGAACACGCCCATCAGCGGCATCGCGCCGCGATGGCCGGCTGTCTGCCAGGCCGCGCGATAGGCATCGGTGAGCGCCTTCACACCGGCGTCCGGGATCAGCGTCACCATGTGGCCGTTGATGCGCGCGGCGTCGGCAGCACGCGACGGCTCGACCGGCGCGAACCACAACGGCGGATGCGGCTGCTGCAACGGCCGCGCGGCAATGCGCACCTTCTTGAACTGATAGTATTTGCCGTGATGCTCGAGCAGGTCGTTTGTCAGCGCCTTGAGCACGACCTCCGTCGCCTCGCGGTTGATCGCCGGCGCCTCGTTGGGGTCGACCGCGAAGCTGCCAATCTCGATTGGCGAGGCGCCGCGGCCGAGCCCGAGTTCGAAGCGCCCGCGGCTCATGTGGTCGAGCATCACCACTTCCTCGGCGATGCGCAGAGGATGATACATCGGCGTGATGTAGAGGAGCGGCCCGAAACGCAGCCGCTTCGTGCGCTGCGCCACGGCGGCGAGGAACACGCTGGGCGAGGGCGCCATGCCGAGCGGCGTCGAGTGATGCTCGGCAATGTGATAGGAGCGGAACCCGCCGCGGTCGTACTGTTCGATCAGCTTGAGCCGCGTCTCGAACAGGTCGGCGATCGGCGTGCCGTTGTCATCGAGATGATCGAAGACGCCGAATTCGAGTGGCATGGACGCGCTCCCCGGATGACCCCGGTTTCACCGGACTTTCCGGAAGGTTAGCGGCTCGTTGCGGGGCCCGGCAACGAGTAACCATGCATGAGACACCTGTTGATCTCGCCGCGCGGGCGACCCATAACGACACCCCATGAGCAAACGTACGATCGTCTATCAGGGCGAGCCCGGCGCCAATTCGGACCTCGCCTGCCGCGAAGCCTTTCCCCGCTATAAGCCGGTGCCCTGCGCAACCTTCGAGGACGCCTTCGCCGCCGTGCGCAGCGGGCGCGCCGAGCTTGCCATGATCCCGATCGAGAACTCGGTCGCCGGCCGTGTCGCCGACATCCACCATCTGATGCCGCATTCGCGCCTGCATATCATCGGCGAGCACTTCATGCCGGTGCACCATCAGCTGATGGCGCCGCGCGGCGCCTCGCTCAAAACGGTGAAGACGGTCGAGAGCCACGTGCATGCGCTCGGCCAGTGCCGCAACATGATCCGTGCGCTCAAGATCAGGCCGATCGTCGCCGCCGACACCGCCGGCTCCGCGCGCCAGGTGGCGGAGGCGTGCGATATCACGCGCGCGTCGATCGCCTCCAAACTCGCGGCCGAGATTTACGGCCTTAAGATCCTCAAGCGCAACGTCGAGGACGAGGCGCACAACACCACGCGCTTCATCGTTCTGTCGCGCACGCCGAAGTGGGCGAAGCCAGCCAAGGGCGGCAAGGTGGTGACGACGTTCGTGTTCGAGGTACGCAACGTGCCGGCCGCGCTTTACAAGGCGCTCGGCGGCTTCGCCACCACCGGCGTCAACATGACCAAGCTCGAGAGTTACATGGTCGGCGGCACGTTCTCGGCGACGCAGTTCTATGCCGACGTCGAGGCGCATCCGGCCGACCGGGCGCTGTCGCTCGCGCTCGAGGAGCTCAAGTTCGTCACGCGCAAGGGCTCGATGAAAATCCTGGGCGTTTACCCCGCGCACCGGCTGCGCGCGAAACTTACCGCATGACCACGCGTTGAAGCGCGCAGGAGAACTTGATGGCCAAAGGCCCGAAGCTCGTCAAACGCACGCTGCATCTGCGTTTCACAGCGCCGCAAGGCGATCCCAAACAGCTCAAGGCGCTGGTCGAGGCGTCGCGGCCGTTCTACGAATTCTTCGGCGGCAAGAATATGCGGCTGCTGCAGAACGTCGATGATCCGTCGCGCTTCGTGCAGATCGTCGAGTACGAGACCGACGCCGGCATCGAGATGAATCGCCAGCAGATCGCCAGCGACCCGCGCATGCAGGCGTCGCTGCAGATGTGGCGCAGCATGGTGGCGGGCGGCGTCGACATCGAGGTCTACAAAGACGTCGATTAAGGCGAAGCGCGGCGACGCCTCGCCAAAAAAGCTAGATCGTCTGATTGTATTCGCCGACTTCCTTGTGCGTGCGCAGCACCGCGTCGATCGCCTTGAACATCTCGCGCATGCGCGCTTCCGAGGCGGGACTTTCGACCACCACCACCAGTTCGGGCTTGTTCGATGACGCGCGCACGAGGCCCCAGGTGCCGTCGGCGACGGTGACACGCACGCCGTTGACGGTGACGAGATCGCGGATGGCCTGGCCGGCGACCTTGTCGTCTTTCGCCTTGGCCTGCTCGAAGTGCTTCACCACGGCATCGACCACGCCGTATTTCGTTTCGTCGGAGCAGTGTGGCGCCATGGTCGGCGAGCCCCAGGTCTTGGGCAGCGCGTTCTTCAGGTCCGACATCTTCTTGCCCGGACTGCGCTCGAGCATGTCGCAGATCGCGATTGCCGAGACGAGACCGTCGTCGTAGCCACGGCCGAACGGCGGATTGAAGAAATAGTGTCCCGACTTCTCGAAGCCGGCGATGGCGCCGACCTCGTTGGTGCGGCGCTTCATGTAGGAGTGGCCGGTCTTCCAGTACTGCGCGTTGACCTTGTTCTTGATCAGCACCGGATCGGTGGCATACAGCCCGGTCGACTTCACGTCGACGACGAAGGTCGCGCCCGGGTGCAGCGTGGACATGTCGCGCGCCAGCATGACGCCGACCTTGTCAGCGAATATCTCCTCGCCGGTATCGTCAACGACGCCGCAGCGGTCGCCGTCGCCATCGAACCCTAGTCCGATGTCGGCCTTGTTCGCGAGCACCGCATCGCGGATCGCGTGCAGCATCTCGAGATCTTCCGGATTGGGATTGTATTTCGGAAACGTGTGGTCGAGCTCGCAGTCGAGCGGAACCACCTCGCAGCCGATCGCCTCCAGCACACGCGGCGCGAACGCCCCGGCGGTGCCATTGCCGCAGGCGCACACCACCTTCAGCTTGCGCTTGAGCTTCGGCCGCTTGGTGAGATCGGCGATGTAGCGCGCCGGGAAGTTCTCGACGAACGCGTAAGAGCCGCCGCCGGCGAGCTTGAACTTCGAGCCGAGCACGATTTCCTTCAGCCTCGTCATCTCGTCGGGCCCGAAGGTGAGGGGGCGCTTGGCGCCCATCTTCACGCCGGTCCAGCCGTTGTCGTTGTGCGAGGCCGTCACCATGGCCACGCAGGGCACGTCGAGATCGAACTGCGCGAAATAAGCCATCGGGGTCATGGACAGCCCGATGTCGTGCACCTTGCAGCCGGCGGCGAGCAGGCCGGACACGAGCGCGTATTTGATCGAGGCCGAGTAGCTGCGGAAATCGTGGCCGACCACGATGCTCGGTTGCGCGCCGAGGTCGCGGATCAAGGTGCCGAGCCCCATGCCCAGCGCCTGGATGCCCATCAGGTTGATCTCTTTGCCGAACAGCCAGCGCGCGTCGTATTCGCGGAAGCCGGTGGCCTTCACCAGCGGCTCGGATTCATAGGCGTAGGTATTGGGCGTCAGGGCTGGTTTCGGCGTCGGGAACATCGAGGTCCTCGGGGGCTGCCCTCCCATAACGGAAAGTAGGGCCAACGCAAACCGGCATGATCCCGAAAAGTGGGGACCGGTTTTCAGAAAAGATCATGCCGCAAAGAAACTTCTAGCCTTTCTTTACGCTCGTCTGGATGAAAGCGCCGGAGGCCGCGAGGCAGGCGGCGATGATCAGCAGCACCCCGCCGATGCCGGTGAATTCGGCGATCACGCTGGCCAACGCCGGCACCAGCAACTGGCCGATCCGGTTGCCCGTGAGCCGCAGCGAGAGCGCGGTGGCGCGCGCCTGCGG
>Ga0105248_10010229_pt1 | contig 10329 bp, 12 predicted proteins | sample KBSS34metaG_FD_81524 | JGI IMG/M metagenome (GOLD analysis project Ga0105248, IMG submission 81524) | Switchgrass rhizosphere microbial communities from Kellogg Biological Station, Michigan, USA - KBS S3-4 metaG | ecosystem: Host-associated > Plants > Roots > Rhizosphere > Soil | place... | reverse complement strand
TCGAGGAGGCGCCGCGGAGGCCCGAGATCACCGGCGACCAGCCGATCCGGACCTGAGGATCGCTACTTCCTGTTGAGCTGGTCTAGCCGGGCGAGCAGCCGGGTCATCTGCTGCTCCGCCGAACTCAGCTCCGCGGCAATCTTGGCCGGGTTGGCCTCCTCGAGCGCTTCGCTAACCTGCTTGTCGATGTTGATCGCTTCGAGCTCGTGAAGGGCGGCGAGCATCTCCGCCTTCCGCTTCGCCGGATCCTCGCCGTGGGCGCGAAGCTCAGCGGCCTCGGAATCTATTTCGGCGAGGTCGCGCCGAAGGTCTTCACGGTCCTGTGCAAGCTCACGCTTGAAGTCGCCGTTGCGCAGGCGGTCGAGCTCGTGTTGGGCTTCGGCCAGCCGGGCCGGAAGCTCGGTCCGTTCCTTGGCGAGATCGGCCTGGGATTCCCGGATGGAGGCCCGGAGCTTGGCCCGCTGGGCGGGGGTGAGCTGGTCGATGCTCTTCCGGGTCCCGTCGATCAGGATCGTATCGTCGCCCATGAATGCGACGTCCTCCTTGCCGAGGGTGACGCCTTTGACGGCGGGAACGGGCGCGGCCGGCGGCGTAGGGGCGACTGCGGCAGCAGGCGAAACTGGCGCGACGGGAGCAGTCGGCGCGATTGCGGCGGCGGCCGGCACGGCGGGAACGGGCGCAACCGGAGCAGAAGGGGCGGTCTTGGCCGGCGCGGGGACGTCGACATATTGGGTGGCACGGCTCGCCGTCAGCGGCATGGCCACGGCGGCGGTCAAAAGGATCAGTGCCTTGCCGGCGAGGCGGCGGCCGGTACTCGGGCTGGTAAGCATGGACTGTAACCTCCGGCGCAAGGTGCGTGGACGGTCGAGCGCGCCGGCAAAGAGCAGCGCCGGCCCCGAAGCCGCCTTGGTGATGGCATGGGCGTAGGCAGCGCGATTCTCGCTGCTCGCCTTTTTGAGGACGCGCGCGTCGCAGGCCGCTTCCTGGTCGAAGCGGAAGGCGCGGTGGGAAAGCCAGGCGAGCGGGTTGAACCACTGCAGGCAAAGAAGAATGAAGGCGATGTGGCTGAGGACGAGGTCGCCCGAGTGATGGTGCGCGAGCTCGTGGTCGAGCGCCAGGCGGCGCTCATGAGGGTCGTAGCGGTCGTCGAAATCAATTGGCAGCGCGATGACCCGGTCGAAGATTCCAAAAGCCATCGGTCCGCTCACCGCCGCGCTTCGAACGATCCTTATGCTTCCGAGCCGAGCGAGCTGGACGCTGTCGCGAAGGACGGCTCGCCGTTGCAGCCGATAGACGTAGAAACCGCACAGAAGCATTGCCGAAGCGCCGGCCAGCCAAGCCGATACGGCCCAGACTTCCCAGTTGATCATGCTCGGCCCCGTAATCGGAGCGAGCAACGGAGCAGGCGAATGCGACGCGGTAATCGAAAGCGGCCGGGCTGCGGGAACGGTCCGCTCGACGGTCGTGGTCAGCGTCGGCATCAGCAGGCGGAGCGCGGGAATCAGCCACAGGCCGTAGGCGGCCGCCGGTCCGAACATCCGCCGCACCGGCTCGCGGACGAGCAGCACGAGCGCCATCAGCAAGGAGGTCGCGAGGAACGTAGCGGCGAGCCAGTCGATCATTTGCGCAGCTCCCTGAGCATGGCCTCGATCTCGGCGAGGTCTTCGTCATCGAGCGCTTCCTCTTCGGCCAAGCGGGCGAAGAGCGGCGACAATTTACCGCCGAACAGCCGGCCGACAAAGCGGCGTGATTCCGCGGCGACATAGGGCTCGCGCTCGATGGCCGGCGAGTAAAGGAAGCGGCGCCCGTCCTTTTTGGGCTCGATCGCCTGCTTGCCGAGCAGTCGCGAGAGCAGGCTCTTCACGGTCGCGAACGACCAGTCGCGGTCGCCGCTCAGGCGGTCGGCAATGTCGCTGGCGGAAAGCGGCTGGCCGGCCGACCACAGCACTTCCATTACCCGCAATTCGGCGTCGCTGAGGCGCATTTCCATCGCCGACTCCTGCTTAGCGATTACAGCTGTAATCGCCACGATTACATTTGTAAACGATGAGTGCGAGTCGCCGATCGGGCTGGCCGGGACGGCGCCGACTTGGCACAGTGGAAGCATGACCGTCACCAAAGTTGCCATGCTCACGGCCGGCGGGCTCGCGCCGTGCCTTTCCGCTGCGGTAGGCGGGTTGATCGAGCGGTACACCGAGGTCGCGCCCGACGTCCGAATGATCGCCTACCTTAACGGCTACGCCGGCCTGCTCGCTGGCCAATCGGTCGAGGTGACCGACAAGGTGCGGGCGACCGCCGGCCGGCTTCACGCATTCGGCGGAAGCCCGATCGGCAACAGCCGGGTGCGGCTCACCAACGTCGATGACTGCGTCAAGCGGGGCCTCGTCGAGCCCGGACAGGATCCGCTGCAGGTCGCCGCCGAGCAGTTGCGGCGAGACGGCATCGACGTGCTCCACACGATCGGCGGCGATGACACCAACGGCACCGCCGCCGATCTCGCGGCCTATCTCAACAGCCATGGGTACTGCCTGACGGTCGTGGGCTTGCCGAAAACCATCGACAATGACGTGATCCCGATCCGCCAGTCGCTCGGCGCATGGAGCGCCGCCGAGCAAGGCGCACTTTACGCCCGCAATATCATTGCAGAATGCTCTTCGAACCCGCGAATGCTCGTGGTCCACGAAGTGATGGGCCGCAACTGCGGATGGCTCACCGCTGCGACCGCGCTCGCGCACCATATATGGGTCCGCGACGCGTCGTTCGCCGAGTGGCTGGAGAATTCGGCCCAGCGCTGGGACGTTCACGGAGTCTACGTGCCGGAAAGGCCGTTCGACATCGCAGGGGAGGCCAAGCGGCTACGGAAGACGATGGACGAGCAGGACGGAGTCAACCTGTTCATTTCCGAGGGCGCCGGCGTCCATGAGATCGTCGCCGCGATGGAGGAAGCGGGCGAGGAGGTGCCGCGCGACCCGTTCGGCCACGTCAAGCTCGACAAGATCAATCCGGGCGAGTGGTTCGCAAAGCGGTTCGCGGACGAGCTGGGGGCCGAGAAGGTGCTGGTCCAGAAAAGCGGCTACTTCGCGCGCTCGGCGCCTGCGAACGAGGCTGACCTGTCTCTGATCCGCGCCTGCACGACATACGCGGTGGACGCGGCGCTGCGCGGCGAATCCGGGGTGGTGGGCCAGGACGAGGAGCGCGGCGACGAGCTGCGCGCGATCGAGTTCGATCGGATCCGCGGCGGCAAGGCGTTCGACACGTCGGTGCCGTGGTTCACCGAGATGTTGCGCGAGCTCGGGCAGGCCTGACGCCGCGCGCGGCGGTTATTTCCTGCCTTTGAGCTCGACCAGGATCGCGTCCATCGGCTTGTCGCTGAGGTTCGTCGGCTTGTGCGAGCCGGCGGGCGCCCACGCTGACTCGCCCGGCTTTCCGCTCGCCTCGATCGTCTTGCCGTTCGGGAGCAGGAACTTCGTGTGCCCGCCTGACAAATAGGTGATCACGCCATCGGGATGCCAGTGCATTACGCTGGTCTCGTGCGGCGCGTAATGGATGTGGAGCACGCGGACCTCGGCGTTTTCGAACACGACCTTGTAATGCTTGGGATCGACCTTGACCGGATCCGGCCCGGAAGCGGACGCGGCAGCAGTCGCGGTGAAAGCGATCAGTCCGGCCGCCAGCGCGGCGCGTGCAGCAAATTTCATGACGTTCTCCCCCAGATGCCGGTCGGATGCCGGCCCAATGAAGCCGATACGCGGACGCAACGAGAACTGGCGCGGCCCTCTACGCTTCCGCGGCAGGCCCGGCAAGGCGCCTTACGGACCAAAGCCCGTATCGCGGACCCTCCCTGCAGGCCCCGGCGTTCGGCTCCAAAACCTGAGGAGAAAGACCATGGGCGACAAGAGCCTGTCCGACATCAGCGAAGCCATGCGCGACATCGACTTCTGCATGCTGTCGACGAGGACGGCAGCGGGCGGGATCGCGGCGCGGCCGATGTCGAACAACCGCGAGGTCGGCTATGACGGCGACAGCTACTTCTTCTCCTGCGACGACGCGCACAGCATCGGCGAGATCGAGGCCGACCCGAACGTCGGGCTGACCTACCATGGCAAGGACCATCTGCTCGGCCGGCCGGGCATCTTCATCTCCATCGAGGGCAAGGCCGAGCTGATCCGCGACAAGGCCCAATTCGAGGAGCATTGGACCGAGGGGCTCGAGCGCTGGTTCAAGCAGGGCACCGACACGCCGGGGCTGGTGCTGATCAAGGTCCGCGCCGACCGTCTGCACTATTGGGACGGCGGCGAGGAAGGCGACGTGAAGCTGGGCCAGACCGCCGCCGCTTGAGCTTTTGCCGGCGGACTGGATCGTCCTGTTGACGGTCACTCGACGGAAGCGCACAGCGCGGTCGGCCGCCTGTCGGTAGCCCATCTGCATTCTCTACGGCCATCCAACCTCTCAGGCTGAAGGAGAATAGCTTTGCCCAAACGCAGCGACCTTGCCGCGCGCGCCGTTTTCCTGAGCTCTGCCTTGGCGATCACAGCCACGACGGGAATCGCCGCGTCGATCGCGTCCTCGACGTCCAGCCAGGACAATGGCGCCGAGCCCATCCAGGACGCTGGCACCCAGCCCAGCCCAGGCATGACTGCCGGTAAGGTGGTCGACATCGCAAAGGCTGAACAGATGGTCGTCGTGACAACGATCCCCCGCGGATACCGGGACTGGAAATTCGTGTCGGCGGCCCACGAAGCAGGCGAGCTCAATGACATCCGTGTAGTGGTCGCCAACGACAAAGCGATCTCCGCCTATCGCGCGGCCAAGCCCTTCCCTGAGGGCAGCGTCATCGGCCGGGTTGCCTGGAAAATGGTCCCGTCAGAGGAGAACAACAAGACGTTCGCCCAGCCGCAATCGTTCGTCCCCGGAGAGGCGCCGGACTGGTACCTGCAGTTCATGGAGAAGGATTCCAGGAAATATGCGGCGACGGGCGGCTGGGGCTATTCCAATTTCGGCAAGGACCTGAAGCCGACCACCGACAAGAAGACGATGTACGCCTGCTTCACGTGCCATCAGGCCGTCCAGGCGCGCGATTACATCTTCACGAAATATTCGCCCTGAGCGAGGGCGCTGCCGCGGGTATCCTGATCGCGTCAGATCAGGCTGGCGGCGCGGGCAAAGCCGAGGCTGTCGAACATCTCGAAGAATCGGACGGCCTTGCCATTGTGAAAGGTCCAGACGTCGATCTTGGGCATGTCCATTTCCTTGCCATCATGCTTGTTGCGCCAGTGGCAGCGCCCAATCCAAACCACCGTGTCGCCGTCGGCGACGATCTTCTCGGTCGGGAAGTCGATCATCTCCCAATTGTCGAGAAGCTCGCGGAAATAATTCTTCGTGTCCTCACGTGAGCGCTGAACCCGCGCCAGCTCGTGCCGGGCATCAGGCTCGAGCACCGAGTGCATCTCGATCTGCTCGTCGAACAGGCCGAGCACCTGGTCGAGGTTCCCGCCCTTCGTCTCGCGCCAGTTTTTGTAAGCGTCCTTCAGCTCATCGATCGGAACGTCGGGATTGAGCATGGCCATCCTCCACCGAAACGCCGCCGAGCCCAGCGTGGGTCGGAAATATAGCACAGCGGCAGTCGAGGTTATGCGCTCTCTGACCGCGTCGACTTATTGACCCGGCGGAGCAAGCTGCCCTAGCCTTGCACACTGTGACCGCCCTGAACACCAGCGACCGCGACCACACCGCCCTTCTCTGGTGGCGCGCTAGCTCGCTTGCGGCGCGATGGCGCGACTGATCGACAGCAAGATCAATCGACTGCCCGCCCGCCAACCGGCGGGCTTTTTGTTTCAGGTGAATTTTCATGACATTCAGGCGCTTGCCATGCTGATCGCGCTCCTCGTCCCGCTTGCCCTGGCGGTGATCATCTACGGCGCGATGTTGACGCGGGCCGCGATTGCCGCCCGTGCGACGCCCAAGGTCGAGGCGCTGGTCCTGGGCGCGGTGGTCAACTTCTTTGATACGCTTGGGATCGGCAGCTTCGCGACGACCACCGCTTGGATGAAGTTCCGCAGGATGGTCCCGGACCGGCTGATCCCGCCGACCATGATCGCCGGCCTGACGCCTCCGGCAATGGCGGAAAGCATCGTCTTCCTCGTCCTACTCGGCGGGCTGGTCAGTCCCGTGCTGCTCGTCGGCGGAGCGCTCGCCACCTTCGCCGGGGGAGTCCTCGGCGCACCTTTGGTCGCACGCTCTCGCGTGTGGATCGTCCAGGCGACGGTCGCGGCCGGGCTGGTGCTCGCGGGGACCGCCTTCACCTTGTCCAACCTCGGGCTGTTCCCCGCCGGCGGCACGGCGTCCGCACTGCCGACGGGCCTCACCATCATCGCCATCGCCGCCAGCTTCGTGTTCGGGCTGCTCGCCAATTTCGGGGTCGGCAATTACGCGCCGACGCTGGCGATGCTCAGCCTGATGGGGCTGGACCCGAGATACAGCTTCCCGATCATGGCTGCCGGCGCGTCGCTGATGGGGGCCGGGTCGGGCGTGCAGCATCTCAAGATCGGCGAGGTCGACTTGAGGATCGTGCTTGGCCTCGCGATCGGCGGCATCCCGGCAGTGCTGGTGGCGGCGCTCATCGTCAAATCCATGCCGATCGAACCGCTCCGCTGGCTCGTCATCGTCGTCGTCTTCTACGCCGCGGCCGTCATGACGCGCTCCGCGATCAAGGGACACCGCGAGCATCGGGCCGAAGGCGCGACCGCGCCGGTGACCGCGTCATGACCGACGTCGAAGCCATCAACCGCAACTTCGAGCGGTACGACCAGGTGCGCAAAGGCCATACCTACCGGCTGGCGGAGGGCGAGGGCGACGCATTCGACGAAGATTATGAGATCGCGACGCTCGACTTCTCGCGCTTCCAGCACGGCGGCGAGGCGGAGAAGGCGGCGTTTGCCGAAGAGTTCGCCGACGCGCTTCGCGAGATCGGTTTCGCGGTGCTGACCGGGCATGGCGTCGATCCGGCGCTCTATGACGACATGCACGACGGCGTGCTCGACCTGTTCACGACAACGTCCATGGCGGACAAGATGCGCTTCCGGGCGCAGCGGTTCGGAGCGGTCGCGCAGGGCTATTTCCCGCTCGAGGAAACGAGCGAGATCCATCCCGACCTCGTCGAAGGGTGGGTCTGGTGCCGCCGCGCGTTCGACATTCCGCAGGCGCGCAGCGAGCCCTTCCGGGCGGAGGACTTCTGGCCGCGCGCCGAGCAAGAGCAGCTGTTCCGGCGCCTGGTGCTGGCGCACGAGCCCCTGTTCAAGCCAATCGCGCAGGCGACGTTCCAGGGGCTTGGAATCGACCCGCATGTCTATGACGAGAAGCTGACCCAAACCAACTTCGGGCTCAGGTTGAACTATTATCCGCCGATGACCGACGCGCAGGCGCGATCGGGGGCTGGGCGGCTGTTCGGGCATGAGGATGTCGACCTGTTCACGATGCTTCCGGCGAGCCGGGTCGATGGGCTGCAGGTGTGGAACCACCGGACGGCCAAGTGGGTGCGGATGCGCGCACCCTACGGATCGATCATCATCAACACCGGCGACTATATGCAGCGGATCACCAACGACCTGCTGCCATCGACCACGCACCGCGTCGGCAAGCCGAGCGACGGCTCGCATCTGGCCGCGGCGCGCGTCTCGTTCCCGATGGCGGTCTATGTGTGGGAGGACGAGCTGCTGGAGGTGCTGCCCGGCCTCGGCGAGCCGACCTATCCGCCGGTGAAGGCGATCACCTTCCACACGCGCAGCACGAGCAAATTCTACGGCGACGATTACGCGGTCGAGGGGTAGGTCGCGCGGACGCGTGTAACCCTGATGGAATCGAGGGTCCTTCCACTTCCTCCACTTTGTCACCCTCGGTTGCCCGCCGCGCGATGGCTAATGGCCGTTCGAGGGTGACAATGCAGCGCAGTGTGAGGGTAGCGGTGAGGGTGACAGCGGCGCGGCCCTGGCCTTGACGCGGGAGCGGCAGGGCGTGGGAGGGAAGGCAGCGCATCCACGAGCTTAAGGCACAAAAGCCATGTTGTAGGACAGGCTTTTTGTCAGCCGGGCGGCGGCGGCCGCGCCGGAGATGACGCGGCCCTTCTTTCCCGCAAGGCCTAGTGGCCGGCGGCGACCGGCGCGAAGTTGGCGTGGACCAGCATCCACTTGCCGCCCTGCTTCACATAGACCCGGCTCGATTTCGCGAGCGACGGAACGACCTTGCCGTCCGCGCCGCGCCTCAGCCCCGCGAAATTGTAGGTCAGGATGGCGGTGTCGCCGTAGACCTGCACGCGGCCGTTCTGCATGTCGGAGAACATCGCCTTGTCGTAGGGCGTGACCTCTCCCATGCGGGTCGACATCGTCTTTCCGACGAGCAGGGTCGGGAAGTCACCGTTGAACTCGGTGTAGTCGTCGGCAAGGCTCACGTTCTGCTGGGTCATGGGTTCGCCGGCGATTTCCGACGCCCACTGCGCCCGCGCCAGCGCCATGATCTCGGCGGCGACCTGCGGATTGTCGGCGGCCTGTACGGGCGCGCCGATCATCAGCAGCAGGGCGATCGTGCCCACGGCAGCGCCGCGGGACCAGTTTGTCAGTTTCATTGAAATTCCTCCGCTTCGAGAAACGCAGAGGGGATTACAGGCGGACGGGACAGTCACTTCCCCCTAGGGCCGCCGGCACACAGGCGGTCGGCTTATTCGGGGCGAGAGTCAAATGCGTGCCGCGCAGCGCCGCGCTAGCCCAGCCGCCTGCGATTGGCGCGGACGCGCCTGCCATAGGTGCCGATCGCCTTGCGCGCTGCGCCTTCAGGAGTCCGCACCCGGCCGCTGGCGAGCGCGCCGGCAAGCTCGAACCCCGCCTCGACCTTCTCACCGACCATCCGCTCCGCTTCCCGTGCCGCGGACCGCCCGCCCGCCATGAGCCGCCAGCCGCGCAGGGACATGACCATCGCCGCGTCGGCCATCAGGAAGGAGGCGTCGACCCACAGGCGGGTCCATTGGGCAGCGGCGGCGGTCGAAACGGTGCGGGTCATAAGCGGCATTCCTCGATTGCGACGCGAAAGACCGCGCAGGGCATCAACGTGCTGCGGTGCAACACGGGCCCAGGTATTCGGTGTACCTCGTTGCTGCGATAAAGATCAGGGGGTGATGGCGGCGCGCCCCATGCCGCCGCGTCGAGCGTGGCGGTGAAATAGGCATGCTTCAGCCCGCGCTCGCTCGACGAAGTTGCTGCCGAAGCCTGGCGTATTTCAAGCCCGGTGCCGAAACTGCGCACCGAGTTTCGACTACGGGTTTCAGAAGCTCCGCAATGCTCGTTGCGATAGGTGGGGACGAGCAGTCCGGTCAGGGTCACTGAGCGGCCTTCGCCTTGTGCTCGGCTATCAGGCGATCAAGCTCGGCAATCCGCTGGCGTTCGGGCGTGTCCTTCGCCAGCCCCTTCAGCCGGCAGGTCGCCCACAGCTTCTTGCGTTCGGACTCCAGCGCCTTGGCGTAGAGGTCGGCCATTAATCGTGCTCGCGGCCGCCCGCGCCGATGTAGAGCTCCATGCCGCCTTCGCGATAGCGCTTGGACATTTCTTCCATGCCTTCTTCGGCGTCCGGCATTATGCCGGTGGAGGCCTCACCCTCACCCTGCCCTCTCCCATCAAGGGAGAGGGTTGAAGGCGCGCCTTGTTCCTGCAGGCGCGCAAATTCTCTCACCTCCTGCGTGATCTTCATCGAGCAGAACTTGGGCCCACACATGCTGCAGAAGTGCGCGGTTTTGGCTCCTTCAGCCGGGAGCGTCTGGTCGTGGTATTGCTCCGCCGTGTCGGGGTCGAGCGAGAGGTTGAACTGGTCTCGCCAACGGAACTCGAACCTCGCGCGGCTCAGCGCGTCATCATGCAGTCTCGCGGCGGGGTGGCCCTTGGCGAGGTCCGCCGCGTGGGCGGCGAGCTTGTAGGTGACGACGCCGACCTTCACGTCGTCGCGGTCGGGAAGGCCGAGGTGCTCCTTGGGCGTGACGTAGCATAGCATCGCGGTGCCGAACCAGCCGATCATCGCCGCGCCGATGCCGCTGGTGATGTGGTCGTAGCCGGGCGCGACGTCGGTCACGAGGGGCCCCAAAGTGTAGAAGGGCGCCTCGCCGCAGCTTTCCAGCTGCTTGTCCATGTTCTCCTTGATCTTGTGCATCGGCACGTGGCCGGGGCCCTCGATCATCACCTGACAGTCGTGCGCCCAGGCTTTCTTCGTCAACTCGCCGAGCGTGTAGAGCTCCGCGAACTGGGCTTCGTCATTGGCGTCGGCGGTGCTTCCGGGGCGGAGGCCGTCGCCGAG
>Ga0105248_10010228_pt1 | contig 10329 bp, 7 predicted proteins | sample KBSS34metaG_FD_81524 | JGI IMG/M metagenome (GOLD analysis project Ga0105248, IMG submission 81524) | Switchgrass rhizosphere microbial communities from Kellogg Biological Station, Michigan, USA - KBS S3-4 metaG | ecosystem: Host-associated > Plants > Roots > Rhizosphere > Soil | place... | reverse complement strand
GGCACCCACGATCCCTGCCGAGAAATTGTCGACCAGCATCTCGAAGCCGGGGCGGATCTTGCCATCCCAGATCTTGTCCACCTGCTTCATGACCCAGGCGGCCCCGGGGCCGACGATCATGGCGCCGAGGAACATCGGGATGCCCGCCCCGACGATGACGCCCATGGTCGCGATGACGCCGACGACACCACCGCGGACGCCGTAGACCATGCGACCGCCGGTGTTGGCGATCAGAAGCGGCAGCAGGTAGGTGATCATCGGACCGACGAGGCCGACGTTGGTCACCTTCGGATCGGTGCTCCACCCGCCGAGCTGCTGAACCCAGGTGGGCTCGAAGTTGAGCAGGTGCAGCCACCCCGTGGGGATGAAGAGGGCCGTGATGAGGCCCCACGCGATGAACGCGGCGATGTTCGGCAGAACCATGCCGCTGACGAATGTGCCGAATTTCTGCACGAATACTCGCCCGCGGGACGAACCCGCTGGGGCTTGAGCAAGTACGGACGACGTTGTCATTGCTACTCCGATTTCTCTGGATTGGTGCTGCGGGGGGTTGCCGCCGCGAAGACCGCTGCGCGGGCCTCGACGGCGCTGTTGGCCGAAAGTGCGATCTCGGCGAATCGGACCGCCTGTTCCTGGCTGAAACGGGACAGTTCTGTGCGGACGTCTGCGAGGGCGGCGGGTGACATCGACAGCGATGTCGCTCCGAGGCCCACCAGGACGACCGCGAGCATGGGATCCGCGGCGGCTTCGCCGCAGATCCCGACCGGCTTGTCGAGCGCCGCACCGGCTCGACCGACTTCGCCGACCAGACGCAGCACGGCCGGATGCCACGGATCCTGGAAGGATGCGACCGACCCCAGAAGCCGGTCGGCGGCCAGCGTGTACTGCGTCAAGTCATTGGTGCCGATGCTCGCGAAGTCGGCGTCGGCGAGGATCCGGTCGGCCAGGAGGGCGGCGGCCGGGACTTCGACCATCACGCCGGCGGTCTTCAGCCCGAGCTCCTTCGCGAGGCCGACGAAATAGCGGGTCTCCTCGACGGTCGACACCATCGGAGCCATCACCCACGCCTCGGCGGTGGTGGCCGCGGCCGCATTCGCAATCGCGGTGAGCTGGTCGCGCAAGATCGACTCGTGGGCGCGCAGGGCTCGCAGACCGCGCAGGCCGAGCGCGGGGTTCTCCTCCGGCTCGTCGTTCAGAAAACTGAGCGGTTTGTCGGCGCCGGCATCCAGCGCCCGGACCACGACCTTCTTGCCCGGGAACGCCTCGAACAGTGCGGTGTAGCTGGCTTGCTGTTCGGCCACCGTCGGCGCCTTGTCCGAGTCGAGGAAGAGGAACTCGGTGCGGAACAGCCCGACCCCCTCCGCTCCGAGCTCGACCGCCGCCGCGAGCTTGTCGACCGACCCCAGGTTGGCGAGCAGGGGAATCGGAGTGCCGTCGGCGAGCTTCCCGGGGCCGACCGGAGCCGCCGCAGCACTCGCGCGAGACGCGCGTTCGGCCTCGGCCGTGGCACGCTCGGCGTCCGACGGGCCGACCGTGACGATTCCGGTTGCCGCGTCGACGATGACAGTCTCGCCATCGTCAAGCGACAGGGCACCGGATGCTCCCACGACGGCCACGATCGACTTCTCGCGCGCCAGGATCGCCGTGTGCGAGGTCGGTCCGCCGTCGCTCGTGACCAGCGCCAGCACCTTCTCGAGGTCCAGCAGGGCGGTGTCGGCGGGAGCGAGGTCACGAGCGACGAGGACGAAGGGATAGTCGGGCGCCGGCACGCCCGGGGCCGGAACGCCCTGAAGGTGGGCCACCGCGCGCTGCGAGACGTCATCGAGATCGGTGGCGCGCTCTCCCATGTATCCGCCCATGCTGGTGAGCAGGTCGCGGAATTGCACGAACGCTTCGAACACGGCGCGCTCGCCCGTCTTGCCCGCGTCGATGCGCGCGTTCACGTCATCCTTGAGCGTCGGGTCTTCGGCCATAAAAGCCTGCGCGTCGAGCACATCCTTCGCCGAGCCGCCCGCCTTCTCTCCGCGCAGCCGGATGTCGGCGGCGGTCGCGGCGAGCGCGCCGGCAGCCCGGACCTTCTCGGCGTCTGGTGCCAGGGAGCTCGGCGTGTCGGTGGGTTCGGGCAGCGGATCGGGCATCCTCAGCACCGGCCCGATGGCGAGGCCGCGACCGATGCCCACCCCCTGCAGGGTGACCGATGCGTGGGTCTGAGTCATGCGTCCATGTCCGTGGTGAGGAGTTCGACGAGCGAGTCGAGCACGGCATCCGCGTTCTCGCCCTCCGCGGCCAGCGTGATCTGGTCCCCGTGCTCGATGCCGAGCGAGATCACGCCCAGGATGCTGGCCGCATTCAGGGTCTTGTCGCCCTTGGTCAGCTGCACCGGCAAGCCGGATGCGGTGACCGCCTGGACGAAGAGCGAGGCCGGGCGCGCATGCAGGCCGTGAGCCGAGGCGATGGTGACGGTGCGTTCAGGCATGGGGGCTTCCTTCGGTGGTGGGCGCCAGCAGAGCGAGGGCTTGGTCGAGGGCGTCGGACGCGCCCTGCGACCCGTACGCGGTCGCCGGCAGAAGCCCGGCGGGAACGTCGCGCGTGGCGGCCTCCGCCGCCAGCTCGCCGAAGCTCGACTCGAGATGAGGACCGACGAGCAGCACCCGAGCATCGGGCAGGTGCGAGGCGAGGTCCAGGTTGCTCGCGGCGCGCGCCGTGAGGTTCAGGCCGCGCTCCAAGGCGAGGACGCGCATCCGACTGGCAAGGAACGTGCTCGATGCGCCGGCACCGCAGACGACCAGGATCAAGTCCATGGGATCGCCTCCTTGCGTTCCAGGCCGTGCGGGGGAGCGAGCGCGGATCGCTCCGTGACTCGGGACCATGATCGAGCGACCGAGCCGCCGCCCGCCAACAGAGATGCTTCCGCGGGTGCGGAAGATCCCTGACGACGGCGGCCCTTTCCGGTCTGCCGTTACAGTGACTGGGGAATGAGCGACAAGTACGAGCGCCTGCTCGATCACCTGGTGCAGTCAGATGGCTGGGTCACGGCGAACGAGTTGGCTGACCAGTTGGGCGTGACGACGCGCAGCGTGCGCAGCTATGTCACGGCGGCGAAAGCGGCGGCTCATCCCCTGCCGATCATCACGGCATCGACCAGCGGATACCGCCTCAACCGTGAGGCATACGCCACCTTCGCCTCCGGTCCGCGGGCCAGGGACGGCGATGTCGACACACCGCGCGATCGGGTGCACTACCTCGTGCGACGGCTCACCGAGGCGCCGCAGGGGCTCGACATCCACGACCTGGCCGAGAGCCTGTTCGTCAGTGAGTCGACCATCGAGTCGAGCCTGCGCAAGGTGAAGGCGCTGGGCGAGGATGCCGGCGTCACCCTGGTCCGCCACGGAAGCGTGGTGACCCTGACGGGTTCGGAGACCGGCCATCGTCGGCTGCTCAGCAAGCTCTTCCACAGCGAGAGCGCGCAGGGATTCCTCGAGCTCGAGAACGTGCAGCGCGAGTTCGCGTCGGAAGACCTGGGGGCGTTCAAGACCGATCTCATCGTGATGCTCGACGACCAGGGTTACTTCGTGAACGAGTACGGCGTCAACAGCGTGCTGCTGCACGTCGCCATCGCGGTCGATCGGGTGATGCGCGACCAGCGCTCGCCCTCTTCCCCGCCCCATGCCCGCGATCCGGAACGCGAGCCGATCACCTTCGGGCTCGCGACCCTCATCAGCACCCACTTCGACGTGCAGCTCGCCGACGCCGACCTGGAGTACCTCGCGAAACTCCTCACCACCCGGGTCATTACGCCAGGGCAGGGCCAGCCTGTCGAGGAGGTCGCGGAACACTACGTCGACCCGGGCGATCTCGCGCTCGTTCGCAGCGTGGTCGCGCAGGTGAGCGAGGAGTACCTCGTCGACCTGAACGACGAGGGCTTCATGGTCCGACTGGCGCTGCACCTGGGCAACCTGGTCGCGCGCGCGCAGGACAACTCGTTCTCGAGAAATCCGCTGGTGCGTTCGATCAAGACCTCGTATCCGATGATCTACGACGTTGCCGTCTTCATGGCCTCCCAGATCCAGCGCGCCAAGTCGATCACGATGAACGACGACGAGATCTCGTACATCGCACTGCACCTGGGCTCGTTCCTCGAACGCCAGTCGCGACGCGAGGAGCGGCTCACCGTCGCCATCGTCTGCCCCGGGTACTACGACATGCACACCATCCTGCGCGAGAGGATCGAGTCGGCCCTCGGCTCAGAGCTCTCGGTGGAGGTGGTGGTCACCCGCACCGACATCGACTGGCTCGACTTCTCCACTGACCTGGTGCTCACGACGATCGCTGCCCGGGGCGGAAGCGACAACGTCGTGGTCATCCAGCCGTTCCTGACGGACGGCGACATCGAGGCCATCCGACGCGCGATCACCCGGGTTCGACGCCATCGCCGGCGCGCCAAGATCAAAGATGACCTGCTCCTCTACTTCTCGGACGGGCTGTTCCTGCGCAACACCTCGGCCGACTCCGAGGTGGAAATGATCCGGACCCTCGGGGCGCTCATGGTGGAGCGCGGCATCATCGACGAGAGCTACGTCGAGGGTGCGGTCGAGCGCGAGCTGATGTCGTCGACGGCCTTCACCGACACCATCGCGGTTCCCCACGCGATGGTGATGAGCGCGTCACGCACCTCGATCGCCATCGCCGTCAACGAGACGCCCATGACCTGGGGCGACAACCGCGTCAACGTCATCGCGCTCATCGCGTTCTCGTCGAGCGGCCGCAGCTCGTTCCAGGAGGTCTTCGATCAGTTCGTCGAGGTCTTCGCCGACCGCGGTGAGGTGCTGGAGCTCATCAAGCGGTCGACCGACTTCGCGACGTTCATCGAGGAGCTCGTGCGGGTGATCGACAAGTAGGTTCAAGGAGCCGGCCAGAGCCTCAATCACAATCGGCGGGTTGCTCGTCGCCATCAGGAGGTTGTGCCGCGACTCGGCCGCGCATGGCTTGAATCACCCCATGCTGTGAGGAGGGCCACGATCGCGACAGCCACGAAGGTGAGGATCGTCGCCGCGAGAAGTCCATGACCTATCGTCGCCGCGTCGGTCGCTTCCAGGCCCGCCCCGAGCGAGATTGCACCGACGCCGATGGCCGCAGAGCCGACAATGGCGACAAGCGCGACGGCCACGAAGGCGAGTATCCGAATCGCTCGGGAGCGAATCCGCATGATCGCAATGTCAATCGCTGCGCCGACGACTCCTCCGCTCAACCCGCCGAAGAATCCAGCCAGTGGAATCGGAAAGAGGAGAGCACCCGCGACGAAGATCGCTGGACTCAGGAGCGGCACGCCGTTGTAGGCGGCGATGATCCAGATACCGAGCATCGCACCCGCCGCTCCGCCCAGTGGAGGAAGGAGTGTGAGGCCCACGATTGCCCGTGCGGTCAAATTCACTCTGCAGAACTCCCCACCGGTCGCCTCTCGCGGAAACGAAAGAACCCCGGACCTTTCAAGGTCCGAGGTTCTGACGATCACTTTTCGTTGCGGGGACAGGATTTGAACCTGCGACCTCTGGGTTATGAGCCCAGCGAGCTACCGAACTGCTCCACCCCGCGGCACGAAGAGTGACTCTATCACGCGCCGCGGGGTGCTGCAGATTCGGCGACGGCGCCCCTACTGGCCGATCGCGGCCATGGCCGCCTTGATCGCGTCCTGCATGGCTTGATCGGCCTGGGCAGCCTTGACCAGGTCGTTCGCCGCGTAGGCGGCGGTCCGAGCGGTCAGCGCGGCCTGGTACTCGCCCAGAGCCTTCTGGAGGGCGGCCTTCTGCGCGTCGGTGAGACCTGTTCCGGTGCCGGTTCCGGTACCCGTGCCGGTTCCTGTTCCGGTGCCCGTTCCGCTTCCCGTGCCCGACGAGCCGCCCGCGCCGTTGTCACCCGCGCTCGCGCCGGAGTCACCGCCGAAGAGGGAGTCGAGCGCGGCATCCAGGGTGTCTTCGAAGGCGATCTTGTCGCCGAACGCGACCAGCACCTTGCGCAGCAGCGGATAGCTGGTGTCGGCGTTGGCATTGGATTGCACGTAGACCGGCTGCACATAGAGCAGGCCGCCGCCGACCGGCAGGGTCAGCAGGTTGCCCGAGACGACCTCGGTCTGGCCCTGGCGCAGCAGGTTGAGTGCCTGGCCGACCGTCGGATCGGACTCGAAGGTGTTCTGAACCTGGCCGGGGCCGGGCACGGTGTCCTGTTTCGGCAGGGTGAGCAGCGTCATCTTGCCGTAGTCCGGCCCGGGGTCGGAGTCGACGGAGAGGTAGCCGGTCAGCACGCTCCTGCTCGACGACGAACTCGACTTCGGGATGTAGGTGGAATACAGGGTGAAGGCCGGCGACTTCGTGTCGGGCACCTGCATCGTCAGGTAGTACGGCGGCTGCGCCACCGCGCTCGACTTGGGCTGCGTCGGGTCGTTGGGGACGCTCCAGGCGTCGACTCCCGAGTAGAACGAACCGGCGTCGGTCACGTGGTAGGTCTGCAGGATCGAGCGCTGCACCTTGAACAGGTCGGCCGGGTAGCGCACGTGGGCGAGCAGCTCGGTGCTCATCGAGCTCTGCGGCTTGACCGTCGAGGGGAAGATCTTCTCCCAGGTCTTCAGCACCGGGTCTTTGTCGTCCCAGGCGTACAGGGTCACTTTGCCGCTGTAGGCATCCACGGTCGCCTTCACCGAGTTGCGGATGTAGTTCACGTCATCGAGCGCGTAGCCCGGCTGCGGCGTGTAGGTGTCGACGATCGTGTTGCTGAGCTGCTCGACCCGCGAGTACGGATAGTCGGCCGTCGTCGTGTAGCCGTCGACGATCCAGACCACGTGCCCGTTCACCACGGCTGGGTACGGGTCGCTGTCGAGGGTCAGGTACGGCGCGACCTTCTCGACGCGGGTCTTCGGGTCGCGGTCGTAGAGGATCTGCGAATCCTTGTTCACGGCGTCCGTGAACAGGATCTCCTGAGCCCCGAAATGGATGGCGTAGGTGAGCTTCTTGAGGAAGGTGTCGAGCTTCGGCCCGCCGTTGCCGGTGTAGGTCGTGGTCGCGCCATCGGTCTCGGCATCGGAGGCGGTCGTGCCACCGCCGGAGGGATAGTCGAACTCGATATCCTTCGATCCCTTGGGGGCGCCGACGATGGAGTACTCGGGCGAAGCCTCGCCGAAGTAGATGCGCGGCTGGAAGTTGCCGAGCGACCCCTTCGGAGGAATGTCGGATTCGAGGAACTTCGGCTCACCGTTGGCCGCGCGCTGGTTGCCGTAGGCCGCGACGATGCCGTAGCCGTGCGTGTAGACCAGCGTGTCGTTGTACCAGCTGTTCGAGCTCTGGTTCGCGGAGTCGAGCTCGCGCACCGCGATCACGGTGTCCTGAGTCTTGCCCTTGATCGTGTAGCGATCGACGTCGAGCTGCTTCGGGAACTGGTAGTACTGCCGCACCTGCTGCAGCTGGGCGAAAGTCTTGCTGACCTGCGCGGGATCGAGGATGCGGATCTGCGCCGTCGTCTCGGCGTCGGCGCGCAGCTGGCCGGCCTCGACATCCGTCGTCGCGTTGTACTGCACCACGTTGACGTCGTCGACCCCGTACGCCTTGCGCGTCGCATCGATGTTGTAGCCGATGTATTTCGCCTCGAGGGTGCGTGCGCTGGCGTTGACCTGGAGGTTCTGCACGATCGCCGGGTAGATCGATCCGATCACCAGGCTCGACACGATCAGCAGACCGGTGGCGATCAGGGGCAGCCGCCAACGGCCGATCGCCGCGGTCACGATGAAGAGCACCGCGACCAGAGCCGCGATCCCGGCCAGGATCACCTTGCTCGGGATGGTGGCGTTGACATCGGTGTAGCCGGCGCCGGTGATGGTGGCGCTGGCCCCGATCGGAGACTCGTCGGTCAGGGTGGCGTACTGGTCGAGCCAGACGCTGACCGCCTGCAGGGCGACGTAGATCGCGGCGGTCAGGGCGAGCTGGATGCGGGCGGATCGGGTGATGCGCACCTCGCGACCCGAGATGCGGATGCCGCCGTACAGGTAGTTGGTCGCCAGCGCCGCCAAGCCCGCGACGATCACGGCCGCCGACGCGTAGGCGACGATCCCCCGGAAGAACGGCAGTTCGTACACGTAGAACGAGACGTCCTGGTGGAACTGCGGGTCGACCGTGCCGAAGCTCGTGCGATTCAGGTACTGCAGCACCGTGGGCCAGCGAGTCGCCGTCGAGACGCCCATGAAGATGCCGAGCACGATCGGGATGCCGTACATCGCGAGCCGGCGAAGCGGCTCGATCACCTGCTGGTAGCGGTCCAGCTGCGAGTTGAGTTTGGCGTAGACCGGCCGTGAGCGGAAGGCGATGAAGATGCTCAGCCACACCAGGAACGCCATGGCCAGGAACCCGACCAGGAACATGATCACCGCGGCATACCACTGCGTGGTCAGCACATTGAGGTACCCGACCTGGTCGAACCACAGCACGTCGGCGTACAGACCCGAGAAGATGAAGAACAGGATGATCAACACGGCGATCGCCGCGGCCGTGATCGCAAAGGCGGCACGGCTGCGGTTGCGCGGAGCCCGGGGCTGGGTACTGGCGGTGGAGGACGTCACGCCACGATCCTAGGGTCGCGAGCAGGTAGCCAGCTTGGAGGTGTCGCCGCCCGAGGTGATCACCGCGATGTCGGCCAGGGAGTCGTCGAGCGTCTTGACCGAGAACACGGTGAGTCCGCTGGGGATGTGGCCCCGCACCTCGTTGCAGTTCGAATCGGGCGCCAGGAACCATTTCGCTCCCGCGTCGCGCGCGCCGTACAGCTTCTGACGGATGCCGCCGATGGCCCCCACCGCTCCGCTCGGATCGATCGTGCCGGTCCCCGCGATGTGGGCGTGGCCGATGAGGTCGCCCGGCGTGAGCTTGTCGTAGATGCCCAACGCCATCATCATCCCGGCGCTCGGGCCGCCGACATCCTGCAGCTGGATCTTGACGTCGAAGGGGAAGGTGTACGTCGATCCGGTGTAGATGCCGACCGCCGGCTTCTTGCTGTCGGGGTTGATCGTCGGGGTGATCTCGAGAGTGCGCAACTCGCCCTTCCTGCGCACCACGAGCTCGACCGGCTTCGATACTCCGTTGCCCTGGATGGTGTGCTGCAGCATCGTGAGCCCGGTCACCTGCTCGCCGTTCGCGCTGACCAGCTCATCTCCCGCCTTCAGCTTGCCGGCCGCGGGAGTGTCCTTGATGACCGATGAGACGACCAACTGGGAGGCGAAGTCGATCTTCAACTTCGTCAGAGCGGCCGCGATCGCGTCCTGCTGCGAGTTGGTCATGTCGATCGCGCTCTCGACGTTCGACTGCTGCTCGGTCTGGCCGGAGGGGTAGAGCTCGTCGAGGGGAACCGCCGCGCGGCTGGGGTCGAACCACGAGCCGGCCAGCTCGATCCAGCTCACCCGGTTCTGCGGCGATCCGTCGATGTAGACGGTCAGCATGTCGAGGGTGCCCGTGGTCGGGTAGGTCTTCTGGCTCGGGATCTCGATGAGCGGCACCGAGGTACCGTTCACCTCGGTCCTGCCGAGCACGTCGTACACCGGCCCCGGGCGCTCAACGGCATAGGGGGATGGCGACATGCCCAGAACGACGGCGCCGACGACCGCGGCCACCAACAGGACCCAGCCGAGGGCTCGGCCGGCGCGTCCGCGATCGGAGAGGAGGCTGCGCACCGTGTTCGTCCGCCTGTCGTGGTGAAGTGGGTCGGCTGTGTTCGCTGCGGGCGGAGGCCGCTCCGGCTCAGCCTAGGCGAATCCCCCGGACTCTCGAGCGGGCGAGGGCTACCTTAGAACGCATGGCTGATGATTCGCGGGACGAGCCGTCTGAAGACGACTTCCGCGACATGCTGCGCGATTTTCTCGCCGGCAATACGGAACTCGACCCGGCGAAGCTCGCGAGTGCTGCGGGGCTGCCCAATGATCCCGAGATGGTGCAGCGGCTGATCGGCCAGCTGCAACAGGCCCTGCAGAACAGTGGCGAGGGCATCAATTGGGGGCTCGCGCTCGAGCAGGCGAAAGGACTCGCCACCCGCTCGGCCGTGGTGAGTACGCCCGCCGAGACCTCGGCCATGGAGCAGGCGCTGCACGTCGCAGCGCTCTGGCTCGACGAGGTGACCTCGATCGCCGAACTCACGGTGCCGCCGGTTCTGCTGACCCGCGCCGGGTGGGCCGAGGCGACCATGCCGGTCTGGACGCAGCTCGCCGAGCCGGTCGCGCACTCGATCGCCAACGCGCTCACCGGCGTGCTCGAAGAGCAGGCGCCGGAAGAGCTGAGCGGCATGCTCGGCAACGCGGGTCAGCTC
>Ga0105248_10010227_pt1 | contig 10329 bp, 10 predicted proteins | sample KBSS34metaG_FD_81524 | JGI IMG/M metagenome (GOLD analysis project Ga0105248, IMG submission 81524) | Switchgrass rhizosphere microbial communities from Kellogg Biological Station, Michigan, USA - KBS S3-4 metaG | ecosystem: Host-associated > Plants > Roots > Rhizosphere > Soil | place... | reverse complement strand
GCACGAGTATAGTCGAAGCACTAGCGCATCAACTCAACGCCATGGTCGTGAAAAAGAGCGGACCAGCGGGCACCACCGTGACGATCACTGCATCCGCGATCAGCGCTAGCGCAGCGACGGTAAAGGTCGGGTCCCAGACACCCAGGCCGACCTGAAACCAAGCGATGTTGGGTCCCCTTACGAATTCTCAGCCAATTCAATTCACCGCCTGCGCCTCCGGGAACTTCCATGTGGCGTCCAGAATCTCCGTGCGTGGACGATAGAGACGGACCATGTAGTTCCAATCCGGCATGATGGGCAGGCAGTTGGCGATCTTGCCGTCGCAGCCGCCGAATTGAACCGAAACCGAACCGTCGGTGTCCTTCTTCGCCGTGAGGCTGTTGAGCGAATAAGCGTCGAAGGCGTTCTTTTGGAAATACCCTCCTGCGTTGTAGACGCTGATCGACCAGAAGGCGTCAACCGGCACGTCCTTGACAGTTAGTCGGTGGACTGTCGTTCCGTCGTTCTTGCTCGGGGTGACGTTGAGATAGAGCGCATCTTTCTCGGGATTGCCGCCGAAGGCGAACGCTGTTCCAATCAAGTGTCGAACAGGATCGACCTCGCCTCTGGCTCCGAACGTGTGCTTGGTGTCAGGGAGGGTTTTAGCCAACGCCAGAAGCGCCTCGCGCACCCTCTTCTGGCTTGCCTGATCCCAGTCGGGCACTTCGAACTGCCCCGGACCACCCGGCTGAGTGACCGTAATCGCATCCTGTAAGGCGTGTACCTGCTTCATGTCTTGCGGATCGGTCGGATCGACCAGTATGCGGACTCCTAACGAGACATAGCGGGTGCCGATCTTCTCTCTGGTAAAGGTGTAGCTGCCGGTTCCATAGATTACTTCGGGGGTATAGTGGTCCTCATCGATCACCTGCATCGACATGAAACGCTGGCCCGGATTGGGCAGTGAAACCGTTACCGGTCCAGCATCGAGGTCAAAGACCGACAATGAGTATAGAGTGTCGCGGTTCATGCGAATTACCATCTGCTTATCGATGGGTATGGCTTCGCGGTTATGACGGAACGTGCCAAGACCGCCCTCTTTGACGGAACCGCCAAAATACATGTCGGTTTCGGCACGATTGAAGTTGTCTGGAGTGACAAGGGCGGTTTCGCTGACTGGTGCTTGCGGGCCGGGGTGCGCCTGCGCGAGTGCGGGATTAATGATGGCCACGAGCAGCAAACCCGCGCAGTTTTGAACACGAAGATTTCTCATGGCCTTACCATCCTTACTGAGCACTCTCCTTACTCACTGAGCAGTGATCTGCTCGATGTCCGGCAGCTTCCACATCTTGTCGAATAGAGGCTGGTCGGGGCCGTAGAAGCGGAACAGCACCTCGAACTGTCCGCTGGGGTTCGTCGGCACCCAGTTCGACTCCTTGCCTGGCGGAGCCTTCGGTCCGAAATAGATGTCCACCGAACCGCCGGTGTTCTTTTGTAGCCCCTGGCTTTGTGAGCCGCGACCGGAGCGGGGCATATCGCGGATGAGGCCGTGGGTGGCGCGGTCGTAGACCGTTGCCGACCAGTACTGCCTCACCGGCGCGTCGGCCGGCACGGTGAGGCGATAGTTCTTGCTGCCGTCAAAACTCTGCCCGTTCTTGTCCTTGACGGTCATCAGATAGAACTGGCCTTCCCCGAGATGCTTGGGCGTGAAGAAGGCGAAAGTGAAAATAAGACCGCGACTGTCGACGGGATACTCGTCTGGATCGGAGAAGCCATCCTGAGATGCCCTGAGATAGTCGGGCAACACCGGGAGCGCCCAGCGGCTGATGTCGAAATAGGGTGGTGTGAAGATGCCTCCATACCTGCTTTCCAGGAGGGCGTGGGCTTCGCGGGCGGCCGAGTTCAGGATGTCCTGTGATTTCGCATCGGGACTGAACGGCTTGCCCTTCTCGATGCCGATCGACTTGAGCATGTCGATCATCAGCTTGTCGCGCGGCAGCCAGGGCTCAGTCTGCACGATGCGGTCGAGCGACTGGAAGAAACGCAAGTCGTACGGGATCGTGGAATCGTAAACGCTGTTGATCGCATCGACGAATGTTGTCGCCGGCGGATTCGCTGCCTGCGACAGGGGATAGAGCTTGATGCACTTGGCGTAGTCGACGGCCTTGGCGACGTCCGCATCGCTGCCGCTTCGGAGAATGGAGCGCAGCAACGCGTAGCCCTGGTAATCGCCGACGGGAGAGCAATGTAGCCCTTCGGTGCCGCGCCTTGGGGGTCGGGCGGCAGGATCAGGTATTTCCCGCCCTTGCCTTTGTCGACGCCAGCCGGACCTACATCCTCCAGCGGCACCTGCCAGGCGTCCATGATGGTGCCGTTGATTACACCGTCATCGGCGGGCGGAATCTCCAGCACCATGGGACCGGCGTCCTTGGTGTTGAAGAACGGCATCAGATAGAGATCACGTCGGGATTCGGTGTGAGCGTCTGGTTCTTCCAGTCCGGCAGGCGCCACCAGTAGACGATCTGGTTGGGCTTGCCGCCGAGCTTGAGCATCTCCTGGTACATGAGGTCGTAATTGACTGCCGGCATGCCCCAGATGACCGCCTCGACAGCCCGACGCTCGATGTTGCGACGGGAGTTGTCGGCAGAAGTCTCCGCGTTCGCCGCCCCTGCTAAGCCGATGAGGCCCAATGCTGCGAAGATGCTGTTCTTCATGGCACCGCTCTCGTTGGCTGGTCCCGGAAGGGTATGCCGGTAACGCGGCAGGTCAATGTCAGCTATGGGTCATAAGCAGACGTTGGAGCAGGCGTCGGAGATGTCCGCTTTACCCCTCAACAGCGGACATGATCCTCCTGACGATGAATGTCCGCTAAGTGCCATCAGCGGACATTCAAGAAGTGCGCTACCAGAGAGCCGCTCTAAGAAGAAGGCGTATCCTATACTAGTCGCAAACGGCGGATGTCCTCCCGCCATCCCGCCACCAAACTGTCTCGTTCGGGGTCACCGCCGTCGTTGCGCACGCGGCGTTTGCGGAACGCGAGTTCGTTCTGCGCATTCACAAGCGCTGCCGATACCTCCGGATCCTCTCGGTCTACGCGGCGTGTCCGTAGCATGCGATCGCTGGCTATAGCTCGATACTCATCCGGTGTGACCGAACGCCCGATTTCGCTTGCGAGTTCCTCGCGGATCACGCGTCGTTCCCAGACGCCGCTTCGCCAAACCGCAAATGCCATGATGAGCCAGAACGGAACAAATATCGTTAGTTGGACAAGACTACTCGTGGCGAACGCTTGGAAAAACCCGATGTCAGGGATCTGTTCGCTCTCCGGTGGCGGCTTGCCTGCGGCGATCCTCGTAAGTGTTGCAAACAGCGGCAGCGCGTTGTTTAGCATGTGGGCCGCAATGGCGAGCGCAAGCCCCAATATGGGAGCGAGAATGCGCAACCATCTGCGCCGAGTTTGAAGTGCGAACCCCAGAGACGCACCGAAGAGGCCTGTAAACAATGCGTGTCCCCCGAGCCCGAAAAGTGCGTACCGGGCACCGAGCTGTAGGCCATACGCGGCCACGCCAATCTTGGCGTAAACGTTAACTACGTAAAGCGCTGCCTCGTACCAGGTGAAGCCGAGGCCCACCAGGGCGCCGTAGACAAGGCCATCGCGCATATTGTCGAACTCCGGCCGCAACAGCCAAAAAAGCAATAATACGCCAAGCGCCTTGACAAACTCCTCGACGATTGGCGCAGAAATTGGGGCCACAAGCATCAGCGGTGCCTCGGGACCAAGGATCACTTCGAGCATTGGGTGATGCGTCAGCCACTCATCAACAAGTTTGAAAAAGGCGGTATTGAACGGCAAGGCAAGTGCCGTGGCGATCAACCCACCCCACAGGAAGGCAGCGGCGAATAGCCAAGGAGACTCACGTTCGCGCCGATCAAGGAACCAGAGTATCGAAAGGGGCACCAGAGCGAGCAGGCTTGAGAGAGCGAGCGCACGCAAGAACACACCGAGGAGGCGTGGGGGCATGCCGGTGAACACGACCAACTGGACAAGGGTGGCAAACGCCAAAATGACCAACAGCGCAGCCGCAATCGCCTTGCCTACACGGCTACGCCGCAGTGGGGAGCCCATTAAGAGGCGGTCGTAACCTGAACGCATCATTCAGATCGGCAGTGGGTTGCGTGTAACGGGCCCGACATTGCACTATTCTTTGCACGAGCATCCGCTGCTGGCGAGATCTGGAAGTGTTAAACGATCCGCTTTTTTGGATATTGGTTCTTCCTGGTTTGCTGTTAGGGCTGTACGCGCAGGGGCGGATCAAACTCAACTTTGCCAAGTATTCTCAAATCGGCACCCAGGGCGGAATCACTGGGGCAGTGGTCGCGCGCCGGTTATTGGATTCGCAGGGACTTCAAGACGTGGCAATCGAGTCCACTCCTGGGATCCTGAAAGATCACTACGATCCTCGTTCCAAGACCTTGTCGCTAAGCCAGGACGTCTACTATTCACCGAGTGTCGCAGCTGCTGGCGTCGCGGCTCATGAAGCAGGGCATGCGTTGCAGGACGCAGAGGATTACTTCCCCATGGAGGCGCGAACTTACACCGTGCCAATCGTTCAACTTGCCGCGCAAGTTGCCCCTTGGCTGTTTGTCGCAGGACTGCTGCTGCAGCTTCCAACCCTGACCTGGATCGGGATCATTCTCTTCGGGTCGTCGTCCCTCTTTGCCTTCCTCACTTTGCCAGTAGAGTTCAATGCGAGTGCGAGGGCACAAAAATTATTGGTGAGCCAGGGCATCATTCGAGGCGATGAACAAATAGCTGGAGTTCAGAAGGTTTTAGGGGCCGCTGCTTGGACCTACGTGGCGGCAGCCGTGTCCGCAATCGGTGTCTGGCTTTTCTACCTTTTCGTACTATTCTTCCGAGGGCGCCCAGCTTCTGCTCGCATGTAACTTGGGTTTGAATGTTCGTTATGGGTCATTAGCGGACATGTCAGGCTATGTGAAAAAGCGTCCGCTTTACCCCTGAAAGCAGACATTCTGTGATCCCACTCGCCGGGGCAAATTCTATATGCCTGCCCTAATCTTGCTGTTGCTAACAATCCTGTGGACTATTCCGGTTCTTCGACCGCGACTGCCAACTTTGACAGCAACGAGGTCTGTGAGGCCGCTGGCAAGTCACACGACCAGGCGATTCGCGAGCTGCACTGGCATTCGTTCGCTGTTGTGTGGACATGCAGCCCGACAACTTCCTGACCGATATCATTGACCGCCCTCGCACTCACTCCCGCTTTGGATCAGAAGTGACATCACCGCGGCGGAAGAGCACAAATGAGACCATGCTCCGCGCATCGTTGATCAGCGCGCTCTTCGCCGCAGTAGCCTCGTTCGCCGCTCTTGCCGCGGGCATCGACCATAATGCGATCGACATCTCCACTGCACCCGGCGATGACTTCTGGACGTACGCAAACGGCGCGTGGGTAAAGGCGCATCCAATCCCTGCGGACCGTAGCTCCTATGGCGTGGACGCTATCCTGAAGGAGGAGACTAGCAAACGCATTGTCGATCTCATCCAAGCCGCAGCGCAGAATGCGAAGCCCAACTCCGACGCGCAAAAGGTCGGCGACTACTATGCCAGTTTCATGGACGAAGCCGGCATCGAATCGAAGGGTCTCACGCCGCTGCAGCCCATGTTCAGGAAAATTGCGGCGATTGGAGACCGAACGACGCTTGCACGCTATTTGGGCGAAAACTTGCGCGCCGACATCGACATCCTGAACAATACGGACCTCTACACCGACAAGCTCTTCGGCCTGTGGGTCTCACCTTCATTCGAAGACCCGACCCACTATGCGCCGTTCCTATTCCAGGGCGGCCTCGGCATGCCGGACCGCGAATACTACCTCTCCGATGCGGACGCGATGAAGAAGGTGCGCACGGCCTATCTCGCCCACATCACTGCCCTATTGAAGCTTGGGGGAATAGCAGAGGCGGAGACAAAGGCGTCCCGCATTATGGCGCTCGAAACCAAAATCGCCCAAAGCCACGCCAGCCGCAGCGAAAGCGGCGACATACAAAAAGGCAATAACGTGTGGGAGCGCGCCGACTTTACAGCAAAAGCCCCAGGCCTCGATTGGAATGCCTACTTTGCGGCCGCCGGCCTCGACAAGCAGAAGACATTCATCGTCTGGCAGCCCGGAGCGGTCAAAGGCTGCGCCGCGCTCGTCGCGAGCGAGAGCATCGAAGACTGGAAGGATTATCTCACCTTCCGTGTCATCGATCATTATTCGGACTTCCTACCAAAAGCATTCTCGTACGAACACTTCATCTTCTACGAAACAACCCTGCAAGGCACGCCTGAACAACGCGCGCGGTGGAAGCGCGCGGTGGACGCCACGGACGACGCACTAGGTCAGGTTGTCGGCAAGCTCTATGTCACGAAGTACTTTTCTGCATCCGCCAAAACGCAGGTTGAGACCATGGTCGCCAACATCACGGCCGCCTACCGCAATCGCATTGACGGCCTGGCATGGATGTCACCGGAGACGAAGGCGGAGGCGAAGCGCAAGCTGACGACATTGACGGTCGGCATCGCCTACCCGGACCAATGGCGCGACTATTCGGGGTTGAAAGTCGTACGCGGCGACGCGCTCGGCAATGCCGAGCGTTCGGAGATCTTCGAGTACGACTATCGCCGCTCACTGCTCGGCAAGCCGGTCGACCGTAAAGAGTGGGTGATGACGCCCCAAGTGCTAGACGCGGTTAGCCTGCCGATTCTAAACGCGCTCAACTTTCCTGCAGGTATTCTCCAGCCACCTTTCTACGATCCCGCCGCATCTGCCGCGGTGAATTATGGGGGCATCGGCGCCGCGATCGGCCACGAGATTAGCCACAGCTTTGACGACACGGGTGCGCAATTCGATGCCGAAGGCCATCTGCGCAACTGGTGGACGGATGCCGACCTCAAGCAGTTCAAGGCGGCGGGCGAAGCCCTCGCACAACAGTTTGACCAATACAAACCCTTCCCTGATCTCGGCGTGAACGGCCACCAGACACTGGGTGAGAACATTGCTGACCTCGCGGGTCTTGCTGTGTCGTATGACGCGTATCGTGCCTCCCTTCATGGCATGGGAGCGCCCGCCGTGGACGGCCTCACCGGTGACCAGCAATTCTTCCTTGCCTATGCGCAAAGCTGGCGCGTCTACCGGCGTCCCGAGGCCCTGCGTCAACTCCTGATTAAAGACGGCCATGCGCCCGCTCAATATCGCACGTTCACAGTCCGAAATCTCGATCCTTGGTATGCCGCCTTCCCCATTAAGGAGACTGATAAGCTCTACCTCGCCCCTAAGGATCGCGTTCGGGTTTGGTAACTGAATGCCGGTGCCTTTCGTCCCCAATGCCTACCGACGACTCTCGACTGAATTCGTCCGGGGTCTATTGTCCGCTAAACAAGCGCCTGAAAAAGCCGCCGCGTCTTTGCGGCGGCTCGAAGGACTCGGCATAGTAGTAGGAGCGAGTCTTGAGTGAGCTGGTCGCCACGTGACTATGACGCGTCCGAGATGCCGCTGCGCTTTGATGGTGGCGAGTCCGAGAGCTCGCTGAATTCGCCACTTTAGCCTCGCCGCCTGGAGTGTCGCCGGCAAGCACGACCTGGGTATTCTTCAGCCCAGTATTCTCGACTAGCGTGTAGAGGGTTGTGGCGTTCTGCGGCGAGATCCGCACGCAGCCATGCGACACCGCCTTGCCGAGATGCCTCACCTCATAGCTGCCATGGATCGCATGACCGTCTTTCATGAAGAAGATTGCATGCGGCATGGGAGCATTGTCCCATTCCTTACTATACCAAACCTTGTTCATGGAAAGAGGTGTGAAGCTTCCCGATGGCGTTGAATATCCCGCCTTACCGGTTGACACTGGCCAGTCATATCGTTGGACGCCATCCAGCGAGACGGTCATCCTTTGCTTGCTTTTGTCGATGTTAATGAGGATGGTCGGTGTAGTTGGATTTATCGCTTTTGGCGTAAGCTGAGCTTCCGATTTCTTACCGCACACATTGGCGTTATCGTTCCACGTCATGCCAGCCTTATCGCAGTCGCTTCGCGTTAGAGGCTGACTCAAACTCTCCGCCGCCTCTGGCTTTGGCATGCTCTTTACAGCTGCGTGGGCTGACCCGCACACGTTGGCATTGTCGTCCCACGTTATGCCCGCCTTGTCACAATCCGGCCTTGTCAAAGGTTGGCAGGTGAAGTCCTCGGCATGTGCCTGACCTGCTAGGAGATTGCCGACGATCAAGAAAGAGAGAGCTAAAAGTCTCACTTCTCACCCCTTCAGCCGCTTGGCCATAGCTAAATTTATGCCACCCGTTTAAGGCAGTAGAGCGACACCCACATACACACCCATTTGTCGAAATGCATTAGCCGATAGGTGGAGCTTCTCCCGCTTCTAGGCGTGTGCATGAAAGGGAAGTTGCCAACGGGCCCTTGGAGATTGCGGCATGCTCCAGCATGACATCCTCGTCTGGCCGGTAGAACGTATGGTGGCCAATTGCCTGTCCTTCGCCTTGAGCCCATGAGGGTAAGGAGCCGCCGCGCCTCTCCCGAACCACGCTAGGATTGAGAAAGTACATAGCGCCTTCGGTAGGGTCCGGCATCTTCCCAACGAGGACGGCATCCGCGATCTGTGCGGCGTCCTTATAGCTAGGATCATTTGGGGATAGCTTCTCCATCTCTTCGCGCTTTGTCATCCAGGGCTCAAACTGCCACGGACTTGTCACCACGGCCTTAATACTGTCACCCCATCCGCCGCTCTTGATGCGATTGAGAATGACATGGGCGACCGCAATCTTTCCCTCCTCAGGCTCACTAGCAGCCTCGAACGCAATCGTCCGGATCATGTAGTCACGATCCTCGGCGTCAAAATGTGGAATGCCCTGACCATCCGCAGTGGTGGATGATTTGGCATCGTCAGTCCCCGTCCCTTGCGAGGCCAGTGGCTCGCACGGGGGCGAGGCATGAAGAGGTGTCGCGCCACTCAAGAAATTCGCAGTGAGGGACGGTTTAGCGGTGTCAGTCTCCATCCCCTGCGAAGCCAGTGGCTGCCGCTGGGGCGCAGGGCCGAGCGAGGCATGAAGAGGTGTAGTGCCGCCTAAGAAGAAAAATGCAAGTGTGAATAGCAGGCGAATCCGCACTCTCGTCTCCTTCAGTTCGATCGCAAGTCTTGGGCTGAAGGGCGCGTATTCGCTGCAGCAACGTGCTCATTTCATGGCAAGAGTGGAACAATCTTGGGAACAATTGAGGCAATAATTGCAATGATGGTACGTTGAAACCAAGACCAATGGGTCAGATGCCGATCTGAGCTTTTGCCCACAATAGTGCGACCAATACCTTCTGCGCTGCTAACAGGTCTTTAAAATTGCCTGCTTTCGCCACATCGGGAGCCTAATGCCAATAACTTCCTCCTGATTGTCGAGCCTTAATGGTTCGAATCGATCGGAGGGCATCTGTGATGAGGATTTTGGCTCTGGCGCTATGTGCGCTTGTCTGTTTTGAGGGGGCCGCGAAGGCCGAGATCGCAACTTATTATGGTCAAGAGTTCGCTGGACATCGAACGGCGTCAGGCGAGAAGTTCAATCCAAGCGCCATGACCGCTGCGCATCGAACGATGCCTTTCGGCACGCGAGTTCGAGTGACAAACTCCCGTAATGGCCGCTCAATAGTCGTACGTATCAATGACCGCGGTCCATTCGTGAAGGGCCGCGCTATTGATCTCAGCAGTGGTGCTGCTCTGGCAATCGGTATGGGCAGCACGGGCAGCGTCCGCATGGAAGTTATTCGATAAGGGATCGGACTGTGGACATCGCAGCTGAGAATGTGTTGATGAGCCAACATGCACTATGACCACCCGGGGACCGAGCGGTCGCTCTTGGCAAATTTCGGCACACCAAAAAACAAGCGCTGAAGAAAAATCTGATATAGAGCTCACCAGAATCAATGTGGGAGATGATTCATGGCGAGGCGAAGCAGACGTGTCGTTCGGCGCGAATGGACGGTACAGGACGAGAGGGAACTAAAGCGACATTCCAAAAGCAAAACGCCCGTTACAACGATCTCAAAGGCGCTGAAGCGGACACCGGGAGCTTTAAGACAAAAAGCTCGTCACTTAGGGATCACAATCCGGTAAGGAATTGCGCGCGGCCTAATCCGAACGACCAATCCTCGTCGCCATTCTCGACGAACGACACCACCACGTCGGATGAACTGATGTCGCAGGCTTTCTCAAGCTCCTCACAGAGGAGGCCGTAGAAGTCCTCCTTTTGCTTCTTCTTGCGCTTGCGGCCGGTGACTTGGAGCAAGACGATCT
>Ga0105248_10010223_pt1 | contig 10331 bp, 6 predicted proteins | sample KBSS34metaG_FD_81524 | JGI IMG/M metagenome (GOLD analysis project Ga0105248, IMG submission 81524) | Switchgrass rhizosphere microbial communities from Kellogg Biological Station, Michigan, USA - KBS S3-4 metaG | ecosystem: Host-associated > Plants > Roots > Rhizosphere > Soil | place... | reverse complement strand
GGCGGCGTTCTGCTCGAGGACCACAGCCGCTAATTAGTCATTCGAGGACTCTCGACTTGTTCGAGGGTACGCGGCAATCCATTGGATTGCTTTGCTCCGCTCTCAATGACGGGAGAAAACATGCGGCATTTCGCGGTGGTCGGATCGGGACCCGCGGGCTTCTACACCGCCGAAGCGCTGGAAAAGGCCTATGGCGCGCGGGCCCGTATCGACATTATCGACCGCTATCCCGTTCCCTACGGCTTGATCCGGTTCGGGGTCGCGCCCGACCATCAGTCGCTCAAGGCCGTCTCGAAGCGCTACGATAAGGTCGCCGAAAGCCCGAACGTTCAATTCATCGGCAACGTTAGCGTTGGGACCGACGTCTCAATCGCCGAGATTCTCGATCTCTACGACGCCGTGATCCTCGCGACCGGCGCGCCGCGCGACCGCAAGCTCGGCATTCCTGGCGAAGACTTGCCCGGCGTGGTCGGCTCGGCCGAGTTCGTCGGCTGGTACAATGGCCATCCCGATTTTGCTGACCTCGATCCGCCCCTCAATGGCGGCCATGCGGCGGTGATTGGTAATGGCAATGTCGCGCTCGATTGCGCGCGCATCCTGTCCAAGACGCGGCATGAGTTTGAAGGCTCGGACATCGTCGGCCACGCGCTCGACGCACTCGAATCCAGTCGAATCCAGACCATCACCATTCTTGGCCGGCGCGGACCTCACCAGATCGCGATGACGCCCAAGGAGCTCGGCGAGCTTGGCCATCTGGAAGCCGCGTCTCCGGTCGTCGATCCGGCTGATTTTCCTCCGCTAGAGGCTGACGAGACGCTTGAGCCGGGGCATCGCAAGTCGATCACCATCCTCAGGGGTTTCGCTGACACTCCGCCGGATCCGGCCAAGCCCAAGCGCATGATATTCGATTTCTTCGCTCGTCCGCTCCGCATTGAAGGAGAGGGCAAGGCGGAACGGATTATCGTCGAGCGCACGGAGCTCGACGACCAAGGCACCGCGCGGGGTACCGGCGAAACCTACGACGTGCCCGCTCCGCTCATCATCACTGCAATCGGCTATTCGACGTTGCCGATCGAGGGCGTTCCGTACGACGAGCGTGGGACGAAATTTCTCAATGAAAACGGCCGTATAGGAGAGCGGCTCTATGCTGTGGGCTGGGCTCGGCGCGGGCCCACCGGAACGATCGGGACCAATCGTCCCGACGGCTATGAAGTCGCGGACCAGGTCGCCGTGGCGATGCCGGTTGGAAGCTCGGGCAATCGACCCGGCGGTCCGGGCCTGAAGCGCCTTCTGGAAACGCGTGGCGTGATGACCACCGATTACGGAGACTGGCGCAAGATCGAGCAAACCGAGATCGCCAACGCGCGCCCAGGCTGCCCGCGGGAGAAGTTCGTCCGGGTTGAGCAGTGGCTGGACGCGCTCGGCGGCGGATAGCGGTTGCGCTTCCGCGAACCCCCTTCTATCTAGCCGCGGCCTTGGCTCCCGTCCGCGACCACGTCGCATCGCAAGCGGGTTCCGGTCGGGGAGTAGCTCAGCCTGGTAGAGCACTGTCTTCGGGAGGCAGGGGCCGGAGGTTCGAATCCTCTCTCCCCGACCATTTTGTTTTGAGCGCGGCACGCTTTCACAACCCGCATAGGCATATCGGGTGCATCCCGATATCGCGCTCGTTCGGTGCTCACTAAGTTTGAGCCATGTCCGACAAAACCATTCCTGTGCGGCGGCGCGGTCCGGCTCGCCCGCTCAGCATTGAGCAGCTGGAAACCGGTCTGCAGTTGCTCAGCCAAGGCGACGTCAATCATGCGGCTTTCTGGGACGCAAACATTGGGGCTTTTAGGCGAACGGTCCTCCTCGCCATCCGCGATACATCGGACGCTCTGCTTTCTTCGACCATGCGACCGCACTGGCGGGTCGAGCTTGAGAATCAGCTGGCCGTCTTGATCCAGTATATCGAGCTTGCCGACCGCTATGTCGCGCGGCGGTCCTTCAGCCCCGAACAGCGGAGCTCTGGGCGTCCAGGCGCATCGTTTCGGATTCATTAGGCGCCGGATCGGCGATGATGGTGGCGGTGTGGCGCGCGATGACCCGCTCCTCGTCCGTCGGCAGAACCCAGATCGGAATTCGCGAGGCGGACGAATCGATGCGTCCTTCGCGCGCGCTGTTGGCCTGCTCGTCGAGCGCTGCGCCGAGCCACGCGCAGCCGGCGACGACCTCGCGCCTGGTGTTCGCATCACGCTGACCGATACCGCCAGTGAAGACCAGGCCTTCGAGCCCTCCCAGCGCCGCCGACAGCGAGCCGATCTCGCGAACGATTCGATAGACGAACAGATCGATCGCTTCGCGTGCCTTGAGATCCTCCGAAGCGCGGAGCGCCCGCATGTCGGACGAGATCCCGGAGACGCCGAGCAGCCCCGACTTCTTGTAGATCAGGGTTTCGAGCGCTCGGGCTTCCATTTTGCGCTCGTCCATCAGGTAGATCAGCACGCCCGGATCTATCGAGCCGCAACGCGTGCCCATCACAAGGCCGTCCACCGCCGTGAATCCCATGGTCGTCGCGACGCTATGGCCCTGGTGAACGGCGCACAGGCTCGCGCCATTGCCGAGATGAGCGATCACGATCCGCTTGTCGGCATGTTCGGGCGAGACCTGACGCAGATGCCCGGTCACATATTCGTACGACAGCCCATGGAAGCCGTACCTTCGGATGCCCGAATCCGTGAGCTCGCGGGGCAGCGCGAACGACGATGCTAGCGGCGGCTGCGTCTGGTGGAATGCGGTATCGAAGCAGGCGACCTGCGGGATGTGCGGGGCGGCGGCCTGGATTGCCTCTATCGGGGCGATGTTGTGCGGCTGATGGAGCGGCGCGAGCGAACACAAGGTCTTTAGCGACGCGATGACGTCCTTGGTGATGAGCGCGGGACCGCTGAAATGGGTTCCGCCGTGGACGACCCGGTGACCGACTGCGGCGACGGGCTTGCCGCCCAGCAGGGCGATCGCGGTTTCCAGGACGACGTTGGTGGCGGAGCGATGGTTGAGGTCCCGTGCCCGCCACTCGTCCTCGGCGAGCTTCTCTCCGTCCGGTCCTTCGACCAGCAGCTGGGGGGCGAGGCCGATATTGTTGATCTGGCCACGGAACAGCAGCCGTTCCCCGTCGTCCATCTCGAATAGCGCGAATTTGATGCTCGACGAGCCCGCGTTGATGACCGCAATGCACCCCATTCTCTATCTCCTCAGCGGATCGCGGATGAGGCGTCGGCCTTGCGGGCCGCGACGAGCAGCTGGGCGACGGCGCAAGAGGCAAGGCGCGCAATCTCAGCGTCGGCGCGGCTGGTCAGGATGATCGGGACCTTAGCGCCGAGCACGATCCCGGCGGCATCCGCGCCCGCGAGGAATGAGAGGCTCTTGGCGAGCATATTACCCGCCTCGAGATCGGGCACGACGAGTACGTTGGCGCGGCCCGCGACCGGCGATGCGATCTTCTTGATCGCCGCGGCTTCCAGGCTGATCGCATTATCGAGCGCAAGCGGCCCGTCGAGCTGGGCGCCCGTGATCTGGCCTCGGTCGGCCATCTTGCACAGCGCCGCCGCTTCGATCGTCGAAGGGACATCGGGATTGACGCTCTCCATCGCGCTCAGAATCGCGACGCGCACATCCTTCGTGCCCAGCGCGTGGGCGAGATCGATGGCATTCTGGGTGATGTCGACCTTGCCCTTGAGATCGGGCGCGATGTTGACGGCGGCGTCGGTAATGATGAGCGGTTGGTCGTGGCCGGGCACGTCCATGATGAAACAATGGCTGATCCGCCGCGCCGTGCGCAGCCCCGTATCGCGCTTGACCACTGCAGCCATCAGCTCGTCGGTATGGAGGCTTCCCTTCATTAGGGCTTCGGCCTTGCCTTCGCGAACCAGCTCGACCGCCTTGGCGGCCGAGTCCTGGCTGTACTCGGCATCGACAATCTGAAGTCCGCTGATGTCGAGGCGATGCTCAGAGGCGACTTCACGGATACGCTTTTCGGGTCCGACGAGGATCGGTTCGATGAGCTTCAGCTTGGCGGCCGCGAGCGCACTCTCGAGCGACACCTGGTCGCAGGGGTGCGCCACCGCGACTTTGACCGGCGGATGCGACTGTGCGCGGGCAACCAGCGCATGGAACTTGTCATGGGTGTTGCGGACAACGGGCGCCTCGGCCTCGAGCACTGTCATGGTCGTCCTCTTCTGATAGTCGGGCCATGCGGAAATGAGTGGCCCGGGGCTCGACGCGCGAAGCATAGGCAGCGCACTTTTGGGGCCTATCGGGATATGTCCGGACGGGCATGCGGGCGATCGTCTGGCTCCCGAACCGATCGGAATCATCAGCCACGGCCTGAGCAGGTCTTGGGGGTTACTCCCGATTTCGCGGGGTAAGTAGGTTTCTATCCTTCAACCCATTCTCGCCAGCGGATTTCGGGATTGGTGACCTCGCCTCGGGCGCTCTCGCGTCAGCCGATTTTCCGAAGGCGGCAATGGAGGCTGAATATGCATAGCGTAAACCCTGACCGCGAAGCGTTCGCGCTTCCCGAACTTGATTATTCCGAGCCCCCCACAGGTTCCGACAGACGGTCGTTCATGATGCGGAGCGCGATGGCGACCGCCATCGTCGCGCTTGGCGGCACGGCAAACCCGCTGTTCGCCCAGACGCCGGCGACGCCCCCGCTCGGCTCGCAGCCGGTCGACCCGAACCTTCAGGTGATCAAGAATACCAAAGGACCGGTGATGACCCTGGTAGACGAATTCTACAAGGTCGGGCCGGGCCCGTCGTCATCGCACACGATCGGTCCGATGCGGATCACCTACGACTTCTACCAGCGCGCGTCGAAGCTGCCGGCCGACCAGCTGGCGCAGGCGACCGCGATGCGGGTGAACCTGTTCGGCAGCCTGAGCGCGACCGGCAAGGGTCATGGTACGGAGCGCGCCGCTCTCGCCGGGCTCATCGGTCACGAACCAGCAACGATCGATCCGGTCGCAGTCCTCGACAGAATGGCGGCCGAACCGGACAAGACCTATCCTGTCAAACTTGGCTCCAAGACGATCAACGCGTCGCTGAAAGACATCATCTATGACGCGACCAAAGGCGACTTCCACCATCCGAACACGATGAAGGTCGCCCTGCTCGCGGGCGATAAAGTGCTCCTGGAGCAGGAATATTATTCGGTGGGCGGCGGGTTCATCGAGTGGAAGGGTTATGAGCCGCCCAAAAAGAACCCTCCGAAATATCCCTATTCGACCATGGCCGACGTGCTGGCCCATACCAACCGCGATAAGATCAGCCTCGCCGAACTCGCTTATGCAAACGAGCTTGCGATCTCGGGCCGGGACAAGGCGCAGGTCGATGCCTTCCTCGACAAGATCCTGGGGGCGATGCGCGCGACGGTGAAGACCGGGCTGAATGCCCCAACCGGCGTATTGCCAGGACCGGTCAAGCTCAAGACCAAGGCCGGCGATGTCTACAAGAACGCGATGGCGATCGCGGAGCCGGCGAGAAAAGGCATCGGCCTGGTATCCGCTGCGGCGCTTGCCGGATCGGAGGAAAATGCTCGTGGTCACCTCGTCATAACCGCGCCGACCGGAGGATCCGCGGGCGTGATGCCGGCGATCATCTATTCCTTGGGCGCCGACGGCGCGAAAAAATCGGACCAGAAGCAGCGCGAAGCACTCCTGGCCGCCGCGATCGTCGGATATTTGTGCAAGCACAATGCGACCCTCTCCGCCGCGGAAGGCGGGTGCCAGGCGGAGATTGGCGTTGCCTCCGCGATGGGTGCGTCGGCGATCGCCGCAGCCCATGACGCTCCGGCGCAAATCTCGGCGAACGGTGCCGGCGCTGCGCTCGAGCACCATCTCGGGATGACGTGCGACCCGGTCGCCGGCTTCGTGCAGGTGCCTTGCATCGAGCGCTGCGCGTTCGGCGCGGTCAAGGCCTGGACCGGCTATCTGATCGCCAGCAACGAGATTGCGGCGAATCGACGCGTCGATCTCGATTCGGTCATCACCGCGATGGCGCAGACCGCGAGGGACATGAACCCGAAATACAAGGAGACGTCGGAAGCCGGTCTCGCCCAATCGCTCGTGCTCTGCTGACGGCGGGCCGCTGTGACCGGAACGGAGCAGCGGCCGGGGGCGGCGACGACCGCGAGGATCGTCATCGCCGCTTGGCTGCTGACGTCCGTATTTTACTTCTACCAATATTCGATGCGGTCGGCGCCGGCGGTGATGGTACCGGAGCTGACCAGTGCTTTCGGCTTGAGCGCGGTCGGCGTGGCCTCGCTCGTGGGCCTGTTCTACTACGGTTATGCGCCGTTCAGCCTCGTCGCCGGGGTCGCGATGGACCAGCTCGGCCCGCGCAAGGTGGCTCCGCTCGGAGCTGCTTCGGTCGCCATCGGCGCCATCCTGTTTTCGACCGCTGATCCGACCTGGGGAAGCATCGGCCGGTTCCTGCAAGGCGCCGGCGGCGTGTTTGCGCTGATCGGCGCAGTCTATCTCGTCACCTCGAACATGCCCGCGTCCCGCGCTGCCACGATGATCGGGGTCACCCAGATGTTCGGAATGGCGGGCGGTTCGGCCGGCCAATTCGCTGTCGGCCCGGCCATTGCGTCGGGCCTGGCGTGGAACCGCTTCTGGCTGCTCATGGGCATCGCCGGAATTCCGATTGCCATCCTGCTGTACGTCCTCATCCCGAAGCGGGAGGTGCGTGCCGGCGACGGCGTCGGGCTCGGCCCGGCTATCCGGGCGATGGGCGTGGTGTTCATCAATCCGCAGTCGATCCTCTGCGGCCTGATCGCCGGGCTCATCTTCATCCCGACGACGATCTTCGACATGGTTTGGGGCGTACGCTACCTCCAGGAAGCGCACGACATGCCTTATTCCTTGGCCGTCTTGCGCTCGGCCTCAGTGCCATTCGGCTGGATCATCGGCTGTCCGCTGCTCGGCTGGCTCACAGACCGAATCGGGCGCCGCAAGCCCGTGATCATCGGCGCGGCCCTGGTGCTCCTCGGTACGCTCGCATTGATCCTGTTCGCGCCGCCCGGCGTCTTCCCACCCTACAGCCTCGGCCTGCTCGCGGGCATTGCCTCAGGCTCCGCGATGATCCCCTACACCGTTATAAAGGAGGCAAACCGGCCCGAACACAGCGGCACCGCAACCGGCGTCATCAACTTCATCAACTTCTCGACGACCGCCCTGCTCGGTCCCGTCTTCGCTGGCATGCTCGTGCGTGCAAGCGAAGGCGGCGAGCGGGATCTCAGCCACTATCAGGCGACCTTCGCGCCGCTGCTACTGGGAGTGGCCGTCGCGATCCTGCTCACCCTCATCCTGCGTGAAACGGGGCCCAAAGCGCGCGGCCGCCCAACCGCGCCGGCTCCCACGCTCGCAACCAGTTGACGAACGGAGATCTCCCATGTCCACGACGGTTCTCGAATCCAAGGCAAAACTGAAGAGCGAGGGTCGCGAACGGCCTGACCTGGTTCCCGGCCTGTGGACCAAGGAGATCAATCTCCGCAATTTCATCCTCATTAATTACACGCCTTACTACGGCGACCAGAGCTTCCTAGTCGGCCCGACCAAGCGCACGACGGCGATCTGGAAGAAGCTCACCGACATGTTCGTCGAGGAACGCAAGAAAGGCGTGCTCGACGTATCCCAAATCCCAAGCTCCATTACCGCCCACGATGCTGGCTATATCGACAAGGACAAGGAGATCATCGTCGGGCTGCAGACCGACGCGCCGCTCAAGCGCGCGATCATGCCGAATGGCGGCCTCAGGATGGTAACCAACGGGCTGGAAGCGTTCGGATTCAAACCGGACCCGCAAGTCGTCGAGACCTTCACCAAATATCGCAAGACGCACAATGAAGGCGTCTTCGATGCCTATACGGCCGATGTCCGCCGCTGCCGCAAATCGCATGTCCTTACCGGCTTGCCGGATGCATATGGCCGCGGCCGGATCATCGGCGATTACCGCCGCGTCGCGCTGTACGGCGTCGACCGGCTGGTCCAAATGAAGAAGGCCGAAAAGGCCTCACTCGATGCCGAATGGTCGACGGAGGAGATCATTCGCGACCGCGAGGAGCTGTCCGAACAAATCCGCGCTTTGGGCGAGCTCAAGGACATGGCGGCAAAGTACGAGTTTGACATTTCAGTCCCGGCAACCAGCGCCAGGGAAGCCGTCCAGTGGTTGTACTTTGGCTATCTTGCCGGAGTGAAGGAGCAGAATGGCGCCGCCATGTCCCTGGGCCGCGTCTCGACCTTCCTCGACATCTATTTCGAGCGCGACATGGAAGCCGGGCTTCTGACGGAAGAAGAAGCGCAGGAGATCGTCGACGATTTTGTGATCAAGCTCAGGATCGTCAGGTTCCTTCGAACGCCCGAATATGACGACCTTTTCGCGGGCGATCCGACGTGGGTGACGGAATCCATCGGCGGGATGGCCGATGACGGCCGCCCGCTGGTCACCAAGACCAGCTTCCGCTTTCTCCAGACGCTCTACAACTTGGGGCCGGCGCCGGAGCCCAACTTAACGATCTGGTACAGCCCGAGCCTTCCCGAGCCGTTCCGCAATTACACGGCGAAGGTCGCGATCGACACCAGTTCGATCCAATTCGAGAGCGACGAGATCATGCGGCGGGCATGGGGCGACGATGGTGCGATCGCGTGCTGCGTGTCGCCGATGCAGATGGGCAAGCAGATGCAGTTCTTCGGCGCGCGAGCAAACCTCGCCAAATGCCTGCTCTACGCGATCAACGGCGGGCGCGACGAGGTCAGCGGCGACCAGGTGGCCCCCAAAACCGAGCCGGTCAGCGGGGACATTCTCGACTTCGACGACGTGCTCGACCGGTTCGACAAGACAATGGACTGGCTCGCAGAGACTTACGTCAGCGCGATGAACGTCATCCACTACATGCACGACAAGTACGCCTATGAGCGGATCGAGATGGCGCTTCACGATTATGCGCCTCTGCGGACAATGGCGTTCGGAATCGCTGGAATGTCGGTTGTCGCTGACAGCCTGTCGGCTATCAAATATGCGAAGGTCAAACCGATCCGCGACGATACTGGCCTGATCGTGGATTTCGAAACCGAAGGTGAATTTCCGCTATTCGGGAACAACGACAACCGCGTCGATTACATGGCGTCGTGGCTCGTCAGTACCTTCATGTCGAAGCTGCGCAAGCACCCGACGTACCGGCATGCACTGCACACACAATCAGTGCTCACGATCACGTCGAACGTTGTCTACGGGAAAGCGACCGGCAACACGCCGGACGGACGCCGCAAGGGTGAGCCGTTCGCGCCCGGCGCAAACCCGATGCACGGCCGGGACAGCCATGGCATCCAGGCCTCGGCCGCATCGGTGGCCAAGATTCCGTATCGCGATGCGCAGGATGGGATTTCCCTGACGACCACCCTGGTTCCGACCGGGCTCGGCAACACGGAAAAGGACCGAATCACCAACCTGACCTCGATCCTGGACCGCTTCTTCGGCGTCACTGGTTTCCACATGAACATTAACGTCCTCAATCGCGAGACGCTGATCGACGCCATGGATCATCCGGAAAAGTACCCGAGCCTCACCATCCGCGTCTCCGGCTATGCCGTGAACTTCGTCAGGCTCACGCGCGAGCAGCAGATGGATGTCATCAACCGTACTTTCCACGGAGCCTGAAAATGTCGGTCCAGACCGCACCGCCCAAGACGTCGATCGAAGCAAGATCTCCGTACGAGATGCGCGTGCATCTCGGCGACGATATCCCGGACACCGACGTCAAATCGGCACTCAAGACCGGCGACCTTGGTTTTCTTCACTCCTTCACAACGGGTTCTGCTGTGGATGGGCCCGGCCTTCGCCTGGTCGCCTGGACGACGGCGTGCATGTTCCGCTGCCAATATTGCCACAATCCCGACACGTGGACTTTGAAGAATGGGATTCCGGTTCCGCTCAACCGGGCGATCGAAGAAGTCCGCAAATATGCGAATGGCCTGATCGCCATGAGAGGCGGCTTTACGCTGTCAGGGGGCGAGCCGCTGATGCAGGATCGCTTTGCCGTCCGCCTGTTCGGAGCCGTGAAGCAAATGGGGGTCCACACCGCGATCGAGACGAACGGTTATTTCGGCGACCGACTGAGTGACGAGGAATTGAAGACGATCGATCTTATCATCCTCGACATGAAGGCGTTCAACCGCGAGCAGCACGAGCGCGTGACCGGCATTCACAACGAAGAGGTCCTCGAGTTCTGCAAGCGCCTGGCGTCGCTCGGGCGCCCGATGTGGCTTCGCTATGTCCTCGTGCCGGGCTTGACCGACAGT
>Ga0105248_10010221_pt1 | contig 10332 bp, 10 predicted proteins | sample KBSS34metaG_FD_81524 | JGI IMG/M metagenome (GOLD analysis project Ga0105248, IMG submission 81524) | Switchgrass rhizosphere microbial communities from Kellogg Biological Station, Michigan, USA - KBS S3-4 metaG | ecosystem: Host-associated > Plants > Roots > Rhizosphere > Soil | place... | reverse complement strand
CCAGCTCGCCAAGCCGTACCGAATTTTCCACCACCATGCGGCTCCGCTCGTAGCGCCGCCCGACGAACCGCCGCAAGGCATCCCCGATCGCCAGGTCGGACGTCAGGCACTCGCCCAACACCAGCGCATCCTCGACGGCGAGGCCCGCGCCCGACGCCAGATGCGGCGTCGTCGCGTGCGCGGCATCGCCGATCAGCACCACGCGGCCGCAATGCCAGGGCGGCGGCAGCATGAGTTTCTCCAGCGGCCGATAGTTGATCCGCGCCGACGCGCCGAGGTTGTCCCGGACGGCGCCGAGCGGCCCACCGAAGCCGCGCAACTGCTCGCCGAGCAAGGCCGGCCAGCGCTCCTCGGGCATGCGCGGGTTATCCGGCACGTGCTGAAGCAGGAACAGATACATCTCGTCCTGCGACACCGGCGTGATGCCGGCCTTTACCGGGCCGCCGACATAGACATGAGCGCAATCGATGTCGGCCGGCCGCGGCACCACGGCGCGCCAGCAGCCCTGCCCGGTGAACACGGGCCTCGGTGCATCTGGAAACAGCATGGCGCGGGTCTGCGAATTGATGCCGTCGGCGCCGACCGCCAGATCGTAGGCGGCGTTTGTCCCGTCGGTGAAAGTGACCGATGCCGCGTCATCCGTCTGCTCGATTGCGGCGACGCTGACGCCGAGCCGCACGCTGGCGCCGGACGCGCGCGTCGCCTCGGATAAAATCCGATGCAGCACCGGCCGCAGAATCCCGCCCCCGTTCGGAATCCGCGGACCCAGCGGCCGGCCGCTCACCCGCGACGCCAGGATGACGTTGCCCGCGGCATCGCAGATCCGCGTGACATCGTAGCAATAGCCATCGCGCACCACGGCATCGAGCAGCCCGAGCCGGTCGAGCGCGCGTAGCGTCGGCCCAGTGATGGTGATGCCGGCGCCGTAAACGCGCCAGTCCTTGTCGATCTCGGCAATATCTACGGCGATGCCGGCGCGCTGCAGCACGATGGCGAGCGCCATCCCGGCAATGCCGCCACCGGCGATCAGAACGCGCTTAACTTCGGACGTCGCCATGATCGACAAGGATTGGCGGCGGGCAACGGTCAGTTGCCCCATCGCTCCTGCCACAAACGCTCGCCGATGGTGCAGGAGATGCGCGGCGCGGCAGCCGACACCGGCATGATCCGCTGCTTCGGCGTACGGCCGGCAATTTCCAGCACCAGCTTGGTCCGGATCGCCTCCTTGAACTGCTCGCGCTCCCTGATCGGGATGACGAACGCGCCCGGCCCGCCGATCACGCAGTCTTCGTAGTAGACGTCGAGCTGTTCGATATCGAGCGTGCTGGCATTCGGCCGCTTCAGCAGGATCGGCAGACCGTTGATGGTGAAGCCCTTGGCCAGCACCTCGTCGCGGGTGGGCACTATCAGCGGACCGTTGTTGTTGACGCCGTCGCCGGAGACATCGATGACGCGGCGGACGCCGCGAAAGCCGCTGCCTTCGAACAGCGGCGCGGCAAACAACAACGCGCTGGAGATCGAGGTGCGCGAAGCGCGGGAGTAACGCGCGCGGCCGATGTCGGCGGCAAAGCTGTCGGCGGATTCCGGCCCGTCAATGAGCTGCCACGGTACAATGATCTGCTGGTGGTGCGAACCGGCCCATTCGAAATAAGTCAGGGCAATACGACCGTGCATGCCTTGCTTCAACGCCTGAAGAAATTCGCGCGAGGTCAGCGCCGCCATGTAACCCTCGCGCTGCAGCGCTTGTTCCTCGGGGTCCATCGAATAGGAAACGTCGACCGCGAGCACGACTTCGGCATCGACCGCTATGGCGCCGGCCTCGCCGCGCTGCGCCAGCAGCTGCGGCGTGTTGGGCGCGGCAAGGCTCAATCCTGCCAGCGCAGCAACGGCTGCGGCTGCGACAATGGCAAAGATCGCGATACGCCCCCGCATGCGAGCCTCCTGTGCCGATGGCACAACAATGGTGGCACGGGCGCGTGGCGAGGAAAAGGCGACTTTAGGCGTCGGTCGTTTCAGTGTCAGTGATTTCAATCCCAAATCCGGCCAGCCCGACGTAGGTGAACTTCGCCGACGTCAATAGGCGGATCGAGGAAATGCCGAGGTCCTTGAGGATCTGCGCGCCGAGCCCGACCTCGCGCCATTGCTTGGTGCGGGCCGCATCGGAATTCTGGTCGGCGGACGGGATCGCCTGGGTCGGCACACCCGCCGCACCGTCGCGCAGGATCACGATGACGCCACGGCCCTCCTGCTTCAGACGGTGCAGTGCGGCGTGCACCGGATTGGCGCTGCCGAACACGTCGCGGATGATGTCGGCGCGGTGCAGCCGCGCCAGCACATTCTTGCCGTCGCCGATCTTGCCGTAGACCACCGCCATGTGATGCACCGCATCGAACGGCGTCACATAGGCGTAACCGGTCAGCGGCCCGATTTCGCTCTTGACCTGGAACTCGCCGACCCGCTTGACCAGCTTCTCGCGCGCCTGACGGTAGTTGATCAGGTCGGCGATGGAAATCTGGGTCAGCTTGTGCCGCTCGGCAAAAGCGGCGACGCCCGGTCCGCGCATCACCGTGCCGTCGTCGTTCATTAGCTCGGACAGCACCCCGACCGGCGGTAGGCCGGCGAGCCGACAGAGGTCGATGCAGGCTTCGGTGTGACCGGAGCGCATCAGCACGCCGCCGTCCTTGGCGACCAGCGGAAACACATGACCGGGACGGACAAAGTCGGCGGCGCCGCTGTTGTCGTTGGCAAGCGCGCGCACCGTGTTGGTGCGTTCCTCGGCCGAGATACCGGTGGTTAGGCCGTGGCGGACGTCGACCGTGATGGTGAAGGCAGTGCCGAGCGGGGCATCGTTCGCCGCCACCATCGGGTCGAGACGAAGCCGGCGCGCCTCGTCGCCGGACAGCGGCGCGCAGACGATTCCCGAGGTGTTGCGGATGATGAACGCCATCTTCTCGGGCGTGCATAGCGAAGCCGCAACGAACAGATCACCTTCGTTCTCGCGATCGTCGTCATCGGTGACGACGATGATCTCGCCGCGGGCAAAGGCCGCGACGGCCGCTTCGACACGTTCATGAGACACGACCACTGACACTCCTTAGGCCTTAACGACCGGCTTCTTGAACGGCCATGCTGGCGTCTCGCCAACCTGTGCGCGCTGGCGCAGATAATGATCGGCAATCACGCAGGCCACCATGGCCTCGCCGATGGGTACAGCCCGTATGCCGACGCATGGGTCGTGGCGGCCTTTGGTCGAAACCTCGGTTTCGTTGCCGTAGCGATCGACGGTCTTGCGTGGGGTCAGGATCGACGAGGTCGGCTTGACCGCGAAGCGCACCACGACCGGTTGGCCGGTCGAAATGCCGCCCAGCACTCCACCGGCATTGTTGGAGAGAAACCGCGGCCTGCCGTCGTTGCCCATCCGCATCTCGTCGGCGTTGTCCTCGCCCGAGAGCGTAGCCGCGGCAAAGCCCGCACCGATCTCGACGCCCTTCACGGCGTTGATGCCCATCAGCGCGCCGGCGAGATCGCCGTCGAGCTTGGCATAGACCGGCGCACCCAGCCCTGCCGGCACACCTTCGGCGATCACCTCGATGATGGCGCCAACCGACGAGCCGTTCTTGCGCACGCCGTCGAGGAAGTCGGCAAAGCCCGCGGCCGCCTTGGCGTCCGGACAGAAGAATGGATTGCGCTCCACCTCGGCCCAATCCCAGGCGGCGCGATCGATGGTCTGCGATCCCATCTGGATCAGCGCCGCGCGCACATTGAGGCCGGGCACGATTTTGCGGGCGATGGCACCGGCGGCGACCCGCATTGCGGTTTCGCGCGCCGAAGCGCGGCCGCCGCCGCGATAGTCGTGGAAGCCATATTTCGCATCATAGGTGTAGCCGGCGTGCCCCGGGCGATAGACATCCTTGATGGCGGAATAATCCTTGGAGCGTTGATCGACATTATCAATCAACAGCGCGATCGGTGTGCCGGTCGTCACCTGACGGCCAGTCGCCTCGTCGGCAAACACGCCCGAGAGGATTTTGACGGTGTCCGGCTCCTGCCGCTGGGTGGTAAAGCGCGACTGCCCCGGCCGCCGCTTGTCCAGGTAGGGCTGGATGTCGGCCTCGTTCAGCGGAATGCCCGGTGGACAACCATCGACCACGCAGCCGATCGCCGGCCCATGGCTTTCGCCAAAGGTCGTGACCCGGAAGAGATGGCCGAAGGTATTGAATGACATGGCACTTCCGCTTGCAGCGGTGTGGTAGCCCGCGCTGGTTGGCCGGTCAAAGCCGCCACCCGGTATGAACACGCATTCAGGAGTCTGAACAGCGGTTAATTCGAACCTGAATGTCCGTTAAGCTACGGAAATATCAGGGTTTTTTCCATTTTTCTCTTGCGCGCATCGAACCCCTGTGCAATCGTCGTTCACGGTAGGGGCGACGCTGAGTAGACCACCTACCGACGGCAACACTCATCAGAGGAACACGACCATGGCAGCCATGAAGAAGAAGAAGAAGGCAAAGAAGGCGGCGAAGAAGTAATTCGCACTTTCTTTAGAATTCGAAAGCGGCTGGATGAAAATCCGGCCGCTTTGCTTTTCGGCGTCGCTGGCAGCGACTATTCGTGACGCGCCATGCTGCTGCCGTCGAACACGTAGACGCAGCCCTGCCCGATATCACCGGTCGAAGCACTTTGCGGCTCCGCCAGATCGAGATGCGCAATCAGCGCCCGGCACACCCCGCCATGGGCCGTCACCACGCTATCGCGCTCAAGGCTATCGTACCAAGCACTGACCCGGAGCTCGAGCTGCGCGTAGCTCTCGCCGCCCGGCAGCACGAAGCCCCATTTGTCGTGCTCGCGCGCAGCCAGTGCCGCAGCCTCGCGTGCTTGCAATTCTGCAAAGGTGAAGCCTTCCCAGCGCCCGAATGACATTTCCATCAGGCGGGCGTCGGTGCGGTAGGCTTCCGGATCGAGCGCCAGCGCGGCCCGCATCAACTCCATGGTTTCGCGGGCGCGACCAAGCGGGCTCGACACATAATCGTATTGCACCGCGGCGCGGCCGTCGCGCTCGAGCAGTTCGCGCAACAGCTCACCGCAGCGCGACGCCTGCACACGGCCGAGCGCGTTGAGCGGAATGTCGTGCTGGCCCTGCAGCCGGCGCTCCCGGTTCCAGTCGGTTTCCCCGTGGCGGACGAAATAGAGGATGGGCCGCGGCATGAGGTTTCGAGCGGTGCGCCGCCCTATTCCTTGGGAACCGTGATGTCGATGTCCGGCGCGTCCGGGTGCTTCATGCCGACGATATTGTAACCAGCATCGACGTGGAGAACTTCGGCGGTGACGCCGCGCGACATGTCAGACAACAGATACACCGCCGCATCACCGACCTCATCGGTGGTTACCGTGCGTCTGAGCGGCGCGTTGTGCTCGGTCCATCCGAGGATGTAACGGAAGTCGCCGATGCCCGACGCCGCCAGCGTTTTGATCGGCCCCGACGAGATGGCGTTGACGCGGATCTTCTTGGTGCCGAGGTCGGCGGCGAGATAGCGAACCGACATCTCCAGCGCCGCCTTGGCGACCCCCATGACATTGTAGTGCGGGATCCATTTCTCACCGCCGTAGTAGGTCAGCGTCAGCAGCGAGCCGCCGTCCGGCATCATCTTCTCAGCGCGCTGAGCCACCGCCACGAACGAATAGCAGGAGATCAGCATCGTCTTGCTGAAATTGTCCGGCGAGGTGTCGACGTAGCGGCCATCGAGTTCCTTCTTGTCAGAGAAGGCGACGGCGTGCACCACGAAGTCGAGCTTGCCCCAGGACTTGTGCGCGGTGGCGAATACAGCGTCGATGCTTGCCGGATCGGACACGTCGCAATGGCCAAAAACATGCGCGCCGATTTCCCGGGCCAGCGGCTCGACGCGCTTCTTCAGCGCATCGCCCTGATAGGTGAAGGCGACATCCGCGCCCTGGGCGCGGCAGGCCCTGGCGATGCCCCAGGCCAGCGAACGGTTGTTGGCGACCCCCAAGATCAAACCGCGCTTGCCGCGCATGAGACCCGAGGCTTCCGCCATAACCCTCCCCAACGCCGGGATCCGGCCCACCGGCCTCGTATGGCATAGGGCCTGTGGGCCTTCAAGCACGGGGCCTTATGCAGCCAGGACAGCGTTAATCCACGCAGTGGGCCGCCGCATTGCCGCATCAATCATTTTCAAACCGCGGAATATGTGACAAACAGCCGGTGTTTTTCCCAGCGAAGTCACGGTGATCGGACGGGGAGTCTCGGTTGGGCACGTTTCACCAGGACATCGAGGTGGCGATACCGGCACTGCGGCGCTACGCGCGGGCGCTGACGCGCGATGCCGAGACCGCCGACGACCTCGTGCAGGACACGCTGGTGCGGGCGTTGCGGTCTGAGCATTTGTTTCATGGCGGCGACGTGCGGAGTTGGCTGTATACGATCCTGACCAACCTCAATCGCAACCGGCTGCGTTCGCTGTCGCGTCGGCCGACGGTCATGCCGATCGAGGACAACGATGCGCCGGACGCCGCCGGGCCAGAAGCCGGCGGGCGCGATATCGAGCGAGCGCTTGCGCTGCTCGTCGATGAGCAGCGCACCGCGCTTCTGCTGGTGGTGCTCGAAGGTTTGACTTACCGCGAAGTCGCCGATGTGCAGGGCGTACCGATCGGCACCGTAATGTCGCGTCTGGCGCGTGCGCGCGTGCAGATCAAAACCTATCTCGATGGCGAGCGCCCTGCGCTTCGCCGGATCAAATAAGAAGGAAGGTCCTTTCATGGTCGACCACAACACAACCGTGACGGAGGACGAGTTGCACGTCTACGTCGACGGTGAACTGCCGGCGGACCGCCGCGAAGCTGTCGAGACGTGGCTGTCCAGTCATCCCGATGATGCAGCCCGGGTTGCTGCGTGGCGCGCACAGGCCGAGGCGATCCGTGCGCGTTACGGCGCCGTGATCCACGAACCGATCCCCAACCGCTTGGCGCTCGGCAAGATCATGCGCAACCGGCGCTCCTGGGGCACCGTCGCGGCCGCGGCCGCGGTGGCCGCATTCGTCATCGGCGGCGTTGCCGGCTGGATCGCGCGGGGCGCGTCCGCAGCGGCTCCCACGACGGCCGAGTTGTTCACCTCCGACGCCATCGAGGCGCACAAGCTTTACATTGGCGAAGTCCGGCACCCGATCGAGGTCAAGGCCGAGGAAGACCATCTGTTGCCGTGGCTGTCGCGGCGGGTCGGCACCACGCTGCGGGCGCCGGATCTCGGCGCGTTCGACCTCAAGCTCCTCGGCGGGCGGCTATTGCCCGGCGTCAGCGGGCCGGCCGCGCTGTTCATGTACGAGGGCGCGAGCGGCGAGCGCTTCACCATCTACTGCTCGCGGCTCAACGCCGCGCGAACCGCATTCCGCTACGACGCCCAGGAGAATTTCGGCGCCGTGCACTGGATCGAAGGCAGCTATGGCTGGGTGATCAGCGGCCCGAAGGACAAAGACAAGCTGAAGGCCGTCGCCAGCGCCGCTTACGACCAGCTCGAAAAGCGCATTCCCTCGCCGTCGCAGGGCGCGGCCGGTCAGCTCATATCGCGGCGCGGATCGTAAGGCTTGCCGTCGCGCCACTTTTTCATCAGCTCCTCGAGCTCGGCGTCGCCGCCCGCGGGGAGCACGATGCGCACCGTCGCATAGAGATCGCCGGCGCCGTCCTTTGACGGCAAGCCCTTGCCTTTGACGCGAAGCGTGCGGCCCGAGCTTGTGCCGGGCGGAATGGCAAGCTGCACCGCGCCGTCTAGCGTCGGCACGCGAACCTTGCCGCCGAGCACAGCTTCATAAAGTGTCACCGGCAATTCGAGCCGCAGGTTTGCGCCATCGCGCTTGAACAGCGGATGCTCGGCAATGGTCACAGTGATCAATGCGTCGCCCGCGGAGCCGCCGGGGCCGGGGAGCCCCTGCCCCTTCAGCCGGATGGTCTGGCCGTCGGCGAGACCGGCCGGGATCTTGGCGTCGATATCCCTGCCGGTCGGCAGGTGCACTCGCCGGGAAGTGCCGGTGAGAACCTCCGGCAGCGTGATGGTGACCGTGCCGGTGACGTCGCGGCCCGGCGCCGCTCCGCCAAACTCATCCTCCTCGAACGTCTGCGCCCGCCGGGCCCCACCGGCGCCGAACATCTCCTTCAGGATATCGTCGATGCCGCCGCCGCCGCTACGAAACCCGCCGGCGCGGCCGCCGCTGCGCCGATTGAATCCATCCGGACCCCAGGTGAAGGATTCAAAACTGCTGTCCTGGCCGGAACCTGCCCCACCCCACGGACCGCTCGGCCGGCCGCGGCCGGGGCCGCCGCCGGAGAAGCCTTGGAAGCGGGGCTTGCCCTCGGCGTCGATCTCGCCACGATCAAAGGCCTTGCGCTTGGCTTCGTCGCCAATGATTTCGTAAGCCGCGTTCAGTTCGGAGAACCGCGTTGCCGCCGTCTTGTCGGTCTTGTTGGCGTCCGGATGCAGCTTCTTCGCGAGCCGCCGATAAGCGCTCTTGACCGCTGCGGGGGTGGCATTCTTCTGCACCCCCAGGATTTCGTAGGGGTCGCGCATCCTGGCAACTCCAAGAAATTGATGCGGCCGCACGAATCGGCGGCCAGCCCAGCCTTCGTCGATCTATATGTGGGGCCGATCGTGCGGGACTGCAACGAGTTCAGGGCTCAGGACCGCGACCACGGCCGGAGGCTCTTAACCTCCCAGGCGCCCTGTTTGGCGCGGCAGGCTTCGCCCTGCAGCCAAGTCTCCGAGCCCTGCCGTCGAACGTAGCTCGCCAGGAAGTCGCGACAGGTCAAGCCGTCCTTGCTGTAAGCGCTGGCGATCGGGGTGACAGTGCCGCGTGCGCCGCTGGAGGAGTTTTCCCAAGGGGCGCTGATCTCTTTGCTGCCGCGGGTGAGCACATCGACGATGGCCATGCGGGCAAACACCAGGTCGGTTTCGGCAGGCAGGCCCGTGGTCGAGGCCGACACTGGAGTGGCCAGCGGCTTGGCGACCGAGCCGGTCGCCTCCTCGCTGGCATAAGCCCTGGCCTCTTCTTTATTCGGCTTGGAAAACATCGAACCGAGCGGACCGGACACCGCGCAGCCGCCAAGACCCCACGCAAGCGCCAGCACGGCGGCCAACCGTAGGCTTGCCCCAGCGGTTCCACTATAAAGGGAGGTCTGAAATGCACGGCGAGCCACCGGGCTGGCCATACGGGTACTCCACCTCATGTCCGACGCGGCTCCGATTGAACACCCAAGTCGGTTAACGGTTGGTGATTTCACCGCCGCCGACGAGCCGCTGCGGCTTCTCGGCCAGTGGCTGGAGGACGCCACCGCGCGCGAACCGGCCGATCCCAACGCCATGGCCCTCGCCACCGTCGATTCGGACGGACTGCCGAACGTCCGGATGGTGCTGCTGAAGGGCTTCGATGAGCGTGGTGCCGTCTTCTACACCAACATGGACAGTCAAAAAGGGCGGGAATTGGACGCCAACCCCAAGGCCGCGCTGCTGTTCCACTGGAAATCGCTGCATCGCCAGGTGCGCTTGCGCGGGGCGGTCGAGCGGGTTTCCGAAGCCGAGGCCGACGCCTACCACGCCACCCGGTCGCGGCTGTCGCAGATCGGCGCCTGGGCCAGCAAGCAGTCATCGCCGCAGGAGAGCCGGCTCGCCTTCGAGAAGGCGATCGCGCTCTACACCGCCAAGTTCGCGATCGGCGCGGTGCCGCGGCCGCCGAACTGGTCGGGCTTTCGAATCATTCCCATGAGCATCGAGTTCTGGGAGGACCGCCCATTCCGTTTGCATGAGCGCGTCGAGTTCCGGCGCGAGCGGCCCGGCGCGCCTTGGAGCAAGACGCGGCTCTATCCGTGAGCTAGGTTGCCGATCATGACGACCGCACCGCAGACCAACCAACCGCGCCGCACGCTGTTGCTCACCGGAGCCAGCCGCGGCATCGGCCACGCCACGGTGAAACGTTTCTCGGCGGCCGGCTGGCGCGTCATCACCTGCTCGCGCCATCCGTTTCCGGAGAACTGTCCGTGGGAAATGGGACCGGAAGACCACATCCAGGTCGATCTTGCCGATCCCGCCAACACCCAGCACGCCATCGCCGAGATCAAGAACCGGCTCCCGGACGGCGAGCTGCACGCGCTGGTCAACAATGCCGCGATCTCGCCAAAGGCCGAAGGCGGCAAGCGCCTGAGCTCACTCAACACCACGATTGATGTCTGGAAGCAGGTGTTCAACGTCAACTTCCTCGCGCCGCTCATGCTGGCGCGCGGGCTCGTCGACGAGCTCGCCGCGGTCAAAGGTTCGGTGGTGAATGTGACGTCGAT
>Ga0105248_10010219_pt1 | contig 10334 bp, 13 predicted proteins | sample KBSS34metaG_FD_81524 | JGI IMG/M metagenome (GOLD analysis project Ga0105248, IMG submission 81524) | Switchgrass rhizosphere microbial communities from Kellogg Biological Station, Michigan, USA - KBS S3-4 metaG | ecosystem: Host-associated > Plants > Roots > Rhizosphere > Soil | place... | reverse complement strand
GATCTTGAGATTGGTGATGTTGCCGTGGTTGCGCGCGATCACCGTCGAGAGCGCGCCGAGGCTGCCCTGCTCGTTGACCAGCACCGCGGCGATGCGGCCGATGCGCGGCGCCTCGTCGGCGGTCGCGTCCCAGGCGACGTCGAGCCAGCGCTCGGGCTGGTCGGCGAAGCCCGCGAGCGTGTCGCAATCGATGGTGTGGATCGTGACGCCCTTGCCGGTCGTCACGATGCCGACGATGCGGTCGCCGGGCAGCGGATGGCAGCAGCCGGCGAAATGGATCGCCATGCCGGGGATCAGCCCCTTGATCGACAGGGCCGGCGCCCGCCGCGCCTGGCCGTCCTTCTTCTTGTCCTTGGGCAGGTGCAGCACCGGCTTGGGCGCCGGCTTGATGCCGGGGAAGACCGTGCCCATCACGTCGCGCGCGCCGAGCGTGCCTTCGCCGAGCTGGGCGTAGAGATCCTCGATCGTCTCGGCCTTGAAGCTCTTGAGCACGTCCTCGAGCGGTTTTTCGTGGAATTCGTAGCCTTCCTGGCGGAAGGCCTTCTGCAGCATCGACTTGCCGAGCGCCGAGAACTGCGCGCGCTGCTGCGTGCGCACGAATCTCCGGATGCGCGCGCGCGCCTTGCCGGTGACGACGAACCGCTCCCAGGTCGGCGACGGCGCCTGCGCCTTGGAGGTTATGATCTCGACCTGGTCGCCGTTCTTGAGCTGCGTACGCAACGGCATCATGCGACCGTTGATCTTGGCGCCGACGCAATGGTCGCCGACCTGCGAGTGCACCGCATAAGCGAAGTCGACCGGCGTCGCCCCGCGCGGCAGCGCGAACACGTCGCCCTTGGGCGTGAAGCAGAACACCTGGTCCTGGAACATCGCGAGCTTGGTGTGCTCGAGGAATTCCTCGGGACCCGAGGCGTGGTCCAGGATGTCGAGCAGCTCGCGCATCCAGCGGTATTGCCGGCCGTCGGTCGCGCGCGGCTTGCCCTCCTTGTAGGACCAGTGCGCGGCGACGCCGACCTCGGCGATCTCGTGCATCTCCTGGGTGCGGATCTGGACCTCGATGCGCTGCTGCTCGGGGCCGAACACCCCGGTGTGGATCGAGCGGTAGCCGTTGGGCTTGGGTGTCGAGATATAGTCCTTGAACCGCCCGGGCACGACGGGATAGCGCGAATGAATGATGCCGAGCGCCCGATAGCAGTCGGCGATGGTCGGCACGATGATGCGGAACGCCATGATGTCGGAGAGCTGCTCGAACGCGACATTGCGCCGATGCATCTTCTCCCAGATCGAATAGGGCGATTTCTCGCGGCCCGCTACCTCGATCACCGTTACGCCCGACTCTTCGCAGACCCGCCGAAGCTCGCCCCGTACCTCCTCGATCACGTCGGCGCCCTGCCCGCGTAGGAAGTTCAGCCGTGCCTGGATGGTGGCGAACGCCTCGGGATCGAGCTGGGCGAAGGCCAGCGTCTGCAACTCGGTCTTCACCGCGTCCATGCCGATCCGTTCGGCGAGCGGCGCGTAGATCTCCATCGTCTCGCGTGCGATGCGGTGGCGGCGCTCGGGGTCCTGCACGAAGTGCAGCGTGCGCATGTTGTGCAGCCGGTCGGCGAGCTTCACCAGCAGCACGCGGATGTCGCGGCTGATCGCCAGCACCAGTTTGCGGAAATTCTCCGCCTGCTTGGTACGGTCGGACTGCAGTTCGAGCCGGGTCAGCTTAGTGACGCCGTCCACCAGGCCGGCGATCTCGCCGCCGAACCGGGTCTGGATGTCGGGCAGCTTGACCTGCGTGTCCTCGATCACGTCGTGCAGCAGCCCGGTGGCAATCGAGGCTGTGTCCAGCCGGTAGCCCGCCAGGATGTCGGCCACGGCGAGCGGGTGGGTGATGTAGGGATCGCCGTTGTCACGCCGCTGCTTGCCGTGCGCCTGCTCGGCCAGCGCATAGGCGGCGTCGATCAGCCCGGCATCCGCCTTCGGATCGTAAGCGCGCAGCTTTTCGGTCAATCGCCGCGTGGCGGGCAGCGAGGCCGCTTCCACCGTCGCGCCGTCGGGCGCGAAGACGGGGGCGAGGCCAGGCCTCGTACCAGCGCTGCCGGCGCCCCCCGCGCTCATTGGCGGCTACCTTGGAGGACGGCCGCCCAGCTCCGCCTCGATGGCCGCCTCAAGGTCCTCCGGCGACATCTCTTCGCCTTCGGTGGGTAGGCTGGACGCCTCTTCCTCGGCCGTCACGTCCTGCAGGCCGAAGATATTCTGGTCGGTCGGGATGAGGTCGAGCACCTCTTCGTCGGCGGGCTCCGGCTCCGGCGCGCGCGACAGCGACTTGATCAGGTCCTGCTCGATGCGGCCGAGATCGATCGTCTCGTCGGCGATCTCGCGCAGCGCGACGACAGGGTTCTTGTCGTCGTCGCGGTCGATGCTCAGCTCCTCGCCGCGCGAGAGGTTGCGCGCCCGCTGGGCGGCGAGCAGAACCAGTTCGAACCGGTTGGGAACTTTCTGGACACAATCTTCGACAGTGACGCGCGCCATGCGCTCAAACTCCGGGCGTTGGACTGGGCAATCGCGTGATGTAGGCGCGGCCGTGCGGCAGCGCAACCCCGACCAAGCTTGACGAACCGTAGGTTAGCCTCCAGTACTCCCTGTATGCTTGGACGCGCCCTCCCAGCACTGTGCTGCCTCTGGGCCTTCGCCGGCGGTTGTGCGGGCCCGCCCGCTCCTGCTGCAGGCGATCAGTTCGATGGGACCTATCGGGGCGAAAGCCATGTGGTTCGCGGCGACGGCGGCTTTGTGTGCGCGCCGCGGGATGCGCTCGCTTCCGTTACCATCAGAGCCGGCCGATTCGACTATGTCTACACGAACTACGAACTGGCCGCACCCGCGCCCATTCCGGTGCAGATTGCCGCCGACGGATCATTCAGCGGGCAGATCCAGTATGCCGCCGACGCTTACATGCGTTGGGGCGGCACCATCATAACGACCTGGGCGATGGTACGCGGCCGGATCGCGGGGAAAACGCTCGACGCCACCGTGAGTGACTACCGCTGCGCGCGCCAACTGCAACTGCAGATCGGCTAAAGACTGCCGACGTCTCCCGCAGGAGCGCCGGGCCGCGGCGGCTTGACGAACCCCGGCAAATGGCTATGTGGCCCAGGATGAGCCGTACGGTTGCACCGCTCCTGGCTGCCCTGCTGGGCGGATGCATGGCCCCGCCGCCAGGGCCAGCGCCGGCAGGCACGGCGTTCGATGGCCGCTACGTCGGCCAGGTGGTCCTCGTCCAGGGTGACACGCGGCCCGACATCAACGACTTTCCCTGTGGGCCTCTAAGCTATACCGCGACGCTCGCGGTGCGCGACGGTTGGTTCGACTATCCCTATGCGGTGGATCCGCTGCCGCACGGACCGCTCCCGGTGATGATCGCTGCCGACGGCACCTTCGACATGATCAACTACTTCCCGGTGCCGCCATTCGACCCGGCATGGGTCGCCGTTCGGGGCAAGGTCGCCGACGGCACACTGGATGCCACCATCAGGAACTACCGCTGCACGCAACGTCTGACGGCGCAGCGGAGTTGATGGCGCGGACGCCTTGCGGCGGCAGGTCGCGCAGCAGGTCGGCCGCGGATCGCCGCAGCACCGGATGGATCCAGTCGGGCACCACCTCCAGCAGCGGCACCAGGACGAACGCTCGCAGATGGGCGCGCGGATGCGGCAGGATCGGGTCGGGTGCATCGCGCAGCATCCCGCCTCGTTCGCCCATGGCGATGATGTCGAGGTCGAGGGTGCGCGCGGCGTTACGTTCACCCCTTACGCGGCCGGCCTTGGCCTCGATCGCCTGCAGTTGGGCGAGCAGATCGGCCGGATCGGGCGCCGCTGCGGAAGGATCCGCCTCGAGTACGGCGACGGCGTTGACGTAAGGCGATTGCGCCGAAGGAGGAACCGGTTCGGTGAGGAACCAGCCCGACAGGGCCCGCAAATGCAGTCCTGGCAGCATGCCCAGCCGCTTTGCCGCCCACCGCGCCGTAGCAAGCGGCGGGGCGCCCTCCAGGCCGGGAAGATTTGCGCCAATACCGACAATGATCATAAGAAACGAATCCGGGTGGGCGGTTCACAATTGAGCAGGAAGCTGCGATGGTTCACTACGCGATCGCCCCGGTTCATGCGTTTTGTCCGGTCGGCACGCCTTCCGACTCGTCTGTGAAGCTGTCTTGCGAGGTCACACTAGATGCAATTCCTGCCAAATGAACGTACAGCACTGTTCATCGACGGCGCCAACCTCTATTCGGCCTCGCGCAACCTTGGCTTCGACGTCGATTATCGGAATCTTCTGGAGTTTTTCCGCAAGAAAGCTCACGTCATCCGGGCTTACTACTATTCAGCGGTGCTCGAGACAGACGAGTATTCGCCGCTGAAGCCACTCACCGACTGGCTCGCCTATAACGGCTATACGCTGGTCACCAAGCCGGCCAAGGAGTTCACCGATTCGGCCGGCCGCCGCCGCGTGAAGGGGAACATGGACATCGAGGTAGCGGTGGACATGCTGGAACTTGCGCCGCGGCTCGATCACGCAGTCTTGTTCAGTGGCGACTCCGATTTCCGCCGCCTGGTCGAGGCGATGCAACGCAAAGGCGTCCGCGTTTCCGTGGTCTCGTCGATCCGCACCAGCCCTCCCATGGTGGCCGACGAACTGCGGCGGCAGGCCGATCAGTTCCTGGAGCTCGCCGAGATCGCGCCCGAGTTCACCCGCCGGCAGACCGAACCGCGAGTGCGCTCCGTTCCGCTGCGCCAGACGCCGGCCGAACCGTTCACCGATCCGCACGACGCTGCGTGAGCGAGACGTACGGGGCGAGTCCGTCCGCCGACTGCCCGCTTTGTCCCCGCCTCGCCGAGTACCGGCAGGCCAACCGCGCGGCCCACGCCGACTGGTTCAACGCTCCGGTGCCCAGCTTCGGGCGGCTCGACGCGCCGCTGCTGATCGTCGGACTGGCGCCCGGCGTGCGCGGTGCCAACCGGACCGGGCGGCCGTTCACCGGCGATTTCGCCGGTGATCTGCTGTATCGCACGCTGCTGTATTTCGACCTGGCGGAAGGCGACTATCGGGCCGATCCATCGGACAGTTTGCGGCTGATCGGCTGCCGGGTGACCAATGCCGTGCGCTGCGTGCCGCCGGCAAACCTGCCGACGCCATCCGAGGTGGGCGCCTGCAACCGATTCCTCGCCGCCGAGATCGCTGCGATGCCGCGTCTGCGCAGCGTGCTGGCGCTCGGCGGCACTGCCCACAACGCCGTACTCCGGGTACACGGACTGCGCCCCGCCCGCACGCCCTTTCGCCACGGCGCGGTCCACGACCTGCCGGGCAACCGCCTGCTCGCCGACAGCTATCACGTGTCGCGGCTCAACACGAACACCGGACGGCTGACGGAGTCGATGTTTCGCGCCGTGATGCAGGATCTGCTGGCAAGATCGGCGCCGGACATCGGCTGACGGCGGTGAGTCGAGGTTGGAGATTGCATGCGCCTGACCGACTTCACCGACTTCACGCTGCGCACGCTGATCTATCTCGCACTGCAACCTGACCGATTGTCGACGATCGCCGACATCGCCGATGCCTACGACATCTCGGCCAATCACCTGATGAAGGTGGTGCACCAGCTTGCCGCCAGCGGTGATGTCGCGACGACGCGCGGCCGACGCGGCGGCCTGCGCCTCGCGCGCCCACCGGCCGACATCAACATCGGCGCGGTGGTGCGCCGGACCGAACCGGACATGGCGCTGGTCGCCTGCTTCGTCGACCCGCAGCGCTGCGTCATCCAGGATGGCTGCGTGCTGCAGCACGTCCTGGCAGATGCGCTGGGCGCGTTCCTCGCGGTACTCGATCGTTACACCCTGGCGGACCTCGCGGCGCCACAGCGGCCGTTGGCCGAACTGCTGGGATTGTCGCCGCCGCCGGCCTGACCGGGGCGCCGATCAGCCCTTCGCCAGTTCAGCCTCGATCGCCTGCGACAGCTTCGGTCCCTGCGGCTCGTCGCCCGACCCGAACATGCCGGCGATCCGGCCGTCACGGCCGATCAGCACCTTGTTGAAATTCCAGCTGGGTTCCCAGCGCCGCTGGTCACGCACCCAGGCATAGAACGGCGCGGCACCGGCACCGCGGACGTGCGCGATGCCGGTCATCGGGAACTGCACCCCGAACGTCGCCTCACAGAAGGTCTTGACCGTCTTATTGTCCGCCGACTCCTGGTTGAAGTCCTGGCTGGGCACGCCGATCACCGTCAGTCCGCGCGCCTGCTCCGCCTTGTGCAGCTTCTCCAGGCCTTCGTACTGATAGGTGTAGCCACAGAAGCTTGCGGTGTTGGTGACCAGCAGCACGCGTCCCCGGTACACGCTGAAGTCCAGTGTTCCCTGGTCGATCGACGGAAAGACGAAGTCCCACGCGAGCGGTTCGTTGTTCGCAGCCATCGCAACCCCCATTGCCGCCAGCAGCAGCATTCGACGCGACGGATCAATCATAGCGCTCCTCCTGCCACGGGTCGCCGTTGTTGTGGTAGCCGCGCTGCTCCCAGAAGCCCGGATGGTCGCTGATGGTGAACTGGATGCGCCGCAGCCACTTCGCCGACTTCCAGAAATACAGCCGCGGCACCAGCATCCGCACCGGCCCGCCATGCGCCCGGGACAGCGGCGCGCCCTCCCATTCGTGCACCAGGAACACATCCGGCTGGTCGAACTGCTCGAGCCGCACATTCGTCGTGTACCCGTCGAAGCTGTGGAATACGACATGCCGCGCCTCCGGCATCGGCTGCACCCGTTCCAGCACCGCGCGCGCCGCCACGCCCTTCCAGTGGTTGTCATAGCGCGACCACTGCGTGACGCAGTGGATATCCGACACGCTGCCGGTCTGCGGCAGTGCCATGAACTCGTCCAGTGACAGGCTCAGCCGGTTGGCCACCGCCCCATCGAGGTCGAGCCGGAACTTCTGCGGCGTGACGTTGGGTTCCGCCCCCAGATCCAGCACCGGCCAATCGCGCACCAGGCGCTGCCCCGGCGGCAGGCGGTCACGCGCCGGATCGCCGGTGGTGCCGGTCAGCAACCGCCCTTGGCGCGCCCATCGCTGCTTCGCCTCGATCAGCCTGCGGTTGACCGGACCGTCGTCGTCCATCGTATCTCAGTCGCAGAACATCTGTTGCGGCGGGCGATCGGGATGCGCGGCAGACAGCACTCTTTCGCATTGCCTGACGCCCGACGCCGCCAGCTTCAGCACGCGCGTGCTGCCGGCGTAGCGGCACCAGACATGGAACACCCACTCCGGACCGTCCGCATTCATCCGCCAGGTCTGATGCAGAGTGCCGGCGCGGCTCTGCTGTGCGTCGGGCACCAGCGAGGGCGGCGCGGACTCGTCGATCGCCTCGCCGCGCCTGGCGGACAGCACGTCCACACCCACCAGCGAACCGCGCGCGCCGCCCCACTCGGCCGGTGCCTGCGGGGGACACTCCAGCCTGTGCCGTGAGTCGGCCGCCGCGGCACCTCCCGCCGCAAGCGCTGCAAGCGCGACGAGCGGGAGGCCCAGGTTCATAGGATGATGGAGAAGGCTTCGGCCCGGTCCGAGGCGGAGTGCTGGCCCGGCCGGTTGAAGATCAAGGTGCGGAAGTGCGGCGTCTGCCCGACCCACTGGTCGAACACCCGGACGCTGGCCAGATCCTCGGCGGCCGACATGAAGATCGCGGCATGATTGCCCGACGCGTTCGACGGATACGTGCCATCGAAGAACGTCGCGATCGCCGTGCCGGGCGCGATGCCGTCCGCCGTCCGGATCGCATCGGCCAGCTTCGCGCCTTCGCGCCACAGCGAAGTCTGCGGCGCATGCGTGATTGTCCTGACCAGGTCGACGCACTGGCCGTGCCCGAACGCCGTCGTGCTCTCGGTCAGGCTGGAGGCTTCGCAGACGTATGGACCAGGCATGAGCAATTTCCCTCCCTTAGCCACGTGCGCGCATCAGTCGCGCCTTGTCGCGCTGCCAGTCGCGGTCCGCGATCGCGGCGCGCTTGTCATGGTTCTTGCGGCCCTCGCCCAGGCCAAGCAACACCTTGGCGCGGCCGCGGTCGTTGAAATGAATCTGCAGCGGCACCAGCGTGATGCCCTCGCGCGAGACGGAGCCGGCCAGCGTGCGGATCTGCTTGCGCGACAGCAGCAGCTTGCGCGGCGCGCGCGGCTCGAAGCGCGACAGCACGCCGCCCTGGTATTCCGGTATGTAGGCGTTGAACAGCCACATCTCACCGTCGCGCTCGCCTGCCCAGGCATCGGTCAGCGTGGCACGGCCATGGCGCAGCGACTTCACCTCGGGGCCTTTGAGAACCAGGCCAGCTTCGACCGTGTCCTTGATCGCGTAGTTGAACCGCGCCTTGCGGTTCTGCGCCGCGACGCCGTGCGAGATCAGGCCCTTCTTGGTCTTCGCTTCAGCCATGCGCACTCATATAGCGCAACGACGGCTGCCGCCAATCGCCACCCCTGCGCCCGGCCGCAGCGCCGGTTTCGGCACTCTCCGCCGCCCCGATGATCTCGAGATCGGCAATCAGTCGCCGCGCTTGGTCTTAGGCCCGAGCGGCGCCCAGCCGCGCAGCCGCCCTTCCAGCAAAAGCCGCAGAGAGGCAGCGTACCCCGCGCCTCAGCCGGTACCAGTGATCGGACGGCGCGTCAGCCCGTCAGTTCAGCAGCCCCACATCCGTCATCGCGGCACGCACCTTGGCCCGCGTACTCTCCATGATCGGCGCCAGCGGCAAACGGCAATGCTCCGACGTCTTGCCCAGCAAAGACGCGGCGAACTTCACCGGCGCCGGGCTGGTCTCGGCGAACAGCGCATCGTGCAGAGGTACCAGGCGATTCTGGATCGCCATCGCTTCGGCAAAGCGGCCCTCCGCCCAGGCATCCTGCATCGCAGCCACCAGCCTCGGCGCCACGTTGGCCGAGACGCTGATGCAGCCGACGCCGCCGGCGGCATTGAACGACAGCGCCGTGTGGTCCTCGCCCGACAGCTGGCAGAAGTCGTCGCCGCAGGCCCGCCGCGTGTGCAGCGGGCGCTGCAAATTCGCCGTCGCATCCTTCACGCCGACGATGTTCTTGTGCTTCGCCAGCCGCGCCATGGTGTCCACGCTCATGTCCACCACCGAGCGCGGCGGGATATTGTAAATGATCATCGGCAGATCGACCGCATCGGCGATCGCCTTGAAGTGGAGGTACATGCCCTCCTGCGTCGGCTTGTTGTAGTAGGGCGTCACCACCAGCGTCGCATCTGCGCCCGCCTGCTTCGCATGGCGCGCCAGGCTGATCGCCTCCTCGGTCGAGTTCGACCCCGCGCCGGCGATCACCGGCACACGGCCCTTCGCCACCTCGACGGCGATCTCCACCACGCGCCCATGTTCCTTGTGCGACAGGGTCGGACTTTCGCCGGTGGTACCGACCGGTACGATCGCGTCGGTGCCTTCCTTGATCTGCCAGTCCACGAACTCGGCGTAGGCCTTCTCGTCGATCGATCCGTCAGCACGCATCGGCGTGATCAGAGCAACGAGAGATCCCTTGAACATTGTCCTCTCCCTGGCGTTGGCGGCTTTCAGGCAGGCGGAGGCTAGGCGCGTGGGAGGTGCATCGCAAGGTGCGCATGGGCTAGAAAGCTGCCATGGCCGCATCGATTCGCCTGCGCTTCGCCTGGCTCGCCCTGTTCGCCGCCGGTCCCGCGCTGGCGCAGCAAGCCGAGCCGATCACGGCCATCCGGGCCGACCGATGGGCGGACGCGCAGCGCGCGGCCGCCGGCTACGCCGACCCAGTGGCCACCAAGCTGGTCACCTACTTCCGGTTGCTCGCCCCGGGGGCGGCCACCGCGGATGAGATCACCGATTTCATGGCGCAGAGCCCCGACTGGCCGAACCAGGCGCTGCTGGAACGCAGACGGCAGGAGGCCATCGCCGCCGACCCGGATCTCGCGTCCACTCTGGCACAGTGCGACCGCAATGCGCTGACCCTGCCGCAGACCCTGCTGCACTGCGCCGAGGCGCTGGCCAATGCCGGCCGCAACGCCGAAGCGCAGGAGGATGCGCGTCGCGCCTGGGCCGCGGGCGTGGGCGACGAGGCCAACTTCCTGCGCCGCTGGGCCGGGTCGCTGCGGCCGGACGATGACTGGGAGCGTTATCAGCACCTCATCACGCGCGACCAGGCCGCGGCGGCGCGCGACCTGCCGCGCCTGGATCCGGCGCACCGCGCGGCCGCCGAGGCACGCCTGGCGCTACAGCGCGACGCGCCCAATGCCGACGCGCTGGTCGCCGCGCTGTCCGAATCCGTGCGCCGCGAGCCGGGCGTCGT